>Ga0114129_10005176_pt1 | contig 18356 bp, 15 predicted proteins | sample RhiMetdeltSRZDD1_FD_80071 | JGI IMG/M metagenome (GOLD analysis project Ga0114129, IMG submission 80071) | Populus rhizosphere microbial communities from Tennessee, USA - Rhizosphere MetaG P. deltoides SRZDD1 (version 2) (version 2) | ecosystem: Host-associated > Plants > Roots > Rhizosphere >...
CGCGGCCAGCCAATCGAGCGGATCGGCGTCCGCGCCGTGTCGAACTCGGTGTCGAGAATGTTCTCGACCGCGACGAACACGTGCACGGTGCGGACGATGGCGCGGCTCACCGTGGCGTCCCACACCGCGTATTTCTTCAGTTGAAATGCCGGCGTGTTGAGGTCGTCGTCCCACTGATCGCCGCTGAACCGCACCTGCGTGGCGGCCGTGAGAATGCGCGGCTCGGCCCAGGTCAGCGAGAACCCGCCCTGCCAGTTCGGCACCTGCGGCACGTCCTTGCCTTCCAGCGCCGGCGTCGCCACCGAGCCGCGGAAGTGGCTCGACGTGAGCACGATCTGTCCGTTGGCGCTCAAGGTATTCGTCAGCCGCGCATCGACTTCGATCTCGACGCCGGTCGCGCGAATGGTGTCGGAGTTCTGCCGCTGGCGGACGACCTGCGCCGGCGTCTGCGACAGCGTCACGTTCGCGATGGCGCCGTCAAGATTGTTGACGAACGCGGTAGCGCGAATCGAGGCGCGATTGAACTGCGCCAGCATGCCGCCTTCAACGCCGGTCAGCGTTTCAGGCTCGAGCAGCGGGTTGGCATTGGTGACCTGATTGCCGACTGCGAATCGGCGATGCAGCTCGTTCAGGCTCGGGGTGCGGTTGGCGTAATACGTCGAGGCCTGCAACTGATACCGGCCGACACGCCAGGACACCGCGGCGCGCGGGCTTACGTACGACACCTTCTTCGTTGGCAGGTTCGTGTCCGCATTGCCGGTATCTTCCGGATCCGACGTCCACGAATCGGCGCGCGCACCGAGCTCGACGGTCACGCTGTCGGACGCGGTGATGCTCGCCCGCGCGTATCCGGCGATCACGTTTTCGGTACCACCCGACGGGAACGGGCTGCCGGCCTGCAGCGTATTCACGCCGCTGACGAGCACGAAACGGTTCTCGCCCTGGTGCGATTCGGTATGCCGCGCATCCACACCGACGATGGTGGTGACGCGATCGAACGCGCGCGACCATTGCACGTTGAAGCCGCGATGCGAGGTGTCGATGTTCTGCTCGAACGTCAACCGCTCGCCCGCGCGCGGCACTCCGGCGACGGCGGCCACCGCGGAGAATGTCTGGTAGTAGTCCTGCGAACTGCCCACGGCGTGGAGCTCGAGCACGCCGCTGCCGACAATGCCGCCCGCTTCGAGTGAGAATTGCCGCCAATCAGTGCTGTTCACCTGCGCCGGCGTGCCGTTGCCGCGTTCCTCCGAATACCCCGCGCCGCGAACGGAGGCGTGCCAGTTATTCATCCGGCGGCCCACGGTGAAGAAGCCGGTGTGATAGTCGCTGTCGGCCTTGGTGTCGATCGAGCCGCGGACTTCGGACCCGATGACATAGACGCCCTGGGTGGACACGCCCTCGTACGCGCCGCTCGCGTTCCAGCCGCTCTTCTCGGCCGCCGCGAAGAGCGACCCGCGCATTGTATCGTGCGACCCGCCGTCGAACGTGACGCGCGCCCGCGTCCGCGTCGGCTGCAGGGTCAACAGCTGCACGACGCCGCCGAGCGAGCCGGCGCCGTACAGATCACCGGTCGCGCCGCGCACCACCTCGACCCGATCGATTGCGGCAAACGGGATGCGATTCCAGTAGACCCAGCTGCCGAACGGATCGTTCAGCGGCACGCCATCAGCCAGCACCAGCGTGCGGCTCGCGCCGGATCCCGACACGCCGCGCAGCGTGACGCCTTGCGTCGTCGGATTGGCGACACGCGATGAAGACCGGCGGAACAACGTGAACCCCGGCGTCGCCCGCAACGCATCGTCGAGCGCGCCGGCCGCCATGTTGCTCAGCTCGGCGGCGGTGAGCACCGTGGAGCTGGCCGCGCTCGGCAGCCGCTCGGCGCCGCGCGTGGCCGTGACCACCACCGAATCGGCGAAGTTCACCGGCCGCAACACCACCTGGACCGGCTGCGGTCCAGAGACGAGAACCTCGGTCGGCGCAAAACCGTCGAGGCTGACGCGCAACCGCGCGGCCAGCATGCCGGCATTGAAATTGCCATCGGCATCAGTGTGGACCGTGGTGGTGCGCCCATCGGTTGAGGTGACCACGACCTCGGCGCCCGGGATCACGGCGCCGGAGATATCCACCACCGTTCCAGTGGTACTGTTGATCGCGGGTTGTGCCGCGGGCGGCGTGGCGCCTTGCGCCGCTGCGGGCGAGACGAATCCGAGTGCCGCTGTGAGAAAGCCGGCGGTGATGACGAGCCCTACCTGTCGGATCATAAAGGTAAACTCTACACCATTCCCTCTATGAAGGAACCCGAGCGAGTCCTCCTCGAAGGCCCTCATTCACGGCTCCGTGAAATCCTGTTGTTGCTGCGCGCGGGCCGGGATCTCGTTCGCGGGTTCCGCGCGCTCCATTTCGTTGGTCCCTGCGTCACCGTGTTTGGATCGGCGCGCTTCGACGAGCATCATCGCTATTACGCCATGGCGCGCGAGGTCGGCGGGGCGCTGGCGCGCATTGGATTCACGGTGATGACCGGCGGCGGCCCGGGCGTGATGGAAGGGGCCAATCGCGGGGCGCGCGAGGCCGGCGGCCACTCGGTGGGCTGCAACGTGGAGCTGCCCTTCGAACAGGAGCCGAATGCCTATCTCGATCGGTGGGTGACGTGCCGCTACTTCTTCGTCCGCAAAGTCCTGCTCGTGAAATATTCCTACGCGTTCATCGTCATGCCTGGCGGCTTCGGCACGCTCGACGAACTGACCGAGGCGCTCACCCTGATCCAGACACGCAAGATCCTGCAATTCCCGATCGTGCTGATGGGCGTGGATTACTGGGCGCCGTTCCTGTCGATGGTGAAGACGATGGTGGAGGCCGGCACGATTGCGGCGGCGGATCTCGACCTGATGCTGGTCACCGATTCGGTGACCGACGCCATGGCGCACCTCGAATTGCACGCCATTCAACATTTCGGCTTGAAGAAACGTAAAGTGCCGCGGCCGAGAACGATCTTTGGAGAGAAGCCGCTCAAAGAACGACCCTTCATGGAATGATAGGAAAGATATGCGTCTGGCCAAGTTGGCCGTTGCCAGCCTGAGTCCCACGGTTGGCGCCGTTCGGTCGAACGTGTCGCAGCTGATTGCCGCGGCCCACGACATGGCCGCCGGCAACGTCACGATCGGCGCGTTTCCGGAACAAGTGATCGGCGGCTACCCGCCGGAAGATCTCGTCCAGTGGCCGGGGTTCCTCGACGGCCAGTGGAACGGGCTCGAGCATTTCGCGCGCGAGACCGCGAAGGCGCCGACGGTGTTCGTCATCGGCCTCGCGGTCTCGGTGGCCGGCCAGATTTTCAACGCCGCCGCGGTGGTACATCGCGGCCGCATCGCCGGCCTGGTGCCGAAGGAAAAGCTGCCGACCTACAACGTGTTCTACGAGGCGCGCACGTTCTCGCGCGGCGGTCCCGGCCTCGCGCTCAACACCGGCGGCTCGCCGCTCGGCGATTACCGTTTCTCGTTCGACTTCGGTGAAGTGGCGGTGGAAGTGTGCGAGGACGCGTGGTCGCCCGACGGTCCGATGCGCCGCCGCTGCTACTCCGGCGCCGAGATCGTCGTCAACGTGTCGAGCTCGCCGTACCGCATGGGCATCGATTCCACGCGCCGCGAGATGCTGGCCACGCGCGCCGCCGACAACCAGGCGCTGCTGCTCTACGCCAACGCCGTTGGCGGGCAGGACGGGCTGATCTACGACGGCGGCGGGTTCATCTTCCAGAACGGGCGGCTGGTGCTCGAAGCGCCGCGCTTCCAGCAGGGCTGGTGGTCGACCGTCGTGGATGTCGATCGCACGCGACGGCTGCGCATCGAGAACACGACGTTCCGCAGCGATTGCGAATCATTCAGGCTCGAACAGACGATCGTGCCGACGATTGTGGTCAGCGGCGGCACGGCCGATCCCTCGTCGCTGTCGTATCCGGCACCCGAGGGCGGCAGTTTCTTCCTGCCGGCGTCGCGTGGTCCGCTACCCGATCCACGCGATCGCGCGCTCGACGATCTGTTCGAGGCGCTCGCGCTGGGCGTGAAGAGCTATTACGAAAAGACCGGCGCCTTCAAGTCGCTTGGCATCGCGCTGTCGGGCGGCCGCGATTCGATGCTGACGCTACTCGTCGCCTGGCGGGCGGCACAGCTGATCGAGGGTGGCACCAAGATTTTCGCGTTCTACATGCCGAGCCGGCATTCGCAGGAAGAAACCAAGGAAGCCGCGAGCGCACTCGCCAAGGAGCTCGGCGTCGAACTCACGACGGTTCCCATCGACGAGGCCACCGATCGCGAGATCGAAGCCACCATCACGATGCTGGGCGGCAAGCAGCCCACCGAGCTGACGCGTCAGAACGTGCAGGCGCGCATTCGCGGCCAGCGGATGTGGAACTGGGCCAACTCCTCGGGCGCGCTGTTTCTGCAAACCGGCGACATGAGCGAGAAGGCGGTCGGCTACACGACCATCGGCGGCGACCTCGAAGGCGCGTTATCGGTGATCGCGAACGTGCCGAAGACGGTGGTGGTCGCGCTGCTCGAGCGTCTCGGCAAGCGATTTGGCTTCAAGGGCGTGACCGCGACGCTCGACACCGACCCGGGACCCGAGCTCGCCGACAAGCAGGTCGCGGAACACGAGCTCATGCCTTTCCCGATCCTCGACGCCTGCCTGCATTTGTATGCCGGCGAAAAGATGTCGCCGGAGGAAGTGGCCGCGGCGCTGCGATCGCTGTTCACGAACTACCCTGCCGATCAGCTCTGCACGTGGGCGAAACGATTTACAAAGCTGTTCTCGCAATCGATCTACAAGTGGGTCCAGTCACCGATGTCGCTGCACGTGGGGTCACTCGATCTCGATCGGGAACGAGCCCTCCAGATGCCTATCGTCCAGAAGAACGAGTGGCATTGAGTTTGGAGTGCGTGCGTCCGTAGACGAAGTAGATCACGAGTCCGACAACCATCCAGACAATCAGCCGCTGCCACGTCGACCACGGGAGCGCGAGCATCAGCAAGAAAGAGACCAGCGCCGACGCGATCGGCAGCGCCGGAACAAGAGGCGTCTTGAACGGCCGCTCGAGGTCCGGCCGCGTCTTGCGCAACACGATCACGCCGATCGAGACGATCACGAAGGCGAACAGCGTGCCGATGCTCACCAGCTCACCCAGCACGCCAATCGACGTGAAACCCGATGCGAACATCACGATGCCACCGGTGATCAACGTGGTCAGATGCGGCGTTCGATATTTTGTGTGGATACGCGATGCCCATGCCGGCAGCAGGCCATCGCGGCTCATCGCGTAGAAGATCCGCGGCTGCGCCATCATCTGGACGATGATCGTCGACGACAGGCCCATGATGGCGCCGAGCTTGACGATGAACGGCATGAGGTCGAGGATCGGCTGCCAGCTCGTGCTCATCGCCTTCACGCGCGCGGCATCCACGGCCACCGCCATCGGCGCCGGCACCCCGAGCTGTTGATACGGCACCAGCCCCACCATCACGCCGGACACCAGCACATACAGCACCGTGCAGATCACCAGCGAGCCGATGATGCCGCGCGGCATGTCGCGCTGCGGATCGCGCGCCTCCTGTGCGGCCGTCGAGACCGCGTCGAAGCCGATATACGCGAAGAAGATCACCCCGGCGCCGCGCAGGATGCCGCTCCAGCCGAATTCGCCGAAGGCGCCGGTGTTCGGTGGAATGAACGGCTGCCAGTTGCGCGAATCGACGAACATGCCGCCGAGGCCGATGATCAGCAGGACCACGCCGACCTTGATCACGACGATCACCGCGTTGACGCGCGCGGATTCGCGAATGCCGATCACGAGCAGCCACGTCGCCAGCGCCGAAATCAGCATTGCCGGGAGATTGAACAGCGCCGTGACCGTGGAGCCGTCGGCAAGGACTACGGCGGTTCCCGGCGCGGCGCTGAAGAGTGGAGGAAACTGCATGCCGAAGTCGCCGAGAAGCGCGACGACGTAACCCGACCATCCGACTGCCACCGTTGCAGCGCCGAGCGCGTATTCGAGCACCAGGTCCCAGCCGATGATCCAGGCCACCAGCTCGCCGAGCGTGGCATAGCCATACGTGTAGGCCGACCCGGCCACCGGTACGGCCGAGGCAAACTCGGCGTAGCAGACGGCGGCCAGGGCGCTGGCTATCCCGGCCACGATCATCGACAGCACCACGGCCGGGCCGGCATGGGCCGCCGCGGCCTGGCCGGTCAGCACGAAAATGCCGGTGCCGATGATGGCGCCAATGCCGAGGAGTGTCAGGTCCAGCGGGCCGAGCACGCGCCTCAGCGGCTGTGCCGGATCGACGGGTTCGATGGGCTTGGTAGCGAACAGTGACATCGGCCTACAATGAGCACAGGCCCCCTGCGAAGTCCTCAAGATGATCGGAAGAAATACTGAAACTATTCTTGGCCCCGCCTCCGGCGGGGCGTTGAGCTTTGGCCCCTATCGCTTCGTCGCCGGCGATGGGTTGTGGCGTCACGGCGAGCCGGTTGCACTTCCTCCGCGCGCCATGACCGTCTTGACCGCACTGCTCAACAAGCCCGGCGCCGTGGTGTCGAGGCAGGAATTGATGGACGCCGCCTGGCCAGGCACGTTCGTGACCGACTCGTCGCTGCTCGAGGCGATTGGGTTGTTACGCGACGTCCTTGGCGACAACCCGCGCCAGCCGGCCTACATCCAGACGGTGCATCGCCGCGGGTACCGCTTCATCGGAGCCATGAACAAGGCAGAGGAGTTTCCGCCGTTTTTCTCCGGCCCCGAATGGCGTCCGATCGTTGCCGCCTGCGTGACGTATGCCGTCACCACCGTTTGCGTCGCCATCGTCTTCGCGCTGTTCGGCCAGCCGCGGCTGGAACGCCGCATCGAAGCGGTCACCGCTCCCGGCTTGGCGATTCCATCGTGGACCCCCGGCGGGCTCGAGATTGCGTTCGCGTTCAGCAAGGCGGGGCCGTTCACCCTGACGGGCACCGGTCATCAATTCCCAACATCGTTGTCGCGCGATGGCGCTCAGCTGGTCTTCACTGAGTACCACCCGCTGACCGGCGCAGACATCTGGTTGTTCGATCGTCGCACCGGCGCGCGCCACGTGCTCGTTCGAACGATGTCCGACGAAACGTGGGCCCGCCTGTCACCCGACGGCCGCCAGATCGCCTACATGTCGAACCAGTCGGGCCGCTGGGAGGTGTACGTGCGGTCGACGTCGGGCACCGACGCCGCCAGGCGGGTCTCAGACAACGGCGGCGCCTGGCCGTCGTGGTCGAATGACGGCCGGGTTTACTTCAGCGAGCGCATTCACGGGCGTCCGGAGCTTCGCGTCGTCCTCGATTGGTTCTCCGAGCTCGCGTCGCATGTCCGCCCCAGCTAACCACATTGCCTGATCTGACTCGCATCGAATCTCTCGACGATCCGCGCGTGGAAGGTTATCGCCACGTCGCCGATCAGCAATGGCTCGTCGACAATTCCTTTTTCGTGGCCGAAGGCCGCCTGGTCGTGCGCCGCCTGATCGAGCTGCAGCAATGGCCGATCGAATCGATCCTGCTCACGCCGGCGGCGGCCGAGAACCTGGCCGACGTGCTCGGCGTCACGCGCGCGCCGGTCTACGTGGTCGACCAGGAATTGATGAACGAGATTGCGGGCTTCAACATCCATCGCGGCTGCCTGGCACTCGGGGAGCGGCCGGAGACGGCGACGCTCGATCGCACCACCGCCGGCCCGTTCGGACGCGTATTGGTGCTGGAAGGCGTCAACAATCCCGACAACGTCGGCGGCCTGTTTCGCAGCGCGGCGGCATTCGGCGTGGAATTGGTCGTGCTGGGGCCCGACTGCGGCGATCCGCTGTACCGCAAGGCGATCAGGACGTCGATGGCGGCCTCGCTGATGGTTCCGTTCGTCCAGGCCTCGCAATGGCCTGATGCGATTCGGGATCTGCGCTCCGACGGCTTCACCGTAATCGCGTTGACGCCGAACCGCTCCGTCGCGCCGATTGAAGAGATCTTTCCGCACTCGAAACTCGCGCTGCTGGTGGGCTCCGAGGGCGGCGGCCTCACCGAAGAAGCCATGCGGACCGCGACGTTGCGGATCCGCATTCCCACCACCGCGGACGTCGACTCGCTGAACGTGACGACGGCGGCGTCAATCGCGATGTATCACTGCTTTGCGGAGAGGCGCTCGTAATGGACTTCGTCGAAGAAGTCCTGAAGTTCCTGACCGCGCGCATGCAGTTCGAAGCGGAATGGGCGGTGCAGGAACAGAACTGCTTCACCTGGTGGGCGCACACGCTCGCGCAGCGCGTGTGGGTCACGCCGCCGCGTGAGGTGCAGGGCGTGGAACTGCGCACCCTCCACATTCAGACTGACTTGCTGATCGATGTGCCGATGACCACGTCCACCTGGGCAAGGCTGGCCGCCATCAATCGCTTCGCGACTCTCAGCGCCTACGTTGCCGAGACGGCCGGCGGACGCATCAACCTGCACGCCTCGGTCTCACTCACGTCGGAGAACTGGCTGCTGGCACGGGCGATTGCGCTCCATGCCATGGCGTTACAGATGGCCGACGCGTATGCCGAAGCCACGGAGCTGGCCACGGCCTTTGGCGGCCGGATCAACGCCACGGCCCACCCGAGCCAGGGGATGCGGGAGACGCCGGACGAAATGATCGACGTCATCGAGATCTATCAGCAGCGCGGTGAAGGCGACTCGCCGTTCACCGAGGACGAGATCGCGGAGCTGGTGCACCTCGAGCCGCGGCCGTGGGCGCTGGCATCGAACGAGCTGCACACGCTCAACGCCGATCTCGATTTTGCCGACGACATGCCCGCGCGCCTCGAGCTCGATGCGGCGGTGCGGCATCCGGCCCTGGGCAGCGGGTTGCAGACGCGCCTGCTCTTGCCGGTCGAACCCGACGACCTGATCGCGCAGAAGTTGAATGCGAACGAATTGCTCGAACCCGATGCGCACCAACTCGGCGCGTGGTGCGTGGACGAAGAACGCGGCCTGATGTTCACCGGCTTCGTGCCGGCGGCCGCGTTCGTCCCTGGCCTGTCGCGCGCCCTTGTCTATCACCTTTCGGCGAAAAACGACTGGGCGCGCGCCTTGTTGTTTCCTGCAGCCTAAATTACTGCTTTATGACCGTGTCGGACGGCAGCGGCGGCGTGCTGGCCGGCGGTAGGCGATGACGTGTCGCCTGCTCGAACGCATACGCAAGGCCAATCAACTTCGGCTCAGAAAACGCCGGGCCCGAGAACGTGACGCCGGACGGGAATGGATTCACGATCGGCGCCGCGGGCGGCAGGAACCCGCCGGGCACCGTGATGCTCGGATAGCCGGCCTTCGCCGGCGTGCCGGCGAAACTGTTCGCCGACGCGAGGATCGCATCGTATTGCGCATAGATCGCGTCGAGCTGTGGGCGTGAGTTGGCGAGGTCGTAGGCGCGATCGGCCTCGTAACGGAGCGTATCCGCGCTGCCCGGGGTCACATCCACCTGGGCGGCGGCCTCGAAGATCGCCTGACCGTATTTCATCGGCGGAACATACGTGGCATTGAATGCGACGATATCCGCGATCGTATTCATGGGCGCGTCAGGCGTATTCGCCAGGTAGGCATTCAGATCTCGCTTCTGGCCATACAGCAATACGCTCGAGCAGCCCGTCGGTATGGGATAGGCGGTGCATGACCCGCGTTGGTTCGGCGGCGCAACCACGTCCTCGACAATGGCGCCTTCGGCGCGCAGGACCGCGACGGCGGCATTCATGATGGCGAGGCGGTTCGCCGGAATCGGCAGCAGACCGATGCGCGCACCCTGTAGCGCCTTCTTGTTGAGGAACTGCGTGTAGTCGCTGAAGCAATTGCCCGGCACGAGACACGGCGCCGTTGCGGGATCGTTGGGGTCGTACCCGGCAATCACGCCAAGCAGAATCGCGGCGTCCGTCACGGTGCGCGCGATCGGCCCCGCCGTATCCTGGTCCGCGGTGATCGGGATGATGCCGTCGCGGCTGACCAGCCCGACGGTCGGCTTGATGCCGACCACGCCGTTGGCACTTGCCGGACTGAGAATCGAACCCGACGTTTCAGTACCGATGGCAACCGCCGCGAGATTCGCGTTGACGCCGATGCCCGAGCCCGAGCTCGAGCCGCCGGTCTGCAGCACCGGCCGGCCGTCGCCGCCAGGCAACGGCCGCGGGTCGTAGGGATTGAAGCCGAATAAACCGAGCGAGCTGTAACCGGTCGGCATGCCGATCGCGATGAAGTTCGCGTACTCCGTCAACGTCGCTTTACCCATGATCACGGCGCCGGCAGCGCGCAGCCTCGCGGCGATGAACGCGTCATCGGGCGGGATCGATCCATTCAACGCCACGCTGCCGGCCGTGGTCGGCATGTCGGCCGTGTCGATGTTGTCCTTGAGCAGGACGGGAATGCCGTACAGCGGTCCGCGCGTGATGCCGGCGTGGCGCAGGGCATCGAGCTCACTCGCATGGCTCGCAGCGGCGGCGTTCACGTGCAGGAATGCATTCACTCCCGGTCCGGCATCGTCGTAGGCGGCGATGCGCGCGAGGTACATCTGCGTCAGCTGCTCGATGGTGACCAGCCCGGTTTGAATCGCCTTTTGCAGATCGTCGACGGTTGCTTCAACGAGATCGAGCCGCTCAGACCCGGCGCCTTGCGGGTTGGCGACCAACGACGGTGATTGGGAGATTGTGAATAGAGCTGTGACGATTACCAGGGCGAGAATCGAACGCTTCATCGGCGGACCTCCAGGGCGGGAACAAAGTAAGCCCCGGATAGTGAAGCCATGCAATGGCGCCGTCAAGCTGAGCCGATCAATTAATCGGTGTCTAATCGGTGGCTAATCGGTGGCTAATCGGTGGCCCAGTCGAGCGATCGATCGACCGCTTTCTTCCAGCCGGCGTAGAGCCGTTCGCGCTCCGTTGCTTCCATCTTGGGTCTGAACTCGCGATCGAGCGCCCAGTTCTTCGTCACGTCCGCAAAACCGTCCCAATAACCAACGGCGAGGCCGGCAAGATACGCGGCTCCCAACGCGGTGGTCTCGGCGACAACCGGCCGGCGCACGGTGACGCTCAGCAGATCAGCTTGGAACTGCAACAGCATGGCGTTGGCGGCCGCGCCGCCGTCGACCTTCAATGTCGTGAGCGGCAGTTTCGATTCCGCCTGCATCGCTTCGAGCACATCACGGGTCTGGTAGGCCATGGCCTCCACAGCGGCTCGAGCGATGTGGGCCATCTGGGTGTTTCGCGTCAGGCCGACGATGATGCCGCGGGCGCGCGGGTCCCAATACGGCGCGCCAAGACCGACGAAGGCGGGCACGAGGTAGACGCCGTCGGTGTCCTTGCATTCCGCCATCAGTTTCTCGACGTCCGGCGAGGCTTTGATCGCCTTCAGGCCGTCGCGCAGCCACTGCACAGCGGCGCCCGCGACGAACACCGATCCTTCCAACGCGTAGGTCGTCACGGCACCGACCGTCCAGGCCACGGTGGTCAGCAGGCCTTTCTCCGACGGCACCGGCTTGGCGCCGGTGTTCATTAACATGAAACAGCCCGTCCCGTAGGTGTTCTTTGCCGTTCCAGGATCGAAGCATGCCTGGCCAAACAACGCGGCCTGCTGATCGCCGGCGTCGCCAGCGACGGGGATTTCCGCGCCAAACAGTTTTGGATCGGTGTGTCCGTACACTTCGCTGGACGATTTCACCTCCGGCATCATCGCCCGCGGCACATCGAGCAGTCTCAGCAGCTCGTCGTCCCACTCGAGCGTATGAATGTTGAACAACAGCGTGCGGCTCGCGTTGCTGACGTCGGTGATGTGGCACTTGCCGCCGGTCAGGCGCCAGATCAGGAACGAATCGATCGTCCCGAAGAGAATTTCGCCCTTCGCGGCACGCTCGCGGATGCCGTCGCCCGAATCCAACAGGTGCTTGATCTTCGTCCCGGAAAAATACGCGTCGACCACCAGGCCGGTCTTCTTGCGGAACAGCGATTCGTGCCCCGCGGCCTTCAAGCGATCGCAGATCGGCGCGGTGACGCGGCTCTGCCACACGATCGCATTCGCGACGGGCTTCCCGGTCGCCTTCTCCCAGAGCACCGTGGTCTCGCGCTGATTGGTCACGCCAATTGCCGCGAGATCCGTGGCGCTGATGCGGGCCTTCGCGATCGCATCCTTCGCCGTCTGCAATTGCGTCGACCAGATCGCCTCGGGATCGTGTTCAACGTGTCCGGGCCCGGGAAAGATCTGCGGGAATTCCTGCTGCGACGACGCGACCGCCTTGCCGCTGCGATCGAACACGATGGCGCGGCTCGATGTGGTGCCCTGGTCGAGGGCGAGAACGTATTTGCCTGCCCTGAGCGAAGTCGAAGGGCTCATCGGCCGGCCTCGGGCGCGACGTGATGCTTGTTGATGAACACGTCATAGGCCCAGGCGCCAAGGATCGCGCCGACGATCGGCGCCACGATTGGTACCCACCACCATCCGCCGCCCGCGGTAAACACGCCGCTCCCCCACCCTGCCACGAATGTGAACAGGCGCGGACCGAAGTCGCGCGCCGGGTTGATCGCGTAGCCGGCGTTGAAACCGAAGGCGACGCCAATCGCGACCACCAACGCACCCACGAGCGGCGCCGTCAGCCACGCCGGCGGCGCCGCGTTGCGTTGATCGGTCACCGCCAGCACACCGGCCATCAGCAGCATGGTGCCGACGACTTGATCGACGAATCCGCCGGCGATCGAGAGAAAGGGTTGCGGATATGTCGCAAAGATTCCGGCCGTGGCCGTAGCGCCTTCAACCGCGCGAATGCCGCCGTCGAAGGCCGAGAACGCCTCGCGATATGTCGCAAACACCAGCGCGGCGCCGGCGAACGCCCCGGCGATCTGCGCGATGGCGTAGGGCCCCACCTTGCTCCACGGGAAAGCGCGATGCACGGCGAGCGCGACGGTGACCGCGGGATTCAAATGCGCCCCCGACACGCCGGCCGACGCGTAAATGGCGAGCATCACGCCGAGTCCCCACCCGAAGTTGATGGCGAGGAACGAGCCGTTGGCGCTCTTGCTGAGCACCGTCTGCGCGACGACGCCCACACCGAACGCGATCAGAATGAATGTGCCGAAGAATTCCGCCGCAGCTTCACGTGCCGTGCCCTTGAGCATGGGCGGGATTCTACTTCACGCGAAGGACGATGATGTGTTGCCAGGGCAAAATATCGATGACTCGATCGATCACGTAGCCTTCAGCCTCGAGCTCCTGCTTCACCTCGGCGACGCTCATCTTGTGGACCTCGAGGATCGGGATCTTCGGGTCCTCCTTGCGGAACTCCAGGAGCACCAGCCGGCCGCCGGGCTTGAAGGTCCCCTTGAGCCGCTGCAGGAATACCTGCGGCTGCTGCAGCTCGTGATACACGTCCACCATGATCGCGAGGTCGATCGACTGCGGCGGAAGTGAGGGATCGTCCATCGCGCCAAGCACCGTCGTCACGTTGGTCAGCCCCTCGCCCTTGATGCGTCCCTCGAGGATCGCGATCATGCCCGGCTGGATGTCGGTGGCGTAGACCCGGCCCGTGGGTCCGACCCGCTTCGCCATGCGCGACGTGTAATAGCCCGACCCGGCGCCGATATCGGCAATCACCATGCCGGGTTTGAGGTCGAGCGCATCGATGGCTTTCGACGGCGCTTCCTCTTCTTCGCGCTCGGCGCGCTCGAGCCAGCCGGCGCCGGCCACGCCCATCACCGGCGCAAACACGCGTCCGCTGACCGGGTGGCGTCTTTGCGCATCCGCCGCAGTTGGCAATACGGCCAAAAGGGCCACGACGATCGCAAGCCGGGGCCCCCGCGACGCGGACTTTGCGTCGCGGGGTGGAAACCTACGGGGTAACATAAGAGCGATTTCCTTTCTCATGACGCTTGCCGCACGAGCGGCGTCGCCGGACGACGCCCCGATCATTGCCCAAATCTACAACGAAGGCATCGAAGACCGCGTCGGCACCTTCGAGACCCGCCCGCGCACGGTGCAGGACGTGACGGCCTGGTTCGACGGCACGCATCCCATCGTGGTGGTCGAGGCCGACGGCGAGATCGTCGCGTTTGCCTCGACGTCGAGCTATCGGAGCCGTCAAGTGTATGCCGGCATCGCCGAATTCTCGGTCTACGTGGCGCGGCACGCGCGCGGCAAGGGTGCGGGCGCGGTGGCCATGCGCGCGCTGATCGACGCCGTGAAACCCGCCGGCATCTGGAAACTCGTCTCGCGTATCTTCGTCGAGAACGACGCCAGCCGCCGGCTGATGGCGTCGATGGGCTTCCGCGAAGTCGGCATCTACGAAAAACACGCGAAGCTCGACGGCGAGTGGCGCGACGTCGTGATCGTGGAGCGCCTCATCCGCGAAAACCAGGCCTGATGAAACGAAACGTCCCACAGCTCATCTCGATCATCGCCATCGTCGCGGGCGTCCTCCTGTTCGTGGTGACGATCCTCGGCATCGATCGGGCGGAGACGCTGCACGAGGTGCGCCGCCTCGGCGTGCTGCTGCCGGTGGTGCTGCTGCCCAGCATCGGGTGGCACCTGTTGCGCGCCGCGGGATGGTACGTGAGTTTTCCCGCCGACGCTCGACCGTCCTATTGGCGGGTGTTTCGTGTCCGCCTCGCCGCCGACGGCGTGGGCTACTTCACCATTCGCGGCGTGGCCAGCGAGCCGCTGCGCGTGGTGCTGATGATGGGGCATGTCCCGCCGGTGGTCAGCGCCGCGGCGTCGGTGCTCGAACGGACCGCGATGGGCATCATGAGCGTCGTCGGCGTAGGGGTCGTGGCGTCACTGGTCGTGGCGTCGGACTTGATCGTCGGACGCTGGGAGGAAATCTTTCGCGGTCTCGCCATCACGGCGGCCATCGTGCTCTTTCTCTGCCTCTTGTTCTTTCTGCGGACCGGCCGCTATTTTGGCCCGCTGATCGAAGCCATCCATCGCCGCACCCACTGGCGTTGGGCAGGCGGACGGACAGTGAGAGCCATCAGCGCCGCAGAAGATTTGTTCCTCAATCTCGCGCGCACCGACTCGCGCCGAATCGCGACGCTCGTGCTGCTCAGCATCGCCTGTTACTGGCTGATGGCCATGGAAGTGCTGCTCGTGTTCTGGGCCATCGGCGAATCCATTTCGCTGTGGCTCGGGGCGATCGTGGAAACGTTCACACGCGCGGCCAGCGTGGCGGGCGGCGCCATTCCCGGCAACCTCGGAGCGCTCGAAGCGTCGAACGTGGCCGTGGTGAAGGCGCTGGGTCTCGCGGGCGGTGGCGCGCTGGCGTTGTTTCGCCGTTTTCGGAGTCTGTTGTTCGCGACGCTCGGTCTCGTGCTGTATCCACGCGACGTCATCACGGGCAAGCAACCCGAGGAGCCGCATCCATGAGCGGCTTCATTGCGGCGGTGCAGGAGTGGGCCAGCGAGCTTGGCGGCGTCGGCCTGTTCATCATCGCGCTGCTCGATTCATCGTTCCTGTCGTTTCCACAGGTCAACGACTTGCTGATCATCGTGCTGAGCACGAAGTATCCCGAGCGCATGCCCTACTACGCGGGCATGACCACGATCGGGTCGCTCGTTGGCTGCTATCTGCTCTACGGCGTGGCGCGGCGCGGCGGCGAGGTGTTCCTGCGCAAACGGGTCAAGGGACGATACGCCGATCGCGCCATCGCGCTGTATCAGCGGCATGGTCTCCTCGCCGTCGTCGTGCCGGCGCTGCTGCCGCCGCCGGTGCCCTTCAAGGTGTTCGTCTTGCTGGCCGGCGCCGCCGCGGTGTCGCCGGTGCGGTTTGGCATCGCGGTCGCAATCGGGCGCAGCATCCGCTACTTTGGCCAGGGCTATCTGGCGGTGCTCTACGGCGAGCAGGCGGCGGATTTCATGCGCGCCAATGGCGCGGCCATCGGTATCGGACTCGCGGCGGCCGCCGTGATCCTCGCCATGGCGGTGTTTTTCCTGCGACGAAGGCGACATGGATCTGCTGCCGCTTAACGCGGTACACGTGGACCTGGTTCACACCGACGGCGCCGACGCGTGGGCCGAGCACGAGGCCTATCGCGCGTTGTTGTCGAAGGACGAAGAAGAGCGCATGGCGCGGCTGGTGTTCGAGCGCGATCGCCGCCGCTTCCTGCTGACGCGCGCGCTGGTGCGGACGATGCTGTCGCGCTACGCCAGCGTGCGGCCGGCCGGCTGGTCGTTCATCGCCAACGTGCACGGGCGCCCGGAGATTCTCGACCGGCCAAAGGGTGTGCCGGATCTGCGCTTCAACATCTCGCACACGGAAGGGCTGATCGCCTGCGCGGTGACGATTGGCCGCGAGGTTGGCGTCGACGTCGAGCACATCGGCCGCCGGCTGACGCATGACATCGCCGGGCGCTTCTTCGCACCGCGCGAAGTCAACGATCTCAAGGCCCTGCCCGACGATCAGCAGCACAAGGTGTTTTTCGATTACTGGACGTTGAAGGAGGCCTACATCAAGGCGCGCGGATTCGGCCTGGCCCTGCCGCTCGGCGATTTCGCGTTCAAGCTGTCGCCGCCCGCGCCGCCGGAGATTACGTTCGAGCCGTCACTCGACGACGACCCGGCGACGTGGCAGTTTTTCCAGGACTGGCCGACGCCGCAGCATCGGCTTGGGCTTGCGGTCCGGCGCGAACGCGCGGATTTGCCGGTGCGCATTCGTGACGTAGTTCCCAAGATCTAATGAAGTTGTGGGCAATCAGCGACCTGCACGTCGGCTTCGAAGAAAACCGGCGGGCGGTGCAGGACCTGCCGGCGTATCCGGATGACTGGCTGATCATCGCGGGCGACACCGGCGAAACGCCGGCGCACCTGGATTTCGTCCTGCGCACGTTGCGGCCGCGATTCGCGCAGCTGGCGTGGGCGCCGGGCAATCATGACTTGTGGACACCGCAACATTGGGCGCCGGAACAGCGCGGCGTCCCGCACTACGAGCGGCTGGTCGCGCTCTGCCGGAAATACGGCGTGCTGACACCTGAGGATCCCTATGCGCGCTGGCCCGGCGATGGGCCGACACGCGCGATCGTGCCGGCGTTTACCTTGTTCGATTATTCATTCCGCCCCGCGTCAGTTCCACGAGAGGCGGCCGTCGCGTGGGCGGCGGAATCCGGCGTGCGCTCTGCGGACGAGGATCTACTCGCGCCCGATCCGTTCGACTTCTGCGATGACTGGTGCGCTGAACGCGTAGCAGCCACAGAGCAACGGCTTTCGGCCTTGCCCAGCGACGTCAAGTTAATCGTCGCCAACCACTTTCCGTTGCGCCGCGAGCTCGCCGTGTTGCCGCGCATTCCGCGCTTCTCCATTTGGTGCGGGACGACCAAGACGGAAGACTGGCATCGCCGGTTCAACATCGAAACCGTCGTCTACGGTCATCTCCACATGCGATCGTCAAAGACGATCGACGGCGTCCGATTCGAGGAAGTGTCGCTGGGGTATCCGAAGCAGTGGGATCAGTCCCGCGGTGCGGCCCACTATCTGCGTCAGATTATCTAGACCTTGCGCAGCCGCTCAGCCGCTGCGCTCAGGGTTTCATCCTTCTTCGCAAAACAGAATCTCAACACCGGACCGCCGGGATCCTTATAGAGAAACGCGGAAACCGGAATCGATGCCACACCGTTCTCGACAAGCAGGCGATGCGCGATCTCCTTGTCCTTCTCCTTCGAAATCGCCGAGTAGTCGAACAACTGGAAATATGTTCCGGCGCACGGCAGCGGCCGGAAGCGTGAGCCGGCAGTGAGCTCGAGGAATAGATCGCGCTTGCGCTGATAGAAGGGTGTCAGGTCTTTCGCGTCCGGATCCTTCCGCACGAATTCCGCGAACGCGACCTGCGAAGGCGTGTGGACCGTGAACGTCATGAATTGATGGACACGGATCACCTCGGCAATCAGCGGTTGCGGACCCACGCAGTAGCCGACCTTCCAGCCGGTGGTATGGAACGTCTTGCCAAACGAGCTGATCACCACGGCCCGGTCGCGCAATTCGGGATAGCGCAACACGCTCTCGTGGCGGCGGCCGTCGAAGATGATGTGTTCGTAGACTTCGTCGCCGATCAAAATGATGTTGGTGCCGTCAACCAGCGACGCCAGTTGCTTCATGTCGTCGGCCGACCACGTGGTGCCGGTGGGATTGTGCGGCGTGTTCACGAGGATGGCGCGCGTGCGCGGCGTGACGGCGCGGCGCACCTCGTCCCAATTCACTGAATAGTCCGGATACCGCAGGCTGACGAACACCGGCGTGCCGCCGCTGAGGCGAATCACCGGAACATACGAGTCGTAGCAGGGCTCGAACAAGATCACTTCATCGCCCGGCTGCACGAACGTGGTC
>Ga0114129_10005177_pt1 | contig 18355 bp, 10 predicted proteins | sample RhiMetdeltSRZDD1_FD_80071 | JGI IMG/M metagenome (GOLD analysis project Ga0114129, IMG submission 80071) | Populus rhizosphere microbial communities from Tennessee, USA - Rhizosphere MetaG P. deltoides SRZDD1 (version 2) (version 2) | ecosystem: Host-associated > Plants > Roots > Rhizosphere >...
CGCCTGGAGCACGTGGTCCATGATGGACAGGTCGTGCGGCGCCAGGTCCCAGATCACGCTGACGTCGTGCTGAAAGAGGCCGAGGTTCACACGCGTCGAATCGAAGTAGTAGAGGGGGCCGAGCGCGCCGCGGTCCACCAGCTCACGGATCTTCCGAACCGCGCCGTTGAACAGGAAGGTGTGGTCCACCATGATGCGCAGGTTCCTGCGCTCGGCGAGCTCGATGAGCTCCTCCGCCTGGCGAGAGGTGGACGTGAACGGCTTCTCGACGAAGACGTGCTTGCCGTTCTCCAGCGCGGCCTTCGCAAGCTCGAAGTGCGTCCACACCGGGGTGACGACCGCCACCGCGTCGATGTCGGGCGACCGCAGCACCTCGGAGAAGTCGGTCGTCGCGTGAACTCCCGGGTAGGCACGCGCGACACGCTTCAGCGCGTTCGGGTTCTTGTCGCACACGGCGGCCAGCTCGCACTTCTCGAGACCGGTGAAGTTTCTGACGATGTTCGGGCCCCAGTATCCGTAGCCGATGACGCCGACGCGAATGGCGCCGGCCGGCTTGCGGTCCGACGAGCCGATGGCAGGAACGGCACTCGTAATCATGTGGAGAGTCCTGAAGAGTTGACGGTTGATTGGAACAGCTGTCCCGCCGCGGAACGGTCGTTCAGCAGGCGCCCTTGCCCGAGGAGACCGCGCGCGGCGTCGCGAGAAGAATCTTGATATCCGTCCAGAGCGAGCACGTTCTCGCGTAGCGGAGGTCGAGCCGCACCATCTCGTCGAACGTGGTCCGGCTGCGGCCGGTGACCTGCCAGAGCCCGGTGATGCCAGGCTTCGCGTCGAGCACGCGGCGGTGGTGCCACGGCTTGTACTGTTCGACCTCGTACGGGATCGGCGGACGCGGACCGACGAGCGACATCGATCCGAGCAGCACGTTGATGAACTGCGGCAGCTCGTCGAGGCTCGTCTTCCGGAGGATGCGGCCGATTGGCGTCACCCGCGGGTCGTTCGTGATCTTGAAGACGCCCTCTTTCGCGGCGGTCCCCTGCCCGCCGGCGGCAATCAGGCCGCTCACGTATTCGCGATGGAGTCTGTCGTCGGCGTTCACGCGCATCGTGCGGAACTTCAGCATCGTGAACGGCTTCGCATGCTCGCCGACGCGCGTCTGCCGGAAGAAGACCGGACCCGGCGACGTGAGCCTGACGAGCGCCGCGATGACGAACAGCGCGGGCGCGAGCACCACGAGCAAAGCCGCGCTGCCCGCGATGTCCAGTGCGCGCTTGGCGATGGCGGCGACCGACAGCGCCCGGCTCGACCTCAACGCCACGAGCAATCGGTCCACCGGTTCTGCGCCGGAGTCCCGTGCTTCCTGCTGTGCCGGATGCACGTGGACGCCAATGGTGACGCGGCTCAACGCGCCCGTGTCGAGCCGCGTGGCCAGCTCGCCGCGAACGGCCTCTTCGAGCGCGCGCACGCCCGGGCCCGTGGCCACGTCGCTGCGCGGGACCATGAGCGCGAGGACCCGCTCCTGTGTCAGCCAGCCCACGATATCGGTATCGCGCTTCACCGCGGCCAGCGCTTCGATCGCGTGCCGCCAGGCGGGCCGGCTATCCTCCGGCATCTCGAGCACGAGGAGCACGAATGACTGGTTGGAGCGATCCGCGCGCTTGCGTTCGCGGATGAGGACGCCACGAAAGACGTCTTCGCCGATGACGTGCAGCGGTTGACGCCGCTCGGCGCCGAACGCCCGCGCGCGCGGGCGTTCACGAACGATCGCGGCCGGCGTCAAGACATCAACCTCGCACGCGGCCGGTACAGGCGCACCTTGACGCGCCGCCCGATGTCGCCGGGAAGATGGCTGTCGAGGGCGCGCGTCACGCGCGCCGACATCTGCCTGGTGATCTCAGGCAGCGACGCGTCGCCGAGGTGCGTGAGCACCGCGCCGACGATTCGATCCTCGCGATACCAGCCGATCACGTCCGTGTCGCGAAGCGTGCAGGTCAGGGTGGCGAAAATCCTGGAGGCGACGGCGCCCGGCATCCGGTCGCTGTGACCGGGCCGTTTCGCCAGATCGACGAGTACGAGAACGAACGGCTGCATCGACGCCTCGAACCGCTTGCGCTCGACGTCGAGCAGATACCGGAACGCCTCTTCGTTGTAGACCGCTGCGTCACCCGGCAGCGCGTGTCCGCACGTGCACCGGTCGTCAACGGCGATGACGTCGGCTTTGCGCCTGGCCGGGAACGGCGCGGTGAAGCTCCATGTCGACACGCCCACGGCTTCCGTGGTGGCGGCCATCCGGAACAGCAACGGAATCTGTTTGATTCCAAACATCGCGGGCGAGTGACTCCTTGTCGTGAGGGTGCGATCGATGTTGTGCAAACCGATCGCCATCACCTGCCCGTCGACCGGCCATGAACCGGTCATCTCAACGTGAAGAGTGTCAAGCACTTATCGAGGTCCGATGCAGCGCCGCGTGCGGTGGCCACGCGTAGTGCCGCGAGAGTCGCGCCCACGACGATGAAAAGTCAGCTTCTGATCGAAGAACACGGTGACGTGCTGCAGTGGGTGGCCGCGTCGAAACGGGTCGCGGTCGTGGTCGTGGTCGTGGTCGTGGCCGTGGAACGCATTGGGCCGTAGCTTCGCCCTCTGACTTACATCTCGAGCGTCAGGACGCAAGCAGATGCAGCGGGATCACCGTGGACGTGAGCCCGTGCCGTCCGCGACGACACGGGATTGCACCTGCTTTCACGCGAGGTTGCTGGTGCAGACCTGAGTGACGATGGGCTCGGGAGGTCTTGGAGCAATTCTTCGTCCGTGACGCTCCTACATGTTGTAAGTCTTGGTATTTAAACGACTTATAACGCTGGGCGACCCCGAAACACCCCCGAAAGTCCACGGCGCGGGCGACTTTTGGGTTCAATCTCCTCGACCTTTGTCGGCGTGGCTCACCACTACACCAGTGGGCCCACCTGCGGGCGTTGGAGAGGGTGTTCAGTAGTAGGGCGACAGGTCGCCGGGAACGGCCTCGGCGCGGTTCAGGACGGTTCCAACGATGTTCTCGCGGCCGACTTCCGTGACGACTCGCTGAACGACCGTATAGGGCGTGGACCCGGCGCCGATCACCAGGAGGACGGCCCGCGTCAGACGAACCAGCAGCCCCGCGTCGGCCATCAGCGCCACCGGCGGCGCGTCGAGGAGCACCCAGTCGAAATCCGCGGCCGCTTCTTCGAGCAGCTCCGCCATCCGCGGCGAGGCGAGAGCGGTCATCGGATCGCCCTTCGGAGAACCCGCGGGCAGCACGGACAGTCGCGGCGACGCGTGGACCAGCGGGACGATATCGCCCGGCGCGGATCGAAGCGCCTCGCACAGACCGCGCCCTGCCGCAACGCCGAACACCTGGTGAATGCACGGCCGGCGCAAATCGGCGTCGACGAGCAGCACGCGGCGCTTGTACGACTCGCTGAGCGTCATCGCGAGGTTGACGATCGTGAGCGTCTTGCCTTCCTGGGGGACGGAACTGGTGACGGTGAGGCTGCGCAGCCCCTGCTCCGTCTGCAGGCGATGGAGCGAGGCTGCCAGCCGCCGGTACTGCTCGACGGTGGCCGGCGGAAGCTTCGCGCTCGTGATCACCTTGTCCTTGTACGCATCGGAAAAGCGTGGCGCGAAGTCGCCGTCGATGATCTCCGGCGTTGCAATCATGCTGTCGGCAGCCGACGTCATCGGCGCCGGCGCGACGGGCGCATGCAGCTCGTCCGGATAGAGATCCAGCGAGAACGGATCCGTGGGCGCGCCGAGCGGCTCGGGCCGCTGGCGGACCGGCGCCAGCATCGTCGGCTGACCTGCGCGCTTGAGCGCTTGTTCGACTCGACCCATCGCGGTGCTCGCCTCTCCTCTCAGCTCCGTGCCGCGCCGAAGAACGCGAACCGGCGCGGGCGTACTGGTCGCGCCGGTGTCACCTGCGTGACGTTGTCGGCCTCTTCACGTTCGGGCGGCGCCGGGGTCGGGACCGCCACGGGCGCCGGCTGTTGAACGGCACGACGATCGCCCGCCTCCGCGACCCGGAAGTCGAAGTCGCGCACGACCTCGAGCACGATCTCACGGTCCACATGAGGACGTCCGAGCGCGAACGCCCCGAGCAGCGAGTTGTCGCAGATGACGTTGATAGTGCGCGGGATCCCGCGCGCGTGCTCGTGAATCGCCATCACCGCTTCGCGGGTGAACAGCTGGGCCGCACCGCCGGCGGTGCGGATGCGGCTGCCGATGTACGCCGCGGTTTCCGCGATCTGGAACGGCGAGATCTCGCACCGCAGCGCGACGCGCTGTTTCAGCTGCCGGAGACCCGGTTCGTTCAGCCGCTCCGCGAACTCCGGCTGCCCCGCCAGGATCACGACGAGCAGCTTCTCGGTGGAGGTCTCGATGTTGGCGAGCAGGCGGATTTCTTCGAGGAGCTCGTAGCTGAGACTCTGTGCCTCGTCGACGACGAGCACCGTCGTCTCGCCGCGCTTACGACGTTCAGCCAGCGCGCGCTCGAGCCCGTCGACAAATGCCGATTTCGAACGCCCCGCCTCCGGGCCAAGCGCAAATCGTTTGGCGAGTGTACGGACGAAATCCTCCCGTGTCAGCAGCGGGTTGTTCAGGTACACCCACTGCACGCGGTTGTTCTCCTCCGACTCGAGGACCGCGCGCAGCAGCGTCGTCTTTCCCGTTCCTGCCTCACCGACCAGGACCGTCAGCGACTTCGCGGAGCTGACGCCGTACTGCAGGTTGCTCAGCGCCTCATTGTGTCGAGGCGTGAGGAACAGAAACTTCGGGTTCGGCGTCAGCTCGAACGGAAGCTCACGAAGGCCAAAGAAGCGCTGATACATCGTCAGAGGGTCCCGTGCCGCCAGAGAGCAAGGATCGCGGCCGATCCCAGCAGGGCGATACCGGCCGCCGCGTTCAGCGCCCAGATCCGCCGCTGCGTTCTCCGGCGTTCGCGTTCCGACACGATGGCCGGAATGAGGGCCAGAACCGGCAGCGACAGGGTCGTGACGACGTCGCGTTCGCGTTTGAAGCTCGAGTCGCCGTACTCCAGGAAGCCGACCACGAGCAAGCCGGCCACGAGGCCGGCGATGGCGCCTGCGGCCATCATGCCGAGGCGCTGCTGCTGGTTGTAGGGTTTCTCGGGCAGCGATGCCGGATCGAGAATCCTGAACTGCTCGCCGATCTGACGCCGCTCGAGGTTGGCGGCAATCTTCGAGTCTTCACGCTTGGCGAGCAGGCTCATATACGCGGCCTGGAGCGTGCCGTAGTCGCGCGTCAGCTCGACCAGCTCCGATTCGCGCGTCGGCACCACGTCGACCTTCGCCTGATAGCCCGACATCACCTGCTTCAGCCGTGTCTCTTCGGTCTGATTGACGGCCAGCTGGTGATCGATGACCTCGAGCTCGTCCTGCAGCTCACGCAGCCGCTTCTGCTGCGCGAGCTCCATCGGCGACGCGACCTTCTGGACCACCGGCGCGGGCGCCGGCGCCGGCGCCGGCTGCGGACGCCGGGCTTCCTCGTCGGCCTTCGCCTGGAGGTCCCGCACCACCCGCTCAATGGCGCGCACATCGGGATGGTCTGGCTTGTAGCGCACGCGCAGCGCGGCGAGCTGCGCCTGCGCCGCTTCGAGCTGTTGCGCCACCGTCGTGGGTGCCGCCGCCGGCGCGCTCGCGGGCGCGGCGACGACCGCCGGAACGGCGTCGAGGGACAGCGCGTGCGTGTCCGCGACCTGTCGCTCGATCAGCAGCCGCCGCTCCTGGATTCGATTCGTCGAGTCGCTGAGCGACTGCATTTGCGCCTGCGTATTGCGGATCGTCTGGAGGTTGCTTTCGAGCTGCGACGGCAGCTGCCCCGCGTACTGCTTGCGATACGCCTCGAGCTTCTTCTCGTGCTCGATCAGCCGCTGCTTGGCGTCATTGAGCTGCGACTCGAGGAACAGGTTCGTCTCGTCGGCAAGATTGGCGCGGTCGCGAAGGTTTTCCTCGATGTAGAGCGAGGCCAGCCGTCCCGCCACCTTCTGTGCCGTCTGCGGGTCGGTGCTCACGTACTTCAGCCGGAACGAATCCTGCCCCTCGACCTGCACGCTGATGTCGGCGCGCAGCCGCTGCACGACGTCCTCCATGATGCCGCGCCGGCGCTGCGCCGGGTACAGGTTGAAGTCGTTGATGATGCGCTCGAGCCGCGAGCGGCTGAGAATCACGTTGCTGATCGAGGGAAGACGGTCTTCCATCTTCGCCGTGACCGTCGATTTCACGTAGGTGTCCGGCACCTGCTGCGGGACCACCATGATCAGGGTCTCGGACCGGAACAGCTGCGGCATGGTCCTGGAGATCAGCGGCGCTCCAGACGCCCCTACGGCGAAGGGGATGACCATCAGCCACCCTCGACGAAGCAGGATGCGGATGATGTCCGCAGCCGAAAACGTTCTACCCGGCAACAAGGCCTACCCCCGGATTCACAGCGTAGGGAGCCGCACGACGAGGCCCGCCCGGATGCTGTTGCGATCGAGCGTCGACGGCATCCCGGGCACGAGCGGCAGACTTCCACGCGAATCGTAGAAGTAATAGAGGTACTGAACGTAGGTCGCGAACGTGCGCGTCGGCGAGTACCGAAGCCGGATGTCGCCCGTGTAGGTATCGAACACGGAATTATTCAGGCTGAGTGCGGACTTGCCGGTCGTATACCCGGCGGTGATCGCGACGTCCACGCGGCGTGTGATCAGTCCGGTGGTGCTGGCACTGGCGCTCCGCGCGAAAACGGGCTCGGTGAGCCCCGTCAGGTATTCAATCCCCTGCCGATAGTTGGCGGCCGCCCGCCACCGGCGCGAGAGCTCGTAGTTGAGCGCCATCTGGCCCCAGAACTGCGCGTAGCGGCGATCGCCCGCGATGTTGGGCGTCAACTGCGGCACCAGGAGCGATGACGCGCCCGCCAGGGCGCTGATCGTCAAGCGACGCGATGCCGACAGCGGCTGCCGCTGCTCCAGCCCGAGCTCGACCCCCTGTTCGGTCAATCGCCGGTTCGCGGCCAGAGCGATGTACTCGACGTCGCTGATGCGATACAGGTAGCGCGCCGTTGCGGTCGTGTTACGGCCGATGCGATGCATCACCTGGACGCCCGCACCGTACATGTTCAGCGACTGGCTGCCCGACGCCGCCTCGGCGTGCTGCCGCTGCCCGTCGGCGGTCAGCGCCACGCCCGTGTGGCGCGTCACGTCGTGCGCAAGCATCATCGACGAGCCGTACGACAAGGCCTTGAACGTGTTCATCCCGTACACGGGTGAAGCGGGTGTCGCGTCGCCTGCCGGCGCAGAGACGCCAGGCGTTGCGGTGGCGTCAGGGATTGCGGCGGCGGTTTGCGTGAAAAAGCTGTACAGGGGAGACGACGTGTAGAGCGCCGTTTGATTGAGCGACAGCGAGGTGCGCGACCAGCGGCCGGACACGTTGAAGGCGCCCGAGTGATTGACGCTTCCGAAGGACGAGGGCAGCACGGTGTCGAGCGGGCGAAGATACCGCTGCGCTGACCCGCCGTTGGCTCGAACCTGCAGACGGCGTCCCTTGAACAGATAGTCGGCGCCGCTCTCGATCATCGTCGAGTACCCCGCCGCCTGGTCGGCGCCGGGGAGGAACGTCGTGGCCGAAGCGGCGCGCGGCGAATCGATGTCGTAGCCGCCCGTTGACGCCACGGTGAGGTTCAGCTGCTGACGCCCCTTCGAGGGCAGCGCGCCCGAGGGCTGGGTGCTCGTCTGCGCAGACGCCTCCGGGCCCGCGGCGGCAATCGCCGCGGCAACCGCGAAGACGAGCAAGGACGTTGATCTGCTGTTCACGTGTGTGTTCGAAACGTTGCGCGGCACCCGTGTGTGCCTATCGCACGACAACCGTATCGCCAGGCTGGAGGAGGATGTTCTGCTTCCGGTTCTTCCCCTTCAGTACGTCGTCGTAGTTGAACTTGAAGCGCATCTCCTGGCGGTTCGCGGTGCGGACGATGACGATGTCCTTCCTGTCCGCGTACTCGAGCAGCCCGCCACCGACCGCGATCAGCTGCAGCACGTTCATGTCGCTCGTCAACGGCACCATCCCGGGTGTGGCGACCTGGCCGACGAGGAAGACCTTGCGGCTGCGAATCTCCTTGACGATGACGGCGACGTCAGGTTCGTCGACGAACTTGACGGCCGCGGCAGCCAGCGCGTGCGCGAGCTGTTCCGGCGTGAAGCCGACCGCCTGGACGTCGTTCAGCAGCGGCAGTGAAATCTTTCCGTCGGGGCGAACCACGACGTCCCCCGACAGCGCCTGCTCGCGCCAGAACGTGATGCCCAGGACATCGCCCACCCCGATGACGAATTTGGCTGACGGCGACGAAGCGACGCTGGCGCCCGCCGGAGGCGTATCAGCCAGTCCGGACGGAACCTGCTGGGCACCCGCGGGAGCGGACAACGCCAGGCAAAGGGCCGCGACGATCATCACGTGAAGGACCACGTCTTTCATGAACAGACACCCATCGGTTGGAAGTTGCGTTGAGTTGTTGATGGCTGTGCGCATCGACGTGGAGTGCAAGGTAGCCGCCACCGGGTGCCGTGTGGCGCGCCGGCCCCGCAAGTCCCACGTCTCACACGTGTTCCGGAGTCATCGCGGCAGCGGACGGCGTCTGCGGCAACCGGGAGTCATTCGGCGCGCGATCTAGATCTCGCGGCGGCGGCGAACAAAGTCTGCCTCGCGAGCACCATTTGACAGCGCGGTGCGGGACGGTTGCTGACAAAAAAAGCCTGTCCGGATGGCTCCGGACAGGCGTTTCGACTACTGGGTGAACGGAGGGTGAAGACTAACAGTGCTGCAGCGCCAGCCGGTTCCGCCGACGGAACCAGGCTAGGCCTGCGCCACCAACCAGCGTCAAGAGCAGCGCCGACGGTTCCGGACTTCCCTCGACAGCCGACCGGACGTCGCCCGTGCCGCCGCTGTTGGACCAATCCGCCAGGAAGCTGTTCGCGAACCCGTTGCCGATGTTCAGCATCACGTCGATCGGGAGCGTGGCCGAATACGTCGACGGAGGACCGTCGGTCGTGTAGGTGCCCGTCGGCGAGGCGAACAGGAACTCGAACACGCTCGTCCCCACCGGGTTGTAGCTGTAGGCCATCCCGAGGATGCTCAGGCTCTTGAGGAGCGGGGTGGCCGCAGTGCCGATCACGAGCTGGTTCACCGCTCCAGCTCCGGTCACGAGGTTGCCGTTGTTGTCGATCGTGGCCGTGAGGGAGAAGTTCGTCGTGATGTTCTGCTTGGTCCCGGTCCCCTTGTCCAGCGACAACGCCCACCCGTTGACGGTGAACACATTCGTCGTCGCCCTGTATGTCGTAGTGAGAAATCCGGTGGCGATATCCGGATACGGCACGACGGTCGTTACACCGAGCGGCCCTGCGTGACTCACGGAGCTGGCAGCCAGCACGAACAGTGCGGCCAGAAATCCGCTCTTCATCGCCTTGACCTTCCCGCGATTTGTGATCATGGCGTTGTCCTAGTCCTCTTTCTGCCCTGAGGCCGCTATCCGAAACGTAGGGAGCAAACTGATCTCGGCTGTCTATTTAGCAAGTCCGGGACCGTAGCTAACAATCCTGACAAGGGGCCGTTTCACGGGGTTTCTCAGCGATTCTGCCAGGGGCGCCCTTTTGAAAGTCCCCGGGAACGTCGACTAATGGCTGCTTCACTTTGAACCGTCTTCCTTGGAGGGGACTTCCATCTGGGGGGCCCTTCGGCGGCGAAATCACGCCGAAAGTGGTGAAAACGACGCCGGGCCCGCGAGGGCCCGGCGTCGGTGGTACTACTCGCTGGTCAGGGTCTCAGCGGTCGGCCTTGTCCCAATCCAGCCAGTCGATCTTGAGGTCCTTCCTCTTCGTGTCCGTGAGCGACAGCGCCGTGATGGGTGCGTAGAACACGTTCATCGTGTCGTTCCCCACGCCGACGGTGGACAGGATCTGCACCGCGTTGAACGGCACGTCGTAGTTCTCGCGCTGCTTCTGGTTCGCCGCCGGCTCCCTGGCGCCGCACGCCTGCCACACGTTGTAGCCCTGCTTGAGCGACTTGTTCGGCGACCAGAGGTCCCTGAGCCTCACCGAATCGTTGCCCGGCGCGGAATCGACGTAGTTGCACCCCGCGAACGACTCGAAGTTGACGTTGAACGCGGTCAGGAGCCCGAACGCATAGTGCTGCAGCCGATCGACCTGCGAGTCTCCCGGGAACGACAGCTGGATGTTGACGAACTCGCGGAACTGCGCGTTGCCGCCGCCCTGCTGCTGAACCGCAATGTAGTCGATCCTGCCGAAGAGGCCGTGCGCGAGCCCGAGGCTGTCCATCTCGGTCCTGATGCGCGTCGGCAGCTTCACGATCTGCGAGTTGCGCGCGAGCATGATGCCCGGAACGTTCTGCTGCGACATCGGCAGCATCCCGCTCGAGTCCTTGTGCCCGTTACCCTTCTTGGTGGCGAGCACGTAGTCCTGGAACTGGTTCGGGCAGACTCTGACGCGCTGCGGACCGCCAAGGTCGATGTAGTAGGCGTTGGTGTTCGCGTCGAACTGCACCGGATACGTGATCCACGGCATGTCCTCGTTCGGAATCAGCGAGCCGAACGTGCTGGCCGCGAACCCGTAGATGCGGAACAGCGTGCCCCTCGACTTGGTGAAGCCCGCACCGCCAGCCGCGTTATACGGCCAGAGCGCCGGGTTGAAGGCGCCCGCGATGCCGTTGCGCGCGCGAATGTCGGCGTCGCTCGACGTGATCACGGCCGAGCCGTTGAAGTAGGTGATCTCGCGGAAGTCGACGACGAAGCATGCGCCGCCCGGCAGTGGTGCGACTTTGCGGGTCACCGTCACCGTGAACGACACCGACCCGCCGGGGCCTGTCAGCGGCTGCGCCGTGCAGTTCACCGTGGTCGTTCCCACGAAGAACACCGAGCCGGAGGCGGGGGTGCAGACGACTGGGACCCCGACGCCACGATCGGCCGCGGTGACATCCCACGCGACCTCGGTCGACGTGAAGGCTTCCGCCTCGAGGTTCGCCACGCCGGTGAAGACGGGCGGCGTGGTGTCGACGACGTTCACCCAGAAGCCGGACGTGACCGTGCCGAAGATGTCAACAGTCGAACAATTGACACGCGTGAGACCCATCGGGAAGATCGATCCCGACGCGGGCGTGCACGTGGCCGAACCCGGATTGAACGTGACGATGGCGCCTGCAATCGCGCCGGTCGAGTCGACGGTCGGCGGCAGGTTCGCCTCGACGGTGATGTTGTTCGAAATCAGGTTCGCCTGATCGGGCATGACCGCGACGCCGATCGGGTCGAACTCCACGCCGGGTGTCGGCGTAACAAGCGTGCGGAGCGGCGCCTGGCTGAAGGAACCTGCCGCGGGCCAGATCTTCAAGTCGTAGACGGTGACGGCCTGGGCGCACCCGCCGCCGTTGGCGACGGTCAGCTCGCCGGCGAGAGTGTCGATCGCCATTCCGATCGGATGGCACAACTGCGTGGTGTCGCCATCGAGCGTGAGGAACGGCGCCGTGTCGCCGCTGTCGCTCCCGTTGAAGACCAGGATCGATCCCCTGACAGCCGGCTGGTTATAGGCGCTGTTGGCGACGTAGATCCGGTTGCTCAACATGTCGAAGAAGATGCCCTGCGGCCGGTTGAGACCGGTATTGGCACCGTCAATGGTCCGCAGCGGGGCCTCGTTGCCGCTCGCCTCCCTGCGGAACACAGCGATCGACGGGTGGCTGTTGGACACGTCATAGTTGGCAACGAACAGCTGACCCCACACCGGATCCACCGCGACACCGGCGGGATTCGACAGCTTCGTCTGGTCACCGGTAATCGTCCGGATGGGCAGGACGTCGTTGTTGCCGTCGACGAGCGTTTTCAGGTCGTACACGGTGATCGAGAAGCGCGCCAGGCTGTGGTCGTCGTTCGAGACGAACAGCTCCTGGTTGTTGGCGTCGACCGCCACCCCCACCGGATTCGTCAGGCCGGTGTTGAGGCCGGAGATGGTGCGCTTCAGGTTTCCAAACCCGGGACTTGTCACGTCGGCGTCGTAGAAGCCGATGGAAAACCCGATGTTGTTGGCGACGACGAGCTCCTTCATCGTCTGGTTGATCGCGACCTGATGAGGGCCGTTCAACCCGTTGGTAATGACTCGTGTCGGCGCGATCGACCCGTTGGCCGTGCGTGGATACACGCTGATGTTGCGCGACACGTAATTGCTGACAATCAGCGCCCCGCGGTCGGCATAGGCGTTACTGGTAACGCCGACGACGCTCATGGCCATCGCAGCCGCGAAGACGGCGAGCGCGCCCGCGCCAGGCCAACGAATGACGCTTTCTCGTGTGCAGTAATTGCACTCTCTCATGTATGTGTCCTCACACCACCGAGATCACGAAAATCGCGCCTCGGAGCTATCGGTGACGTGTCACGGAGGCACTCGCGCCTCGTCGTGATCGCGCGGTTCGACCCGCGCCGCCTCTGGTTCTTTGTCTTCCTGCACAGCTGAGCAATTGGCGCGCCCCGATACGCGGCGGTGGACGCTTTCGAATTTCAGCCGGATTTACGCGGGGTGGGTGGTACTACCTGTTTGCCGGCAGAATAAGGACCGACAGGCCCGTTATTGAAGTCACCGTGTCACACGACTCTTGTGGCTTGATTCCTGTGTAAGTGAGCTTACGGTTTTGTGGCGCGGACAGTCCGTTCAACGCGTCGCCCTCATCGAAGAGCGGACAGGTGTTCCCTGTCGAGCGCGCAGATCGATTCGCCCGCGTCGCCGACGAAGATCACTTTCAGATCACTCGCCGGAGAGAATGTGTCATCGGGGAACACGAAAAACCCGCGCGCGAGTCGCCGCGTGGCACCGTCGCCGACCCTCGTCGTGATGGGCGTGACGGTCGTCCATCTGGGATGAATGACGGTCCCGTCGTCGCGGCGAATTTCGACGCGTCCGATGGCGCCCGCCCGCACGGATCCCTGTGCTGGTGAGACGATGAGCGCCACGCCCCACTGATTCACGGCCCCGGGCCCCATGCGGCCGAGCGGCTGGCGATTGTTCCTCGCCTCCAATGCGGCTGCGGCCACGCGCGAGAAGGGCGTGACGAGCCGCACCGAATAGCGCTCCGACTGGTCCGCGCAGAGCTCGTAGGGATGCACGGCGCACGCGGCGCCGGCATTGCCGCATTCCACCGCCTCCTGGCGGGTTGCCGCGTTGAGTCTGGCGATTCCGCCACCGGATGGAATCGTCTCGGCCTGCGCGTGCACGAGCGCGCCGCCGCAGGCGCAGGCGACGACCGCTGCGGCGAGACCGCGGACGACAGGCCGGACGACGGTGGCGTCAGCGCCGATCATGGCAGCAGCCCGTAAATCGTGAATTTCGATTCCGATGCCACGTAGACGTGCCCGTTGATGACCAGCGGGAGGCTGAACTTCGCGGCGACGTCGAGCGTGTCGCGAGTCCCGGCCTGGTCGCTGTTATAGAGCTCGATCGCGAGATTGCCGGCATCGTAGGCGTGCAGCGCCCCCGCCGCGGCCCCTTTCTTCCGTATCGCCCAGAGAATTCCGTTCGTCGTCGCGTTGGCCGAAACCGCCAACGCGGCGCCCGGGTAGTCGAAGACCTGCGCCGTCGACGACGTCGCAAAGGCCGGAAGCAAACCGTTCGACAATCGGAACATCTGCACCACGTCCGCGACCGGGGCGAAATACACGCTGCCGTTGTAATAGACCGGCGAGCTGTAATTGCCGGGCAGCGGCGTGCCGAAGGGGAAGATGTTCGCAAGCGTCTGCACGTTTCTATCCGGGTTCGCAAAGCCACCCATGTTGTCGCGGTCGACGACGGTGATCGACCCGTCCTTCCCCGAGCTGACGAGGATGTGCGGGTGAACGGCGCCAGTCTGATCCGGAAGCAGGATCATTCCACCAGCATCGAGATCCAGATTGTTCGTGTCGAGGAATCCCTGGTTCTGCGGTGTGAAGAAATCGAGCACCGTTCCCGTCGGACTCACCTTCAGGAAGCTGTTGCCGTAGTCGATTCCGCCCGTGTTCTTCGAAAACGCGCCGTCACCGGTCGCGAAAATGAAATTCCCGACCGAATCGACGGCGAGTCCACCGCCGCTCTGCCACACGCCGCCGCCTTCGCCGTTGGGCGTGGTGCAGAAGACGAGCACCTGCTGCAGCGTCGTCGCGTTGTAGCCGAGCAGCCACCCGTGGTACGGCTGGACGTCGCCATGGCTGCCAAAGCCGAAGTACACGACCCCGTTGCGCAACAGCAACGCCGTTCGCTGGTTCTCGTGCAGTGAATCGAACGGCAGCGTGCCGCCGACCGATCCGGTACCGGTGCCGGGCACGCTCGCCTGGATGACCACGGGCCCGCCGAATTTCTCGGCGCCGGTCGCGATGTCCAGCGCGTGCAGCCGCTGCACATAGCGGTTCGTCGGCTCCTTGGTCTTCGCCACCACGTACAGGGTTCCCGTCGCCGGATCGATAACCGGTGTCCCCGTGATGCCGATCTCGGGCGTGATGTCACAGCATTCGCCCGTGTCGTTGTTCGGAACCGTCGTGATGCCGGCGGCAGGGTTGATGAAGCTGTCCTTCCAGAGCGGAGCCGCACTGCGGCCGTCGGCGTCGAACGCGTAGACGCTGTCGTGCTCGTTGGCGACGTAGACGACGTTCCGCACCCCGACGCTCGGGATGTTGACGTTCGCCACATACAGCGGAGTGGCGTGCGCAATGCCGTCGGTCGCGAATGTCGCCAGCTTTCCGAACGTCGCCGGGTTCACGTTGACCGGGGAGAGCGCGATCTCGTTGATATTCTGCCCCGTTCGCGCATTGTCGATGCGGTGCGTGTAGACGCCCGCGTTCGCGGAGACATACGCGTTGGCCGACGCCAGTTGCGCGCCATCGGACACGCCGATCACGTGGATGCCACCGGACGCGGGCGCGGTGTAGAGGCCGGAAGACGTGACGGTTCCGGTTTGCGCCGACCCGCCGGCCACGTTGTCGACCGACCACACGAGCGGGCCGCCAGAACCCCCGCTGACGGTGAACTGCTGGGTCTGGCCCGTCGTGATCGCGGTTGACCGCGGAACCAGGAAGACTCCCGCGCCGCTGCCGGTCAGCCCCACGTTGTGCGGATTCCCGACGGCATTGTCGGCGACCACGAGCGTCGCGTTGCGCGGGCCTCCGTTCGATGGCGTGAACGTCACGTTGATCGTGCACGTCCCCTGCGGCGCGACCGCGCCGATGCAGCTGTTCATCTGCGAGAAATCGACAGCCTCCGGGCCGGTCACCGACACGCTCGAAATGTTCAGCGTCACCGTTCCACTGTTGGTGACCGTGATCGGTCGCGGTGCGCTCGCAGTTCCCTCGGCCTGGTTGCCGAAGTCGACGAGCGTCGCGCTGAGCGTCAGCGTCGGCCCGGAGGAACCGATAGGCGTCGCCATGTCGGACTGAATCTGCGCCGTCGTCAGGGCGACGTTGTAGATGCGAACTTCGTCGATCGTGCCCAGGAAAAACTGGCCGAACAGACTGTCGCCGCCAATCTGCAGCGGGTTCGGCGAGGTGAGGAGCGTCCCCGTCTGCGGTTGCGTCGAGATCTGCGTGCCGTCGATGTAGAACCGCAGGATGGCGCCGTCGTAGGTCGCCGCCAGAAACCTCCACGTGTTCGCTGCCAGCGCCGTCGTCCCTTTGGCCGAGGCCGACACGCCGCCGGCCGTGATGCCTACGCCGGGCGCGCCCGTGTTGGTCGAGGCCTCGAGATAGTAGTTGTCATTGGCCTTGTAGATGACGTCCCGCCACCCCGTGTTGACCACGGTCGGAGAGACCCAGGCCTCGAGCGTCATCCCGGTCGTCAAGGCAAGCGACGGCGAATTCCCGATCGTCACGATCGCGCTGGTGCCGTTGAAGACCAGCGCGCCCCCGTACTTGCCGGCGGCGGTCCATGTCGCGTTGCTGATCGTGCCGTTGTTGCCGTGGCCCGACAGGTCGTTGACAACCGTTCCCTGGCCTTCGTCGAACGAATAGGCGGAGACGAGGTTCGGGTTCGTCGACAACGTCGTTGCCGTCCCCACGTTCGAATAGAGCCCGAGATTGCCGGCCGCATCCTGCGCGCGCACGATGTAGCTGTAACTGGTGCCGGGCAGCAGCGACGTGTCGGAGAAGGTCGTGCCGGTAATCAACGTGCCGAACTTGGTGAAGATGCTGCAGCCGACGCCCTGGCATCGCTCCAGACGGTACCCGGTGACGCCGACGTTGTCGGTCGCCGGCCCCCAGGACACGTCGATCTGCGCGCCGCTGATGGCAATGGCCGTCAGAGTGCCAGGAGCCGAGGGATTCTCCGTGTCCGGCGGGCCGCTGATGGACGTGGGGTCGCTGGCCGCGTTGTTACCCGTGTTCCCTTCCCCACCCCCGCTGACCGTGGCGGTGTTGGTCACGCTGGCCGGAGCCGTGCCGGAGACATCCACGGTCAGCGTCATTGCCGGGTAGCTCGACGCGGTTGCCAGCGCGTCAACGCGCGTGCAGGTCAGCGTCGCCACGACGCACGTCCAGCCGGTTCCTGTCAGCGCGGTCGCCGTCAGCCCCGCGGGGAGCGTATCGGTGACCGTGACGGCCCCGCTCGTCGCGCCTGTTCCCACGTTCGTGACGGTCAGCGTGTAGGTCGCGCCCGTCTGCCCCTGGGTGAAGCTGCCGGTATGCGTCTTCGTCAGCGTCAGATCCGGCGTGTTCGACGGATCGACGGTCGTGACGTCGCTCGCGCCGTCGTTGGCCGTGTTGGTCTCGCCGCCGCCGCTCACAGCCGCGGTATTCGTTACGCTGGCGGGCGCGGTACTGGACACGTTCACCGTCAACGTCACGTTCGGATAACTCGACCCGCTGGCCAGCGCATCGCTGCGCGTGCACGTCAGCGTGGCGAGCGTGCACGTCCAGCCTGTTCCGCTGAGTGCCGTTGCCGTGAGGCTCGCGGGCAGCGTGTCGGTGAGGGTCACGGTGCCGCTCGTCGCACCGGTGCCCGCGTTGGTCACGCGCAGGGTGTAGGCCGCCCCCGTCTGACCCTGGGTGAAATTCCCGGTGTGCGTCTTCGTCAGCGTCAGGTCTGGAGTCGTCACCGGACCGCCGCCAATGGCGGAGTTCATGTCGGCCTGCACCTGCGCCGCCGTCAGCGCGACGTTGTAGACGCGGACCTCGTCAATCGTCCCCTGGAAGAACTGGCCGTACAGGCTGTCGCCGCCAATCTGCAGCGCGTCGGCCGACGTGGCCAGGTTGCCGGTCCGCGCCAGGCTCGAGGCCTGTGTGCCGTTGACGTAGAGCCGCAGCGTCGCACCGTCGTAGGTCAGGGCAAGGTGGGTCCAGGCGTTCGCCGTCAGCGCCGCCGTGCCGTACGCCTCCGCTCCCGTCGCGCCAAACGTGCCGCCGCCAGCCGGCCGCGACGCGTTCGACGAGGTCGCTTCGAGGTAGTAGTTGTCGTTTGGTTTGTAGATGACATCGCGCCACGCGCTCGTCACGGTCGCCGGATTGACCCACGCTTCGAGCGTCATCGCCGTCGTCAGGTGTAGCGCAGTCGCATCGGGAATCGTGGCCAGCGCGCTCGTGCCGTTGAACGACAACGCGCCCCCGAACTTCCCCGCCGTTGTCCAGGTCGTCCCTGACACGCTTCCCGCATTCCCGTTCCCGGACGCGTCGGTCACGGCCGTTCCCGACCCCTCGTTGAACGAGTAGGCCGCGACCAGACCCGCCGTCGATGTCGGACTCGAGATGGTCGTCACGTCACTGGCAGTGTCGTTGGCCGTGTTGGTCTCGCCCCCGCCGCTGACCGCGGCCGTATTGGTCACGCTGGCCGGAGCGGTCACCGCCACGTTCACGGTGAGCGTGATAGCCGGATAACTAGCGCCGGCCGCCAGGGCATCACTACGCGTGCATGTGAGCGTGGCGACCGTGCAGGTCCATCCGGTGCCACTGAGGGCGGTTGCCGTCAACCCCGCCGGCAACGTGTCTGTCACGGTCACCGTGCCAGTCGTGGCCCCGGTGCCTCCGTTGCTCACGGTCAGCGAATATGTCGCGCCAGTCTGGCCCTGCGTGAAGTTGCCGGCGTGCGTCTTCGTCAGCGTGAGATCCGGCGTTGGCGGTGGATTGATCGTCGTCGGGTTGCTGGCGCTGTCGTTGGCGGTATTGGTCTCGCCCCCGCCGCTGACCGCCGCGGTATTGGTCACACTCGATGGCGCACTGGCCGAGACGTTGACGGTGAGCGTGATGGCCGGATAACTGGCGGCGGCCGCCAGGGCATCACTACGCGTGCACGTGAGGGTCGCAACCGTGCACGTCCAACCAGTGCCGCTCA
>Ga0114129_10005178_pt1 | contig 18354 bp, 16 predicted proteins | sample RhiMetdeltSRZDD1_FD_80071 | JGI IMG/M metagenome (GOLD analysis project Ga0114129, IMG submission 80071) | Populus rhizosphere microbial communities from Tennessee, USA - Rhizosphere MetaG P. deltoides SRZDD1 (version 2) (version 2) | ecosystem: Host-associated > Plants > Roots > Rhizosphere >...
CACACTGGGTCCGGCGTCGGAACGTTAAACGACCGCTGGGGTGGGGACCGGTATGACAATAACAGTGGAGGGCAGCCCTCCTCCGGGCACGGTTGGCGATGAGTACTACACGAAGCTGACGGCGGACGGCGGGACTCCTCCCTATCAGTGGACCACCGACCCGCCGTTGCCCGACGGGCTGGAGCTGGCGGTACTGCCGGGGAGCGGCCAGCAGGCGGTGATTCGGGGGGTGCCCACGAAGAACGGACCGATCAGGGCCACGATCAATGTCACCGACAGCGCTGATGACACGGCGCCATACGACGTCTATCTGAATATCGATCCAAAACGCCGCTGGTGGCAGGGCCTGTTCAACATCGGCAACTGGCTCGCCTTGCTGGCCCTGGGGGTGCCGATGTTCGGCAGCCTATGGATCGTGATCTACTCGTTTGGCACCCCCGGGCCGCACTGGTCCTACCTGGGAATCGCAATGTCGACCGCGATCGCGGCCTTCTTGAGCGGCTGTCTCATCGGCTTCCTGTTTGGCATCCCACGGGTCGTCTCATCCGGCCAGCTTCGCCATGACACCGGCCAATTTCGCCGTGACAAAGGATCCGGTCTGCCCGCGCCGAGCTCAAATCTGTATACGCCGAGCTCAAATCTCGCCGAAGTGAGCGACTGGCTCACGAAGCTGCTGCTGGGAGCGGGGCTGGTTCAGCTCACGCGCCTCGGCGCGCCCATCAGCCAATTGATCGACAGCGTCGCTGCGGGCCTGGCGCCAGCCGCTGCGGCCGGGGGCGCGAATTCGGCCGCCAAGGTCATGGCAGGCGCCATTCTCTTCGGGTATGTCGCGATCGGCATACTGGATGCTTACGTGGTGACCACCGTGTGGTACCAGAACAAGCTGACCAGTATCTATAACGAATCGAGGGAGCGATGACCGATCCTGCGGCGGCACCCGTGGGGAGCGCCGGAAAGCCGGCCGATCTGGTCCTGGAGGGCGGCGGGGTGAAGGGCATCGGCCTGGCCGGCGCCGTCCTTGCCCTCGATCAGGCCGGGTACCGGTTTCAGCGGGTCGCGGGCACCAGCGCCGGTGCGATCGCGGCAGCGATCATCGCGGCGCTGAACAAGGCCGGGAAGCCGATAAGCGGATTGCGGGACTACCTGCAGACGATGCAATTCGAGCAGTTCATGGCCAAGAGCCGGGTGCGGGCGGCCCTGGGCGGGTTGGCCGACGCCGAGCACCTGCTGCTGCACATGGGCCTGTACGACGGGGACTACCTGCTCGACTGGCTCGGCAGCGTGCTCAAGGACATCGGTGTCACGCATTTCGGCGACCTGCGGCTGGATGACACCAGCGCCGACCGGAACTGGACTGCCCGGCAGCGCTATTCACTCGTCGTGCACGTCTCGGACATCACACGGGGCAAACTGGTCCGGCTGCCGTGGGAATACCACGAGTACGGCCTCGATACCGACGGCGAGCGGATCGTCGACGCGGTCAGGGCATCGATGTCCATCCCCTTCTTCTTCGAGCCGGTGCGGGTCCGGACCGCGGCGGTGACCGCGGGCGTGGCCGACGTGACCGCCGCCGCCGGCCGGGTCACCTGGGTGGATGGCGGGATGCTGGACAACTTCCCGGTCGACGTGTTCGACCGGACGGACGGCGCCGCGTCGCGCTGGCCCACGATCGGGATCAAGCTGTCGGCGCGGCAGACGAGCATCAGCGGCGGCCACGGCACCGACAACGTCGCTGCCGAGGCGATCGCGTGCCTGGAGACGGTGCTCGACAACGCCGGCCGTTACTACATCACGCCGGACAAGGCGGCCCGCACGATCTTCGTCGACAACGCCGGGATCAAGGCGACCGACTTCAACCTCACGCCCGATCAGCGCCAGAAGCTCTACGAGAACGGCCAGCAGGCGGCACAGCGCTGGGTGGCGGAACAGGCGGGACGGAAGGCGTAACGGCCCGTCAGCGCTGCGTGGCGGCGAGCTGGCGGAGCCGGTAGCGCTGTACCTTCCCGCTCTCCGTCCGGGGCAGGGCGGCCAGGAACTCGATCTCTCGCGGGTACTTGTACGGCGCGATCTCCTGCTTGGTGAAGGCCTGGAGCTCGGCGGCCTTGGCCGGGCTGCCGGCCACGCCGTCCCGCAGCACCACGTACGCCTTGATGATCGTTCCCCGCTCGGGATCGGGGGCGCCGACCACGCCTGCCTCCAGCACGTCCGGGTGGCCGAGCAGGACCTGCTCCACCTCGGGCCCGGCGATGTTGTAGCCAGCAGTGATGATCATGTCGTCGGTGCGGGCCTGGTACCAGTAGTAGCCGTCGGCGTCCCGGATATAGGTGTCCCCGGTGAGGTTCCAGCCGTCCACCACGTAGTTGCGCTGCCGCTCGTCCGCGAGGTAACGGCAGCCGGTGGGCCCCTTCACGGCAAGGTGGCCGGCGGTCCCGTCGGGCGCCGGCTTCCCGTCGTCGCCGAACACCGCCGCCTCGTAGCCGGGTACCGCCACGCCGGTCGCGCCGGGCCGGATGGCGTCGCCCGCGGCGGAGATGAAGATGTGCAGCAGCTCAGTGGCGCCGATCCCGTCGATGATCTTGACTCCGGTGGCGCGGTGGAAGTCCTCCCACACCGCGGCGGGCAGGTGCTCACCGGCTGACACGCACCGCCGCAGGCCGGTCAGCGCCCCGGTCTTGCCGGTCGCCAGCAGCGCCCGGTACATCGTGGGCGCGGTGAACAGCGCGGTCACCGCGTGCTCCGCGATCGCGTCCGCGAGCTCGCCCGGTGTGACCCGCTCCAGCAGCAGCGAACAGGCTCCCAGGCTGAACGGGAACACGACCAGCCCGCCCAGCCCGAAGGTGAAGCCCAGCGGCGGCGTGCCGGCGAAGACATCATCCGGGCTGGCCGCCAGCACGTGGCGGCCAAACGTGTCGTTGATGGCCAGCAGATCCCGGTGGAAGTGCATGGTCGCCTTGGGCTTCCCGGTGGTGCCCGACGTGGGGGCGAGCAGGGCGACATCGTCGGCGGCGGTGGCCACCGCCTGGAAGCTGCCGCTTCTGGCTGCGCAGCGGCTCGCCAGGTCGTCGCCCGCGCCGTCGGGGAGCTCGGTGCCGCCGTACAACACGGTCGGCAGGCCGGGCACGGCCGTGGCCAGCTCGTCGGCGAAGCGGTGATCGCAGACCGCGAGGTCCGGGCGTGTGAGGTCGGTCAGCGCGGTGATTTCCCTCGAGCGGAGCAGGGGCATGGTGGTGACCGCCACTCCCCCGGCCTTGAGCACGCCGAACCAGGCGGCGACCAGCCAGGGATTGTTCGGGCCACGGAGCAGGACCCGGTTCCCGGGCACGAGGCCGAAATCGGCGGTGAACACCTGGGCGGCCTGGTTCGCCCGGCGGAGCAGGTCCCCATAAGTCCAGGTCCCGGTGGGGGTGAGCAGGCAGGGGCGGTCGGGGCCGAGGCGGGCCACGGTGGCGTCCAGCAGGGCTTCACCGCAGTTGAGCCGGTCCGGGTAACGGAGCTCGGGAAGATCGAAACGCAGCTCCGGCCATTGATCCCCCGGCGGCAGGTTGTCCCGGCAGAAGGTATCGATGTGCGCGGAAGGCGAAAGCTGCATCGCCACCACCCCCTCGTGAAGCCGCCAGCTTGTAGCGGGGTAGCACCAGTATTCACCCTTCCTGACGGCAGTCAACGAATCGCGACATCGCCGACCGCCCCGGCTAAGGTGGCCCCGTGAGCCCGTTCCGCGGATCGGTTCCGCCGACGCAGCAGTGGCAGCACTTCCGCTTCGAGAGCTCCGGCGGGATCGCGACGGTGACGCTCGACCGGCCGGGCAAGCTCAACGCCCTCACCTTCGAGGCCTACGCCGACCTGCGCGACCTGCTGGCGCAGCTCCCGCACCGGGGCGACGTCCGGGTGCTGGTGGTGCGGGGCGCCGGGCGGGCTTTCTCCTCCGGCGGTGATGTCAACGAGATCATCGGGGCCACGCTGCGGATGGGGCACGACGAGCTGCTCGCGTTCACCCGGATGAGCGGCGAGGTCATCCGGGGCATGCGGGAGTGCCCCATCCCCATCATCGCGGTGGTGCACGGGATGGCCGCCGGGGCCGGCGCGGTGATCGCACTCGCGGCGGACTTCCGCGTGGCGACCCCGGCGGCACGGTTCGCGTTCCTGTTCACCAAGGTGGGCCTGTCCGGCGGGGACATGGGCGCCGCCTACCTGCTGCCCCGGCTGGTGGGCCTGGGCCGGGCGACCCAGCTGCTCATGCTCGGCGACACGATCGACGCCGCGCAGGCCGAACGGATCGGCCTGATCAGCGAGCTGGTGGGCGACGACGAGCTGGAGGGGGCGGTGGACCGGCTGGCCAGACGGCTGGCGGACGGGCCGGCCCAGGCCTACGCGCAGACGAAGGCCCTGCTCACCCGCGAGCAGGACATGAGCCTGTCCGCGGCGCTGGAGCTGGAGGCGACGACGCAGGCGCTGCTGATGACCGGCCAGGACTACGCGGAGTTCCACGCCGCCTTCACCGCCGGCCGCGAGCCCCGCTGGCAGGGCCGCTGAAACGGCGGCCGCCGTTCAGCGGGCCCCGCCCTCCCGCAGCAGCTCGCGGGCGATGATGGTGCGCTGGATCTCGGAGGCGCCCTCGTAGATGCGCGGGGACCGGACCTCGCGGTACAGGTGCTCGAGCAGGTGGCCCCGCTGCAGTGCGCGCGCGCCATGGATCTGCACCGCGGCGTCCACCACGAACTGGGCCGTCTCGGTGGCGAACAGCTTGGCCATGGCCGAGCGGCCCGCGACCACGGCGCCGGCGTCGAGCGCGGCGGCCGCGGAATAGACCAGCAGCCGGGCGGCCTCCGTCCTGGTCGCCATCTCGGCCAGCAGGTGCGCCACCGCCTGCTGGTCTTTCAGCAGGCCGCCGAACGCGGCCCTGGTGCTGGCGTGCGCCACCGCGGCGTCCAGCGCCGCCTGCGCCATGCCCACCGCGAAGGCGCCGACGCTCGGGCGGAACAAGTCGAGCGTCCGCATCGCCACCGCGAACCCGCGGTCCCGTTCGCCCAGCAGCTCGTCGCCGAGCACAGGCACCCCGTCGAAGCTGAGCGTGCCGATCGGGTGCGGGCTCACCATGTCCAGGTGTTCCCCGGACAGGCCGGGCCGGCCGGCCGGGACCACGAACGCGCTCACCCCGCGCGCCCCGGCACCGGCCGTGGTCCGCGCGAACACGGTGTAGAAGTCCGCCTCGGGCGCGTTGGAGATCCACATCTTCTCGCCGGTCAGCCGCCACCCGTTCCCGTCCGGCTCGGCCGCCAGCTCCAGCGCCGCAGCATCCGATCCCGCCCCGGGCTCCGACAGCGCGAACGCGGCCACCGCGTCCCCGGCGGCCACGGCCGGCAGCCAGCGGCGCACCTGCCCGGCCCGGCCGGACTGCAGCACGGGGTAGCTGCCCAGCCCCTGCAGCGCCAGTGCCGTCTCCGCCTCCGTGGTCTGGGTGGCCAGCGACTCGCGCAGCAGGCACAGGTCGGTCGCTGATGCCTCCCGCGAGGGCTGCCCGCCGGCCACGCCGGGAAACAGCCGCGCCAGCAGGCCGAGCCGGCCCATGGCCTTGATCAGCTCGCGGTTGACCCGGCCCGGCTCACCGGCCTCCGCGATGGGCCGCAGCTCGCGCGCGCCCAGGTCGCGGACCTCGGCAGCGAACGCCTGCTGCCCCGCGGCCAGGGCGAAGGCGGTCACGCCCGGCCGTCCTGCTGGGGCCTCCAGCGCGCGTGCGCGGTTCCCCGCGGGCCGGCCCGGACCAGCTCAAGACGCGGCCGGGGGCCGTCGGTACGGCCGGTCTGGGGCCTGCGGCTGCCGGCGGCGAAGGGGTCGGGCCAGCGGGCGGCCGGCCCCGCGTAGCCCTGCTCGGCCGCCGCGTGCAGCGTCCATTGCGGGTCGTAGAGGTGCGCCCTGCCCAGGGCGCAGAAGTCGGCCCGGCCCGCCAGGATGATCGAGTTGACGTCGTCGTAGGACGAGATGGCACCGACGGCGATCACCGCCACACCGTACTTGCGGCCGATCTCGTTGCGGATCCGGTCCGCGTACGGGGTCTGGTAGCTGCGCCCGAACGCCGGCCGCTCGTCGCTGACCACCTGCCCGGTGGACACGTCGATGCCGTCTGCCCCGTGCTCGGCGAAGGCCCGGGCGATCTCGACCGCCTCGTCGGCGCCGACGCCGCCGTCGTGCCAGTCGGTCGCGGAGATCCGCACCGTCATCGGGCGGTCGGCCGGCCACGCCGCACGGATCGCGTCGAAGACCTCCAGCGGGTACCGCAGGCGCCCGGCCAGCGATCCCCCGTAGCGGTCGGTGCGCCGGTTGGCGAGCGGGGACAGGAAGGAGGACAGCAGGTAGCCGTGCGCGCAATGCAGTTCGAGCAGGTCGAACCCGGCCCGGGCCGCCGCCCGCGCCGCGCTGGTGAACTGGGCGGTGATGCCGGCCAGCTCGCCCGCCGTCAGCTCGCGCGGGACCTGGCTGGCCGGGGAATACTTCAGCGGCGACGGGCCGCACACCTCCCAGTTGCCTTCCGCGAGCGGCTCGTCGATGCCCTCCCACATCAGCCGCGTCGAGCCCTTGCGGCCGGAATGACCGAGCTGGACACCGATCCGTGCGGCGGTCCCGGCGTGCACGAAATCGACGATCCGCCGCCATGCGGCCTCCTGCCCGGGCGTGTACAGGCCGGCGCAGCCCGGGCTGATCCTGCCCTCCGCCGACACGCACACCATCTCGGTCATCACCAGGCCGGCCCCGCCGAGCGCCTTGCTGCCCAGGTGCACGAGGTGGAAGTCACCGGGCACGCCGTCGCGGGCGCTGTACATGTCCATCGGCGAGACGATGACCCGGTTGGCGAGCTCCAGCCGCCCGATGCGCCCGGGCTGGAACATCGGCGGGCACACGTCGGGGGCCGGCGGCTCCTGGGCACCGGCGAACCACCTGTCGAGCCCGGCGACGAACTCCGGATCACGCAGCCGCAGGTTGTCGTAGGTCACCCGGCGGCTGCGGGTGATGATGTTGAACGCGAACTGGGCCGGGTCCTGGTCGGTGTACTGGCCGATGTTCTCGAACCACTCCAGGCTGGCCTGCGCCGCACGCTGGGTGGAGGCGACCACCGGCTGGCGCTCCGCTTGGTAGGCGGTCAGCGCCGCGGGCACGTCCGGGTGGTCATGCAGGCAGGCCGCGAGCGCGAGCGCGTCCTCCATGGCCAGCTTGGTGCCGGAGCCGATGGAGAAATGGGCGGTGTGCGCCGCGTCGCCGAGCAGCACGATGTTGCGGTGCCGCCAGGTGGCGCAGCGGACCGTGGTGAAGTTCACCCACTGGGAGTTGTTGCCGATGATCTTGTGCCCGGCGAGCACATCGGCGCACAGATCGCGGATGAGGGCGATCGACGCCTCGTCGCTGTGTCCCGGCGGCAGCGGGCCGGCCGTGCGGTCGGCGAACCCGGCGCCCCGCCAGACGTCGTCGTGCAGTTCGAGGATGAAGGTGCTCGCGTCCCGGCTGTAGGGATAGCCGTGGACCTGCATCGCCCCCCAGGGCGTGTCAAGGACATAGAACTTGAACGCGTCGAAGACCAGGTCGGTGCCGAGCCAGATGTATTTGCAGCGCCGGGCTTCCAGGCTGGGCTGGAAGGCGCCGGCGAAGGCGGTGCGGATCTGGGAGTTGGCCCCATCGGCCGCCACCACCAGGTCGTAGCCGGCGGATAGCCGCACCGGGTCCGGCGCCGGCGCCCGGAACAGGATGCGGACCCCCAGCTGCGCGCACCGCTGCTGCAGGATGCCCAGCAGCCGCTGGCGGCTCATCGCGGCGAAGCCGTGCCCACCAGAGGTGATGACGGTGCCCCGGTAGTGCACGTCGATGTCATCCCAGCGGGCGAACTCCCGCTCCATGGCACCGAAGATGGCTGTGTCGGCATGCTCGATGCCGCCGAGCGTCTCGTCGGAGAACACCACGCCGAAGCCGAACGTATCGTCCGGGGCGTTCCGCTCCCACACGGTGATCTCGTGCCGCGGGTTCAGCTGCTTGGCCAGCGCGGAGAAGTACAGCCCTCCCGGACCGCCGCCGACCACCGCGATGCGCATTGGCCCTGCCTCCCCTGGGTCCGGCCGTGCCCGCCACCGGGCCGGCTGAGGTTAAGGCTATGTCGCTAATAATACGGTCGTCAAGAAGACGATATAAAGGGGTGGCCCCGCCGCGCTGCCGCGTGATACGCAGGAGCGTGGCCATCGATCGGATCAATCCCGCCGAGCTGGGCAGGCCGTCCGGCTTCTCGCACGTGGTGTCGGTGACCGCGAGCCGGCTGGCGTTCCTGGCCGGGCAGACCGCGCTGGACGCCGGGGGGCAGATCGTGGGCTCCGGCGTGGTGGAGCAGTTCGAGCGCGCCCTCGGCAACCTGCTGACCGCGCTGCGGGCCGCCGGCGGGCAGCCGGCGGACCTGGTTTCGGTCACCGTCTACGCCGTCGACCTGGACGACTACCGCGGCCATGCGCGCCAGATCGGGGAGGTCTGGCGCAGGCTGGTCGGCCGCGAGTACCCCGCCATGGCCGCCGTCGGCGTGCACCGGCTCTGGGATCCCGCGGCCCTGGTCGAGCTGCAGGGCATCGCCGTCACTCGCTGATCACGGCAGTCACGTGGGCCCGGGCGGCCTCCTCGAGCTGAGCCCGCAGCGTAAAGAAGAGCTCGGCCGCGCGGAGCCCGATCCAGTTCGCGGGCAGCAACTCGGCCGGCAGGCCGGGATCGAGGTAGGGCAGCTGCCGCCAGTCGGTGAGCAGCCGGACGTAGTCGGCGAAGGCCTCCCGCCCGCCCGCCGGGTGCGCACGCCACCGGCGCAGCAGCGGGCCGTGAGCGTCGAGGAACTGGCCGTAGAGTCGCTCCAGCTCGCCGAGGTCCCACCACTGGCGCACCTTCCCGGCCAGATCACCGAAGGCGGTGTGGTCGGCGCGGAACAGGTCGGCGTAGCCGTCCAGCCCCAGCCGCCGCAGCATTCCGGCGGTGGCGTCGAGCAGATGGGCCGGGGCGATCCACACCCCTGGAGCGGCGGTGCCGAAACCCAGCCGGGCCAGCTGCGAGCGGAGCACATGCCGCTTCTGGCGCTCGGCCTCTGGCACCGAGAACACCGCCAGCAGCCAGCCGTCGGCCAGCCTGGCCCGTTCCCGCCGGAAGATGCGGCGGTCGCCTTCCCGCAGGATGGCGAGCGCCTCATCGGAGAGCGCATATCCGGCCGCGCCGCCCCGGCGGCTCGCGTGCAGGATCCCGCGCCGCTTCAGCCGGGAGATCGACGAGCGGACCGCGGGCTCGTCCACGCCAAGGTCGGTGAGCAGGCTGATCAGCGCCGCGACCGACATCCAGCCGCCCTCGGCCCGCGAGTACAGCCCGTAGACGGTGACGATCAGCTGGCGCGGCTGCGCCGCGCGCGGCGTGCCCGTGCCGCCGGCCACCCGGGCTTGGCGGGATGCTGCCTGTGATACGGCCGTCACGCGGTCACGATACCGAACCCGCACTGAGCGACAAGATGTTGCCGTCGGGATCGGCGAACCATGCCACCCTGTCGCCCCCCGGGGCCGTCCAGATGCCGTGCTCGTCCTGGTCCATGCCGTCGTAGCGGACGAACACGACACCCTTGGCCCTGAGGTCGCGGACGGCGGCGGCGATGTCGGTGACCCGCCAGCCGAGAACGGTGTAGCCCGTGCGGGAAACCTCGGAGACCGCCGTGACCCGCAGCATGGTGCCGTTCGCGTCGAATACGCACGCGAAGTCGGTGTGCCCGACGACGGGCAGGCCCAGCGTCTGCTCGTAGAACGCCCGTGCCCGGCTCAGGCTGGTCGCCGACACGAACGCGATGAGATCGCTCGACCCCAGCATCGCAGCTCCCCTCGCAGGATGCGGGCAACGGCGTGGCGCGTGCCCGCGCGAGTGACGATACTGGCGGCCAGGAGTCCACGCGCTGGGAGCCGCCGATGAGTGACCGCTTCACCGATGAGCTGTGGCAGGGCGCCGCCGACATCTACGGCGCGATCCTCGCGCACCCGTTCCTCGCCGGGCTGACCGACGGCAGCCTGGAGCAGGACGCGTTCACCTTCTACGTGGTGCAGGACACGCTGTACCTGCGGGCCTACGCGCAGGCACTCGCGGCCGTGGCCAGCGGCGCGCCGGACACCGCCGGGACCGAGCTGTTCGCCCGCCACGCCGCCGAGGTGATCACCGTCGAGCGGACCCTGCACGACTCGCTCCTGGGCGACCTCGGCATCGACCCCGCGTCGGCCGGCACGGCCGACGCGGCGCCCACCACGCTCGCCTACACCAGCTACCTGCTCGCGACCGCCCGCGGCGGCTCGTACGCCGAAGGGATCGGCGCCGTGCTGCCCTGCTACTGGATCTACTGGGAGGTCGGCAAGGAACTGCTGCGGCGCGGCTCACCCAACCGGCGCTACCAGCAATGGATCGACACCTACAGCGCGGAGGAATACGCCGAGGTCGTCCGCGACGTCATCGCCGTCGCCGACGGGCTGGGGCCCGGCCTCGGGCCCGCCGAGCGTGCGCTGGTGCACCGCCACTTCCGGACGACCAGCCGCTACGAGTGGATGTTCTGGGACATGGGCTACCGCAAGGAAGGCTGGCCCGTGTAACGCACCGGAGCGTGATGCCTGCCTGGCCTGCGCTTGCCGGGCGGCCTTGCCTCAGGACAGAATGCGCCGGTGAGTCTGGTCGGCATCGACATCGGGTCGAGCGCCGTCAAGGCGGCCGTGTACCGCGCGGACGGCGCCCTGCTCGCCCAGGCCGCCGAGGCCGTCCCGTCGCTCCATCCCGGCCCGGGCCTGGCCGAGACCGACGGCGACGCCGTCTGGACGGCCGTGGTCGCCGTCGTGCGCCGGGTCACCGCCAGCCCGCGCACCAGGCGCGACCCGCCCATCGCGCTCGCGGTCTCCGCGTCGGGCCGGGAGGGCTTCCCCGCGCGGGCGAACGGGTCGGCTCTCGGGCCGTGCCTGCGGACCGCGGACGCCCGTCGCCCGGCGACCGAGGCGGCGGTCACCCTGCGGCGCTCCACCACCCGCTGGATCCGGGACTGCGGCCACGTCCCCGATCACATGGATCCGACGAACCGCATCCTGTGGTGGGCGGAGCAGGTACCGCGGACGATGTCACGGGCGCGCTGGTTCCTCGGCTGGCACGAGCTGGTGTCGCTGCGCCTGACCGGCCGCCCCGTGGTCGACCCCGCGCTCGCGTCCGGGTTCCTGATCTTCGATCTCGCGTCGCAGGCGTGGTCGCCCGACCGGATCGGCGGGCTCGGCATCGACCCGCGCGTCCTGCCGGAGGTGGTTCCGTGGGCCACGCCGCTCGGGCCGGTCCGGCCGCGGATCGCCGCCGAGATGGGCCTGCCGCGCCGGTGCACGCTCGTCGCCGGAAGCTGGGACGGCTCGTGCGCGGCCGTCGGCGCCGGGGTGGTCGAGGAGGGCGGCGCCCTGCTGGCGGCCGGGACCTGGGAGTCGGTGGTGGCACCGCTGTCCCGGCCACGGCCCCGCGAGGTGGCGGTGGCCCGCCTCGCGCTGACGCACCAGCCGAGCACGCCGGGATGGGGGCTGTGGGCGCGGAGCCCGAACGGCACGAGCGTCCTGGACTGGGCGCTCGGCGTCAGCGGCATCCGGCTGTCACCGCTCGAGGCCTCGCTGGCCTCGGCCGGCCCGGATCCGTCCCCGGCCCTGATGATTCCCCATCTGTCCGGGGCTCCCGGGCCCTGGCCGGCCTCGCCCGGCGCGGCCGGCGCGGTGTTCGGCCTGACGCTGGCGACCACCGGCACCGACCTGGTGCGGGCCGCCCTCGAGGGCATCGCCATCGACCTGGCGCTCGCGTTCGATGCGCTCCGCGCCGGCGGCAGCCAGCCCCAGACGTGCACCGTGGCCGGCGGCGGGGCGCGGTCGCCCTGGTGGATGCAGCTCAAGGCCGACCTGCTGGGGATGCCCGTCGAGATCTGCGAGCAGGCAGAGCCCGGAACGCTGGGCGCGGCGCTGCTGGCCGGGGTGGGCTCCGGGGTCTACGGGTCCCTGAGCGAGGCGGCCGCGCACACCCGGATCGCGCGGCGGTTCGAGCCCGACGAGCGGCGCGCGGCGAGGTACGCCGCCAAGATGGCAGGCCACCGCCAGCGGGCGGCCGAGCTGCTGTCCGGCCCGGGGGGGCGCTGATGCCGCACGCCGGGGACATGCTGGCCGGCCTGCTCGCTGCCGCCGGGGTCACGCACGTGTTCGGCCAGCCCGGCGGGCAGACCGCGGCATTCTACGACGGCATCTCGCGCCAGCCCGGGCTCCGGCACATCCTGGTCCGCGACGAGCGCTCGGGCGCGTACGCCGCGGACGCGTTCGCCAGGCTGACCGGCCGGCCCGGGATCTGCGACGTCACCGTGGGACCCGGGACGACGAAACTCGCCGACGGCCTGGTGGAGAGCCACAACGCCTCGATCCCCGTCATCGCCCTGGTCGGCGAGCTCCCGGCGGACTGGGCACCGCTGCGCCACAAGGGCGTGGCGTCGCAGGGCTTCGACCAGATCGCCTTCCTGTCGGCGATCACGAAGTCGGCGCTCGCCGTCCCGAGCGTCGCCGCGCTGCCGGACCTGCTGCGCGGCGCGTTCCGCATCGCGACCAGCGGCCGCCCCGGCCCGGTCGCGCTCGTCATCCCCCACGACGTGCTCGATGCGGAGTGGGCCGAAGGCGGTCTCGACGTGGACGACCGGACGGCGCGCGCCCCGGCGTTCCGCACCGTCGCCGACCCGGCCAGCGTCAGCGAGGCGGCCGCGCTGCTGAGCGCCGCGGCGCGGCCGCTGATCGTCGCGGGCGGCGGCGTGCACACCTCGCGTGCCGCCGCCGAGCTGGCCGCGCTGGCGGGGCGGATCGACGCGGTGGTCGTCACCAGCTTCACCGGGAAGGGGGCGGTCGACGAGACGGCGCCGCACGCGGCCGGGGTGCTGAACCCGCTCGGCACGACGGCGTCGCTCGAACTCGCCCGCCGGGCGGACGCCGTGTTCTGGTGCGGCTGCAAGGTCGGCCAGAACACCAGCCACAACTGGCTGCTGCCGCTGCCGCACCAGGCGACGGTCCAGCTCGACATCGACCCGGCCGAGCTTGGGCGCACGTTCCGGCCCAGCGTCGCGCTCAGCGGTGACGCGCGGGCGACGCTCGCGGCGCTGCTGCACGAGATCCCGGAGCGGCGGCGCCCGCAGTGGCGCGCGGAGTGTGCCCGGGTCGCCGGGGAGGCGGCGGCCGTGCGCGCGTCCGAGGAGGCGTCCGGGGCCGTCCCCGTCGCGCCGCAGCGCGTCATGGCCGAGCTCGCCGCCCGGCTGCGCCCCGGCGACGTCGTGGTGAGCGACGCGAGCTTCTCCGCGGGCTGGGTCGCGGCGCACGTGCCGGCCCGCCGTGCGGGCCGGGACTTCCTGTTCGCGCGCGGGCAGGGCGGGCTCGGCTACGCGGTGCCCGCCGCCATCGGGGCGGCGGCGGCGCGGCCCGGCGACCGCGTCGTGACCGTCAGCGGCGACGGCGGGTTCTCGTACGCGCTCGGCGAGCTGGCCACGCACGCGCAGCTCGGCTCGCGCACCACCCACATCGTGCTGAACAACGGCTCGCTCGGCTGGCTCGCGATGTGGCAGCGGATGTTCTTCGGCGGGCTGCGGCAGTCGGTGGACCTGCAAACGCCGCCGCCGGCCTTCGCCGAGGCCGCCCGCGGCCTCGGCTGCGCCGGCTTCCACGCCGACGAGCCGTCCGGCATCGGCGAGGCGCTCGACGCCGCCTTCGCCACCGACGGGCCGGCCGTGGTCGAGGTCCGGGTGGACCCGTCGGCGACGCCGATCCACAGCTACCGCCGCCGCCTCGAGCAGGGCGGCACCCACCCGCGCCCGGGCACCGTCTACCAGCTGCCGGCCTGGCGCCGCAGTCCGCCGAGCATTGACCCGCCGGAAGGATCTACATACAGTTCCGCCTGAGTGCGGTTGCCGTTTCCCGGCAGACGGCGGCTCCCTCGTTACGCACCTGGGGAGGCCGATGATGGCGGATGTGCGCGTGCGCGAGGCGGGGTCGATCCGCGTCGCGGTGGGCGACCGAATCGAAGATCTGGATACACCGCTGATCCTGGCCGACCTGGACCGGATGGAGCGGAACATCGCGGACTGGCAGTCCTGGATGGACGATCACGGCGTCAAGTTCCGCGTCCACATCAAGACCCACAAGGTCCCCGAGATCGCGCTGCTGCAGCTGGCGGCCGGCGCCCGCGGGATCTGCTGTGCGAAGATCAGCGAGGCGGAGCCGTTCGCGGCGGCCGGCGCCGACGACATCGCCCTCGCATACCCGATCTTCGGCGAGGACAAGTGGGCCCGGGTGGCGCAGCTGGCGGCCTCCGGCGTGCGGATGACGGCGAACTGCGACAGCGACGAGAGCGCCCGCCAGGCGGCGGCCGCCGGCGCGGCCGCCGGGGTCACGCTCAACCTGCAGATCGACGTCGAGAGCGGCATGTACCGGGGCGGGATCCCGGCGGCCGAGCTCGACCGGATCGAAGCGCTCGCGCGCACCATCGGCAGCCTGCCCGGGGTGGAGTTCGACGGGCTGACCACGCACCGCTCGTACTTCTTCGAGGGCAAGCGGAGCCGCCAGGAGGAGGGGCACGCCGAGGGGGAGCTGATCGTCGGCGTCGCCGAGGCGCTCCGCGCGCGAGGGGTCGAGGTCCGCGAGGTCAACGCCGGCGGCTCCTTCACCGGCAAGTTCGTCGCGGAGGTGCCGGGGATCACCGAGAGCCGCGCGGGCACCTACGTCTTCTACGACGTCATGCACGTGAACGAGGGCAGCGCGACCGAGGACCAGCTCGCTCTGACGGCGCTGTGCCGGGTCGTCAGCCGCTGGGGGGAGGACGGCCTGACCATCGACGGCGGGTCGAAGACGTTCTCCGGCGACCGGGGCGTGGTCGGCGCCGGGAACGCGCAGGGAGCGCCGCCCGCGATGACGTACTCAACGGACGGCCGGGTCGTGATCGAGCGGCTGACCGAGGAGCACGGCATGGGCCACCCGGCCAGCGGCGCCGCCGTCTCCCTGGGTGAGAAGCTGCGTTTCTACCCGTTCCACGCCTGCACCTGCTGCAACCTCACCAACGAGATCATCGGGGTCCGGGGCGGCCGGGTGGAGACCATCTGGAAGGTGGCCGCGCGCGGGCTGCGCACCTGACCATCTGGAAGGTGGCTGCGCGCGGGCTGCCCACCTGACCTGGACTGGAGGTGCCGAAGTGGACCCGGACAGCAGGTACGTGCTGCACTCACTCCGCCGGGACCCGTGCCTCACGTTCGTCCGCGGCGAGAACGCCCGGCTGTGGGACTCCGACGGCCGGATGTACCTGGACACGATGTCCGGCTCGGCGGGGCCGGCGATGGTCGGGCACGCGAACCCGCGGGTGGCGGAGGCCGTCGCCCGGCAGATGGCAACGCTGCCGACGACGAACATCCTGCACCAGAGCGACACGCTGATCGCCTACTGCATGCGGCTGGCCGGGCTGATGCCCGAGGGCCTGACGAAGGTGGCGGTCCTGGCCGGCGGCGGCGACGCGGTCGAGGCCGCGATCAAGCTGGCCATGCGGGTGACCGGCCGCACCGAGGTCCTGTCGCTGCACGGCGCGTACCACGGCATGTCGCTCGCGACCATGAGCCTGGCCGGCATCGTGGGTGACCGCTCCTGGCTGCCGGGCGCCGTCCGGTGGCCGACGTTCCGCCAGGTGCCGAACGCCGACACCTACCGCAACCCGCTGGGCGAGGGGGCCTGGGAAGCGTCGGTCCGCGCGCTGGAAAGCGCCCTGGACGGCGGCTACGGCCAGGTCGCCGCGTTCGTTATGGAGATCGTCCAGGGGCCGAACGGGCACGTGCTGTTCCCGCCCGGCTATTACGAGGCGGTGCAGCGGGTGTGCCGGGAGCGGGACGTGCTCCTGATCGTGGACGAGATCCAGACGGGCCTGGCCCGGTGCGGCGCCACCTGGGCGTGCGACCTGTTCGGCGTCCGCCCGGACATGCTCGTCGCCGGCAAGGCACTGGGCGGCGGCGTCCCGATCGGGGTGCTGGCGGCGCGCGCCGACCTGATCGACGAGGGCATCGAGTCCGGAGCGTGGAACATCCTCACCTTCATGAACCAGCCCTTGGCCGCGGCGGCGGGAATGGCGGTCCTGGATGTCGTCGCGGAGGAATCCCTCGCCGAGCGCGCCCGCGAGCTTGGCGCGCGGGCGACGGAGCGCTTCCGGGAGCTGGCCGGCCGCTGCACCGTCATCGGCGACGTCCGCGGCCCGGGCCTCTTCGTCGGCATCGACTACGTGCTGGACCGGGGCACCAAGCAGCCGGCGAGCGCGGCCTGCGCGGACGCCTGGCAGTACGCCGCCCGGCACGGGCTGCTCTGCCAGTTCGGCGGGATCGGCGGCAACGTGCTCAAGTTCAAGCCGCCCCTCACCACGCCCGATGAGGACTTCGAGCGGATGCTCGGCCTGGTCGAGGACGTCACAGGGTTCATCGAGAAACGCGTCAGCGGGCGGGTCGCCGCCGGAGTCTGAGAGGGGAATCCCACATGGCCAAGCACGTGATCCAGGCCCAGGACGGAGCGCCGCCGCTGGGCGCCTACTCGCACGGATGGCGCGCCGGGGGATTCATCTACGTCACCGGCACGGGGCCGATCGGGCCGGACGGCACGGTGGTGGGCGACACCATCGAGGAGCAGACCCACAAGACCATCGACAACATCGAGGCGGTCCTGCGTGCCGAAGGCGCGTCGCTCTCCGACGTGATCAAGGTGAACGTGCACCTGATCGACACGAACCTGTTCCCGCGCTACAACGAGGCGTACAAGAAGCGGTTCTCGCCGCCCTACCCGGCCCGGACGACGGTCGGCAGCGACCTGCACCAGGTCCCGGGGATGATGATCGAGATCGAGGCCGTCGCCTACGTCGGCGATTGAGCGGGCTGCCGCCTCGTTGAGCGCAATCTGAGCGCAATCTGTATGCAAGACGTCGCACGCTGCGCTCATGACGGCCGGTGCGCGATGGGAGCTTCTTGCTGCCAGCGGGCGGAACATAGCTCAACACGTGCGGTGAGAAACGCCGCAGGATCTTGCCTACAGCTCGGTGGACTGCATACAGTTTGTCCGAGCGGACCGCGCGCGCGGCCGCGGCATTCCCCACGCGTCGGAGGCAGCTGGGATGCTGGCGGCGAGGCTCCATGGGAACTCCGATCTCCGGGTCGAGGAGGTACCGGAGCCCGGCGCCGTGGGACCAGGCCAGGTGCGTGTGCTGCCGCAATGGTGCGGCATCTGCGGGACCGACCTCCATGAGTACGCGCACGGGCCGCTCTATACCCCGCCCGAGAACCTGCCGCAGGTGATCGGCCACGAGTTCTCCGCGGTCATCGCCGAGACCGGGCCAGGGGTTACCACGCTGCGGTCCGGCGACCGCGTCGCCGTGCTGCCGCACGTCTTCTGCGGCACCTGTTACTACTGCCTCCGCGGCCGGCAGGGACTGTGCTCGAACCTGAGGCTGACCGGGGTGACGTGGCCCTGGGGTGGCCTGGCCGGCCAGGCGGTCGTCCCGGCATCGCAGGTGGTCGCCCTGCCCGACGGAGTGTCGTTCGAGCAGGGCGCCGTGCTGGAGCCGCTGGCCACCGTCGTGCACGGGGTCGGCCGTTCCGGCCTGCGGCCGGGCGACAGCGTGCTGATCACCGGTGGCGGGCCGATCGGCCAGCTGACGGTGCTCGCCGCCGCCGCTGCCGGGGCCGGCATGATCTTCCTGTCCGAGCCGCAGGCCGCCCGCCGGCAGATGGCCGAGCGCAACGGCGCGGCGGTGTTCGACCCGCCAGACGTCGCCGGGGAGGTGGTCGAGCGGACCGGCGGCCTCGGTGCCGACTGCGCCATCGAATGCTCGGGCAGCCAGGCGGGCCTGGACGCCTGCGTCGCCGCCGTGCGCCGGGCGGCAACCGTGGCCGTCATCGCGATCCACCTGGGCGACCGGTCCGTGCAGCCGGAGGGCTGGGTCTGGCGCGACCTGACCGTGGCCGGGGTGTGGTCGTTCAAGATCTGGGACACCCCCCGGATCCTGGCCCAGGTCGCCGCCGGGACGCTCCCGGTGGAGCGGGTCGTCACCAGCCGGATCGCGATGCGCGACGTCGTGCGCCAGGGCATCGAGCGCCTCGCCGACCCCGGCGGCGACCAGGTGAAAATCCTCGTCTCAGCAGACCAAGAGGTGTGATGAGCAGGTTCGAGGGGAAGACCGTCCTGGTCGTCGGCGGCGCCCAGGGCATGGGCCTGGCCTGCGCCGGCCGTTTCGGCGCCGAAGGAGCCGGCCTGGCGCTGTTCGACATCGAGGACGCGGCGC
>Ga0114129_10005179_pt1 | contig 18354 bp, 15 predicted proteins | sample RhiMetdeltSRZDD1_FD_80071 | JGI IMG/M metagenome (GOLD analysis project Ga0114129, IMG submission 80071) | Populus rhizosphere microbial communities from Tennessee, USA - Rhizosphere MetaG P. deltoides SRZDD1 (version 2) (version 2) | ecosystem: Host-associated > Plants > Roots > Rhizosphere >...
GGGGAAAAATCCGAGGGGCTAACTCCGTTTGGGATAACGGTCACTAGCTTACGGCTGAGTCCGAGCGAAGCAATATAATCCCGCGTCACATTTGAGGGGCAAATAATCGCGTCGCTTAAGTGCAGAGTTGCAATTTCCTGTTCTTTTATTTTTGTGAGAAGATTCGAATCAATCCCGGGATAATGATACTTAAGCTCAATTGAAGGGAGCCCATTCACTTCGAAGATGGTTTTATAACCGAATCGTTTCTTGTTTTGGGCAAGCAAGAGACCGTCCCAAATGTTACGATAATGAACGACTTCATGGTTGGGATTCAAAGTAAGATGTGTGAGAACAGCCTTTCCGAAATGAGCCGCGCGCGCTAAGAAGTTTTGTGAAAGGTCTTGGGAAATGCGTGTGAGGCGAGCTCCTTCAATCGAATCTTCCGGAGGAAGCAAGCCATCATTCGGTGTGAGCAGGTGAACGTCAAACTGGCTATTGACGAGCCCGCGAATGTTATGCAAAATATGGGTCGATGCCCCTTTGGGGCTCGGAACGATATCGAAGGCTGTGTAGAGGATGCGAGGCACGATTTCATTATAGTGGATTAAATTATGGCAACCAAAGGCTACTTCATCATTACAGACATATCGGGCTACACCGAATACCTCACCGAATCAGAACTTGATCACGCGCATGAAACGCTGCAAAATCTGTTTGACGTGCAATTGGAACACATTAAATTCCCATTGAAGATTTCGGGGTTTCGCGGCGACGCGATTTTCATGTACACGCCCGAAAAGTGCTTCGTCAACCCTCAAAGTTTTATCGAAACACTTGAGAACTTATACATCGTGTTTTCAGATACATTGCGTCAGATGACATTCAACACCACCTGCCAATGCCGCGCCTGCAAAAACATGGGCAAACTTGATTTGAAAATGTGTATTCATTATGGAGAATATCTGGTGCAAAAACTCGGTGACCGTGAAGAACTGCTCGGTGCCGATGTGATTGTGCCACACCGCATGTTGAAAAATAACGTCATTGAACAAACCGGGGTCAAGTCCTACGCGTTATTCTCCGAAGCTGCGGCGCAAACCTTGGAATTGCACAAGCTCTGTGAACCACTGGCACCTCATAAGGAATCCTACGAGCATATCGGTGACGTGAATATGCTTGTTTATGATTTACAAAGCGCCTGGGAAAAGGAACAAGCTCGCAAGAGTCATATTGTGGATCCTGAGTCCGCATGGATTGCAATTGAAGTCGAAGTCCCTTTTCCACCCTCATTGATATGGGATTTGGTTACCACGCCCGCTCTTGAAGGTCCATTACTAGGTCTGGAATATGTAAAACGTATTGACGATCTCGGCGGGCGTACCAGACCAGAATCGAAATTTCATTGTGCCCATTCGAGTGGAGATTTCTTCAACAAGGTCGTGGATTGGAAACCTTTCGATCATTTCACTGTGCAGCAACACGTGGCAGGCTTGGAATATTATCGCACCATCCGGTTCCAATATGATGGAACAAAAACGAAATTCATGGTTCACGTCAGCAAACCGGAACAGGAAACACCCGAGGGCTTCCGTGAATTTTTGGAAATGGCGGCGCGGCAAGGTTATGAACGGATTCCGTCTGCCCTACAATCTCAAATTGAAGACGGAAAAATCTCTTTCACACCCAGTGAAGCACCTTTAAGACGTGGCGTCAGTAATGAACCAGTCTCGGCTAGCGCGATGGAGATTGATTCAGATGGGCAAGGATCGCCATCGCAATGACATAAAAGGGAACATGGCGAATAAAGGTTATTTTATTATCACCGACATTTCGGGCTACACAGAATATCTCACTGGCTCTGAACTCGACCATGCCAATGAAATTTTGCAAAGCCTGTTCGATGCGCAACTAAAAGCTGTCAAACACCCCTTTATTATTTCTGGCTTTCGTGGGGATGCGATTTTTATGTACGTGCCAGAAACAAACTTTATACAATCACAAAGTTTCCTTGAAGCGCTGGAAAACTTCTACATTGTCTTCGCTAATACACTTCAGCAAATGCAATACAACACCACCTGTACTTGTCGGGCCTGCAAGAACATGTCCATGCTGGATCTAAAGATGTGCACGCATTACGGGGAATATCTCGTCCAAAAACTGGGTGACCGCGAAGAGCTGCTTGGCGCGGATGTGATCGTTCCTCATCGCATGTTGAAAAATAATGTGATTGAACAAACGGGCGTCAAGTCTTACGCACTTTTTAGTGACGTCGCCGCTCAAAAATTGAATCTGCTTGAGTATTGCGAAAAAGTAATTCCTCATTCAGAGACCTATGAGCATCTCGGCAAAGTTCCAATGTGCGTGCATGACCTTCAGCCCGTATGGGAGAAATATAGGGAGAAGCACCGACGATTCGTTGATGCGCAAGAAGCATGGGTTAAATGTGAGGTGGAAATTCCTTTTCCCGCCGCGTTGATCTGGGAGTATCTGACAAAACCCGATCTCGAGGCTGGCTTCCTAAGATACGATTATGGGGAAAGAACCGATGACTTGGGTGGACGTGTGAAGGAGGGGTCAGGGTTCCATTGTGCGCACGGCGATCTGCATGTTTACAGCAAAATTCTGGATTGGAGGCCCTTTGAGTATTACACCATGGAGCAATCGGCCCTTGGACTCTCGTATCTTTCGACCCGCCGATTAATGCCTTTTGAAAACGGCACACGCGTGGGAATTTATCTCACTATGCCGCGCGAAACATCCAGCGATGAAGTTCGCAAAATGCTTCAGTCAGCGATGGAAGACGGTTACTCAGGATTAGGATCCTATATGGAGCATCGTATGAACAGTGGCAAAATCACGGCAAGCTAAGGAGCCTTCATGGAAATATTACTTTGCGGATCATTTATTGGCGCAGTACTAATTTTCTTTTATCTCCTGAATACCGCTCGTAAAAAGACCACCGCTCCTGCAGTGGCGAAGAAAGACTACACACCCGTCTACGTTTCGATCGCTGACAGACCAAATTCGATTATGCAAGGTATGGATAAGTTCATCACAGAGGTCCAAAAGACCGAAACCGCGGGTGACAAGTGGCGCTGGATTCCCATGATCATATTCTTCGCTGGTCTCGGTTTAATGGCGATCGATGGAGTATTACTTCTGCTCGGATATACTTCCTTTATATTTACAGCAGGCGGAATATTATTATGGATTGCCGCGCTGATTATGGCGCACAGTCTGCGCAAGAGCGATTCCAACGATTTTTCTCCAAGGTATAAAGGCACAAAGGAAATTTTGCACACGCTGCGCGATGACTTAAAGCCTGAATCATTGTTTCTCGGTCATCTCGATCTCACAGGGGCAATGCTCCCGACGAAGGTAGCGCGCTCCGCTAAAGATTCGCAGGATCGAACGACCGAGTATTTCCGCGATGAGTGGCTCGCATTGAAAGCCAAACTCTATGATGGCAACATCCTGCGGGTTTCCGCCTTCCAAAAATCGAAGAAACGCAAATCGTATTGGAAACGTAGCCGCATCAGCGGCAAGATGAAAATGAAACCCGAAAAATATAAGGGCTCGGAACAATTTCTCAAAATCCGCATTGCTGTCAATCCCGAGTTGTATAAAATCGTCCCTAACAATGAGTTCAGACAAGGTGCGAATATTGGTAAATACACTGTCGCTTTACTAAACACTGAAGGTGGGATTGTTGATGTGACTGCCAATTCTCCATTTGAAGAAGTTGAACCTGAACACATCCTCAACTTCGTGCACTCGGCGTATTCACTCCTGCAAAGAAAGGCAGCTTAAATGAGCCGCAAAATCATTCCATTCGTTGTTGCATTTATTTTGATCTGTCTGGTAATGGGTGTTGCCGCAGTATTCTCATTTAGCGGTGCCGTGACGGCTCAAAAGTTTGGTGAGAACGCCGCCTGGACGAAACCCTATGCTGCTGCCGAAAGCATGAAAGTCATTAATGTGATGGGCGATAGCCAGGATGAGCTTTTTATTCAAAACACACAAAACGTCAGCGTCTATGATGGCAACGGAGCAGTCATGCTCAGCCAGGATTATTCATCGCCGAAAACCACGCTTGGCGATGTAAACAACGATGACATGGAAGATATCATCGTTTACTATGTTGGTACAGGCATGTCGGTGGATGTAATCAACAATGGCAAAAAAACGACTCTCGCTACGGCACTGAATATCGGGTTTCCAGCACGCGTCGCACTCATCCGCTTCGCTTCCGGACCTCAAATTGTTTTGGGCGATTCTAGCGGCAATCTCCTCGCCTTGAGTCTGGATGGCAAACCGTTATGGACATCGACTCTTGGAAGTAGCGAAGTGCGCGGCATGGATGATGCAAAAATTAGTGGACAAACTTATGCAGCCATCGCTACTAACGATGGCAATCTCGCAGTCTATGATGCACTGGGAAATCAAGTCTGGTCTCACACTCAGGAACAACTGAGGCGTCTGCGTGCCTTTGACTTGAACAGCGATGGCAACAGTGAAATCATAACTGGTGGAGAATACGGTGCATTCTTTATCTACAGCGCCGCAGATGGGAACACCCTCTTCAACACAACATTGGGACAAGCCGTCAGTGAAGTGTGCGAGGTAGAGTTGAATGGAGATCCGTCCTCGCGCGAGATAGTGGCAGGCGGAAAGGATGGCGGCGTATGGGCTTTCTCGAATGTAGGCCAAAAACTCTGGAGCGGCTCCCTCTCCGACAAAGTAACTGAGATTTCTGGTATTGATGTGGATGGCGATGGGAAAGAAGAAGCCGTGATCGGGGCGGACAGCGGCGAAGTGGCGATCTTCACTGGCAATGGCTCGCGCAATAATTTGCCTGCACATAACACAGGCATCACCAGGATCGATGTGGGCAAACTTGGAGCTGAGCGCTATGTTGTCATTGCAGATGGAAGCGAAGTACAAACCGAGAAAGTCAATTTCAGTTCCATCCCCGGGTTTCAATATACGCCTTTGATTGTCGGTGTGATTGTTTCTGGAATCGTTCTCGTCATTGCAACCATTTTGGCATCCATTCCCAAGAAACCCGAGATGAAAGTATCCTTCCAAAATACAAGCAAAGAGTCTCTTGAAGCTCAACGGCGAATGTTGAAAGAATCCATCGCGGATGTGGAACGTCTACGCAAATCCGGTGAAGTGACCGGCGACGCCTATCTGGCGCGGCTCAAACGATTACGTGCTGACCTGGCTGACAATGAAACTGCGTTCAAAGCACAGGGATATCCCATCAAAGTCGAAACTATTCAGTGTCCCAACTGCGGTGGTACCCTCGAGTTGGGAATGGATAAATGCGAATACTGCGGACAGGTGTTGCTGTCGTAGGAAGGCACACTCAGATAAAAACGCATTCCATAAGGAATGCGTTTTTGTTTACGCGGCTCAGGCCGCCGTCCTCGGTGGCGCCAGGAGCACAAGTAGTATCTTGCCTTACTATTCAAGCTCAATGTAAATTCGTTTATTGATCGCACCCTTACTTTTATAATCAGCCACACGGATTTTCCCCACTTCATTCGTGTTGTGGACATGAGTACCCCCGTCAGCCTGCAGATCCAGCCCAACGATTTCCACCGTCCGCACCTGTATGATGCCTTCCGGCAATAAATTGATCTTGGTTCGGATCAGGTCTGGGATTTGGAACGCTTCGTCGCGCGGCAGGATTTTGACTCGGATATCACGAGCTTCAGCCACTTCGTTATTTATCGCAGTTTCGATCTCACGAACAAGTTCGCCGCGCATCGTCTCGAACTCAAAGTCCAAACGGCCCTTGAGAGGTTGCATATCGCCGCCTGTGACCAGCGCACCATAATCCCGAAAGATTGTCCCGCACAGCACATGGAGGGCGGTATGAGTGCGCATGAGTTTATATCGCCGCGCCCAGTCCAGGGTTCCATGTGAGGCGGCGCCGATAGAAGGTAGAGGTAAATTGCCACCAAGAAAATGCAGCACATCCTCTCCCTGTTTCTTCACTTTATCTACAGGATAAGTTGTGTCTTCGACAGTCAATGTTCCGAAGTCACAGGGTTGCCCTCCCCCGCCTGGATAAAAAGCCGTTCGATCCAAAACGACAGCGCGCTCCTCCTGTAAAACAGACGTGATGTTCGCGTCGAATTCCTGTAAATAGCTATCGGTTTGATATAAAAGCTCTGTCATAACAACTCCATGAACAAAGTTTACTCGCATTATTTAATTCAGCCAATAGAGGTAAACTTGGATCATTATTCAACGGAGGTAGCTATGAATTCAAAAGTTATTGTTATCGATGGAACGACATATAACAGCGTCGAGGAGATGCCGCCAGAAGTTCGACAAAAATACGAACAAGCGATGAGCTCATTGGCAGACGCCAACGGTAACAGCATCCCGGATGCGTTGGAGAACATCTTTGCAGATCAGGACAAAAATGGTGTCCCCGATATGTTGGAAAATCTAGGAGTAGGAAATCCGATCGTAAGCAGCATGAAAATTGTTGTGAACGGAAAAGAGTTCAATGGAATTGAAAGTCTGCCGCCAGAGGCACGCGCGAAATACGAAGCAGCGATGAGCAAATTGGATGCAAACAAAAATGGCATCCCGGATTTTGTAGAGGGCATGATAAAAGCTTCTGATCAGAATCAGATGGTGCCTGCCTCCAGAAGTTTTACTGTTGAGAATCCTCCTCGCTCGGAACCTATCCCAGTCGGCCCAACAATTGCCCCTGATACCTCAAACGGCTTGATGCTTGCTCTCGCCGGACTATTCATCTTTTTATTATATGTTGGAGCTGGAGGTGCAGTCTGGTATTTCTTTTTGCGGTGATAAGAATTTTTACCAGCAAAAAGCCATGGGTGCGGATAGATTAGCGTTTGATTAGAAGGTTACAACCCACTTGACATTGATTTTGAATTTCTGTATAGTAATCTCGATACGAAAGTAATTGGCACGGCTGCCCACCGGCACGCGTGCCTTTTCTTTGTCTGTACATATCCCATTTTTTTCAGGAGCACCAATGATTCAAGTCAATGGTCTCACCAAAGACTACGGCGCGCGGCGCGCCATTGACAATCTCACCTTCGATGCAGAGCAGGGAGAAATTGTCGGCTTCCTCGGACCAAACGGAGCGGGCAAGACAACCACCATGAGAATCCTTACTGCTTACATGCCGCCCACCGATGGAACAGCCACCGTGGCTGGTTATGATGTGGTTGAAGAATCGCTGGAGGTCCGCAAGCGAGTCGGCTATCTCCCCGAAACAGTTCCCCTTTACAATGATATGACCGCGCTTGAATATCTTAAGTTCATGGCAAGCCTGCGGCGGATTCCTGACCCGGAAGAGCGCGCTTATGAGACGCTGGAAGGGGTCAATTTAGAAGATCGTGCTGATAGTTATATTGGAACCTTTTCAAAGGGGATGCGCCAGCGTGTGGGATTAGCACAAGCATTAATTCATCGCCCAGAAGTTTTGATTTTGGATGAGCCTACCATCGGACTTGACCCCGCGCAGGTTGTGGAAATGCGGAATGTCATTCGTGAGATCGGTAAGGATCGCACCGTCCTGCTCTCCACACACATTCTTTCAGAAGCGCAACAAATGTGCGATCGTGTTCTTATTATCAACAAAGGCAAGATCGTCGCCGAAGACACACCTGAAAATTTACAGTCCCGTTTGGTGGGGTCACAACGTGTGGTATTGCGCGTGCGCGGTGATTCAGATGGCTTGACCAACAAGATCACCAAAGTCAAAGGTATACGAGCCGTGGAGTCAAAACCAGATGGCTCCGTCGAATTTGAATTTGGCGCAGGAGAAGATGCGCGTCCTCTAGTGGCAAAAGCCGTTGTCCAAGGGGGCTATGAGTTACTTGAAATGCGACCCGTTGGCCTGAGTCTCGAAGAGATCTTCCTCGAACTCACCCGTGATAATTCTGCAGAAGAGGAAACTTCGTGAGGCACCTATGAGAAATATTTGGATCATTGCGAAACGTGAATTTGATCATTACTTTATCAGCCCGATTGCTTATGTGGTGGCATTCATGATCCTGCTTACAATTGGGATCATCTTCGCGATCAATATTTACTTCTTTATTCAGAACGCCCTTCAATCATACGGTCAGGTGCCAGATATATCCCCCATCACAGGGGCTTTTGGATTCCTCTTGGTTTTATCCATCCCGGCGATTACGATGAGATTGGTTGCTGACGAAGCACGCATGGGAACCTTGGAACTGTTACTTACCGCTCCAGTCCGGGACTTTGAGCTGGTTGCCGGCAAATGGTTAGGTGGCTTCCTTTTTATATTGACCATCATTGCGGTAACACTCGTTTACCCCCTTATTCTAAATGGTCTCGTATCCCCTGGTATTGACCAGCAGTTGGTCATGTCATCCTATTTAGGGGTCATTTTGGTAGCGGCATCTTTCCTTGCTTTGGGTGTGGGCATCTCAGCTGTATTCACGAATCAAGTCGCGGCGTTCTTCGTGACTTTGAGCACGTTTGTCTTCCTTTGGTGGCTGATTGGTTTCCCTGCGCAGGTCCTACAGGGATCTGCCAGTGAAGTTTTCCGATATCTGGACATGAAGACTCACTTCTACGATGCATTGAACCTTGGAAGCATCAAGTTAGCTGACCTTGTTTACTTTTTCAGCCTGATCGCCCTGGGCTTGTTCGTGGGGACAACTGCTATTGAAACCCGGAGATGGCGCTAATGAAAGAAATGAAAGATAAGAAAAATCCGTCAGCCACAAGCAGGTATTCTATTATCGCGCTGATCTTCGCCTTACTGGCTTGTATTGCTACATTCTTCCTCGGCATCACGCGTGGACTTGTCTCCATGCAGGTCTTCACAGGCCTTCAGGCGACAGACGTTAACCGCTATCTCATTGCCAGTGCAGGATTAATCATTCTGGGACTTGCCGCTTATGCGATTATGGAGCCAGACCGAGTCCGTCGCTTCTTTACTGGGCGGCAGGCTCGCTACGGAAGCAATGCCTTCGTGATGTCAATCGCGTTTCTGGGTATCCTCATTGTTGGAAATATGCTTGCTTATCAGAATCCTGTCCCAATCGCTGACCTGACAGAAGATAAAACGAACACTCTTTCACCTGAATTGGCAAGCGCGCTGAAGACTTTGCCCCAAAAAGTAACTGCGACTGGTTTCTTCTCGCAAAACAGCAGCACAGATTCTGCTGACAAATTGTTGAATAACATCAAAGCCAATAGTAACGGCAAGTTCGACTATAACTTCATCAACCCGGATCGTGATCCTCAAGCCGCCAAAGATGCAGGCATCACTGGCGATGGAAAGATCCTCCTGCAAATGGGAGACCACAAGGAAATCGTTGCAGGTGCTACTGAATCGGAAATCCTCAAAGGGATGCTGCGTCTGCTAAACCCGGGCAATAACGTGGTTTACTTCCTCACAGGTCACGGAGAGCGGGATATCGAACAAGCTGGTGAAACATCGATGACGCGCGCGAAATCCACGCTTGAGAGCAAAAACTATACTGTCAAGACACTTAACCTGCTGGCCGAAAATAAGATACCGGACGATGCGAGTCTGATTGTGATTGCAGGACCAAAGAAACCTGTTTCGCAGGATGAAGTCAATCTGCTCAAAGATTATTTGGGCAAAGGTGGCTCACTTATCGTTATGGAAGACCCCACCGCCCTCACGCAATTTGGCGATGAAAGTGATCCGCTGGCAGATATGCTTTCAAAGGATTGGGGCATCACTTTCAACAACGATGTCGTCATTGATCTCAACAGTCCTCAGCCGACAACGGCGGCGGCGGCGTATTATGATACGTCGCATCCAGTCACAGTCAATATGAACAACCTGGTTGCCTTCTTCCCATTCACGCGCAGTTTGAATATTGCAGGGTCAATTGAAGGAGTAACCCTCACGCCATTAGTTCAAACAAACGAACGCTCCTGGGGAGAGACGGATTTTGAAAGTCTCAAAACAGGTGGTCAAGTTGGATTGGATCCAGGTGAGGCCCAAGGTCCGCTGACGCTCGTCGTGGCTGGTGAAAATACGACAACGAAGGGACGCGTGGTTGTGTTTGGCACGTCCAGCTTTGCAGTGGATCAAATCTTCGATGCCTATGGCAACGGCGACATGTTCGTCAATTCGGTGGATTGGTCTGCTGAACAGGAAAATCTTGCTAACATCACACCCAAGACCCCGACTGAACGCACTTTCAATATCCCGGGTCAATTTCAATGGATAGCGATATTGCTTGGTTCCGTCTTCGTTATTCCAGGCCTGGTAGTCTTCGGAGGGGTTTCTGCCTGGTTGACGCGTCGGCGAAAAGGATGATGTATGATTCGCCGTTCTACTGTCGTCTATTTAGTGCTCCTTCTTGCACTGGCTGGAGCATACTATTACTTAAATCACCGCGAAAAGCCTGCAGATATCGAAGTAACAGCTGAGCCTGGTACGGAAATCGCGCAAGCATATCTTTTTACTGCCGAAGATGGCACGCCTTCAAGCATCCATCTTGAGTCGAAGGCAGGGCAAGTTGTCGAAGTTGCACGCGGCGCAGATAACGCCTGGGCACTGACTCAGCCTGTCGAAGCAAAAGCAGATCAAGCGGCGGCCGAAGCGGCAGCAAGTCAAATCACAACGATGAGTATTCTGGATACTGTTCCAGATGTGGACACAAACCTTGTAGGGTTGGAAACGCCTGAGTATGTTCTTACCGTCAAGTTCACCAGTGGAGTGGAACGAACTGTTGATATTGGTGTTATCACACCATCAGAAAGTGGTTATTACGTTCGCGATGCAGATGGAAAATTGATTATCGTCAGCAAAAGCGCGATCGATTCTCTGCTTGGACTTCTGGACAACCCACCCTATCTGGAGACTCTGACCCCCAGCCCCATCCCACCAACCGCAACTTTAACTCCCCTCCCCGCTTCGCAGACGCCTGAGACTGGCACACCTTCGAATGTAACTGTTACATCTACGCCGTAAACTGCGAAGATTATATGAAGAATTGAAGTGAAATTACGAAATAGCAATGAATAAGTATTGAAATTCTCTTGAAAAAAGTGTATCCTGATACTAAAAAGAATTGGACCTGTAACGAATGGATGTAGACAAAATTTTGATGGTTGACGAGGAAGAAGAATTCTCTGCAATTGCACGACTCGTTGAATTAGGCCGCCAAAAAGGATATATCACGCTCGATGATATATTGCATTTCTTTCCTGAAGCCGAACAGGATGTTGAACAACTGGAGGAAGCATTTTCGGCTCTCTTAAGCGCGGGTATTCCATTCATGGAGGATACAGCAACAGTAGAACCAACCGAAGATGAACTTGTTGCTGTTGAGACAACCGAAGCTGAACCTGAAGTCGATCTATCTCTGGATGATTATCTGGCAAATATAGATACCGACGATACAATTGGCCTATACCTAAAAGAAGTCAGCCGCGTACCACTTTTGACCGCGGAAGAGGAAGTAAAGCTGGCCCAACGCATCGAACGCGGACGTATGGCTCGTGAAGAACTTGCAAAAGGCAATGCCAGCCCGCGCCGCCGCTCTGAATTGCGCAAATTAATCGAGGATGGTTGGGCAGCCCGTGAACACCTGATTACAGCGAACTCACGTTTGGTGATCTCCGTTGCCAAAAAATATATGGGACGCGGTGTCCCATTCCTGGATTTGATTCAGGAAGGCAACATCGGTCTCATCCGCGCGACGAAGAAGTTTGATTATCGCCGCGGACACAAATTCTCCACCTACGCAACCTGGTGGATTCGCCAGGCGGTCACACGCGCGATTGCGGACCAGGGACGCACGATCCGCGTGCCTGTACATATGGGCGATCAAATCAACAAACTCTTGCGTGTTCAGCATCAACTGACACAACGCCTTGGCCGCGAACCCAGTGTGGAAGAACTCGCAGTCGCTCTGGATGTTCCGCCTAAGAAGGTCGAGAACATGATCCAGGTAGCGCGGCGCCCGCTTTCCTTGGAAACACCAACGGATGATGAAGAAGATTCTGTACTAGGCGATTTTATCGAAGATGACGAGGCACCTCCACCCGACGATACGGCAACCTATAATTTGCTTCGTGAACATCTCGGCGAAGTACTGAACGGGTTACCTCCACGTGAAGTCCGTATTTTGCAATTGCGCTATGGCTTGCTCGACGGGCAGGCTTATACCCTTGAAGAAGTTGGCCGCAAGATGGGTGTGACACGCGAGCGCGTCCGGCAGATCGAAGCGCAGGCACTGAGCCGTTTGCGTCACCCATCAATTCGGCGTAAATTGCGCGACTATCTCGGGGAGTAATTCAAAACGAGCGACACCAAATGTGTCGCTCGTTCTTTTAGATACCACCAATCCAAAATAGAACTTTGATATTGCCTATGGATCATTCTGAACAGTTTTGTAATTTATGGAAGTGGCAATTGGTTGGTAAAATTCCTTCATGCAAGAAAGAACCTTCAACCCAAAAATCGCCGCAATTCTCCTCCTTGCACTTTTTGTCCGTCTTTTGGGGATATTGTCACGACCAATTTGGTACGACGAAGCGTTTGCTGTCCTTTTTTCGGAAAAGGGATTGGGTGCAATGCTCTATGGAACACTGGCACCCACAGGGGCGGGGAGCGCGGATATTCATCCACTTGGATATTACACGTTGCTATGGCTATGGATGAAGATCTTTGGCGAATCATTTGTAGCAACAAGACTATTATCGATCATTGCAGGATTAGCTTCAGTTTACCTGGTTTATCTAATTACCTTGGAAGCGTTATCAGATTCCAAGCCCGCGCTTCTAAGTATGCTGTTTGCTGCGTTGGCTCCGTTTCAAATCCACTACTCTCAAGAAATTCGAATGTATTCATTTCTGGCAATGTGGCTGTTACTTGCGACCTATGCCTATCAACGCGGATCGAAGACTGGGAACTGGAGATGGTGGCTTGTTTTTTCAATTTCAGCAGCCCTCGCACAATATACACATAATCTTGCCGCGTTCTATCTGGTTGTACTGGCGCTGGTGCCCATCTTTCAAAGGGATTGGGGGACGCTGCGCTCAGCACTGTTTGCCGGCATCGGTGCTTTGATTCTATACTTTCCATGGGCGATTCAGCTCCCTGCCCAATTCTCCAAAGTTCAAAGCGCCTATTGGGTGGAGCGCCCCGATATTTCCAAACTATTCACACTCCTACTAGTTTTTATCGCCAACACACCACTACCAGCCAGCCTGGTGACTGGGGTGCTAGCAATCGCTTTGATCATTGTAGCCATTGGCCTCACCCAGACGATAAGATATAGTCGTCAAACAGGCACAAAAGACGGCTTGTGGTTTTTGTATCTTTCCTTTGCGCCGCCTATTCTGCTTTTTTTGTTTTCACAATGGAGACCAGTTTATGTCGAAAGGGCATTGCTACCCTCGGGAGCAATTTTTTGGATCTGGCTCGCCTGGGTCATCATGAAAACTAATCTCTCAAAGATTGGGCAATATCTCTTACTCAGTCTTTTGAGCATCTCAGCGGCAGTAGGGATTTACCAGCACGTCACATATCACGATTTTCCCTATGGTCCCTTCAAGGGTTTAGACCTATCCCTGCAACAGCGCGTGGAATCTCAGGATGTCATCGTGCATTCCAACAAATTGAGCATGCTCCCTGCGATGTTATTTGACCGTGACCTTCCACAATCATATATTGGCGATCAGCCAGGAAGCGCCACAGATACACTTGCCTCTGCAACACAACAAGTTCTCGGAATTAAGGCAAAAACCGACATTCAAACCGCGACAAAAGATGCAAAACGAGTCTGGTATATCATCTACCAGCGCTCCATAGATGAATACAAAGCCGGTGGAAATTCAACTCATCCAGACATCAAATTTTTGGATTCAAAATACGATCTGAAATTTGAGGAAAACTGGGATGGACTTAAGGTTTTTCTTTACGTGATGGAACCATGATTGTCACCAATATAGAATTCACGCTTTAGATCATGTCTCTCTCCATAAAAGTTCTTATTCAACGCTGGAAAACTCTGGATGAATCCTGGCGTTTTTCCATCATTGCTTTTCTCATTGTGCGATTGTTTTATACGTTTTGGTCAATCGCTATTCTCACCTTTCAACCTCTAGCCGTGCAAAATATCGAGTTGGCGAATGAACCTGTAGTTACCATTTTTAATTTGCACAATAGCCAAGCTTACACTTATCTCCGCGAAATTAATGGACAAGTTTTAACCTTTCATCCTGCGAGCGATGTCATAATAGCAGACCTGCAAACCGGAAGCATTTGGGATATTTCTACGGGAAACGCTTTGCAGGGGCAATATAAAGGGTCTCAGCTATCACCATCAAAAACTCCGCCATCCGAAATTTTTCCTTATCACAATTCACAACCTTATACCGTCAGCTGGTTAGCAATCTGGCAGAGGTTTGATGCCAACTGGTATACCTCGGTTGCAGACACAGGCTATGGGAGTATTAAAGGTGACGATCATTTTCCACCTCTTTTTCCAGTATTGATAAGAATATTGAAACCGCTTTTTGGCAGTGCCTTCATAGCAGGTTTATTTATATCCCATCTTGCCACTGTATATACGATCAAACTTTTTTATGATATCTTTCTCGAATGGGGTCAAGAAACCCTTGCAAAGCGTACAGTATTTTTTATATTGATCTATCCAACATCTTTTTTCCTGTTTAGTGTTTATTCGGAGTCATTGTTTCTGGTTGTGACCTTACTTTCCCTGCGCCGCATGAAAAGACGTTCCTGGGCATGGGCAGGGTTTTGGGCATTTTGCGCAATTCTGACCCGCCTGCAAGGCGCGGCATTGCTTATCCCCATGATTTACTTGATGTGGTTAGATCGTCCTTTCCTAAGAAAACCTATGCATTGGTTTGGGTTAGCAATCCCTGCTACGAGCGGATTGTTTTACCTTTATCTGCGCTCACTACAGGTGACCAGCGGGGCCGTTCCATTGGTAGAAGCTGACTGGCATGCACGCCTTGTCCTCCCATGGGAAACCTATTGGTATGCGATACAAACCCTGATTTCAGGTAAATTTACCTTTGTTGACTTCCTAAATTGGGCCGTGGTCACCCTTTTCATTGTTCTGCTCGTATCCGGCTGGCGAAAAATTCCTCTTGAATATAACCTTTATACTGCTTCCAGTTTGTTGATCATGTTAATTAGAATCGTCGAAACTCAACCCCTGATCTCCATGTCGCGGTACTCGCTGACTCTTTTTCCGTCGTTTTTCGTCCTGGGTTTGGCAGGTGAAAATCCTTGGATTCGACGATTGATCATTTATACATTCATTCCTCTTAATCTGTATTTGAGTGCCCAGTTCTTTTTGTGGGGCTGGGTTGCATAGAACAGAAATATCTCTATGAAATGGCTTCGTTTTTTCCTGCCGCGGATTGAATACATTTTGCTTGCAGCAATATTCTGGGGAGTTGTTGCCAATGGACCAAAAATCCTTAATTTTGACGGCGACCTGCCGCGTCATATTCTGACTGGAAACCTGATCCTGCAAACCCATCAGGTTTCCACCACTGATATTTTTTCTTTTCGCACAACAGGTTATCCAAGTTTTCCGCATGAGTGGCTTTCACAGGTCATATTTGCGGCGCTCTATGATTGGCTGGGCCTGGATGGCATTGTTCTGTTTACCGCGCTAGTCATCATGCTGACATGGGGAATTGTTTACTATCAAGCAATGCGCAAATCGAACAGCTTCTTCTTAGCGTTGTTCGTCACAGCATTGGGAGTCGGCGCAAGTCAAATCCATGTTCTTCCGCGTCCACATATCTTTACATACCTGTTGACAGCGATCTGGGTCACGTTACTAGATTCTATTGATGAAAACAAGCCGAGATCCTGGTGGCCGCTTCCAATCGTTATGCTATTTTGGGTCAATATTCATGGCATGTTCGTACTTGGCATTGCCATCTTGGGAATTTATTTGATTGGAGATTTTCTCGATCATCCATCAATTGCCTGGTTTAAGACAAATAAAGCAAGGTCGCTCCTCATTGGGGCTGGACTTTCACTCATTGCAACAATTTTCTCCCCCTCCGGCATAAAAATCTGGGAGGTGATTGCCTCACTTGGCAGTAACTCGTATATCACGTCAAAAATACCTGAGTATCAGTCCCCTAACTTCCATCTTCCAGAAACCTGGCCCTTTGTAATTTTGATCTTGCTGACCGTCATTGGATTCGCGCGCGCAACTGAAAGATTTTCCTGGATACAGATTTTTTTAGTCGCCTCATTTACAGGAATGGCTCTCTATACAAGCCGCATGATTCCTATATTTGCCATTATCGTTTCCCCAATCACTGCAAAGGCAATAGCAGAATGGATACGGAAAGAATATCCACAAAGCCGACTTTTACGGACAGAGGAAAATATTTACCAGATAAATTCAACTTCGAATGGCGTGATCTGGGTTTTTGCAATCGTTTTATCTGCAACGGTGCTTCTCAAATCTGGAAGGACAATTGATCCGCAAGGTCAGGGAAATGTTTTTGATCAGCGTTTCTTTCCGGTGCAAGCCGTCTCCTGGCTGGAAACACATCCACAGAATGGGCACATGTTCAATGAATTCGATTGGGGCGGCTATTTGCTATTGCAGCTCTGGCCCAACCAGCAAATCTTCATGGATGGACATACCCACATTTATGGAGAAACACTCACGCGAGAATATGAACAAGTCATCTCATTGAGCCCTGATTGGGAAAAAATCCTGAAAAAGTACGATGTCAAGTGGGCCATCATACGAGTCAACGGTCCTCTGGCGAAAGCACTCTCCTCATCCCCAGATTGGGCAACTTCATACGAAGATCAGACTGCGATCATCTTCGTAGGGAAATAAAAGTTATTACTCTTTTATGCCAGACTCTGTTATTTTATTTCCACACCGCGTCAATCATAATTGCCAAAAAAATTAAGACCAAATAGGTGCTTGACCATTTGTACATCCGCCAGGCAACTTTGTTGCCACCTTGTTTCCAAACCGCCCAGGCAGCATAGATTAATGCGCCTCCCAGCACAATTGATGAGACAAGATAAAGGACCCCGGCAAGCTGAAGGATTGGAAGTAACAAAGTGACCGCGATCAATTCAATCGTGTAAATAAAGATTTGTTTTCGAGTCTCCAATTCGCCGCGCACGACAGGTAGCATCGGCACACCTGCCCGTTCATAATCCTTCATACGGACAATCGCCAGCGCCCAGAAATGAGGCGGCGTCCACATAAAGATGATCGCGAAAAGAATCCAAGCCGTCCAATCGAGGTGGCCCGTAGCCGCGGCATATCCAACCATGGGGGGGATGGCGCCCGCACCGCCGCCAATCACAATATTTTGCACAGTTGCTTTTTTGAGCCAAAGACTATATAAAATCACATAGTAAATAATCCCTGCCAGTGAAAGCAAAGCTGCCAGACCATTCACAAAACAAGCCAGCACATAATAGCTCATCAAAGACAATCCAAGTCCAAACGCTAGTCCTTCTGCGTTCGTCAAACGGCCATCAGCTAGCGGGCGTTTCGCCGTGCGCTGCATGTGCCGATCGAGCTCACGGTCAATATACTGGTTTAGCGCGCTCGAGCCGCCGGCTGCCAATGCGCCACCAATCAAAGTCCACATTGTGAGCGAAAAAGAGGGCCACGCTTTTCCACCGATGACCAATCCACCGTAAGTAGTGATCAAAAGCAAACCCACAATCAATGGCTTGGATAACGCAATGAAATCCTTTGCGCGCTGTTTCTTATCCAAGTTTGGCACATTTGGACGGTCAACGGCAAGAACTCCTGAGATGTAAACAAGCAGGACCAGCGACACCCATAGAGCAATTGTTGTAAGTGTATGTAAAAAGACAAGGTGCATTGGATAGGATTGAGTCACTTGCATCGCCCCAACCAATGCCTGTCCGAAGAACATCACCCCAAGAATAGTTGTGAGCGGTAAAAGTACGTTTTGGTCACGTTGTTCCCGCCATGCCTTGCGCAAAACAAAAAACATGAAAATAGAAGCTATGCCTGCTAAAAGTATATGTGCCTGCTTGAGCCAGCCTAAGGGATGACTCGGAATACAAAAGGGGAATGCATCGCAATATGCCCATGCCCCAGTGACAACTACAACGCGCCCCATGATCGTTAGGGCGAATACAACAAAAAATAAAGCCAATACGAGTCGCGCGAAAGGGGATTTCAACGAATATTTCACTTTGACCCTTTTTCCTGTTTTCTCAAATAGAAAGGATATCCAACAAGTAAGATCGCTGCAAAGGTAAACCACTGCAAAGTGTATCCAAAGTGGGGCCCCTCTGTCAGGTCAACTTCAGGCTGAGATGGAATGGGTGGTTCAGTA
>Ga0114129_10005180_pt1 | contig 18354 bp, 9 predicted proteins | sample RhiMetdeltSRZDD1_FD_80071 | JGI IMG/M metagenome (GOLD analysis project Ga0114129, IMG submission 80071) | Populus rhizosphere microbial communities from Tennessee, USA - Rhizosphere MetaG P. deltoides SRZDD1 (version 2) (version 2) | ecosystem: Host-associated > Plants > Roots > Rhizosphere >...
ATCGAATGCCACCACGCAGATCGAGACTCTGCTGCTGACCGAGACGAAGGACGGCGTAGCCAGACTGACGCTCAACCGCCCCGGCCAGTTCAACGCGCTGTCGAGTGCGCTCATCGACGAGATGCAGGCGACCTTCGACCGCCTCGCCGCGGACCCGACGGTCAGCGTGGTCGTGCTCGCGGCAAATGGCCGGGGATTCTGCTCGGGGCATGATCTCAAGGAGATTCGGGCGATGAGCAGTGTGCCCGACGTCGAATCGCTCTTCGCGCGCTGCAGCCGCATGATGATGACCATCACGACGCTGCCGCAGCCGGTCATCGCGAGGGTGCACGGCATCGCGACAGCGGCCGGTTGTCAGCTCGTCGCCACCTGCGACCTCGCGGTGGCGTCCACGGCGGCGAGCTTCGCCACGCCGGGCGTGAACATCGGCGCGTTCTGTTACACGCCCAGCGTCGCGCTCGGCCGGGCGGTCGGCCGCAAACACGCCATGGAAATGCTGCTCACCGGCGAGGCGGTTGACGCCGCGCGAGCGTACGAGATCGGACTCGTGAATCGCGTCGTGTCGCCCGAGGCGCTCGATGCCGAAGTCGAGACGCTTGCGAGATGTATCGCGTCGAAGTCGTCGGCCGTCATCGCGTCCGGCAAGCAGGTCTTCTACCGTCAGCTCGAACTGTCTCTCGGCGACGCCTACGGCATGGCCGGACACGCCATTGCCTGTGATTTTTTCACTGAGAACGGCAAGGAAGGCGTGGACGCGTTCCTCGGCAAGCGCGCTCCACGGTGGAAGAACCGACCGGTATCGTCGAACCGTTAACCGGCGTGCACGACGCTGTAGCCGTATTCCTGGGCTCGCGTGACGCCGATGATGCCGACGACCACCAGGCGGCTGCTGGGGATCATGCTGGCGACCATCTCCTTGTAGATGGCATCGGCATCTCCACCCGAGCCCGCGATCCTGCGCGCGAGGCCGTGGCTGGCCGAGTCGCAGACGCCGAACCGCACGCCGCGCTTGGCCATCTCGTCGAATGTCTCGATCCGGGTCGCGTTGAACGGGTTGACCGTAGGCGGCTCGCTGCTCTTCGGATCGGTGTAACCGGTAGCTGCTGCCAGGGCCTTGCCGTGCTTCGCCCACATGGCGTCGGAGTAGCCAAACGCCGTGGCGGAGTGTCTCAGAATAATGACCACAGCGAGGTCGGCCTCGTCGAGGCCGTACATGCTCTTGTTCCCCGAGTAGATGTTGTTTGAAAAATGAAGTGCCTCGGGGACGCCGCGGGCGGAGGTCACGTCGAAGACGACGCGGTGCTTCCCTGGAATCTTGTCCAACCACTCGTCCTGCGGGTGGCGGGCAGGTTGGAATGGGGCGCCTGCGGTCTGCGCGCGGGCCGGGCGGGCGCCAAGAGCAAAGGCGGCTGCGACAGCGCTCATCCCCGAGATCAACGACCGACGTGCCCACATCTTGTTCGTCATAGGTCTCCTTTGCATACCGCGGAGGATTCTACGCACCGGCTCGACCATTTCTCCATTCTTTTTCGTCGTGCATGGCGAAGCGACAAAAGCGTGGAGTCCGTCAAAGCCCGAAATGCAAGCCGATGCCCACGTATGAGATGTCGTCCCGAAAGAATTGCCCGTACGGTGACGGGCCGTCGTAGAGCTCCAGCATGAGCGTGACGAGGCGCCCGGGATGGCCGCCCGGTCCAGGCCGTCCGAATTCCAACCCCAAACGTCCGCTGACGGCGGGCGTCCAGTCGTGGAGCTCCGTCGTTTTGACATCGACACCGCCCACCAATTGAGCCCTCCGCGTGCGTCCTGTGTGCAACTCCACCCCGGCGTGAAACAGCTTGTCCGAGAGGGTGTTCGGCTCCCGCCTGAAAATACGTTCGGCGCCGGCGTATGCGCGCACGGCATGTATTTCCTGGGACACGAGGAGCTCCATGGATTCGAACGAGAGATTCTCGCGTTCGATATCCTTGCTGTTCAGGAGGTACTCATCGCCGAGATGTGAACTCTGGTGATAGAGCCGCGCACGCACGCTGAAGCCGCTCCGGCGAAATGTCAGTGGCACGCCGACGATGTAGTCAGCGTTGATGAGATCGTTGGACGGAGTTCCCAGATTGAACTGCGCGAAGATGCTCCCGACCACGTCGAGCTGCACGCCTTCGCCCGCGGCGGGGCCTCCCCGGCGCACGAGTCCGAAGCTGTCGCCCAAGCCTACGGACGCGATCGAAATACGCTCGCCTGACGGGTTGCGCAGTGACGGGAATGTGCCCCTGAGGAACGTCACAAACGACCGGACTTCCTTCGGATCTGCAATGAGCGGGCAGAAAATCTGATCCTGCGGAAAAAAGACCGTTCCAGTGGCCTGCGCTTCATGCACCCCTGTCCCGCACGTTGGCGCGTTGGCCGTCTGCGCTTCGCCGCTGTGCGCGAGCGCGAGCAGGAGTGACACGAGGATCATCGGAACCAGACAACAGCGGCTATTTCTCATATGCATTCACTCGACGCGCACCATGCGCCTCTATCCCTTGGCCGGCGCCTCCTTCTGGGTTGAAACGCCCAGGTGGAATGTGCAGACGCGGCATTTCTATCACGGGACTCCTTGACGTCGCTCCGCTGGCGATACAATCAGCGGTCTTGCTGGAGCACGCGCCGGCGATGGGCCGGCGCAGCCTCCACCCTGGAGATTCATGAAGGCGCATCTGAATGCAACATTGCTGCTCACTCTCGTGTCGGCCACGGCCCAGGCTCAAATCAACGCCGGCGACTTGAAGCCGGAACCGGGCCTGCCGTTCACGATGACCGAAGTCGCGACGTTCAAGCTGCCCTGGCGCATCGCCTTTCTGCCCGATGGCCGCATGCTCATCACCGAAAAAGTCGGCCCGGTGTGGCTGGTGACGCAAGAGGGAAAGAAGACGCCGGTCGAGAACGTTCCAGCTGTTCTGTGGCAGGGTCAAGGCGGCATGCTGGGCGTGTTCCTGTCGCCAAAGTACCCGACCGACCACAGCGTCTATCTCACCTATGCGGAGCCTGGCGACGAACCCGGGACGTCAGGCCTCGCCCTCGCGCGGGCCCGACTGGCGCTTGGCGAAGGCACGGCGAGCCTGGATGGACGGCAGGTACTGTGGCGCGACATGCCCAAGGGCCGGGGCGGACAGTTTGGCGCGCAGATCGCCTTCTCGCCCAACGGCCAGTACTTGTTCTTGACGGTCGGCGATCGCCAGCGCATGACGCCCGCGCAGGATCCGAACACGGAGGTCGGCAAGATTCTGCGTCTGACGCTCGATGGCAAACCGGCGCCAGGCAATCCGATGGCGGGGAAGACGGGTGCGGTCGCTCGTTTCTTGATCAATCCGCCGCGTGATACAGAAGTCGCGAAGACCGCGCCCGTCGTCGGTTCGTACACGGTCGAGGGGCCGAACCTGGCGCCTTCGGAGACGTGGGCCACTGGTGTTCGGACGCCGTACGGTCTGGCATTCGCGCCCGACGGCAGGCTGTGGGAAGTGGAGCATGGCCCGAGAGGCGGCGACGAGCTGAACCTGATCGAGCCCGGCAAGAATTACGGCTGGCCGCTGGTGTCCTACGCCGTCAACTACAACGGCGTGCCGATCCCCAGTCCGGATACACGGCCCGATCTGACCAAGCCGGTGATCTATTGGACGCCGATCATCGCGCCGGGCAATCTCACGTTCTACAACGGCGCGATGTTCCCGCAGTGGCGGGGCTCCGCGCTGATGAGCGGGATTGCCACGCGGACCCTCAACCGCATCACGTTCGACGGCAAGGGCGGAGCCCAGCCCGCCGAACGCTGGGCTGTCGGACACCGCATTCGCGACGTGGAAGTCGGTCCCGACGGCGCACTGTGGATGCTCGAGGACGCCAATCCCGGAGGGCTGTTCCGTGTGATGCCGAAGTAGGCGCGATTCCCTTTGTTCGCGACGACCTTCAACGACGCGGGTATGATGCGCGAGACTCGTCAACGAGGAGAGGGTGATGAACAAGACCATGATTGCCGCGGCGCTTGCTGCGGGCGTGATGTTCGGGTACTCCGCCCGGGTGTGGACGCAGACGGATCAGAAGCTGCCAGTGGCCGGCTACGCCCCTGCGAAAGACATTCCCGGCGCCCGCGAGCTGCCGAATCCCGGTGTCGACTACAAAGTCGTATTCTCTGTGGCGGCGGTCGCGAAACCTGAAGAAATCCACCCCACGCTGAAGACTATCGCGCTCTACCTGAACACGCTTGCCCACAACGGCGTGCCGGCCGGCCATCGGCACATTGCCGCCGTGTTCCACCAGGGCGGCGGCGATGCGGTGCTCGCCAACGACGTCTACAAGGCGCGGCACGACGGCACGACGAATCCCAACATCGCGTTGCTCCACGAGCTGAGACAGGCAGGCGTCGAACTCCGCGTCTGCGGACAAGGGCTGCTCGGCAAGAAACTCGACCCGAAAGACGTGCTGCCCGATGTTCAGGTGGACCTCTGGGCGATGACGACGATGGTCAACCTGCAGCTGCGGGGCTACGTCCGCATTGGCGGGTAGTGGCCTGTCTACGCTGATCAGCGCAGAGATGCTCGTATTGGCGCACATTTTCCGATCGCCCGAGGAGCTCAGCCGTTTGCGAGTCGACCCGCAACAGCGGCTGAGCATTACAATCCTTCATCACGACAAAACGGAACTGGGATCTCAGGCTGATGTTGAGACCGCTTTCGATCTGCGCCCGATCGATGCTGATCGTGGCGTTGGTCTCGGCCGACGTGCGAGCTCAGACCAAGCCGCCGGGCACACAACCCGGCCAGATCGAGCGCCAGTTCCAAAGGCCGCCGGAGCCCACCGCGAAGCCGGGCGCGATCACGATTCCCGACGCGGGACAGAAGCCGCCTGAAAACGCGGACAGCGTCAAGGTTGTCCTCAGCCGCGTGGCGATTGACGGTGCGACGGCGTATCGCGCCGACACGCTGCGTGCGGCGTACGCGAACGTTCTCCAAAAAGAGGTGACGCTCGCGGACATATACCGGCTGGTGGACGGTCTCACGGCGAAATACCGCAACGACGGATACATCCTGTCGCAGGTCATTGTGCCCGCGCAGACTGTCGAGGCCGGCGAGATTCGTTTGCAGGCCATTGAAGGCTACATCGCGAACGTGCGCATCGAAGGAGGCAGCGAGGCGCTGCGGCAGCGCGTGGAAAAATACGGCGACAAGATCCGGGCGACCCGTCCGCTGACGATGGCCGCGCTCGAACGCTACGTGCTGCTCGTCAACGATCTGCCTGGAGTCGCCGCACATGCGGTGCTGGTGCCTTCCGCCGTGACCGGCGCTTCCGATCTGATCCTGCAGGTGTCGAACCGCCGAGTGAACGCCGATCTCAGCTCCGACACTCGCGGCAGCCGCGCACAAGGGCCGGGCCGCGTGTCAGCCGACATCGACCTGCACTCGCTGGTCGGTGTGGCCTCTCGGACCGAACTGCGCGGCGTGACGACATTCACTCCCGAGCTTTCCTACCTCGCGGTTGCGCACGATCAGTTCGTCGGCGCCGACGGCGGCAAGATCGGCATCGCGGGGAGCTATGTCTACTCGAGACCCCAGGAGCTGGCGATCATCCCCCTTCAGTTGCAGACGTGGTCCGAGGCAGTGCATCTGTCCTACAGCCACCCGATCCTCCGCCGGCGATCCCACAATCTCTACCTGCGCGGTGTCTTTTCGTCCTTCGACAGCACGTCGAAAGTCTTCGACGTGGACGACACGATCGACCGTGTGCGCTCGTTGTCGGTGGGCGTGACGTTCGACGCAGCCGACGCTCTCGGCGCCGTGAACATCGTCGACATCGCGTTTACACAGGGGTTGCGAGGCCTAGGAGCGTCGAGCAATGGCGAGCGTCTTCTCTCGCGCTCGACGGGCAGGGTCGACTTCCGCAAATCGTCGCTGTACGCCACGCGGCTGCAGCCGCTTTCGGCCAAATGGTCGGTGGTGATGGGCGTCGACGCGCAGTACGCGTTCACGGATCTCCTTGCGTCGGAGATGTTCAGCGTGGGCGGCGAGCTGTTCGGCCGCGGCTACGACCCGTCGGCGCTGTTGAATGATCACGGCGCCGTCCTGAAGATGGACCTTCGCTACAGCCACCGATGGAGCGGCAGGAGACCGGTCACACTCATGCCGTACGTCTTCGGTGATGCGGGCAGGGTCTGGCAACGGACGCCGTATCCCGGCCTCGCTGCGGGCGAATCGGCCACATCGGCCGGCGGCGGCGTTCGGCTGAATATCGGAAATCAGTTCTCCGGCTACATCGAGATCGCGAAACCCTTCAACAGCATCGTCGGACAGGACTCGGGGCGCGACGCGCGCGTGTACGCGGGCGTGACCGTGAGATAGGTGTCATATATGGCCCTTCGCTGTTTGTGCCGTCCGTCGAAACGACTGAAGGGTGCGCTTGCCGTTCTGCTTTCAATCGAGTTGGGCAGCCCAGGTCTGCTGGCGCAGTCGCAGCCGCAGGGCGGCGTCGTGCGCGCGGGAGGTGCGCGGATCGCTTCCAACGGCTCGGTCACGCGCATCGACCAGATCAGCGATCGCGCGATTATCGACTGGCGCAGCTTCGGGATCGGCGCCGAGGCGCAGGTCATCTTCCTGCAGCCATCGACGTCGTCTGCAACGCTCAATCGGGTGACCGGCGATCAAGTCTCGATCATTCTCGGACGGCTCGACGCCAATGGTCATGTGCTGATCATCAACCCGAACGGCATCGTGTTCGGCCGCGGCTCGCAGATCAATGTCGGGAGCCTGATCGCCAGTACGTCAAATGTGAGCAACACGAATTTCATGGCCGGCCGGCTGATCTTCGATGAACCCGGCCGGCCCGGCGCCGGGATCCTGAACGCCGGCGCGATGACGGCGTCGGAAGGTGGCCTTGTGGCGCTCGTCGCGCCGCACGTGCGTAATGACGGTGTGATCGTCGCCCGACTCGGGAACGTCATCCTCGGCGCCGCAGACACGTTCACGGTCGATCTCTATGGGGACGGGCTCATCAATCTGGCGTTGAGCGACGTTCATGCCGGCCAGCTGCGCGCGCTCAACGGCGAACCGGTCAGCAGCCTCGTGACCCAGAGCGGCACGATCGAAACGGCGGGCGGCCGGACGGTGCTGATGACCGCGCGCAACGCGAAGAACGTGCTCGACAATCTGATCAACATGTCCGGCACGATCAAGGCGGATACCGCCGTCGCCCACCAGGGTCGGATTCTGCTTCTCGGCGAAGGAGGCAAGGTCGACGTCAGCGGCGCGCTCTCCGCCCGCGGCCCGACCGGCGGATCGATCGATACGCTCGGCGGGCAGGTACATCTCGGATCGACCGCGACACTCGACGCGAGCGGCACGACCGCCGGCGGGATCGTTCACGTGGGCGGCGCGTTCCAGGGTCAGGGAGACACGTACCGATCGAGGCAGACGACCGTCGATGCAGGCGCGACCCTGAAGGCGAACGCCACCGACCGAGGCAACGGCGGTGAGGTCGTCGTCTGGTCCGACGGGCGGACGGCCTTCAGCGGGGCGGTCGAAGCGAAGGGTGGCGCCAACGGCGGTGACGGTGGCCGAATGGAAGTATCGGGAAAAGGCACCCTCGAATTCCTTGGGCAGGCTGACGCGTCCGCGGCCACGGGCAGGAGCGGGTCGCTGCTGCTGGATCCGGCGTATCTCGACATCGGCGCGGCGGAAGCCGGCGTGATCACTCGTGTGTTGCGCACCGGCACCGACACAAACCTGGCCGCCGACGTCGACATCTCGGTGAATTCCGTCATTACCGGCGGCGACCGTACTGCCGGCGGCGGTTTGACGATGACCGCTGGGAACAACATCAACATCAACGACTTCGTGGTGACCAACGACGGCGCGATCAACCTGATCGCCACGCAGGGCACGGTCAACGTCGCGTCCGGAAAGGCGGTCTTCGCCGGCAGTGCGCCGATCACCCTCAACACGGGTGGTTCGATCCACACGGCGCCGCTCGTCACGGGCGGCAAGCTCGCCATCACGTCACTCGCCGGATCGGTTCACGTCGACTCCTTCATCGACGGCCACACAGGCCCGGTCAGCATCCGTGCAGCCGGCGACGTCGACATCAACCAGCCGATCGTGAACCTCGCCAGCGGCACAGCGCTCGACGTCAGTGCCGGGAAGGACATCAACGTCAACGCGCAAGTGGACGGGCGCGGTGGCGCAACCGGCGGTGCGGTGACGATGACCGCCGCGCGTGATCTGCACGTCAACGAATCGATCGTCACCAACGATGGCGGCGTCACGCTCGCCGCCGCGAACGGCACGCTGAGTGTGGCTCAGGGCAAGGCGCTCGTGGCCGGGGCGGGATCCGTCGCGATCAGCGCGCGAGGCGACATCAGCAACGGCGCGACCAGCGGTGGTGCGCTCACCTTGACGTCGGCGACCGGATCGGTCGCGATAAACGGGTTGATCGACAGTGTGACCGGCGAGACGCGAATCAGCGCGGCCACGGACGTGAACATCAACCAGCCGATTCTGAACGGGCAGACCGGGAAAGCGCTCGCCGTCAACGCAGGTCGCGACGTCAACGTCAACGCGCAGATCGACGGGCGCGGCGGCGCAACGGGCGGCGCCGTGGCGTTGACTGCGGCGCGGAATCTCACCGTCAACGAATCGCTCGCGACCAATGGCGGGGCGATCACCCTCACGGCGGCCGGCGGCACGATGAATGTCGCTTCGGGGAAAGGACTGTTCTCGAGCAACGCACCGGTGACGCTGCGATCGGCCGGCGACCTCACGATGGGCGTCGTCAGCGGGGGATCGCTCTCGGCTGCTTCGACAGCAGGATCACTGAAGGTCAACGGCATCATCGATGGCAGCACCGGTCGCGTCGATCTCAGCGCGGCCCAGGATGTACAGATCAACCAGACGATCCTCAGCCCACGCTCCGGGAATCCGTTGAGCGTCACAGCCGGGCGCGACGTCATGGTTAACGCCCAGATCGACGGGCGCAATGGCGCATCGGGCGGAGGCGTCACGTTGAATGCGTCGCGTGACGTCGCCATCAATGACGCCATCGTCACCAACAACGGAGCGATCGCGATCAACGCAACGAGCGGCGCCGCACGAATGATTCCGGGTACGGCCCTGGTTTCGGGATCCGCGCCGATCGCCATGACGGCGAGTGGCGACATCACGACGAGCGGCATCAGTGGCGGATCGCTGTCGGCGTCGTCGACCGGCGGATCGGTGAACGTCAATGGCGTCATCGACGGCAGCACCGGCCGCGTCGACCTGAACGCACGCAGGGACGTCAACATCAATCAGCCCGTGCTCAACCTGACGACGGGCGCGGCGTTCAACGCGACGGCCGGAAACGACATCAACGTGAGCGCCCGGATCGACAGCAGCGCCGCGACGCGCGGCGGATCCGCGACGCTGGCGGCGGGCCGCGACGTCAACGTCAACGCGTCGATCGCCACCGGCAATGGCGGAATCAGTGTGTCCGCCGCAAGCGGCAGGGCGACCGTCGGCACGAACCTGGGCTTGTTCGCCGGCACCGGCGCCATTTCGTTGAACGCGCTCGGAAACGTCACCACCGGTACCCTGACTGGCGGCGCGATGAACGTCGTGTCGAGGGGCGGCTCAGTGGCGGTCAGCGGACCGGTCAGCGGCAACGGCGGCGCTATCACAGTCGGCGCTGCCGGCCAGGTGGACATCGCTCGTTCCATCTCCAATCCCGGAACGTTTTCACCTGTCGCGATTACGGCAGGCACCGACATCAATCTCAACGCGGCCATCGACGGCCGGACTGCGTTGAACGGCCCCAGCAGCGCGGTGACGCTGGCAGCAGGACAGAACGTCAACCTGAACAACCGCGTCTACACGCAGGATGCGCCGATCAGCGTGACGGCAACGCAGGGCGCGGTGACGACTGCCGCCAATCAGGGGCTGTTCGCCGGGTCGGGGCCGATCAACGTTGAGTCGGGCCAGACGCTGTCGACGGGCATCACGTCCACAACCGGTACTTTGACGCTGCGCTCGACGAACGGCTCGGTCAACGTCGACACCGCGATCGGCGGCGACACCGGTGCGGTCACGATCTCCGCCGCGCAGGACGTCAACGTCAACCGGGCAATGTCGAACAAGCGGAGCGATGCGCCCCTCTCGGTTGCCGCGGGCCGCGATATCAAGGTGAACGCCGCGATCGACGGCCGCGACCCCAGCCTGTCCGGGTCGAGCGGCGACATTACGCTGACGGCCGGGAACGACATCACCCTCAATCAGAGCATCACGAGCCGCAACGGCGCGATCGCGCTGACCGCGCAGAACGGAACGATCATCTCCGCGCCGGCGACGGGACTCTTCGCCGGCAGCGGTACGATTTCCGAAACGACCGGCGGAACGCTCAACACCGGGATCACGTCGACGACGGGCGCGTTGAATCTGCGTTCGACGAATGGCGGCGTGAATGTCAACACGGCGATCGGCGACACCACCGGAGCGGTGACCATCAACGCGGCGACAACGGTCAACGTCAATCAGGCGATCACGAATCTGAAGACCGGCAACAACCTGTCTGTCACCGCCGGCACTGATATCAACGTGCTGGCTCAGATCGACGGCCGGACCGGCGTGGCGGGTGGCGCGGTGGCGATGACGGCCGGTAACAACCTGAACGTGACTCGGTCGATTGCCACCAACAACGGCGCGGTCGCGCTCGCGGCGACCACGGGCTCCGTGACGGTGCCCACCGGCGTGGAGGGCCCCGGCCTTCCGATGCAATGGGTCGTGTCGGCTGGCAACGCTCCAGTGACGATCACCAGCGGCGCTAATTTTTCCCTGAATTCGCCGATCGACACCACGGGAAGCCTCGCCATCACGTCGACGAACGGCAACGTGACGATCGCGGCGCCGATTACCGACAACACAGGGGCGGTCACGATCACCGCCGGCAATGGCATCACCGCGAATCACCAGGTCAAGAGCAACAACCAGCCCATTACGCTCAACGCCGGAGTCGGCGGCATCACGGTGAACACTATCACCGACTTCGACCAGACCCTGCTGTCGCCGGTGAACAGCGGAAGCGGCAATCTGACCTTCAGGTCCGTCGGTGACGTCGCGATCCTCGATACCAGGGGCATCGCGACGACCAGCACACTGACGATCGACACACGCAGCCAGATTCTGTCCGGCAAGATTGGAGACGCTGCGCTTGTCGGGCCGGCGCGTCCGCAATCGGTGATTCTCAACGCCGACGGAGGCATCGCGTCGTTCTCCACTGGCTTTGCCAACTCGGTTGCCGCAACGTCTTCAGGTGGGTCGATCACGTTGACGGTGTCGGCGCCAGACCTGTTACGCGTGACCACCGGCACGGCCGGCACGCTGGATTGTCCGACCTGCAACATCAATCTCAGCAGTAGTTCCCCCGCCCTCGGCATCGGACAGGACGTCGTTCTCAACGCGGGCGGCAGCGTCAATCTTGCCAACGTGTTGGCCGGTACGCTCAACGTCACCGCGCGCAACACCGATGTGAACTTCAGCCAAACCGGAGCTGACCAGGTGACGGCGACGGCCGGTCGCGACGTCAACCTGACCGACCTTTTCTGGAATGGCAGTCTTCCCAACTCGGCGATGTCCGGCGGGCCGCTCACGTTGACCGCCGGGCGCGACATCGTCACGACCGTGAGCTCCCCGATCCACGTCTCGAATGGACAGACGATGACGTTGAGCGTCGGCCGGAATGTGACGCTGAACACGCTCGAGACGCTCGGTGCGGTGAACATCACGGCAACCAGCGGAAACATCACGCTCAACAACGACATCGGACCGCACATCGTCAACGCCACAATCGACGCCGACTTCAACCCGGGTGATTTGGGCGTGGCATCGCTCTCGATCTCGGCGCCGTCAGGCACGGCGGCGATCACCATGCAGGGGGCGCGCGCCGAGGGGAACGTCAACATCACGACCGGCGGCAGCCTCACGGCAGCGAAACAGATCACGTCCGTCGGCGGCACCGTCACAATCACGACCGGCGGCGCGCAGAATCTCTCGGCCGTTCCAATCGGCAATCAGAATCAGCTCACCTATCCGCCTATTGTTATACCGGCGGTACCGCCAGGACCGAAGGCGCCGTTGCCCACCGCGCCTGGCTTCGCCGCAAACGGGAGCGCGGGCCCACCGCTGCTGGGGGAGATCCTCGTGGCCGCCGCCGATCAGATTGTCGCCGGCGTGGTTCGCCCTGGAGCGGCGAGCGGCACCGTTGGGGTGCCAGGTGCGCCCGGAATCACGGCTGGCGCGCCCGGCGCCGCGGGCGGATCCACGACGCTCCCCGGTTCGCCGACTGCGCCGTCGGTTGCGGGGGCAACGAGTACATCCGATCCAGGCTTGGCCGATACCGCGGCCGCTCTGAGGGCGGCAGAAGGCTGCGAGACGGACGGCGGTCAGGAAAGCGGTGACACGGGACTGAACGCGGTCAAGCCCGCCAAGTCCTCAGAGGCCGGCGACAACAAGAACCCCTCATGTGGCGGGCAAGCAGCGGGACAGACCGCCCCGGCGACCACCACAACGTCGGTCACGACGCCGGCAGCACCCGCGGGCCGAACGACCAGCCGCGAGGCATCGACGACGGTGACGTCGGGATCTCGGCGCGGTGGTGGAATACGCTGAGTCATCGTCCGCGCGTTGCGGCCGTCGCACTAGGACTCCTGACGGGCGTCGCCTTGGGTGCTCGTCCAGTGGCCGCTCAAACGCCGGCGCCGATTCTGCGCGTCGAGACCGGCATGCACACCACGCTCGTCCGGCGCGTGGTCGTGGATCCGGCGCGTAATCGCCTTATCACCGCGTCCGACGATAAGACGATCCGTGTGTGGCAGATGCCGGCGGCGCGTCTTCTCGCGGTCTTGCGTGTGCCGATGGATGAAGGCCATGAAGGTCAGCTGTTCGGCCTCGCGGTGTCGCCGGACGGCAAGACCGTGGCCGCTGGCGGCTGGACCGGGTGGGATTGGGAAGGGAAGGGCTCGATCTATCTGTTCGACGTCGCGACAGGCGACCTCGTCAAGCGCGTTGGCGGGCTGGACGAAACGGTCAGCGCGCTCGTGTGGTCGCCCGACGGGCAGTATCTTGCGGTCGGTCTTCAGGGACGTGGCGGGTTTCGCGCGTTGCGGGTCGATACCGGAGCGGTTGTCGCTGCCGATCTGCAGTACAACGACAAGTTGACGGACATCGACTTCAGCCCGCAGGGCCGGATCGTCGCCGCGGCGCTGGACGGCTTCGTCCGGCTGTATGCGCCGGACTTCCGATTGATCGGCCGGCGTGCGATAGCCGGAGGCACCAAACCGATTTCGGTGAAGTATTCGCCGGACGGCGAAGCGTTCGCAGTCGGGTTCATCGATGCGCCGGCGATCTCAGTTGCCTCGGGACGTGATCTGTCGCTCTTGTATCAGCCCGCCACCGCGAATGTGACCGACCAGGCCAACTTTTCAACGGTGGTGTGGTCGTCGGACGGCAGCGCTCTGTATGGCGGCGGCGACTACAAGGGCGCGGGCCTCAATCCGCTCTATCGCTGGCCCGATGCGGGCCGCGGACCGCCGGAGCGGATCCCGTTGATGCGGAACCGCATCACCGAAATCCAGCAGATGCCCGATGGCAACATCGCATTTGCGGCGGAAGATCCAGGTCTCGGTATCGTTGCGTCGAACGGAAAAATCGTCGCCTACCGCGGACCGGATATCGTCAGCTTCAGCGCGGCGCGGACCGAGTTGCACGTCTCGAACGACGGTGCGGTCATCAGCTATCCCGTCACGTCCGACGGCCGGACGCGACACAGCTTCGACGTGCTCGGCGGCGGCGATCAGTCGACGATGGACGCGCCGGCGGTGCCGGTGTTCGCGCCGCGTCTTTCGGCGCCAGGTGTGGAGGTTCTTAACTGGCGGGATCAGTACGGGCCGACCATCAATGGGAAAACTCCGACCAGCCTCGATGACTACGAGATGGCGCGCTCCTATGCCATCGCTCCCGATGGCCGAAGCGTGCTGCTCGGCACCGAATGGGCGCTTCGCCGGCTCGATCTGGACGCGAAGGAGATCTGGGGCCTGAGCCTTCCATCTGTCGTCTGGAGCGTCAACGTCAGCGCGAACGGCGAAATCGCGGTCGCGGCGCTCTCGGACGGCACGGTCCGGTGGTACCGGATGCGCGACGGCAGGGAGGTCGTGGCGTACTTCCCGCACGCGAACGGCCGCGACTGGATGGCCTGGGTGCCGGACGGCTACTACACGTCCTCTGTGTACGGCGACAACTACGTCGGCTGGCACTTCAATCGCGGCAAGGATCTGACGCCGGACTTTTATCGCGCCGTGCAATTCGATCGCATTCTGTATCGTCCCGACGTGGTTGCGGACCTGTTCAAACGGGCAATCGCGACAACCGCGCGTCCTGAATCGGCGTCGTCTCCGAGCGACGCGACGTTCACGATCTCGCAGTTGAGGCGCATCGCTCCTCCGCGACTGCGGATCGTGCCGGCTGCGCTCGAGGGGCTCGCCACCGGCCGTCCTCGGGCGACGCTGCAGCTCGAGGGCGAGAAGAACGAGCTCGCCATCAAGGACTACGCGATCTTCGTCAACGGCATCCCCGTCACGCCAAGCAGCGAGCGCGCGCTCTCCGGCAGCGACGCGGAACGATTCCGACGCACCGTTGCCATCGATTTGCCCGCCGCAGCGAACGACATTCGTGTCGAGGCGTTCAACGGCGTGTCGATGGGAGTCGCGGAAACCTACATTGGCCTCCCCGCCGACGTTCGTCAGTCGCCGGCGCAAGGCAACCTGTACGTGCTCGCCGTTGGCGTCGACTCGTTCCCGAATCTTCCCGCCAGCCTGAACCTGGCGTTTGCGGCAGAGGATGCCGACGCGATGGCAGCCACGCTTGTGCGCAACGCGGCCGGCTACTACAAGCAGGCGTACGTCAAAGTGCTTTCGGACAACCAGCGAGAGAAGCCAGACGGCGTCGCTATTCTGTCGGCGCTGGACTTCGTGAGGCAGGCCAGGGCTCTCGACACGGTCGTGCTGTTCCTGGCGTCGCACGGCGTCACCGACCCGAAAGGCAACTACTACTTCGTACCACGCGACGTGGTGCGTCAGGACATCGTGAGCATCCAGCGGGGCGAGACCGGCGCCTCGCTGCTGTCGTGGCAGGCATTCTTCGACGCGTTGCGGGGCGCCGCGGGCCGGCGGATTCTCATCGTGGACACGTGTCACGCGGGGCGTGCGGAAGGAAGCTTCGATGCCCACTCACTGTTGAAGCGCTCGGCTTCGTCGATGTTTCCGCTGCTCGTCGCCTCGAAGGGCGAAGAGGCGTCGCAGGAGTATCCACCCGCGAAGCACGGCTTGTTCTCGTACGCGCTGATGAATGCGCTCGTCGCCGCCGCCGACAAAGATGGCGACCTCCTCGTGTCGCTTCAGGAAGCGTTCAGCTTCGCGCTGCCGATTGTGGAAAATCTCCGAAACCGATCGGTCGGCCCGCAAACGCCGCAGATTCTGGTCCCTCCCATTCTGGGGAACCTCCCCCTGCTGGCGGTCAGGCGGTAGACGTGCCGGGTGTCGCAGACGGCGAAAGCGTTGCGGCGCGGGGTGCTCACACCGGATCGGTGCCGCCGTGGTCGCGTGGCCGTCGCGAGTCTCCCAGGACGAGGCTGAAGCGCCTTCGATTCCAGTTGATCGTGGTTGTCGCGGCCGGCCTCATTGCGGAAGGTGTCTACAGATCTGCCGCGCTCGGCACGACTGAACATCTCTACACCGACGCGTGGCACCGCGCCAGCAGCGTTCGATTCGCGCCGCAGCACGTCACGCTTGTCGTCGTGGATGACAAAACGCTGGCGGAACATGCGGACGATCCGATGGTGTTCTGGACGCCGCTCTTCGCGCGAGCCGCGGCGACATTGCGCGAAGCCGGCGCATCGGTCGTCGGCATCGACTTCCTGTTCGCCCTGACGCCAGAGGAGTGGATCAGCAAGCTGAAACTCGCCGGGACTGACGCGCTGCGTGACTACGACCTTCCGTTCCGGCAGGAATTGAACAAAGGATTCATCGTGCTCGTGGGGTCTCTCGTTCGCGGGAATCCCGGCGAGCCTGACGGATTGCTGCTGGCCCACGCGGATTACCTGCTGTCTCTCCCCGCCACCGATTTCGCTGCGTACATCGCGTTTGCGGATCTCCCGATTGACCAGGATGGAGGTGTCCGGCGCTTCGAGATCGCGCCGCGCGCGAACCTGTCGGCGGACCTGAAGGCGGGCGCTCCCCGATTCGCCCTGGGCGCACTCGTGGCTGCGCGCGCGGCGGGCGCCGATCTATCGGCGGCGAGCTGGCGCCTTGGAGGCCGCACGATCGCAACCGACCACGTCGGCACGATCACCTATGCAGGACCTCCGGGGACCATCCCGCGCGTGTCGCTTTCGCGCGTCCTGGCGCCGAACGCGGCGCAGGATCCGGCGATTCAAGCGTTGCGCGGCAAGACGGTCATCGTCGGCGGAGATTTCCAGGGAATGAGCGACGTCCACACGACGCCGTACAGCGGGCGGTTGCGGACGGGTTCCGGGGGGTTGATGGCCGGCGTTGAGATTCAGGCGAACGTCGCGGAGACGCTGCTGTCGGGCAAGACGACCGAAGAGATTTCGTCACGTTCGCGGTGGCTGCTCCTGCTGGGACTCATCGGCGTCACTACGTGGGCCTATCGGCGCTACTCACCGTGGACGGGGCTGATCGTGCTCGCCAGTGCCATCGCCGTGAGCCTGTTCATCAGCTTCGCGGCGTTCCAGCGCCTGCGCCTGGTGCCCGCCGCCAGCATCCAGCTGGGCCTAGTGGCCGCGTATCTGCTCGCGTACAGCGAGCGTCTGACGAGTGAGGAACGGGAGAAGGCGCGCGTCAAGAAAATGTTCGAGGGCTACGTGTCCGATGACGTGGTGGATCTGCTGCTCAGCTCGGAGAAGAAGCCCGACCTTCGGGGTGAAACGACGCACATCACCGTGCTGTTCTCCGACATTCGAAAGTTCACCACGCTCAGCGAGAAACTGACCGCGCACGAGACGGTGGAGTTCCTGAACGCGTATTTCTCGAAGGTCGTCGCGATCATCCGCGAGGAAGGCGGAAGGGTCGACAAGTTCATCGGCGACGCGGTCATGGCGGAATTCGGCGCGCCTTACCCGTTTCCCGATCATGCGCACCGCGCGCTCCGGGCGGCGGTTCGCATGCGGGCGGTGGCCGCGGGGTTCGCCGACTGGATGCGCGCGCGGTTTCCAGATCGAGACATTCCGCCATTCGCGATCGGCATCGGGCTTCACACCGGCGACGCGGTCGTTGGAAACGTCGGTTCGGAGATGCGGATGGAATACACCGCCATTGGCGACACGGTGAACGTGGCGTCGCGCCTCGAGGGCAAGACGAAGGATCTCGATTGCGTCATTGCGGCGAGCGCCGAGGTCGTACGCGCTGCCGGCGGAAAGGCGGAGACCGGAACCAACCGTACGTTCACGGTCAAGGGCCGTCTCGAACCGATCGAGGTTTATGAGATCATTGATGTTCGGTCATAGGGAGGGCGCCATGGTGCGAAAGACGGGGATGTTCGTCCTGATGGCCTTGTCGCTGACCGGTGTGGCGTCAGCGCAGGTGGCCATGCTGACGCAGGTAGCCGGTGATGTGAGGGCGTCGGGTAAGGACGGCGCCCGTACCGCGGTTCCTTTCTTGAAAGTGAACGAGGGCGATAGGCTCACGCTCGCGGGGGATGCGCGCGTACAGATGGTGTATCTCGCACAAGGCCGTCAGGAAATCTGGAAGGGCGCCGGCGCTGTCGACATCGGCGCGCAGGAAGGCCGCAGCGCCACGCTGAAGGCCGAAGCCTCACAGATCTCGCCGATCATTCTCAAGCAGCTCGCGAAGACGCCCGCGGCGGGGCAGCATGCAAAAACAGGAATGGTGATGCTGCGCTCGCTCGATGATCTCGCCGCCATGGATCGCCTTGATCAGGACTACGCGACGTTCCGCGCCGCCGCGCCGCCAGGTGACACGACGCCGGAAGTGTTCATGCTGTCGGCGCTCCTCGACGCGGGAGAGATCAATCGCGCGAGGAAGCTGATTGAGGATCTGAAGGCGAAACAACGTGAGCAGCCCGGCTACACGCCGGTGGTGGAGCACTTCTCGAGGCTCGTCACGGAGGCCGCGGCCGCCAAGCGCCCCTGAGATCGACACGCGAATCCCTGGTCGCCTTCGGCGCGTTTGACATCGAAAGGCAGTCCCGCGATACTGCCGGGAGCGCGCTGACAGGGCGCCACCCACCCGCGGCAAGGGAACACTCCCACCTGTTTGTCTGAGTCGTGTGCGTG
>Ga0114129_10005181_pt1 | contig 18354 bp, 15 predicted proteins | sample RhiMetdeltSRZDD1_FD_80071 | JGI IMG/M metagenome (GOLD analysis project Ga0114129, IMG submission 80071) | Populus rhizosphere microbial communities from Tennessee, USA - Rhizosphere MetaG P. deltoides SRZDD1 (version 2) (version 2) | ecosystem: Host-associated > Plants > Roots > Rhizosphere >...
ACGTTCTTCTCGTCGAGCTCGTCCGCCCACCCGGTGAGGAGAATCACGGGGACGCTGCGCCGCCGCTTGAGCTCGGCGGCAAGGACGAGCCCCGTCATGCCCGGCATCCCGAGGTCGGTGATGACGAGATCGACGGGCTCGCGATCGAAGAGGGCGAGCGCCTCGCGTCCGGAGGCGGCCGTGATGACGCTGTGGCCGCCGTGGACGAGCATCGCGCGCAGGATGTCGAGCACCTCGGGCTCGTCCTCGACCGCGAGCACGCGCATGGGCTCGAGCACGGGCAGCAGCACGGGGCCGGCCGCCGGCTCCGCGCTGAGCGCGGGGAAGCTCAACGTGAACGTCGTCCCCACCCCTTCCCGGCTCGTGAGCGCGATGGTGCCGCCGTAGCGCTGCACGATCTCCTGCGCCAGGCTGAGCCCGAGGCCGGTGCCGCCGTCGCCGCTCCGTGTCGTGAAGAACGGCTCGAAGGCCAGCTTCTGCACCTGCTCGCTCATTCCCTTGCCGGTGTCCGACACCGATACGAGCGCGCGCTTGTCGTCGCCGCGCACGTGCAGCGTGAGCCGGCCGCCGCTCGCCATGGCGGCAAGCGCGTTCTCGAGAATGTTCAGCAGCGCCTCCCGGATCTCGCTCGCGACCGCGAGGATCGGCGGCGCCGGCTCGATCTTGAGATCGATCTCGTAGCGGATGCCCCGGCGCGCGGCCTCGTTGTCCCACTGCGGGCGCGTGAGGGCGAGGAGCTGCTCCACCACTTCCCGCAACTGCACCGACTCGGGCCCCTTCACCCGCGCCGGGCGCGAGTACTCCTGGAGCCGCCGCACGGTGCCCACGCTGTCGGCGGCGCCCTGGTTGATGACGGTGAGGGCGTGCGCGAGCTCGTCGCGCGGAATCGCCTCCCCGGCGGCGAGGCGCTCGAGCAGCATCTCCGTCCAGCCCAGCACGGGCGTGAGGCGGTTGTTGATGTTGTGGGCGACGCCGGCCGCGAGCGAGCCGAGCGTCCGGAACTTCTGCTCGCGAATCACCCGGAAGCGCAGCTCGTGCTCACGCGTGATGTCGCGGAAGATCCCGATGCGCTGGGGCCCTTCGCGCCCCTCCAGCGTCGACAGCGTGACGAACACCGGCCGCGGCTCGCCGCCGCGCGTGATCAACAAGATTTCGCCCTGGAACGTCGGCTGCCGGAGCTGGGGGGCGAGCGCCGAGATGTCCTGGGCGGTGGCGAGCAGCTCCGTCCACGGGCGCCCGTGCAGCTGCTCCGCGGAGCCACCGACCATTTCCACGAAGGCGCGGTTGGCGAAGACCACGCGGTCGGCGGCGTCCGCCACCACCACCCCTTCGCCGATGCGGCGGACGACGTCGGCGAGGTCGCGCGCCTCCGCTTCCAGCCGCGCGTGCTCGATGGCGACCGCCACCCGATCGGCGACGATGCGGAGCAGGCGGTCCACGCGGGGATCGATGCGCCGCGCGCGCCGCGCCACCTCGATCACGCCGATGGGGCTCCCCGCCACCACCAGCGGCGCCACCATCACGGAGCGGAAGCCGCCTGCGCGGAGCGCGCGGTCCTCCACGCGCGGGTCGGTGGCGGCGCCATCCGGGATGAGCACGGGGGCCTGCGTCCGCATCGCGATGCCGGCCACGCCTTCGCCGAGCGGTCGCGAGAGTGACGGCAGCCCCGAGGGAAAGCCGACGGCGGCGCGCGCGCGTAGCTCGAGCGTGGCGTCGAGGAGGCGGATGACGGCGGCGTCGGCGCCGAAGACCTCGGCGGCGATCTCGACCATTCGCTGGAGCAAGACATCGGCATTGGCGGCGGTGAGGCTCGCCTGCGCGATCTGGCCGAGCGCCTGCATTTCCCGCGTGCGGCGCTCGAGGAGCCGGCTCGTGACGAGCGTACGTGTGCGCGCGATGAGCTCCTCGGGCAGGAACGGCTTCGTCATGTAGTCGTCGGCGCCGTCGCGCAGACCGCGCACGCGCGCGGAGGCGCTGCTGAGCGCGCTCAGCACGAGCACGGACACGGCGGCGAGATCGGGCCGCGCGCGGAGGCGCTCGATGACCTCGTAGCCGCTCATGCCCGGCAACATGAGGTCGAGGACGACCAGATCGATTTCCGGCGAGAGCTCGAGCGTCTCGAAGGCGGCCTCGCCGGTGACGGCGGAGTCAACGGCGTAGCCCTCCGCCTCCAGCAGATCGCGCAGGAGAACGGAGGTGTCCTCATTGTCCTCGACGACGAGGATGCGCGCGGACTCGACGCTCACGAGGCGGCGGCCCGCTCCCGCACGAGAGTGCCCGCGATGATCCGCGTGAGCTCGTCGGGCGTGAACGGCTTCGAGAGATAGGCGTCGCAACCGGCGAGGAGGGCGGCCTCTCGCTCCTGCGAGCGGGCAAGCGCGGAGACGGCGATGATCGGCACGCCGCGCACACGCGGATTCGAGCGCAGACGGCGCGCGACTTCCCAGCCGCTCACGCGCGGCAACATGAGATCGAGGAGCACGAGCGCGGGCGGCCGCTCCAGGGCCTCCGTCACCGCCTGCTCGCCGTCCGCGCACACCGTCGTCTCCCCGCCGAGCATGTCCTCCACCACCGCCCGCATGAGCGTCTGATTCTCGACTTCGTCCTCGACGACCAGGACCCGGCGACCGGCGAGCAGCAGTTCCACCGGCGCCTCCGGTTCGCGGGCGGTCCCGGGCAGCGCCGCGGTGGAGATCGGGAGCGTGAAGCTGAAGCGGCTGCCGCGGTTCTCGCCCTCGCTCTCCGCACGCACGAGGCCGCCGTGGAGCTCCACCAGGCGGCGCACGAGCGCAAGGCCGAGCCCGGACCCGCCGTGACGCCGCCGCATGGGCGACTCCACCTGGTAGAACGGATCCCAGATCCGCGCGAGCTCCTCGCCCGGAATGCCGACGCCGGTGTCCTCCACGGCGATCCAGACCTGGTCCTGATGCCGGCCCGCCGCCACGCGCACGAGCCCGCCCGACGGCGTGAATTTCACGGCGTTGCCGAGCAGATTGACGAGGATCTGCTGGAGGCGGCTGGGATCGACGTGCACGGGCGGCAAGCCGGGACCGATCGCGTTCTCGACGCGGATCTGCTTGCCGTGCGCGGCCACGCCTACCACCTGGATCACCTGCTCCACGACGTGCTTCAGCTCGGTCGGCCGCGGCTGCAGCTCGATGCGACCGGCCTCGAGACGCGAGACGTCGAGGAGGTCGTTGATGAGGTTGGTGAGCCGCTGGGCACCGCGAAAGATGGCCTCTTGGTGCTCGAGCTGCTTCGGCGACAGCGGTCCATGCACCTGCCGGATGAGCAGGCGGCTGTAGCCGATGATCGCGGTGAGCGGCGTGCGCAGCTCGTGGCTGACCATGGCCAGGAACTCCGACTTGAGCTCGTCGAGGCGGCGAAGCTCGTCGTTGACTTGCGCGAGCGCGCGCGCCTCGCGTTCCTTGCGCGCGTACTCCGTCTCGTATTCGCGGACGGCTTCCGCGCTCTCGATCAGGATGTGGTAGCCGCGACGAAAGGCGAGCACGGCTCCCACCGCAACCACCCCGAGCCAGTCGGCCGCGATGACGACGGGCGACATCTCCGGGACGTTGGCCCCCGCCCGCACGCCGGCGCGGAGGGCCACCGCGGCGAAGAGCAGGCAGAAGACCACGGCCAGCGGCCCCGGACGGCGCGGGCGGCGCACGATGATGCCACGCGCGATCAGGACGGCGACGAGTAGCGACGCCATGCTGAGCAGGACGTTGGCTACGCGATAGAGCAACTCGGCCGACTGAAGCGGCATGCAGAAGATCCGATCCGTAATATACACGGGCCGCCGTCGCGCGATCGAGAACGATCGTCAGCGGCGAAGGAAAAAATTTCCTAGATCGGTGTCAGCCGGCGACATCGTTGACACCGACGGGGCTTTCGCTGGGTGAAATCGACACGGTGGACACGAATACACCGGGGCGGCACGACCGACCGCCGTTTCGAGCCGCGTTGGGGCGCGACGGTCCGGGTCTCGACCGGCCTGCCGGCAAATCGGGCGCCTGATCGCGATTCCGGTCGCGTCGCCGAGCCGAGACCGCGGGGCGTTCACTTTCTCGATCCGACGTACAGTGCGCGCGTCGGCTCTCGCGCGGTCCCTCTCGATGGAACGCGATACAGGCGCTCCCGGTTCTCCATGCAAAACACGCCGACGGTGACGATGACGGCACCGCACGGAAAGAATGACCGCCACATTGTCACGCGAGTGACGGCTGGCGCCGGGCGCCGCCGTTTGAAAAAGCGGCCCGCTTCGCTTTTCTGAGGGGAAAGCCGCGCTTTCGGAGAAACGTGCGCGGCATGCAAGTTGCTTAGGACGGCGGCCGGTGCGCTACAGCTGGGTTCGCTCACTGCGATTCGTCGATGGCCCGCTGGAAGACCTGGAGTTCTCCGCCGATGTCTCCGTGGACGGCGCGACCGACGAACGGATTCACGCGCGGTCGTTCTTCCGGAGCGTGGCCGACCGCGACCGCTCCGCCGTGTATTGCGTTCGCGGCGTGCGCGCGGGCGCGTCGCCCGTTCCCGATCTCGAGCAGCACACGCTCGTCGTCGTGCGCGAGTTCCGCCGCGTGCCGCTGCACGCCTCCAGGCTCGCGCTCGTCGTCTTCACTGCCCGTCACGGATGCGGCGCGCGGGTGGCGGCCGTGCTCGCCGACTTCGCCGAGCGCGCCGTCAGTGTGTATCAGCCCGCGTACGTGCTGCTCGCGCATTCGCTGGAGCAACCGCGGCTGAGCGCGCTGCTCCTCGCCGTGCACGAGACGGCGGCGCTGCAGGCGGGCAACCCCGCTGCGTTCAGCATCGACAGCTTGCTTCCCGAGATGCAGCCGATGCTCGTCGTCGAGCCCGATTGGTACACGTACTGCCCGGAGCCGCGCGCAGAAAGTCTTTCGCCGCTCGTTTCCCCGCACGCCGTCTGACCGCGGCGCGCGCCCCCGACACCACCCCGCGCTGATCGGCAGGGTCGTGTCCATCCGGCAAGCCGCGGCTCGCCGGGTCAGGCGTGACGGCGAAGCGTCTCCACCAGGAGCTGCGCGGTGGCCACCATGTCCTTCACGTCGATCCATTCGTTGACGGTGTGGATGTCGCGCATGCCGCAGCCGAGGTTCGCGATCTCGAGGCCGTGACCGTTCAAGATGTTGGCGTCGGAGGCGCCGCCGCTCGAGCGCGTGCGCAGCGGCCGCCCGAGCGCGCTCGCCGCTTCCTTCAGGAGACGCACCACCGGCGCATCGTCTGCCACCAGCAGTCGCTCGTAATCGCGCGTGACCTTGGTCTCCACGTGCGCGACGTGCGGACCATCCTCCAGCACGATGCGGTGCCGGGCGGCGGCGCGCTCGAAGCACTCGGTCATGTGCGCGGTCTGGGCATCGAGCTTCTCCGGGCTCAGGCTCCGCGTCTCCCCGCGCACGGTGACCCGGTTGGGAACGATGTTGATGGCGAGACCGCCCTGGATCACCCCGATGTTGGCGGTGGTGTCCGCGTCCACGCGGCCCAGGCGCATGCCCGCGATCGCTTCCGCCGCCACCGCGATGGCGCTGATGCCACGCTCCGGGCAGACGCCCGCGTGCGCCTCGAGACCGTGCACGGTGACGGCGAGCCGGTTCGCGCCGGGGGCGCGCGTGATCAGCTCGTCCACGCCGTCGCAGTCGAGCACGAGCCCCGTGCGCGCGCGAAGACGGCCGACGTCGAAGTGCTTGGCGCCGATGAGGCCCACCTCTTCGCAGATCGTGAAGAGCACGTCGATGGCGCCGTGCGGGATGCGCTGCTCCTGCACGACGCGGATCGCTTCCAAAATGGCGACGATGCCGGACTTGTCGTCGCCGCCGAGCACGGTGGTGCCGTCGGTGCGGATGACGTCGTCGCGGAGGACGGGTCGCACGTTCTCGCCCGGCACCACGGTGTCCATGTGCGCGGAGAGCAAGAACGGCGGCGCGTCGGGCGCCGTGCCGGGGAAGCGCGCGATCAGGTTGCCGGTGTCACCGCCGACGTGGTGGCCGGCATCATCGACATCGACGTGAGCGCCCATGTGCTCGAGCGTGGTCACGAGGCGCCGCGCCACCTCGCCCTCGCGCCGGGAGACGCTCGACGTGCGCGTCAGCTCCAGGAACTCCGTGACCAGCCGTTCGCGATTGATCATGCCGGCGCGTCGCCAAGGAACCGACGGAACCACGCGCGCGTGTGCGTGAGCGCTTCCCGGCGGTGCGCGGGATCGGAGAAGCGATGATCGGCGCCGGAGACCACGACGAAGTCGCACGGCTCCGTCGCGCGCGTGTGGAGGACGACGCCGTGCTCCACCGGCACCACGTCGTCCGCCTCGCCGTGAATGACGAGATGACGCGCCACTCCGTGCGGCGCGTCCGCGTACCGATGCTCGGTGATCTCGAGCAGGAGGGGGATACCGATGCCGTGCCCGTCCGTCGTGTCCGACTCCGTGAGATCCGTGAGGCTCGCGGGCGCGTTCCAGGTGACGACGGGCGTGCCGTCCCCACGCTCGTGGGCGAGATGAAGGGCGACGAAGCCGCCCATGCTGGAGCCCACGAGGCCGAGACCGCCCGTGAGGCGCGGATGCCCGCGCAGGGCGTCGATGATCGCGCGCGCGTCCTCGAGCCGCGTCGCCGTCGTCGCTTCTTCCTCGATGCCGCTCGACTCCCCGCAGCCGCGGAAATCGAAGCGCGCGAGCGCGAACCCGTCCTCGGTGAGCGCGGCCCCGAGCGCCACGTACTTGTCGCTGTCCTTCGAGGTGCCGAGGCCGTGGCAGGCAATCACGCACGGAACGCGCGCGTCACCGGCGGGAAGGTGCAGGACGAGGGCGAGCTTCCCGGCGGGAAGAGCGATCGTGTGCCGCTCCTCGCTCACGCCCAGATGAGATCGAAGAGCCGGCAGGTGTTCTCGGAGAGCTGGAACATCACGTCGTCCACCGGCATGCGCTTCAGCTTCGCCACTTCCTCCGCCACCCGACTCACCAGCCACGGGCCGGACGCCATACCGGCGAACTCACCGCGATACGGCCACGGCCCGTCGCTTTCGACGAGCAGCGAATCGAGCGGCACCGCTTCCACGAGCTGACGGTCGCGCTCCCGGTACACGACCTCCGGAGTCACGGAGACGAAGTAGCCGGCGTCGATGATCGCGCGCGTGACGTCGTCGGACGCCTTGTGCCAGTGGAAGACCGCGCGCTCGATGCCGTGCCGCTTGAGCGCTTCGAGCGCGAGGGCGGCGGCGCCGTGCGGCGCGTGGAGGACGACGGGAAGATCATAGCGCGCGGCGTGGCCGAGGAGGCGTCCCAGACGCAGGCGCGCCCACGTCATGCGGGACGGCGCGTCCGCCGCCTCCTCCAGCGAGTACCACGGCAGCCCGATCTCGCCGAGGCCGACGATCCGCGAATGATGCTCGGCGAGCTGCGCCTCCACGCGCTCGATGTCCTCGTGGCCGAGGTGCGCCCACTCCGGATGGAAGCCGAGGCATGGCCACACCGCCTTCGGCAGCGCGGCCGCGGCGGCGAGCGTGCGCTCGTTGGTGGGGGCGTCGCAGCCGACGGCCACGGCCCCCCACACGTCGAAGGTCTGCGCGGAGCGGATGGTCTCGCGCAGGTCCGTGTACGCCGCATCGTGGAGATGGCAGTGGCTGTCGATCACCATGCAATGCCCCCCAGGCTCAGTTGCCTGCAACCACCATGCGACGGATCTTGAGCGTCGGCGACGCCGTGCGGTCTCGCAGCACGAGGTCGTTGGCGACGCCGTCCACGGCCGCGAACATCTCCAGGAGATTCCCGGCGACGGTGACCTCCTCCACCGGGTACGTGAGCTTCCCCCCCTCGATCCAGATTCCCGCCGCGCCGCGCGAGTAATCGCCGGTCACGCCGTTCACGCCGAAGCCGATGAGCTCCGTGACGTAGAGCCCGTCCTCCACGGAGGCGATCAGCTCTTCGGGCGAGGCCGGCCCCGGCAACAGCATGAGATTGGTGGTGGAGACGGTGACGCCGGCGCCGTCGCGGGCGGCATGATGCGTCGAGCGCATGCCGAGCTTGCGCCCGCTGTAGCTGTCGAGGAGATAGGACTCGAGCACTCCCTCGTTCACGAGCACGGTGCGGCGCGTGGCCAGTCCTTCGCCGTCGAACGGCCGCGAGCCGAGCGCGCCCGGCAACAGGCCGTCGTCCACGACCGTCACGCCCGCGCTCGCGATCCGGCTCCCGAGCCGGTCGAGCAGGAACGATGCGCGCCGGTAGAGTGCGGGACCGCTCGCCGCGCCCGCGAGCGAGCGGAGGAGGCTCGCCGCGTTCTCGGGATCGAAGATCACCGGCACCTCGACCGTCTTCACCTTGCGCCCGCCCAGGCGCCGGAGCGCGCGGCGCGCGGCGGTCTTCCCGATGCTCGCAGGATCGTCGAGACGGCTCCGTTTCCGCGCGGCCGAATACCAGTAGTCGCGCTGCATGTCGCCGTTCTGGCCGGCCACCGGGGAAGCGCTCAGGCTGAAGCTCGACGTCGCATACGACTTCACGAACCCCGACGAGGTCGCGTACGCGTAGCGCGCATGGCGATCACTGAACTCGGCGCCTTCCGAGTTCGTGATGCGCGGGTCCATCTCGAGCGCGGCCGCTTCCGTGCGCCGCGCCAGATCGATCTTCTCTTCCGGCGAGAGCTCGTGGCCGCCCGCGTCTTCCAGATCGAGCTCGGGGAGTCGATCGACGAGGTCGCCCGGCTCCGGGAGGCCCGCGTGCGGATCCTCCGCGGTGACGCGCGCGAGCGCGGTTGCCTCGTCCACCACGCGCTCCAGCGACGCGGGCGAGAGGTCCGAGGTGGAGGCGGCGGCGGAGGCGCGCCCGGCGAACACGCGCAGCGAGAGCCGCTGGTCGCGGGCGTGGGTCACCGTCTCCACGTCGCCCAGACGCACGGTCGCCGAGAAGTGCCGGTCCTCGACGAGAAAGCCGTCGGCGGCGGTGGCGCCGCGCGCGGCGGCGCGGCGGAGGACCGCGACCAGGACGTCGGTGTCGAGATCCCTCACACCTGGGTTCCGCCCACGGTCATACCGTCGATGCGGATGGTAGGCAGGCCGACCCCGACCGGAACGGATTGACCGTCCTTGCCGCAGGTGCCGATGCCTTCGTCGAGCTCCAGATCGTGACCGACGCGGCTCACGCGCGTGAGGGCGTCGGGACCGTTGCCGATCAACGTGGCGCCCTTCACGGGGGCACCGACGCGGCCGTCCTCGATCAGATAGGCCTCGCTCGCGGAGAAGACGAACTTGCCGCTCGTGATATCGACCTGGCCGCCGCCGAACGCCACCGCATAGAGCCCGCTCTTCACCGAGCGAATGATGTCCTCGGGCGGCTCTTCGCCCGCGAGCATGAACGTGTTCGTCATGCGCGGCATGGGCGGATGCGCGTACGATTCGCGCCGGCCGTTGCCGGTGGGCGTCATGCCCATCAGACGCGAGTTCAGCCGGTCCTGCATGTAGCCGCGCAAGATGCCGTGCTCGATGAGCACCGTGCGCCCGGTCGGTGTGCCCTCGTCGTCCACGTTGAGCGAGCCGCGGCGATTGGGAAGCGTCCCGTCGTCCACGACCGTGACCAGCTCGGACGCGACCTTCTGTCCCAGGCGCCCCGCGAACGCGGACGTGCCCTTGCGGTTGAAGTCGCCCTCGAGCCCGTGGCCGATCGCCTCGTGAAGGAGGATGCCCGGCCACCCGGGACCGAGAACGACCGTCGTCGTCCCCGCCGGAGCATCGACCGCGGACAGCTTGAGCGTGGCCTGTCGCGCCGCCTCGCGCGCGAAGCGGCGCCACCGCTCCTGCTCTTCGAAGTAGTCGAGCGCCACGCGCCCGCCGCCACCGTGGGCGCCGATCTCGCGCTTGGCGCCGTCCTCGGCGATGACGGTCACGTTCAGGCGGGTCAGCGGCCGCACGTCGCCAATCGCGAAGCCGGACGCGGTCGCGATCAACATGACCACTTCTTCGCTGCTCACGCTGGCGATGACCTGGCGCACACGCGGGTCCGCCGCGCGTGCCTCCGCGTCCACCAGGCGCAGGAGCTTCAGCTTGCGGGTGAGGTCGGCGAGCGTCGGCGACTCCGCCAGGGTGTAGAGATCGTGAGACCGGCGCGACGGCACCGCGAGGACGCCAGATGCGCTTGCCCGATCGGCGATGGCGCGCGCCTGGCGGGCGGCCTCTTCGAGGTTGGTGAGCGAGATGTCGTCCGTGTGGGCGTAGCCCGTCCGGGTCCCCGCCTGCGCCCGCACCCCCGCCCCCTGGCTCACGTGGCGGGAGGCCTTTTTGACGGTGCCTTCCTCCAATACGAGCTCTTCGTTCACACGGTACTCGAGGTAGATGTCGGCGTCGTCGACCCGCCCCTTGAGGGCGGAGCCGAGGAGCCGCTCCATGACCGACGGGGTGACGTTGAAGCGATCGGCGAAGAAGCGCTCGGGGCGCCTCTGGACAAGCTCAGTCATGCGCTCAGGTTCCTCCGGGTCTTTGGCGGGCCACATCCTAGCGCGCGGGCCACCGGCTCCTGAAGCTTTATTGTAGCGGGCGGCGCCAGCGTTCAGGCGGCTTGGCAGGCCTGGATGATCTCGTGAATCCGCCGCAATCCAACGAGCAGCGACGGGCCCGGCGAGAGGACGTCGGAGCCGTCGAGCTCGTGGATCTGACCCGCGCGGACGGCGGTCACCGCGCGCCATCCGGGACGGCTCGCGATCGCGTTGACGTCCACCGGCTTGCCGCACCAGGACGCGAGGATGATCTGTGGATCACGAGCGATGACCTCGGCCGGATCCACCTTGCGCGCGGCCGCGCTCCCCTGCTCGCGCAGCTCCGCGAAGACGTCGCGCCCGCCCGCGATCTCGATCAGCTCAGAGATCCACCCGATGCCGGCGATGAGCGGATCCGGCCATTCCTCGAAGTACACCCGGGGACGATCCGGCCACACGCTCGAGTACTCGCGCACCTGCTTGACCTCGTCGCGGATGTCCTGCACGAGCGCGCGCGCTTCCGCCTCGCAGCCGAGCGCGCCGCCGATGACGAGCACCGCGCGCAGCACGTCGTCGAACGAGCGCTGGTTCGTGCACAGCACGGCGACGCCGGCCCCGATCAGCTCGCGCGCGATATCGCGCTGGAGGTCGGAGAACGCGAGCACGAGGTCGGGCCGGAGCTCGAGGATCTTGTCCACCCGAAACGTCGTGAAGCCGCCCACGCGCGCCTTCTCGCGCGCCGCTTCCGGACGGCGCGCGGTGCCGGGCACACCGACCACGCGGTCGCCGGCGCCGACGGCGTAGGCGATCTCGGTCGTTTCGGCGGTGAGGCACACCACGCGCTGCGGGAAATCGACGGGGGCCTTGCCGTACATCTACCGTGACCTCGCGAAGAAGCGGTCGGGGACGAAGTCGGTGAGCGGGATCGATGGATGTCCGTCCATGATGTACTCGGTCAGAAGGCGCGCGGTGATCGGCGCCAGCATGATGCCGTTGCGGTAATGCCCGGTGGCGACGAAGAGTCCGGCGATGCGCGGCCACGGGCCAAGAACCGGCAAGCTGTCCGGCGCCCACGGACGGAATCCGCACCACGTGCGCGCGATGGCGAGCGTGCCGAGGGCGGGCACGAGATCGATGGCCGCCGTCAGCAGCGACGCGAGGCCGTGCGCGGTCACCGCGCGCTGGAAGCCCACGCGCTCGACCGTGGCGCCCACGAGCAATTCCCCGGAGGGACGCGGAACGAGATAGATGTCATCGCCGTGAACACAGTGCGTGAGCACGGGCGGGACGTGACCGAGCGCCAGCATCTGCCCGCGCTTGGGCTCGATCGGCAAGCGGGCCCCGAAGGATGCGACGAGCGCGCCCGTCCACGCGCCCGCGGCGAGGACGACGACATCCGCCTCCCACCGCTCCCCCTCCGCGACCACGCCCCGTGCATGAGCGTCCTCGACCACCACCCGCGACACCGACGTGCCCGTGCGCAGATGCACACCCGCCCCCACCGCCGCCTGCGCGTAGGCGACGACGAGGCGCTCGTTGTTCACCCAGTGGTCGCCGCGCACGAACATCGCTCCCCGCACGCGTGGGGCCAGCGCCGGCTCGCGGTCGCGGGTCTCCGCGGCGTCCAGCGCCTCGATGCCGAATTCCGCCGCCCACGGCTGCCCGGCCCGCGCCTCCGCGCGGCGAACGTCCTCCGCCGAGAAGAGCGGATAGATGGTGCCGCGACGGACGTACTCGACGTCGATGCCGGTGCGCGTCCGGAGTTCCTCGGCGACGTCGGGATAGAGGCGCCAGCTCGCGATGGCGAGCTCGGTGAAGCGGGTGCGGACGTCGTCGCCGAGCGGGGCCAGCATTCCCGCCGCCGCTCCGGACGCTTCCGCGCCAGGGGTAGCGCGCTCGAACAGCGTCACCGCGCATCCGGCCTTCGCCAGCTCGAACGCCGCCGCGCATCCAATCACGCCGCCACCGACGACGATCGTTTTTATTGCCGCGGCGGGATGGCTGTCGGAGCCGCATCGCGTTGCCGCGCGGCCCCGACGTCGATGCCGACATCGACGAGCGCGTCGAGGAAGCGGCGGGTGGCGTCGGCGGGTGAGGCCACGCTCAGGATGGCCGAGATGACGGCGACGCCGGCGGCGCCGGCGGCACAGACGGCCTCCACGCGCTCGGCAGTGATGCCGCCGATGGCCACGACCGGAATCCGCACGCCCGTCGCGACCTGCTCGAGCGCGCCGAGCCCCTGCGGCGGGCCGTAGCGCCGCTTCGACGCGGTGTCGTAGATGGGGCCGAACACGACCCAGTCCGCGCCCTTCACCTCGGCCTCGATGGCATCGGCGAGCGAGTGCACGGAGGCGCCGATGACGAGCCGCCGCCCCGCGATCGCGCGGATGTCCTCGATCGGCAGCGATACCGACGTCCGCTGCACGCCGTCGGCGCCCACGGCGAGCGCGACGTCGACACGATCGTTGACGATGAGCAGGAGATCGGGCGCGACCGCGCGGAGGCGACGACAGAGCCCCGCCAGATCGCCGGCGGGGAGGTCTTTCTCTCGGACCTGGACGGCGGGCAACCCCGCCGTCGCGCATTCCCGCACGACGTCGGCGAGCTCACGCCGCCCCGTGTGCGTGCGGTCGGTGACGAGACAGAGCGCGGGCGGCCGCCGGGTCAGCTCGTCCAATCGGGAACGCCCTCGAGCGGCGAGGACGCGGTGGCGTAGAGCTTCTTGCTGATCCGACCGGCGCGGTACGCGAGGCGACCGGCCTCCACGGCGAGCCGCATCGCGCGCGCCATCGCGGCCGGATCGCCGGCGCCGGCGATGGCGGTGTTCATGAGCACGCCGTCACAGCCGAGCTCCATGGCGATGGCGGCATCGGACGCGGTGCCGACGCCGGCATCCACGATCACCGGGACCGACACCGATTCGAGGATGATCTTGATGTTGTAGGGGTTGCGGATGCCGAGGCCGGAGCCGATGGGCGCGCCGAGCGGCATCACGCACGCGGCCCCCGCCTCTTCCAGACGTTTGGCGATGACGGGATCGTCGTTCGTGTACGGCATGACCACGAAGCCGTCGCGCGCGAGCGTCCGTGTCGCTTCGAGCAGGCCGTGAACGTCCGGAAAGAGCGTGCGGGCGTCGCCGATGACCTCGAGCTTCACCATCTCCCCGAGACCCGCCTCACGCGCGAGATACGCGGTGCGAACGGCCTCGTCCGCGGTGTAGCAGCCGGCCGTGTTCGGGAGCAGCGTGTAGCGGGTGGTGTCGATGTGATCGAGGATGGAGTCGCCGCGGCCGGGCAGGCTCACGCGACGCACGGCGACCGTCACGATCTGCGCGCCCGATTCTTCGTGGGCCTCGCGCATGATCTCGTTCGATGAATACTTTCCCGTCCCCACGATGAGCCGCGAGCTGAACTCCTTGCCGCCCAGGACCAGGTTCGTGTCGTGCATGCGTTACTCCTCAGCCGCCCCCCATGGGGCGGACGATCTCGATCTTGTCGCCGTCGGCCAGGCGCGTGGAGGCGTAGCCGCTCTTGGGCGTCACGTCGCGGTTGACGGCGACGGCGGTGAACTCGCGCTTCACGCCCAGACGCGTGAGCAGCTCGTCGATGCTCAAGCCGTCCGGGACGTCCATCGCTTTCCCGTTCACCACGATCGTCACGCTGACTCCCTCAAACACGAACGGCCGCTCCCGTCACCGGGCGCGGCCGTGGCTTCGCTCCGCCGCGTTCCCTTCGCTGGAATTACCCAGTGCAGGTTCGAGGGGTCCCGGGCCGCACCCGGTTCTCAGGAAACCTCCCCCCACGGCAACGTCGAAGTATACGTGATCGTCGCGAGTGCCGCGAGCCCGGCTTGGATCGCGCGGCTCAGCTCGCCTCGACGATCGACGTGACGCTGGCGGGATTCTCGAGCGACGAGAGGTCGCCCGGTTCCTGGCCGAGGTAGGTGGCGCGGATCACCCGGCGCATGATCTTCGCGCTGCGCGTCTTCGGGAGATCGCGCGCGAAGAGCACGCGCTCCGGCTTGAGCGCTTTGCCCATGTGCTGCGCGACGCGGTCGCCGAGCTCGGTGCGGAGCGCATCCGCCGCATCCTGGCCGGGCTTGAGCACCGCGAAGCACACGATCGCCTCGCCCTTCACCGGATGCGGAACACCGATCGCCGCTGCTTCGGCGACGGCGGGATGACCGACGAGCACCGACTCGACCTCGGCCGGCCCCAGCCGCTTGCCCGCGATCTTCAGCGTGTCGTCGGAACGGCCTTGCACGTACCAGAACCCCTCGTCGTCGATGTACGCCCAGTCGCCGTGCACCCACACACCCGGCCACCGCGACCAGTACGTTTCTTCGTAGCGCGCGGGGTCGCGCCAGAATCCCTGCGTCATGCCGGGCCACGGCCGCGTGATGACCAGCTCGCCCACTTGCCCCCGCACGGGCTTGGCGTTCTCGTCGAAGACCTCGGCCGCGATGCCCGGGATGGGTCCATAGAACGAGCACGGCTTGACGGGCGCGATCGGAAACGAGCCGATGATTCCGCCCGAGATCTCGGTGCCGCCGGAGTAGTTGATGATCGGCACCCGGCGCCGACCGACGTTCTCGAAGAGCCACATGAACGGCTCCGGATTCCACGGCTCCCCGGTCGAGCCGAGGATGCGCAGCGCGCTCAGGTCGTGCCGCGTCGCCCAATCCGCGCCGTGCGGCATGAGCCCGCGCACCGCGGTCGGTGACAGTCCCATGACGGTCACGCGGTGACGCGCGGCCAGCGCCCACAGTCGGTCGGGCCCGGGATAATCCGGCGTGCCCTCGAAGAGGACGGCGGTGCCGCCGAGGATCAGCGTCGCCGTGATGAGCATCGGCCCCATCAGCCAGCCGAGATCCGTGAGCCACGCGACGCGGTCCGTCTCGCCGACGTCGAACAGGTATGCCCAGTCGTGGGCGGGCTTGATCGAGAAGCCGCCGTGCGTGAGCACCGCGCCCTTGGGGCGGCCCGTCGTCCCTGACGTGTAGATGATGAGGCACGGGCGATCCGCATCGACACCGAGCGCCTGCCGCTCCGCCGGCTGATCCGCTACCTCGTCGTGCCACCACCGATCACGACCCGGTGTCCACGGCACCTCGCGGCCCAGGCGTCGGGCGACGACGACGTGGCGCACGCTCGGGCACGCGGCGGCGGCTTCGTCCGCGGTCTCCTTCAACCGCACGACCTGCCCGCGCCGGTGAAATCCGTCGGCGGTGATCAGGACCTTGGCCTCGCAGTCCTGGAGCCGTGAGGCCACCGCCTGTGCGCCGTACCCGGAGAAGCACGGCGTGTAGATGGCACCGAGCCGCACGACCGCGAGCGTCGCGATCGCAGCTTCCGGCGACATCGGCAGAAAGATCCCGACACGGTCACCGGCGCCGACGCCGAGCCGCGCGAGCGCGCCCGCGAGACGATTCACCTCGGCCGCGAGCTCCGCGTACGTCAGCGTGCGGGTGTCGCCGCCATCCGCCTCCCACACGATCGCGGTCCGCTCGCCGCGCCCGGCCTCGAGATGGCGATCGAGGCAGTTGGCGGTCAGATTCATCTCGCCGCCCACGAACCACCGCGGCCACGCGATCCCGCGCGATTCGTCGAGCACGCGGGTATAGGGACGCGCCCAGCGCAGCCCGATGTCTTTGGACACCGCGTCCCAGTACCACTCCGGATCCTCGACGGAGCGTTGCTGGAGCGCCGGGAGCGACGGCACGCGGTGCCGCGTCATGAAGCGGGCCATGCGCGCCGACTTGGTCATTTCCGGAGTGGGCCGCCACACGACGTCGCGCTTGGGAATTTCCATGAGGGCTCAGTGTATGGCATCGGCCGCCAACGCGCGCGCGTACAGCCCCTTTCGGATTCCGCTTGACAGCCCACTACTCGTCTTCTGTATAGTGCTGCATGGACCAGCGGCAACGCATCGCCATCCTCTCCGAAGCGGCCCTCGGGGATCGCGACGGCCACTCCCCACCCGGTCTGCAACGTCCGGGGGACCCGGTCGGGATCACCGCCGTCCGCGTTCCCGGCGGGGGCTGCACGCGTCTGATGCGGATCATGCAGACGAACGCCTGCTCGCTCTCGTGCGGGTACTGTCCGACCTTCGCGGGCGGCCGCGTGAAGCGTGTGGCGCTCTCGCCGGAACAGGTCGCGCGAACGTTCGTCGAGGCCCACCGCGCGGGTCTCGCCGACGGCCTTTTTCTCACGTCGGGAGTTCCCGGCCGCCCGCACCGCGCCATGGATCGGCTGCTCGATGCCGTGGAGATATTGAGAACGCGCGAGGGCTTCCACGGCTACGTCCACCTGAAAATCCTGCCGGGGGCGGAGGCGGCGCAGGCCGAGCGCGCGGCCGAGCTGGCGAACCGCGTATCGATCAATCTCGAATCGCCCGGCGACGGCTACGTCCGCGCGCTCGCGCGCGAGAAGAACTTCAGCGGCGATCTGCTGCCGCAACTCGAGCGGGTGGGGCGGATCTTCCGCGAGACACGTGCGTACCGCCACCGTTCGCGGTTCAGGCCGGCGGGGACCACGACCCAGTTCGTGGTGGGCGCGGCCGGTGAGCGCGATACCGAGCTCTTGTCGTTGGTGGCTCGGCTGGAACGGGAGCGGCTACTGCATAACGCGCACTTCAGCGCGTTCCAGCCCGTGATCGGCACCCCCATGGAGGGCGTCACGCCCGTCCCCGCCATGCGCGAGCACCGCCTCTATCAGGCCGAGCACCTCTTGCGCGACTACGGTTTCCGCTTCGACGAGCTGGTCTTCGAAGCCGACGGCAACCTCGCGCTCGATCGGGATCCCAAGACGGCATGGGCGCGCGCGCACGACGAGCTCTTCCCGATCGACGTGCTCGCGGCGCCGCTCGACCTGCTGCTCCGCGTGCCGGGGATTGGCCCGCTGTCCGCGCGCACGCTCGTCGGCGTGCGCCGTCGCACCGTGTTCCGCGGGCTCACGGATCTCCGCAAGCTCGGCATCGACACGACGCGCTCGGCGTACTACCTCACGCTCGGTGGCCGCCGGCTCGCCACCGCGCCGCGCGCGGAGCAACTCCGGCTCTTCCGTCACGGCCAGCACCTGACCCAGGGGCCGATGAAGACCGCGGTGCCCCCGTGCGCGTATCGGTGACGCGGTGTCCGCGACGGATGAGGCGCGTCAGGATCCGGAGAGCGGCATCTCGAACCGGCCCTCGCGCCGCACGACCCGCACGCGCAGGTCCGTCGGCCCGAGCGTGGTGAAGTCGAGCCGGCCGTAGTACGTCCCGGGTTCACGACCCGGCTCGAGCGGTGTCTGCATGGCCGTGCCGTCGGTGAGACGACCGAAGAGGCTGACGGTCGCGCCCACGACAGGGCGTCCGGCGATGTCGATGAGACGAACCGTGTACGACGCCGACTGTCCCGGAGCGGGACTCGGCGGATCGGACGCAATCTCGACCCGGACTGTCCGCGGCAACGCCCACGGCTGCGGCACCGGCTCGGGCTGCCGCCGGGGCGGAAGCTGAGTGTCGCGCGGCGGCTCGCTGACGCTGGCTCCGATGCTGGCGGCGGTGGGCCGGCTCACGACCGCCGGCGGTGCCGGCAGCGCCGAGGGCGCGGACGGTACTGCGGGCGGCGGAGACGGTCGCGGTGGCGGCGGCGCGGCCGTCGTGCGACTGCTTTCCGGTTGCGGTGACGGTGCAGGAGGCGGGACGCGACTGCTCTCGCGTGACGGCCGTGGTGCAGTCGCCGTGATGCGACTGCTCTCCGGTGTCGGCGGCGCGGGCAGCGCGACGCGGCTCTGCTCCAGTGACGTCGGTGGTGCGGTGGGCGGTGGGGTCGCGGCGGCGATGCGACTGCGTTCTTGCGACGCGGCGGCCTCGGACTCCACTGCCATGAGCCGCGCCTCCAG
>Ga0114129_10005182_pt1 | contig 18353 bp, 25 predicted proteins | sample RhiMetdeltSRZDD1_FD_80071 | JGI IMG/M metagenome (GOLD analysis project Ga0114129, IMG submission 80071) | Populus rhizosphere microbial communities from Tennessee, USA - Rhizosphere MetaG P. deltoides SRZDD1 (version 2) (version 2) | ecosystem: Host-associated > Plants > Roots > Rhizosphere >...
ATTAAAAGTCCCCTGCTCTACCGTTGAGCTACGGGCCCTAGGAGCCAGCAGAGCGAGCTTGCTCGCTCATGCCGGCGACGACGGGCCCGTGAGCGCAGCGATTGGGGCCCGTAACAGCATTTTCGCATCCGCTGGAATGACGGCTCCGTCATGTCTCCCGTGCCATGGGACGTCATGCTGATCGCGTTGCCGCGCAATCGAATTCCGGCCACCCGCCGCGTGGCTCCTCTTCGGATTGCCGATATGGAGATCGATGCTCTTGACCCACGCGTGCGGCAAGGGACCCGCGAGATTCGGCTGTCGCCGAATGAGCACATCCTCCTCTACACGCTCGCCGCCAGGGCGGGCGCCGTCGTCACCTATCGGGAACTGACGGATTCGCTGGGATCGGACGGCGGCGAAGTTCGGAACAACAGCCTGGCGCGTCACCTCAGCAGCCTCCGCCGGAAGCTTCAGGACGACCCGGAGCGGCCGCGCTATATCGAAACGATCCGGACCATCGGCTTTCGTTTCGTCGCTGCGCCCCCGACGTGATCGCGTAGACGATGACGACTTCGTCATGCGCATATGTTCCCTCCGGTCGATGCTGATCGGAGCGCCAGGTGATCCCGTGGGAGGCATATGCCGAACATCATTCCGAAACCTATCGACCCTGCTGCCGCGATGACTGCGGAGCGCCAGATGCTGACGCCGCGGAACGAGAAGCGGATGCGCGCACTGCTCGAGGGCATTTGCGACCCAACACGCATCAAGATCGTCCGCGCGCTCCGCGACACGACGCTTGCGGCGAGCGATCTTGCCCACGTCGTCGGGAAGAACCGTTCGGTCACGAGCCAGCACCTGCGGGTGCTGCGCGAGCTCGGCGCCATCGTCGCGAAGCGCAAAGGAAACGTCGTCCGGTACACACTCTCGGACGATCTGTCCGGCTCGATCATCGAAGAGGCCGCGTCCGCTTTCGACCGGCTTCAGGCGGGGACCGCGGCCGCTAGAAGCTAGGTCCCCATGAGCTTGCGGCGCGCGACAGCGATCGCCGCGGCTATGAAGCCGGTGACCACGGCCATAAGGATCACCTGCGGTGTGGCGACGTCGAGCTGGAGTGCGACCACCGCCGCCACCGCACCGGCGATACCGCCCTCGATGATGTCTCGGACCACCTGCCCGATCGGCGAACTGAGCCACTGCCTCATCGCTCGACGATGTTACGTCTCCGGGATTCTCATTCGGATGAAGCGCTGCGGTCCGTAGGGGCTGTCGTGGTCGAACGTCTCGAGCACGTCCGTGGCGTGGGAGCGCACGATCTTGTCGGCATATCCGTTGCCGATCGCGGCGTCGCGCTCGATGAAGCGGCCACCGGCGGCGCGAACGTCCGCGTAAAGCCGATCCATCAGGAGCTTCACCAACCCACGACCTTGGTGGCTCTTGGCAATCACGGTGTTCGCGATGTAGTACGTCGCGGGGTCGTCGGCGGGTTGAGCTTGCGTATAGCCAATGAGCGTCTCGCCGCCCGACCGTCGTTCCCACATCAGCACGACCACGCTCTGCCGTCCATTGAACGCGAGGCGCAGCTCGCCCGGACTGAAGGCGTCCTCCGCGAAGCACTCGTTCTCAAGCTCGGCGATGCGATCCTTGATCGCGTTCCATGGGCGGGGGCTCTTGCGACTCCAGGGCTCGACTCGGATCTCGCCCGCGGTGGTCAACGCTTTGTCGGTGGCGGCTCGTTCAGGACGAGCCAGTACATGCCGAGCTCTCGGACTGACTCGACGAATCGCGCGTAGTCGACTGGCTTGTGGAAGTAGCTGTTCACGCGCAGCTCGTAGGCGCGAAGCAGATCGGACTCGTCCTTGGATGAGGTCAGGATGACTACGGGTAGGAGCGTCGTCCGCGGGTCCTCGCGGATCTGGCGAAGCACCTCCAGGCCGTCGACCTTCGGGAGCTTCAGGTCCAGCAGGATCACCTGCGGATCGGGGTCCGAGCGGCTCTGATGCCGCTCGCGCTTGAACAGCCAGTTCAGCGCCTCGGCGCCGTCGCGGACCACAACGATGCGGTTAGCGATCTTGATCTTCGCGAATGCGCGGAGGGTCAGAGCTTCGTCGTCAGGATTGTCTTCGACGAGCAGAATGACCTTTGCGTCGTCCACCACCGCTCACCGCCACCGGCCGGATCGCGCGAAGGAAAGAGGCTACGTGGCTTGACTGCCTTTCGAAAAGCCATACTTACGTATAGTTGAAGGAAGCGACGGGTCCGGAGAGCGAGCGCCGCCACGTACGCGGCAGGCGGCTCACGGACAGACAGACCGTGGTGCTGGAGCTCGTGGCGGAAGGCCTCGAGAACAAGGAGATCGGCCACCGGATCGGCCTTTCCGAGCAAGCGGTCAAAGAACACGTTTCGGCTCTGCTCCGCCGGTTGGCCGTCCGTAACCGCGCCGCCCTGGCTGAGATCGCCACAGAGCTCAAGATCGCGGGCACCACCGATCTCAGGCCGGAGTGGCTGAGCTATATCTATCAGCGCTCGCAGGTCATGTCGGCCGTTGTGCGCGGACCGGACCACATTTTCGTCTCGGCCAATAACGCCTTCCGTCGAGCGGCGGGCAGCGATGACATTGTTGGTCGCAGGTTCATCGACGTCTTTCCCGCGAACGCGCACGGCGTACCCATCCTCGACGAGGTCCTTGCGACGGGTCAGCCGAAAGTGCTCCATGAGATCCCCGGTCGCTGGCTTCGCTTGAACGCGGTCGACGACGGATTTGCGGACGTGTCGTTGCAGCCACTTCCCGGGCCGGAAACCGGCATCAGCATCGCGGTCGTCGACGTGACCGAGCAGGTCCGTCACCGAAAGGCCCACACCGAACTCTCGCCCGAGGGCCTCGCACTCCTCGATCTGGTGCCAAGCGGTGTCGTCGTCCTCGATGCCCGCGGTGCTGTACTCAAGGTGAACCGCGCGGCGAAGTCGCTGCTGGGCGCCGGCCCATACGAGAACGTCAGCGCCGATTCCGCTGGGCCGTACAAGCTGCGCGACGCGGCAACGGGGCGGGAGCTTCGGCCCGTGGCCGTTGCGCTCGCGCGCGTCTTAGCGGGTGAGCCCGTCCGCGATCTTCGCGTGCGCATGTTCCTCCCCGCGCTGGGACGGGACGCCGCCGTGCGGATCGACGCGGAGCCGGTGACGGCGGCCGAGGGCAACGTCCGCGGCGTCGTCGCCTCCATCAACGAGGTCGTGCAGGAGTCCGTGTCGGCATGATCCGCGAGCGGGCGGCTGAGCAACCGCAATCCCGCTTCCCTCTCGCGCTGCGGCCTGCGCGACCCTAAAGTGACGGCCATGGAAGCAGTAACGGCGCAGCCGCCAAGCGATAAGCCCGCCTCGGGGGAGGGCATCTACGTGTACTGCATCATCGAGTCGGCCGAGCCACGGTCGTTCGGAAAGATCGGGATCGGCGGCCGGAGCGATGAGGTCTACACCGTGCACCACGGGGACCTCGCCGCGGTCGTGAGCCGTAGCCCGCTCATGGTGTACGACCCGACCCGCGAGAACGCGCTCACCCACGAGCATGTGAACGAGGTCGTGATGATGGACCACAACTTCACGCCCGTTCCGATGAGCTTTGGGACGCTCTTCAAGACCGAGGACGATACGCGTGAGTTCTTGAAGGACACGTACAAGGAGCTCCGCGACGTGCTCGGCAAGATGAAGGACAAGCTCGAGTTCGGTCTCAAGGTCAACTGGGACCGAGAGTCCGTCCTTACCGAGGTGGAGCGCGACTATGAGGAGATCCGTCGCCTCAAGGCCGAGATCGAGACGAACCAACAGTCGTCGACCTACTTCGCGCGCATGCAGCTCGGTCGGCTGGTGGAGCAAGCGCTCGCGGAGAAGTCCGAGGCGTACGTTCGCGAGATCTACGAGGCGCTGCAGGACTCCGTGATCGCGTCGCGCTCGAACAAGGTCATCGGCGACCGCATGATCATGAACGGCGCCTTCCTCGTCGCGCGCGACAAGGCGAACCTATTCGACAAGAAGGTCCAGGACATCGGCAAGCGATTCGAGGGCAAGCTCTCCTTCAAATACACCGGCCCGTGGCCGCCGTACAACTTCGTCACGATCCGTTTGAAGCTGGAGCGGGGCGCCGGGTCCAGCGCGTGATCCTCTTCAAGCTTCTCGCGCTGCCGCTGACGGCGCCGGCGGCCGGCATCAAGTACTGCCTCGATAAGGTCCTCGAAGTCGCCGAGCACCAGATGTGGGACGAGGACCCGGTCCGGGAGCAGCTGATGCTCGTCAACGAGGCATACGAGGAAGGCCGCATGCCCGAGGCCGAGTTCCGCGAGCGTGAGGCGGAGCTTCTCGCGCGCATGCGCGAGATCCGGGAGCACAAGAAGGCGGCGGCGCGCGCGCAGCAATCGGCGCTGCCCGACGAGGGCGCACGCGAGGTCGTCATCGAGCTGCCCGACGAGATCCGATGAGCCCGCTGCGCTACGTCTACGGCATCGCTCGCGCGAACGATGCCGCGCGTGTCACGAGCGCGGGTCTGACCGGGATCGACGACGGGCCGGTCGGCTGCGTCGTCGAGGGCGACCTTCTCGCGGCGGCCAGCGACGTCGACGACGCGAACTGGAACGAAGCCGCGCTGAACGAACACTTGCGCGATCTCGATTGGCTCGCCGTGCGCGCGGCCCAGCACCAGGCGGTGAATGGTCGCCTGCTCGAGCTTATCGGAACGGTGCTGCCACTCTCCTTCGGCACGATCTACCGCGACGACGAGCGCGTGCGACAGATGCTGAGCGAGGACGCCGCCGATCGCGCAGTGCAGCTCGAGTCGCTCCGCGGGCACGCCGAGTGGGTGGTCACCGTCTCGCGCGGCGCCAACGCTCCCGCCGACGATGAGGAGGTCCGCGCGCTGGACGCGAAGATCGCGTCGAGCCCGCCCGGCCGGGCGTTCCTCCTGGACAAGCAGCGCGGCACGACACTTTCCCGATCGATCGAGCGCCGCGACAGCGACGCGGCGTCCGACGCGCTAGCGGCTCTCGAGGAAGTCGCCGTGCGCACGTACCAGGAACCCGTGGTGAGCGGTGGGACCGACGCAGTCGCCCTGCGCGCGTCGATCCTCGTCGCGCGGGAGCGCGAGCCCGCGCTCGCGACCGCCATCGCCGGCCTCGAGAGCCGGCTCGGCGAGCGCGGCTATCGCGTCCGTGCGAGCGGCCCCTGGCCGGCGTATCGCTTCGGGAGCGTGTCTTGATGAGAGACGCGGCCACGCTCGACGTACCGCTGGTCGAGCTCGTGGACCGCCTGCTCAATCGCGGCGTCGTTCTCACCGGTGAGCTCACGATCTCCGTCGCCGGCGTTGACCTCATCTACCTCGGACTCAGCGTGGTGCTGACATCGGTGGAGACCATCCGGGAGGCTGGAGCAGAGATATGACCTTCCTCCTTAGAGCGATCGTCGCGGCGGAGGACGGCGGCGTCGCGGCGGAGCTGGGCCTCACCGCGGTACCGGCGTCGGTCGTCGTGGCGCTGGCCTCGCCGTGGGAGGCGGCCGGCCCGGCGGGCGAAGCGGAGCTGCTGGATCACCACCGTGTCGTTCAGGCGGTCTTCGGGCGCGTCCCCTGTCTCCCCGCACGTTTCGGGAGCGTGTTCGCGGACGCCGCTGCACTACGCACGCGTCTGGCCGCGCGGGAGAAGGACCTCGCCGCGCAGCTCGCGCGGCTCGGCCATCGCTGCGAGCTCGCCATCACCTGCGCATGGCGCGACAGCGGCGCCGCCCTTCCGACCACGAGCATTCCCGCGATGACCGGACGCGACTATCTCGAGCGCGGCGTCACGAGGGCGCGCACCCAAAAAGAGCGGCAGCGCCGCGCGGACGAGATCGTTGCCCGCCTTCTCGGTGAGCTGGCGGTCGAGCCAGCGTTCATCCGTCATCGGACTTGCCCTCGACCGGCGGTGGCCGTTTCAATGTCCGCCTTGGTGACGCGCGACGAGATCGACGAGATCAATTCGCGCCTGGAACGGCTCGGCGCGCAGCTTCCTGACGTCACGACCGTCGTGCAGGGACCCTGGGCTCCTTATACGTTCGCGGTGAGCGAATGACCACCACCGGTTCATCGCAGGGGGAGAACCCCCTGCAACCCCCCTTGGGGCTGCGCCCCCCGAGAACCCGGCACGCCCGCGACGCGGACACGCTCGAGCTCGAGCTCCGCGAGGAGATCGAGCGTCTGCGCGCGCTCCTTCCCGAGCGCATCGACCTCGATCCCGCCGACATCGAGCGCGGTCTCGCGGGTCTCGTGCTGACACTTGTGGAGTTCCTTCGGCAGGTGCTGGAGCGGCAGGCCATTCGGCGGATGGAGGGCGGATCGTTGAGCGACGACGAGGTGGAGCGTGTGGGGCTCGCGCTGATGCGGCTCGAGCAGAAGATCGGTGAGATAGCGACGCAGTTCGGGCTCGACAAGGATGACATCCAGCTGCGGATCGGAGCCGCGTCGTGAGCATGCGTCTTCCTCCGGGACAGCAGCACGAGTCGGCGACACTTGTCGACCTTCTCGACCGCGTCCTCGACAAGGGGCTCGTGGTCGCCGGCGACGTGAGCATTTCGCTTGCGAACGTGGAGCTACTGACGATCCGCATCCGGTTGCTGGTGTGCTCGATCGACAAGGCCGAGCAGATCGGGCTCAACTGGTGGCGGAGCGAGCCGGCGTTCGGCGGCAAGAAGACCGATGGGATCGGCTCGGGTGACGTCGCGCGCCTCGAGGCGCGCATCGCCCAGCTCGAGCGACAGCTGAAGACAAAAGGGGGTTAGCAGATGGCGGTCGTAGAACGCAGTCCAGGCGGCTCGAGCCTCATCGATGTGCTCGACCGCATCCTGGACAAGGGCATCGTCATCGACGCATGGGTCCGCGTGTCGCTCGTGGGCATCGACCTCATCACCGTAGAAGCGCGTGTGGTCGTCGCCTCCATCGACACCTACCTGCGCTACGCCGATGCGCTTGGGATTTCGCCACGCCAGGCGACCGGAACGCTGGGCACCGGCACCGGCTCCGCTGACGCCGCGACGAGCCGATCACGTACGACGCAGGAGCGCTAAGCCGCAGGGCTGAGGCCGAAGCGATGCGAGATGTAGTCGAGCGAAAGCGGGAGCAGGCCACCGGACGTGACCCGCGCGAGACGCTCGAGCCGATGCTCGACGACCTCGTGCGCGGTCTGGGCTACGACAAGGCGGTCGTCCTCGTTTACGACGAGGCGACCGCGTCGCTCCGCGGGCTCTTTGGCTGGAACGTCACGGACGATCAGGCGAAGCGACTCGCCGTCGGGGTCGCTGGATCGGACAATCCGCTCGTCGTCGCGCTGCGGACCGGAACACCCCAGCGCGTCGATCTCGACGATGGCGCGACGCTCGACGTGAACACCGGCGCCACGCTCGCCGATATGGGCGTCGGCAGCTTCGTCGCGGCGCCGCTGCGCTCCGCGACCGGCCGGAGCGACGGGCCGCGCGCGGTCGTCCTGCTCGCGCGCAAGGACGGCGTCCGCGACGCGGACCTGGAGCGCCTCGTTCCCTTCGCGCGCCAGGCCAGCGCCGCCCTCACGCGCGAGCAGGACGTGCAGCTGCTGCAGCGCGCGAGCGAGTCCCACGCCGTCGAGAAGGAGTGGCTCTGGTGGATGGTCAACTCCGTCGCCGACCCGGTGCTCGTCACCGACCCCCAGAACGACATCCTCCATCTGAACCGCCGCGCGGAGCATCTGTTCCGCTCGAGCGACGAGGACTCCGCGGGAAAGCGCCGAGCGGTCTGGATGAACAACTTCCTCTTCACCGCTGCGTTGTCGGCCTGGAACCTCGACACCGCGAGCCGCGCGACGAACCGCGAGGTCACGCTCGTGGACCCGGTCGAGGGCACCGAGCTGATCTACGAGGTCATCACGATGCTGGCGCTGAACCACCGCATCGGCGAACGCGGGGTCGTCTCCGTCCTGAAAGACGTGACCGACATCCGTCACATGACCGAAGAGCTCGCTCGCAGCGCGGAGCGCATCCAGACCGCCGACCTGCAGATCCGTGCCGAGCGCGACCGGCTCGACCTCGTCCTCCGCAGCGTGCCGAACCCGATCATCGTCGTCGACAATGACAACGAGATCCTCACGCTCAACGCCGCGGCGCAGCATCTCTTCGCGCCGACGCGCGACGGCGGCCGCCACGACCAGCTCGCCCTCGCGAATGACGCGCGCTTCACCTCGTTCCTGTCGCAGCTGCGCCTCGAGCCGTCGAGCACGCGCCGCGGGGAGGTGATGCTCACCGACCCCGACACCGAGGAGCATCTCGAGATGGAGGTGACCGCCGCCGACGTGCGCGGACCGCACGGCTCCGTCGTCGCCACGGTCACCGCGATGCAGGATGTGGGGCGCCTCCGCGAGCTGGAGCGCCGCCGGCTCGAACAGGTGCTGTTCGACACGGAGAAGCTCGCGGCGACCGGCCGGCTCGCGGCGTCCATCGCGCACGAGATCAACAATCCGCTCGAGGCGGTGCAGAACTCGCTCTATCTCCTCTCACGCGCGGTCCCCGAGGGAGCGCCCGAGCGATCCTTCCTCGACATCGCCACGCGCGAGACGCAGCGCATGTCGCGCATCCTCCGGCAGATGCTCGGCTTCTACCGCCCCACAACGTCGATGGGTCCGACGGACGTGAACGCGCTGGTCGTGGAGGCCGAGACGCTCGTGACAAAGCGCCTGCGCGAGAACGGCGTGCGCATCGAGAAGGAGCTGCTCCCGGAGCTGCCCTTGATCCGCGCGTCGGCGGATCAGCTGAAACAGGTGCTCTTGAACCTGTTCCTCAACGCGACCGAGGCGATGCCGATGGGTGGGCGTCTCATCGTGGCGACGCACAGAGGCGGCGGCGGCGAGCTCGATGCGCACTCGACCGACGTCGTGCGCATCGACGTGCGGGACACCGGCACCGGTATCGGCGAAGAGGCGATCGCGCGTATCTTCGAGCCGTTCTTCTCGACGAAGATGGAAAAGGGCACCGGTCTCGGCCTCTGGGTCTCGCACGGCATCGTTCAGGCGCACGGCGGGACGCTCAAGGTGCGGAGCCGCGCAGGACAGGGGACGACTTTCACGATCACGCTGCCGATCGCGGGACCGCAGGACGATGGCGACCAGTAGGATCCTCGTCGTCGACGACGAGCAGAGCGTCGCGACCACGATCAAAGCCATCCTCCAGCTCGACGGCAACGAGGTCACGGCCGTCACGACCGGCAAGGAAGCGTTGGCTCAGCTGCGCGAGAACGAGTTCGACGTCGTGCTCACGGACCTGCGGCTCGATGACCTCGACGGGATCGAGATCCTCCGCGAGACGCAGAAGCTCTGGCCTGACACCGTCTCGATCATGCTGACCGGCTACGCATCGCTCGAATCCGCTGTGACCGCGCTGCGCAGTGGTGCGTACGACTACCTGATCAAGCCATCGGACGTCGACGAGCTACGCGCCACGATCGGGCGAGCGCTCGAGCGGCGCCGGCTGCGTCAGCGCTTGGTCGAGCTGGAGCAGCTGGACAAGCTCAAGACCCAGTTCCTGTCGATGGCATCGCACGAGCTGCGGACCCCGCTCACCGCCGTGAGCGGCTTCATGCAGATCGCGCGGCGGCGCATGTCGCGGATGGCGGGGGCGAACGACATCCCGGCACCGTGGCGCGACGAGGCGCAGAAGTCCGACGAGACGCTGGAGATGGCGAATCGCCAGGCGAAGAAGCTGGCGCGCCTGATCGACGAGCTCCTTGACGTGTCGCGGCTGCAGCAGGGCCGCGTCGAGATGCGGCTCGCGGAGATCGACCTCGCCGACGTGATCCGTGAGGTCGCCGAGCGCATGCGCCTCCTGAGCAAGGGCCACGAGATCGAGGCGAAGATCGAGGGAGCGGCACCGATCGTTGCGGACCGCGACCGGATCGAGCAGGTCTTCGAGAACCTTGTCGGTAACGCGATCAAGTACTCACCCGAGAGCGGCCGCATCGATGTCGTGCTGCGCGTGAACGGGACGAACGCGGTCGTCTCGGTGCGCGACCAGGGCATCGGCGTTGCGCCGGGCGAGGTCGAGAAGATCTTCGGTCTCTTCTACCGTTCGCCCGACCCACGTGCCGATCACGTCGGCGGCCTCGGCCTCGGGCTCTACATCAGCCGCGAGATCGTGTCACGGCATCACGGAAGACTCTGGGCCGAGCGCAACGCGGACGCCGGGACGACCTTCCACGTGACGCTGCCGCTCGCCCACGTGAGATCGCGCGAGGAAATGAAGACGGCGTAACGCGCTCGGTCGCTCAGATCCCTCGAAGAAGCTCGGACAGCGTGATGTCCAGCCGCCGCGCGAAATGCGCGAGTGCAGCGAGCGATGGCGCGACGCGCCCGGTCTCCATCTTCCACACGTATTGCCGCTCGAAGTAGACGCGGCCGCGCTTGTCGGCGCCGAGCTGCGCCATCGTGAGCCCGCGCTTGCGCCGCATCGCGCGCAGACGCCTGCCCGTGCGTCTCAGGAGCAGCGGCTCGCCGGGGACGTCGGGATTGACGCGGGCGGGCATCAGAGCCCGCGCGCTACGAAGTCGATGATCCCCTGGATCGCTTCCGCTCCGTAGGGCGCCGCGAACATTCCGCGCGAGTGCTCCTTCCCGCCGAACATCAGCAGCGTCTTCGGCTTCGCCGTGACGTCGAAGCAGCGCAGCACATGCGGCGCGGCGCTGTCGCCGTCGGCGCACACGAAGAGCTTTCGTCCGGTGATGCGCCGCGAGAGCTCGTCGGGGACCGCGACGACGGGCGCCGATATCGAGACGATGCACTCAACGTCGGCCTCGAAGCTCGACGCGAGGATCGCGTGGCCGCCCATCGACGCGCCGATCAGCGCGACCTCGGTCGCGCCGCGCTCGCGCAGCAGCGCCTTCGCGGCCCGCAGGTCAGCGACTGGCGACCACTCGGCGGGTGGCGCGTACTCGGTCGTCTTGCCGGTCGAGCCGTCGTAGCCGCGGAGATTCAGTGCGAGCACCGGGACGCCGCGCGCCACGAACCGCGGCCCGAGCTCGCGCCAGCCGCTGCCATCCCAGTTCTGACCATGGACCAGGATCGCGGCGCGACGTGACGGGAGGTCGCCGTAGAGATCGCCGAGGAGCGTTTCGTTCTCGCTGGAGATGCGCACGGTCTCGGGCATGAGGTGCGCTCCGCCGCTCACGGCGCAAATGGTGCTACAAAAAGCCCTGTGGCTCGCACCGTAGCTTCCGAGGTCGAGCGCCTCCACGCCGACTCCGCCGCAGCCTTCCCGTTGTGGGAGGTCACCAAGGATGTCGTCGACGAGTTCATCGACCTCTCGCTGAACTACCGGCAGAGCGGCCATCCCGGCGGCTCACGCTCGAAAGTGCACCTGCTCCTTGCGCTGCTGCTCTCCGGAGCGATGCGCCACGACCTGCTGCAGCCATGGCGTCCGTTCGGCGATCGCTTCATCCTCTCCGCCGGACACACCGTACCGCTCATCTACGCCACGCTCGCCACCCTCAATGAAGCCATGCGCGTGCGACACGGGCGCACGCCAGATGAGCGCTTCGCGTTCCCCTTCGACGGCAAGTACGCGCTGACCTGGGAGGACCTCCTTGGACTGCGCCGCCACGGTGGCCTGCCGGGCCACGCAGAGATGGCGGGCAAGACGCTCTTCCTCAAGTGGAATACCGGGCCATCGGGTCATGGCATGCCCCCGACCGTGGGACAGGCCGTCGCGCTCAAGATCGCAGGCGCGGAGCAGGTGAAAGTGTTCGCCGTCGAAGGCGAGGGAGGACTCACGCCGGGAGCGAGTCATGAGACCCGCAACTCGGCCTGGGGCCTCGGTCTCTCGAACCTCGTGTTCCTTCTCGACTGGAACGATTTCGGCATCGACGTGAACGCGATATCGAGCGTCGTCCACGGTGGGCCGCGCGATTGGTTCGAGCCGTACGGCTGGCGCGTCGTTGGCACCGAGCAGGGCAGCGAGTGGGGGGACGTCACCCGGGTCGTCCTCGAGGCCGCGCGCGGCGACAACCCCACGCGCGCGCCGAGCGTCGGCTGGTTCCGAACGCGAAAGGGACGCGGTTATCTCAAGTACGACTACGCCTCGCACGGAACGGCGCACACGATGAACCACGAGCTCTTCTGGCAGCTGCGGAAGGACTTTCAGAAGAAGTACGGCGTCGAGTACGAAGGTGTGGATCAGCCCGCGCCAAAAGACCCCGACGGCGTACGCGCGCAGGCGCGACGCAATCTCGAGGTCGCGGCGTCCGTGCTCCGCTCGCGTCGCGACGTCAGCGACTACCTCTCCGATCGCATGATCGAGATCGCCGCCACGGTCCCCGACGAGCTGCCGACGTTCTTCCTCGGCGGGCCGGCGAAGGAGATCTTCACCGACAAGAGCTTCTTCGACTACGAGCGCTACCCGGAGACGATGTGGGCGAAGCCGGGCGAGAAGAAGCCGAACCGCGCGGCGCTCGCCACCTGGGGATCCTGGGTCAACAGCCATGCGCGCCAGAAGTACGCTCGGCCGCTCTTCATCGCGATGTCCGCGGATCTCGCCGAGTCGACGAACATCGCGGGGTTCATGAAGGGATTCGGCGATGTCGAGGGCTGGGGCTGGTACCAGCGCGACACGAACGTGCACGGGGCACTCCTGCCGCAACAGATCACCGAATTCACGAACTCGGGCGTCGCCTGCGGCATCGCATCCGTGAATCTGGCCGCGGATCCGTTCGCGGAGTTCAATGGGTTCTGGGGGGCGTGCTCCACGTACGGCGCGTTCTCCTATCTCAAGTACGGGGAGATGCGTCTCTTCAGCCAGCTGGCGCAGGACTGCGAGCTGCGGGTCGGAAAGGTCCTCTGGGTCGCCGGGCACTCCGGGCCGGAGACGGCCGAGGACTCACGCACGCATTTCGGCATCTTCGAGACCGGCGTCACCCAGCTCTTCCCCGATGGCGCGGTCATCGATCTCCACCCGTGGGAATACAACGAGGTCCCGGTGGTGCTCGGCGCGGCGTTCCAGCAGAAGGCGCCGATCGTGGCCCTGCATCTCACGCGCCCGAACGTTGACATCCCGGACCGCAAGGCGCTCGGTGCGGATTCGCACTTCGCCGCGGCCCGGGGCGCGTACCTACTGCGCCGCTACCGCCCCGAGCAGCCGAGGATGGGGACGATCTTCGTGCAGGGCACCTCGACCACGGCGAACATCGTGAAGATCCTGCCGCAGCTCGACGAACGCGGACTCAATGTGAAGATCGTCGCCGCCATCAGCCCGCAGCTCTTCGCGCTGCAGGACGAGCGCTATCGCGACGAGATCGCGTCGGCCGCGGACCGCGTCGACGCCATGGTCATCAGCAATCGTTCGCGGCGCGTCATGCGCGACTGGATCGAGCACCCGGTCGTCGCCGAGTACTCGCTCACGTCGGATTGGGACGACCGCTGGCGCACCGGCGGGACGGTCGACGAGGTCATCGCGGAAGCGCACCTCTCGCCGCAGCACCTGCTCGCGGGGATCGAGCGGTTCGTGGCCGAGCGCAAGGATCGTCTCGCGCGCGTCCGCGATGCCGTCGACGCCGCACTCGGCGACTAGGGGCCCGCATGCCACGCAAGAAGAAGCGCGCCGTCCGCGGCACGGCGCGCGCGAGCGCGCCGAGCCGTTATGCGTGGCACCGCCGTGTCCCGTGGGTCGCGATCGGAGCCGCGGCGTTCATCCTCGTCGTCGGCGCTCTGTTGGCACGTTCGCTGCTCGGCCTCGGCGGCGGCCCCGGAAGGTTCACCGGACCGGGCGGCGGCGTTGGTGATCATCGGACCGATGGCGTGGCGATCGCGTATCCGTCACACCCCCCGACGTCCGGCGCGCACTGGCCCGCCTCAACGACCTGGGGCTTCCACAGCGAGCCCGTCCCCGACGAGCGCGCGGTGCACAACCTGGAGCACGGCGGTGTCGTCGCGTCGTACAACAACGTCCCGCCCGAGTCTCTCGCCGCTCTGCAGGCGCTGCTCACGACGTATCCGAAAGACAAGTACAACCAGGTGAAGCTGGTGATCCGCCCGTACGACAAGATCCCGCCGGGCACCATCGTGCTCACCGCGTGGAGCTGGATCGACGAGCTGCCGGCCTATGACGAGGCGCGCGTTCGGGCCTTCATGGACGCGCACCTGAACAAGTGCTGCGAGGACGTCCCCTGACGCGTCGCGTCGCCGTCGACGCGGTCGGCGAGCACAACCGGCGGATGTGGGAGCGCCTCGCGGAAGCCGGCATCCCATACACGCGGCCGCTGGGCAGGCCGCCACGCGACGCACGCGGCAAGCGACGCTTTCTCGATGACCTGACGCGCGGGCGGCTACGTGGCGTCGACCTCGAAGGCAAGCGGGTGTTGTCGCTCGCGGGAGGCGGCGGCTGGGATGCCGTCCTCTTCGCGGAGCTGGGCGCCGCGACGACACTGTTCGACATCTCCAGGCGCCAGATCGCAACAGTGCGCGCGCTCGCGCGCGACCGTGGGACGAAGCTCCGTTTCGTGCAGGGCGACATGCGGGATCTTTCGGCCTTCGTAGACGCAGAGTTCGACATCGTGAGCCACCACCATTCGATGGTGTTCGTCCCAGACGCGGAGCGGGTCATCGCCGAGGCCGCGCGGATCCTCGCGCCGGGCGGGATCTACGTCTTTTCCACCATGCATCCGGTCGCCCTCCGGATGCAGGAGACGTGGACCGGCACGGGTTGGGGATTCAAGCAGCGCTACTTCGATGATGGCGCCGTGCCGTTCGCGGACGCTATGTGGGAATTCGGCGCGGTCAAGGTCGAGGCTCGCACGCTCGAGTACGGACATCGCACCAGCGACCTCGTCAACGCGTGCGCGAAGAACGGACTGCTCGTAGACGGTCTCTGGGAGTACTCACCGAGCTACGACGGTGGCGAGCCCGGGTCAGCGGACGAGCTCGAGCGCTGGCTACCCGCTTATCTCGAGGTCAGGGCTCGTCGGGTAGCGCCGGCGGCTCGTCGCTTCGCGAAACGCGTCGGCGCAAAGCGGCGCTCGAGTCGGCGTACTGAGACACGATCTCGCTGACCTTGCGCGCGGCGACCGGGATGTTCACGGCCCAGCCGACGCCGAAGACCCTGTCGGAGAAGATTTGCTCGTCATCGGGATTCCAGTACGCCGCCTTCAGCCGGTCCAGCGTCGGCAAGCGGAAGTCATAAGGGACGACACCCGCGACCTTGCCGTTCCAGGTGCGCGCCTCGGGAGGCTTGCGGAGCTCCTGATAGATCGCTGCCGCGAACGCCATCCAGGCAAGGGTCCGGATCAATCTGACGAGCTCCTTCATTGAGGCACCACCTGAGCAGGGGTCGTGCCAGGCTTCGTGAGCGGCACGCCCTCCGCGCATTGTGGGCAATCGCCTGGCGCGAAGGTCGGGATGTCCAGCGTCCACAGAGCGTGCAAGGGGACGTCGAGGCTCGCGGTGCCACCCGACCGGTCGACGAGCACAGCCGCGCCTACGACCAGCGCACCCGCGCCCCGCACCGCGTCGATCGTTTCCTGGACGGATCCGCCCGTCGTCATGATGTCGTCGACGACGAGCACACGTTCGCCGGAGCCGAGCGCGAACCCGCGACGGAACTCCCTGCCCTTGCTGCTCTCGGCCCGCTCCGCGTACACGGCGCGCAGATCCATCTGTCGCGCGACCTCATGCGCGAGGATGATGCCGCCCGTCGTCGGTCCAGCCACGGTACGCGGCGTGAGCGAGCGCGCCCAAGCGGCGATGTCCGCGCAGAGAGCGGCCGTACGTGCGGGCCACTGCAGGACCTGGAACTTCTCGAGATAGCGAGGCGAGTGTCTTCCCGACGCGAGCGTGAAGTGGCCCTCGCGGAACGCACCCGCTTCGACGAACACACTCTCGACCTCGCGCGCTGTGACCATCGCGCGACAGTATCGCCCTCGGGCTGGCCATATGCTCCGCGCGTGCTGACGCGTCAGCGCTGCCTCGCGATCCAGAAGAGGTGGACGGTGGTGGAGGTGGTCGCATGAAGGTGCACGACGTTTCGCTCGTGATGCGCACGGGGATGCCCACCTGGCCGGGTGAAGACGGACCGAGGACGACGCCGCTGCGGCGCATCGCAAAAGGCGACTCGGCCAACGTGTCGATCGTGACGTTCGGCAACCACACTGGGACGCACGTGGATCCACCGATCCATTTCATCGAAGGAGCGTCGACCGTCGACCAGCTCCCGCTCGACGCGCTGGTGGGCCCGTGCCGGGTCGTCCAGTTCGACGGCCCCGGTCACATCAGCGCGGCATGGCTCGAACGCGCCGGCGTGGCCGCGGATCCCAAGCGGGTCCTCTTCAAGACGCGCAACAGCGAACGTTGGCGCGAGCCGATGAAGCCGTTCGACCGCGACTTCGTGGCGCTGGATCGCACCGCCGCCCGCTGGTGCGTCGATCGCGGCATGAAGCTCGTGGGTATCGACTACCTCTCGATCGAGCCGCAGGGCCCCGAGAAGGAAGGCTATCCGACACACAAGACGCTGCTCGGTGCGAAGATCGTGATCATCGAGGGCCTCGACCTGAAGGACGTGCCGCCGGGCGAGTACGACCTCGCGTGCGGCGCGATCAAGTTCGAAGGCGGTGATGGTGCTCCCGCAAGGGTCTTCCTCATCGAGCGCTGACGTTCGCGGCGCGAATGAACCGCGGACCGGCGAGGCGCCACGCCGCTTCGAGCGCGCGATTACCTGGACCCGCGTCGCCGGCGGGGTCGCGGCACTGCTCATTACGCCGCTCTTCCCGAACCTCGGTCTCGTCTATGTCCTCGCGCTCGCGGGATTCCTCGTGGCGTGGGCAGCCGTGCTGCACGTCCTCTCCGGAGATGCCAGCACCCAAAGGGACCAGGAGACGATCACCAAGGTCGCCTTCGTCGGGGACTGCATCGTCATCTTCCTCGGAATGCTCGTCATCACGCCCGAGCCGAACTGGATGCTGTTCCCGCTCTTCGCGGTCCTCTTCATCATCAGCGCGGCGTTTCGGCTCGGCGACCTGGGCGCGGGGCTCGCCACCTTGATCGTGTCGCTCGAGTTCGTCGGGATCGCGATCTGGCGAGAGAGCGCACTCGGCTTGCCCATTCAGGTCCCGTACCTCGCGTTCATCCTCGTTCTTTACAGCCTCACCGCGCTGATCGTCTCGACGATGCTTCGTGAGGTCGGCGTCATGCGCCGCGAGCGCAGTGCGCTGATCCGCGACGCGAGCGATGTCGAGACGCTGCGACGTGCCGACTCCGAGCGCCGCGAGCTGCTTGAGCGGGAGCGTGCCGCGCGCACGGAGGCGGAGGTCGCGACCGCCCGTCTCGAGGCGCTTCAGCGCATCACGGACGCCGCGCTCGCGCGGAGCGGTCTCGACGATCAGCTTTCCGAGATGCTTCGGCGGATCCTGCCGGTCTTCGACGCGCACGCGGCGCTCGCGCTCGTGCCGGGCCAGCCAGCCGGCAGCTTCGCGGTGCGCGCCGCCGTCGGGATCGACCAGATGCTGCGCGCGCCGATACGCATTCGAGGTGGCGACGCGGAGCGCGCGATCCAATCGCGGCGGCCGATGGCGATCCACGACCTATCGGCTGCCGAGCTCGACGCGCTCGTCGGCACGCCGATCCAAGCATCCGTCGTGGCACCACTGCACGCTGAGGGCGAGCTCGTCGGCCTGCTGTATCTCGCCAGTGAGCATGGCCACAGCTTCACGCCGGACGAGCTCGGATTGCTTCGGCTCGTCGCCGAGCGCGTCGCGGGGGTGATCGACCGTGGCGCGTTGCTCGAGGCTGAGCGGAGCGCGCGTGCGGCAGCGGAGGCGGCGGAAGGCCGCATGCGACTCCTGCTCCAGGCGGGTGAGGCGCTCGGCGCGGAGACCGCGGTGCAGCGGCGCCTCGAGCAAATCGTTCGGCTCGCGGTCCCGAAGCTTGCCGATTTCTGCGCAATCGATCTCCTCGAGCCAGACGGCTCCCTACGACGCGTGGCGCTCGCGGCGCTGGACGTCGATGTCGAGCGCGCGAATTGGGCCGTCGCGAGCCGCTATCGGCGGGACCCGCTGGGAACGCATCCGGTGTGGGAGGTCCTGCGCGACGCACGGCCGCTGGTCTGGGACGAAGTCGATCCCGACCGTCTGCAGCGCCTGGCCCGGAACGGCGATCACTTGCGCCAGCTGCTGGAGCGCGGCATCTGCTCCTGGATGGGCCTCCCGCTTCAGGTGGAAGGGCGGGTGCGTGGGGCGATGTCGTTCACCAATGCCGAATCGCAGCGCCGGTTCGAGCCTGAGGATCTCGCGACGGCCGAGGAGCTCGCCGGCCGCGTCGCGGCAGCCATCGCACGATCCCCGGGCGATACGATTGGCTGAGATGGCG
>Ga0114129_10005184_pt1 | contig 18351 bp, 17 predicted proteins | sample RhiMetdeltSRZDD1_FD_80071 | JGI IMG/M metagenome (GOLD analysis project Ga0114129, IMG submission 80071) | Populus rhizosphere microbial communities from Tennessee, USA - Rhizosphere MetaG P. deltoides SRZDD1 (version 2) (version 2) | ecosystem: Host-associated > Plants > Roots > Rhizosphere >...
CGCCAATCGATGACGAGCAGCGCCAATACGAACAGCGCAATCGCGGTAATCACCCAAAGCAGGAAGTCGTGGAACCAGATGATGTCGTCCATCACCGGAGTGGCACCCTTTTGCAGGCCGAGCTGCCACGGCTCCGGTTGACCTAATTGAGCAAGGGCCAACTCCCGGGATCATTACCGGCAAACTCGTGGCGATGAGTGTAATCAACCGCTTGAGCACCAGCATTGTTCAATGTGCTCCTTCGAGAAAAATGGCCTTGTTCAGGCCCCCTTTTCCGCCCACCACTGCCATGATGTTCGGCGCAATCCCGCTGAGCACGGCATTTGCCACGGGCGTGGGTGCGGCGGGATGGGGAGAAATCCCGGCCTCTCAAACCACAATTCCAGCTTTGCCGCAATGAGCCTAATAGGCGCCGGGATGCGACAAACCGTGTATCCAAAAGGGCTTCATCAGGCCATTTTCCGGCATCTTGCTGGCGGCCTGCCGCACGCGTCATGTCTTGCTTCACAGAGCCTTTCCGGGCATGACCCCACGCGGCGAAGTAAAATGCAGGTGGCGATTCGTCTGACCAGCGTCGGTATATGGGCCAGCGCGACCGGATGCCGAGGGATTGGATGATGGGAATACTCGAGCATGGCAGGCAGATATTCGTCTGCGCATTGCGGCTCGCTGCCGTCGCACTGATTGCAGGGCTGATGCTCACACCCGCCGGGCCTGTCCTGGCGCAGGGCGCCGTCAAATCCGTCCACAAGGATTGGCAGATTCGCTGCGACACCCCGCCCGGAGCCAAGGCCGAGCAGTGCGCCCTCATTCAGAGTGTGACGGCGGAAGATCGTGCCAATGTCGGCTTGACCGTGATTGTTCTTAAAACCGCCGATCAAAAGAGCCGGCTGATGCGCGTCGTCGCGCCGCTGGGCGTCCTGCTGCCCTCCGGGCTCGGCCTCAAGATCGATCAGGCCGATATCGGCCGCGCCGGTTTCGTGCGCTGCCTTCCGAATGGTTGCATCGCTGAAGTCGTGATGGACGACGAGCTCATCAAGAAGCTGCGCAGTGGCAAGGCTGCGACCTTCATTATTTTCCAGACCCCGGAAGAAGGCATTGGCTTTCCAATGAGCCTTGCCGGCTTTGGGGAGGGCTATGACAAGCTGCCGTAGCCCTCAGGCGACCACGTACTGTGCAATGCCGTTGCCGAACGACCAGTTTTCCCTCGCCGTTTCTACCAAGTTTATGAACACATCCTCTTTGCGGATGCCAAGCTGAGCGTGAAGTTGCTCGGCAATTTCCCTGTAAAATGCTTGCTTGGCCTGAACAGTCCTCCCCACACTCATTGTGACCTGAATCAAAACGAGGCCTGACGAGTGCTCGATGCCAAGATAGGAAGGCGCGTAATTCAGTTCCTCCGGTGAGTGCTCCGTGATGATTTGAAATTTGTCATCTTTCGGCACATCGATAATGTCGATCATCGCTTTGTAAACGATGTCGCCAAGCGTCTTGCGGAATTGAGCGGACGTTCCCTTGGCGAGGTCGATTCGAACGAGCGGCATTGGGGCCCTCTTTCTTTAATCGGTGGCAGGCTCAGGATGTTGGCGTCCAAACGGGCTTTCGCCAATTCATATTTGTCATCATTTTAATGCCTTGGAAGCATATGGAGCGGCTGCGACTCGCCAAATCGATGCAGAAACCCTATCTGGTGTTGCTGGAGGGAGTCATGGATCCAAGCATTTCCTCGCTCATCGACCGCACCGGCCTCGATCGCGGAAAAGTCCGCCAACTGATCGGACACGGGCTGGAGGGCGCCGATGATGGCGAATTGTTCCTGGAATACCGGCAGGCAGAAGCACTGACTTTCGACAACGGCCGGCTCAAGCAGGCAACTTACGATACCGTGCAGGGCTTTGGTCTGCGCGCGGTCAAAGGCGAGGCGGTTGGCTATGCCCATGCCTCGGATCTTTCCGAAGCTGCGTTGAGTCGCGCCGCCGAAGCGGTGCGCGCCGTTAACGGCGGGCACAGCGGCAGCTATGCCGAGCCTCCGGGGCGGACGAACCGCAAACTCTATGGCGACGAGAATCCGCTCGGCTCGCCCGCATTCGAATCCAAAGTAAAATTACTGGAGTCAATTGATGCCTACGCGCGCGAAAAGGATCCGCGCGTGCGGCAAGTCACTGCCAGCATAGCCGCGAGTTGGCAGGTCATGGAAATCCTCCGCGCCGATGGGGAGGCCTATCGCGACATACGCCCGATGGTGCGATTGAATGTATCGGTGGTCGCGGGCGAAGGCGAACGACAGGAGTCCGGCAGCTATGGCTTCGGCGGACGCGAAGTCTTTCAGCGGCTTATCGAGCCGCAGGCGTGGCGCGGCGCAGCCGATGAAGCGATCCGCCAGGCGCTGGTCAATCTTCAGGCCGTTCCGGCGCCGGCAGGGGAGATGGATGTTGTGCTTGGCTCGGGCTGGCCAGGCGTGATGCTGCACGAAGCGGTCGGACACGGGCTCGAAGGCGATTTCAATCGCAAGAAGACTTCCGCCTTTGCCGGCCTTATGGGCCAGCTGGTTGCAGCCAAGGGAGTGACCGTCGTTGACGACGGCACCATTCAGGCGCGCCGCGGCTCACTCTCGATCGATGACGAAGGCACGCCGACCAACCGAACGGTATTGATCGAGGATGGGGTCCTGGTGGGCTACATGCAGGATCGACAGAACGCGCGTTTGATGCGGATGGCGCCAACCGGAAATGGCCGTCGAGAATCGCATGCGCATGTGCCCATGCCGCGGATGACCAACACATACATGCTCGCCGGCACGCGCGACCGGCAAGAAATCATCGCTTCGGTAAAGAACGGCCTTTATGCCGTCAGCTTCGGCGGCGGCCAGGTCGACATCACCTCGGGCAAATACGTCTTTCAATGCACCGAGGCTTACAAGATCGAGAACGGCAAGATCGGTGCGCCAGTCAAGGGCGCCATGCTGATCGGAACCGGTCCCACCGATCTGCATCGAATCAGCATGATCGGTAATGATTTCGCGCTCGACCCCGGCATCGGAACCTGTGGCAAGAACGGCCAGGGCGTGCCTGTCGGCGTCGGTCAACCAACTCTGCGAATGGACAAGATTACGGTTGGCGGCACCGCATAGTTCAATGGCGCATCAGGCGCCGGCGCTTGACCTGGCACCTAGCGCACGACGCCGGAAATGCAGCACGGCTTGGGGCGCGGGCGCGTAATTCTTTCCTTAAGGTAGCAGCGGGAGGCCGCGCCGATGTAGCCCGGCCTCACGTAAGTCCATGCGCGACACTTATTGTCGGCCTCGCATGCGGCCTTGCAGGTCGCGCCGGTTGCATCGTTGGGGACCTCAATATTGCGATAATCGCCGCCAAGGCGATCGATCGAATATTCAATGGGGCCTTTGCGGGGTTCGATAACGCCCGCCCCGCGCACCCCGGAAACGCAGCATTTGTCCTCAACACGAGGCGGCACCTGGTTCTTCAGCCAGCAAGTAGCAGCAGCGCTGGCTGTGCGCGGGTATGAAAAGGTCCATGCCTGGCAGCGGGCATCGCGCTCACACCGAGCCGCGCATATTGCCGGATCGCCGCTGCGGATCTGGAAGTTCTGGTAATCACCGCCCCGGCGATCGAACCCGCTCTGAGCCTGAGCCTGGCCAACGCAGGTCGACGCCGCCAGTACAAGCGCGGCCCACAGCCTGATCGGAATTCGCATGCGCGCCCGCTCGAATTCGAGAACCGGTAGCTTTGCCCCGACCGTATCTTATCGGTCATTGTGCAGGCGGATACAATGATGGCTCCGCAAATGTGTGATCAGCGTTGATGGCTATTGTGGAAGATGTTTCCCAAAAGTAAGCGCCCGCCGGAGGGGCCAGCGGGCGCGGGATCCGGCCGCGAGAGGGGAGGTTCGCGGGTGTCGGATCGAGCGGCCGATGAGAGGGGATCGGCCGTTTCCTTGTTCATTACGGCGCTCGACGCCCGGACGATTCGGGCCGAAGCCGGCGACCACTAAGATCGAATTCGGCGCGTCTCACCGAGTGGTTGAGACGACGCTCGAGCGCACGTTCGCGCAGCAGCGCTGTCGGGTCGTCCCAGAACGGCTCCGAGAATGCGTCGCGCACATCAGCGCGCGTGATGCCGATATCGGCGAGCATGCGTCGATCAAGGCTCGCCAGAACGCTGGCCTCACGGCGGTGCCGGCGCGCACGCGCCAGTTCTTTGAGCCAGTAGGTCAGGAACGCCAGGAGGGAAGCGAACGCCCGTATCAGGGTGCTGCCACCGAGCGGCAAAATAGGGTAATTGGCGCTCATTTCAGTCTCCATTCGGTTAGTCAGTACGGCCCCAAATTCGCGCTGGGCGCCGCCCAGAACCACCCGAAACCCCCACCCGATTTCCTCTGAAACTCCCCTAATATTGCACTGCGGGGATTGATTAGTGAAACGAATGTTTTTAATCTAACCGATCAGGAATAGTGATATACCTTCAGCCGACGCTGGCTCAAACCGAGATGCCCGCACATGACCGCAATGCTCGACATCGACCAGTTGCGAACATTCATCGCCATCTCCGAGACCGGCAGCTTCACGAAGGCCGCCGAAGTTGTGAACAAAACGCAGTCCGCGGTCTCGATGCAGATGAAGCGCCTTGAGGAGAGGTTAGAACGTCCGATCTTCGCGCGCGATGGCCGCGCCTCGAAACTGACGGAAGATGGACAGCGGCTCCTCGACTACGCGCGCCGGATCGTCAAGCTCAACGTCGAAACCCTGGCCGCATTTTCGGACGGTGAACTGTCGGGCCGCGTCCGGCTGGGAGTTCCTGACGACTATGCTGACCGGTATCTGCCGGAAATCATGGCCCGGTTTTCGCACGGCTATCCGGCGGTTGAACTGACCGTGATTTGCGAACCTACCGTTGATCTTCTCGAGCGGATCGACGCCAACGAGATCGATCTTGCGATCGTCACCAACTGCGAATCCAAGCGCGCCTCGGAAACGTTTCGCCGCGAGCGATTGCTTTGGGTGACGTCCAATCGGCATTCGACACATCTTGAGGAGCGCATGCCGCTGGCGCTGGGCCGGCCAAGCTGCACGTGGCGCCGCATTGCGATCGAGCGTCTCGAGGCGATCGGCCGGCCGTTCCGCGTACTTTACTCGAGTTCGAATGCCGGCGCGGTTGCCGCCGCTGTTCTCGCGGGGCTCGCGGTGTCCGTGCTGCCCGAGTCGGGTCTCCGCCCGGGCATGCGCGTACTTTCCGCAGCCGACGGTTTCCCGGATCTGCCCAGTTGCCGGATCGGGCTGGTGCGCAATGCGCACGAAAGTTCGGCGCTGGCCGATGCGCTCGCCGAACATATCGTCTCCTCGCTCGATAACCTGTCGGAAGCAGCCCAGGCGGCGGAATAGCCATTCTTCCGTTCGTCCCCGCGAAGGCGGGGACCCAGATTTCGCCGGTGTCACTTTATGCTGGATTCCCGCTTACGCGGGAATGAACGGAGTTGCTAATACGCATATTCCTCGAAGATCGGGTCGACTGAGCCGCCCCATTCTCCATGGTAACGCTCGAGCAATTCTTCCGCCGGCGTCATGCCGCGCGCGATCGATTCTTCCAGTGGTCGCAGGTAGCGGGTCTCGTCCCGGCCATTGCGATCAAGCCGCTTGCGGCGCGCCAAGCCGCGGGAGCAGAGCCTTAGGGTTTCCTGCGCGAGCGTGAGGACATTGTGGTTGCGGATTTCGGCCCTAAAACCAAGCCTTGGCACATCGTCGCGGAGTTTTTGCCGCTCCTCCGCGGTCCATGGCTTCACCATGTCCCAGCATGAAGTGAGCGCATCGTCATCGTAAAGCAGTCCGACCCAATAGGCGCTCAGTGAGGGCAACCGCCGCCACGGGCCGCCATCGGCCCCGCGCATCTCGAGATAACGCTTGAGTCGGACCTCGGGGAAGATCGTGCTGAGGTGATTGGCCCAATCGGAAATCGTCGGCCGCTCGCCCGACAATTCCGGCAGCTTGCTGTTCAGGAAATCGCGGAACGACTTACCCGAAACATCAATGTATTTGTCGCCGCGCTTGACGAAATACATCGGCACGTCGAGCGCATAATCGGCCCAGCGCTCGAAGCCCATTCCACCCTCGAACGCCCACGGCAACATGCCGGCACGCTGATTGTCGGTGTGACGCCAGATTTCGGAGCGGAACGAAAGAAAGCCGTTCGGCTTGCCTTCGGTGAACGGTGAATTGGCGAATAGCGCGGTCGCCACTGGCTGCAAGGCGAGCGACACGCGCAACTTCTTCACCATGTCAGCTTCACTGGCGAAATCGAGATTCGCCTGCACCGTGCAGGTGCGATACATCATGTCGAGGCCAAGCGAGCCGACTTTCGGCATATAGGCCGTCATGATCTTGTATCGGCCCTTTGGCATCTTCGGCATGTCGGCGCGTGTCCAGTTCGGCGTCATGCCGATGCCGAGAAAGCCTATGCCCAAAGGCTTAGCGACTTCCCTCACCTGCGCCAGGTGCGCCATGAGTTCCGCATCCGTCTGGTGGACATTGTCATAGGCTGCGCCCGATAATTCGAACTGCCCGCCGGGTTCGAGCGAGATTGCTCCCCCGCCAGTCACATCAAACAGGCCTATGATGTTGTCGCCTTCCATGATCGGCTCCCAGCCGAGCAAACCATGCATGCCTTCAAGAAGCGCACGGATGCTGCGCCTGGTCGAATAAGGAACGGGCCGGTGGTCGGCGACGGTGAAGGCGAATTTTTCATGCTCGGTGCCGACGCGGAATTGGTCTTTCGGCTTGCAACCCGCTTCGAGCCAGGCGACCAGTTCGTCGCGGGTCCCGATTGGACTCATGTCGATTTGGTCACGGGCCATGCGAAATTCCGTCGCCGCAAAGGCCGCGACGTTAAACATGCTGCAGTGCAAAGGGCAATGCGCCTCGCATCGGATGCTTGGCGAAGCTCAGCCGCGGATCTCTTCGCGTTGCGCTACGGCTCGGTTATAGGAATACGTTCTTATATACCATCCAAAACCGGTTCTTATTGTGTTCTTTTCGCCATCCGCGGCCTGCATTATTGATACTGTCGATGACACAGTATTGATACCGTCGATGACAGAGTTCACGTCGCAGCAGGAAAAAGCGCTCAACGCGGTCGGCGACTGGCTCGGAGCAAAGCCCGGGGCCAACGGCACGCCGCAGGTCTTTCGCTTGTTCGGCTATGCCGGCACCGGCAAGACCACGCTTGCCAGACACATCGCCGATGCTGCGGATGGCGAGGTGAAGTTTGCGGCCTTTACCGGCAAAGCCGCTTCGGTCATGCGCGGCAAGGGCTGCCGTGGCGCCTCCACCATTCACGGCCTGATTTACAAGGCGCGCGAAAGCGGAGAGGAGATACCGAGCTTCGATTTGTGGGATGAGGCGCCTGCATCAAAAGCCGAGCTGATCATCATAGACGAGTGCTCGATGGTCGACGCAGAGCTTGGACGCGATCTCCTTTCGTTTGGCGTGCCCGTGCTGGTGCTGGGCGACCCCGCACAATTGCCGCCGATCCAGGGCGGCGGCTTTTTCACCGAGGCCGAACCCGATGCAATGCTCACCGAGGTGCACCGGCAGGCCCAGGACGATCCAATCGTTCGACTCTCGATGGACATCAGGGCCGGCGAATACATCGAGCCGGGGCGCTACGGCGAGACAGAAATACTGCGCAAGAACGATCTCGATCCGGAGCGCGTACTCGAAGCCGATCAGGTGCTGGTTGGACGTAATGTCACGCGGCGCGCGTACAACGCCCGCATGCGCGAACGACGCGGCTTTGCCGACGAAATGCCTTCGGCCGGCGACAAGCTGGTCTGTTTGCGCAATAACCGCAAGAAAGGCCTGTTCAACGGCGGACTGTGGACAGTCAAAGAGCGCAGCGGGCGCAAGGGAAGCGCAAAGCCCGGTATTCTGACGATGCGGCTCTTGCCTGATGATGAGACCGCCACGCGCGGCATAAAGGTCTCCGTGCGTCCGGAATGTTTTTCCGGCGGAATCGAGCAGGTCGACTGGCAGCGGCGAAAGCCCTACGACGAATTTGACTACGGTTACGTGCTGACTGTCCACAAGGCGCAAGGCTCGCAATGGAACGACGTTGTTCTGTTTGACGAGTCATTTGCCTTTCCGGATAGTGGCGGGCGCTGGCTATATACGGGTGTCACGCGTGCCGCGAAGAAGCTTACGCTGGTGGTGTAGAACATCATCTTCGCGGGCGACCACGGCAACCGAATTCGGGGGCCGCACTCAAAAACCCCGCTTCCGCGTGAGCGAAAGGCTTGCAAGAGCAATAGCGGTGACCAACGCACCGCCGAAAAATGTGCCGCTTGGTCCAAACTGGTCCCATAGCGCCCCGGCCAGAATGCTTGCGGCCAGCAAGGCGATGCCGCTCACCAGATTGAACATGCCGAACGCCGTGCCGCGTAGCTCCGCCGGGGCGGTGTCGGCAACCAGCGCCGCCAGGAGTCCCTGGGTTAGTCCCATATGCAGTCCCCAGAGCGCCACGCCGACCATGATCGCGAAGATGCTGTTACCTAAAGCCAGCACGAGATCGGCGAACATCAGCAGGACAAACCCGACACTTAAAACCCCATAACGGCCGACGCTGTCGGACAGCGCGCCGGCAGGCCAAGCCGACAGGCTGTAGACCACGTTCATTAGCACCATCACCGCCGGAACATAGGCGAGATGCAGGCCGACCGATTGCGCGCGCAACAGCAGAAAAGCCTCGCTGAAGCGCGCGAGTGTGAAAATCGCCGCCACGCTGACGATGATCCAATACCCTGTGCCGAGTCGGCCCAGCTCCGCCCGTGAAAGTGGTGCGTGCACGGCTCGGCTACCCGGAGGCTGCTGTGGCTCATGCACGACGAAGACAATGATCGCGAGGGAAACGAAAGCTGGAACGACGGCAATCCAGAATACGGCAGTAAAATTATTTGCCAAAGCCGCCATAAAGATAATCGCTGCGAGTGGACCGAGCACGGCGCCGACCGTATCGAGCGATTGACGCAGGCCGAAGGCGTTGCCGCGCAGCTCGGCGGGCGTGAGATCCGCGACCAGGGCGTCGCGCGGCGCGCCACGGATGCCCTTGCCTATCCGGTCAATGAAACGCGCCGCTGTCAGCCAAGCGATGCTCGAAGCCAGCGGAAAGACCGGTTTGGTAAAAGCGGCAAGGCCGTAGCCGAACGCCGCCAGGAGCTTGCGTTTGCCGAGAAAGTCGCTTAGCGCACCGGAGAAAATCTTCGTGATCGAGGCTGCGGCCTCCGCGATACCTTCGATGAAGCCGACAGTGAGCGTGGATGCACCGAGTACGGTGACGAGATAGAGAGGCAGCAGTGCGTGGATCATCTCGGAGGAGAGATCCATGAACAGCGACACCAACCCGAGCGCCCAGACGCTTCGGGGAATCTCGCGCCATCGGAACAAGGACTGGCGGTGCGGAGGCATAGAGTTTTCCAATTGTCATCGCCGGGCTCGCCCCGGCGACCCACCTGAATCGGGATGGCCGGAACGGGTCCGGCCATGACAGTCCGAGGAGGTCTATGCCGCTTCTTTCGTCTTCGTCGGCGCGAAACGCTGGTAGAAGCCCTCTTCTTTGGCGGCAAGATCAAGCAGCAGCTTGTTAGGTGCAAAGCGCTGACCGTATTTCTTTTCCAGCTTGCGGCACAAGGCGACGAAATTCTTGGTTCCCATCATGTCTATCCAGGACAGAGTGCCGCCTGAGAACGGCGCAAAGCCGAAACCCAGAATTGAGCCGACATCGGCTTCGCGCACGTCGGTAAGGACATTCTCCTCGAAGCAGCGCGCGGTTTCCAGGGCCTGGATGCCGAGCAGCCGAAGCTTCAATTCCTCGACGTCGATTTTTTCCGGCGCGAGCAGTTTCTTCAGCTGCAGGTCGACAAGGTCGGGCCATAGTTTTTTCGGCCCATTGGCTGGGTAATCGTAGAATCCCTTGCCATTCTTGCGGCCAAAACGGCCGCGTTTCTCAACCATCTCTTCCAGCAATTTCTTTTGCCGCGGATCGACCGCCTTCGGGCCGAGATCGGCCTCTGTCGCCTTGAGGATCTTCCATGCGAGGTCCACCGCCACCTCGTCGTTGAGGGCGAGTGGTCCAACCGGCATTCCAGCGATGCGGCCGACGTTTTCGATCATCGCTGCGGGCACGCCTTCAGTCAGCATCAGATGCCCTTCCCGGATATAGGTGCCGACGACGCGCGATGTATAAAAGCCGCGGGAATCGTTGACCACGATCGGTGTCTTGCGAATTGCGCGGACGTAATCGAGAACAACGGCAAGCGCCCGGCTGCCGGTTTGCTTGCCCAGAATGATCTCGACCAACATCATGCGATCGACCGGCGAGAAGAAGTGAATACCGATAAACCGTGCCGGATCTTTGAACTCGGAAGCGAGCGAAGTGATCGGAAGTGTCGACGTGTTCGAGCCAAGAATCACGTTGTCGCCGATCACTGCCTGAATTTTGGCGATGACCTCGGACTTGACCTTTCGATCCTCGAACACGGCCTCAATGACGAGGTCGCAGTCTTTCAACGAATCGTAGTCGGCCGTGGGCGTGATGCGGGCCAGCAATTCGTCTCGCTCTGCTCCCTTCATTCGCCCTTTCATCACGCGGTCGCTCAGCGCCTTATGCAGGGCCGCCTTGCCCTTTTCGGCGGTCTCCTGGTCGCGATCGATCAGCGCCACCTGCAGCCCGGCGGCTGCGCTGACTTGCGCGATGCCCGCGCCCATGAAGCCAGCACCCACTACGCCGATTTTTTTCAGCTGTGTCGGCGGCTCGTTTGGCGGCCGCCTGGCACCCTTGTTGAGATCCTGCATCGAGACGAAAAGGGAGCGAATCATCGCTGCCGCTTCCGGCGAGCGCAGGATTTTGGCGAACCAGCGCGATTCGATGCGCAGTGCCGTATCAAAGGGCACCTGGAGCCCTTCATAGACGACCTGAAGAATGGCGCGCGCCGCCGGATAGTTGTCGTAGGTCTCGCGACGGTAGATGGCGTTGGCGGCGGGAAAGGTCATCATTCCCGCTTTCGAATAAACCGGGCCACCCGGCAATCGGAAACCTTCGGTGTCCCACGGCGCCTTGGCCTTGCCGCCAGCCTTGATCCAGTCCATGGCCGCCTTGATCAGATCTGCCTGGGGCACGACGGCGTCGATCAACTTCATGGCTTTGGCGCGATCCACCTTAAGCTGGTCGCCCTTGAGCAGAAACTGCAGCGCGTCGGCTGCCGGAAGCATGCGGGCCACGCGCTGGGTGCCGCCGGCGCCGGGAAACAATCCGATCTTGACTTCGGGCAGACCGAGCCGCGTCTTCGGATTGTCGGCTGCCACCCGATAATGGCAGGCAAGCGCGAACTCGAAGCCGCCACCCATGGCAGTGCCATTAAGCGCGCACACCCAAGGTTTGCCGCTCGTCTCGATACGCCGGTAAACCTGCGATAGTTTTCGACTTTCATCGAATACGAAAGCAGCGGCGGCCTCTTCGCCTTTCGTGCGCACCAGATTGGCGAATACAGCGCCCATACCCTCGAGCATCGTAAGGTCGGCGCCGCCACAGAAGGCTTCCTTGCCCGAGGTGACGACGACCCCTTTGATCGCCGCGTCGGCGGCGGCTTTATCAACCAGCTCGCCCAGCTCCTCGATCACGCTTGTGTTGATGACATTCATGGAACGCCCGGCCATGTCCCAGGTCACGAGCGCGATGCCGTCCGCGTCGACATCGATCTTGAAATTCGCCATCGCCGACTCCTGTTTACCTGCGCATGATCATTTCGAAACTGGCCTCGGCTTTTTCGACCATGCCCTATAAAGGTTCGCCATTTTTCCTCGTGTAACGTGCGCCCTTTTCGTCAAGCACCACCATCATATCGATGTCGGAATAATGCGCGCGTTCGGACGAGGCACGTGTACCGACCTCGATAAAGACCGCATCACGATCCGAGCGATTGATCAGACAGTGTCCGCTGGGCACACCCGCCTTCCAGGCGACGGCATCCCCTGGCTTGAGCACGATGTCGCCTCCATCCTCCCGCAACACCACCTCTCCTTCCAGCACGTAGACGAGTTCGTCCTCGCTCTCATGCCAGTGGCGCTGCGAGGACGCGGCGCCCGGCTTGAGCGTGCAGACGTTGACGCCGAACTGCGTGAGACCTGCGGCGCGGGCGAGCCGCTTGCGGCTGCGCCCTTCGACGGCCTTGTTGAAGGGCGGTGGATATCCCGTCGACGTGTCGATCGGGATTTTATCGATGTCGATTTTCGGCATGTTAAACGCGTTCGATAATCGTGGCCGTCCCCATGCCGACGCCGATGCACAATGTTACGAGCGCGGTTTCCTTGTCGCGCCTCTCCAGTTCATCGAGAACCGTGCCGAGAATCATCGCACCCGTGGCGCCAAGGGGATGGCCCATGGCAATGGCGCCACCGTTCACGTTGATCTTCTCGTGCGAAATGTCGAGCGCCTGCATATAGCGCAACACCACCGAGGCAAATGCCTCGTTGAGTTCCCACAGATCGATGTCCTTTTTCGTCATGCCCGCCCTTTTCAGCACTTTTTCTGTCACCGGGATTGGGCCGGTCAGCATGATCGACGGCTCGGAGCCCACATTAGCGAACTGACGGATCTTGGCGCGGGGTTTCAGACCCGCTGCCTTGCCCGCGGCTTTGCTGCCGATAAGCACTGCGGCGGCGCCGTCGACAATTCCGGAGGAGTTGCCCGGCGTGTGAACGTGATTGACTGCCTCAACCTCGGGATAACGCTGCACGGCGACTGCGTCGAAGCCCGCCATCTCGCCCATCTGCACAAAAGAAGGCTGCAGGGCCGCCAGTGTCTGCATGGTCGTGCCCGGCCGCATATGCTCGTCTTTGGCCAGAATTGTCAGGCCGTTGACGTCCTTCACCGGGATAACGGAATTTTTGAAGCGCCCCTCGTCCCAGGCCTTGGCGGCGCGTTTCTGGCTTTCGACCGCATACGCATCTACGTCATCGCGCGTAAATCCGTACTTCGCCGCAATAAGGTCGGCGGAAATGCCCTGCGGCAGGAAATACGTCGCCACCGCGATGGAAGGGTCGATCGGCCAGGCGCCGCCTGATGCGCCAATGCCGACGCGGCTCATCGATTCAACTCCGCCGCCGATCGTCATTTCGTGCTGACCCGACATGACTTCGGCGGCAGCAAAGTTCACCGCATCGAGGCCGGACGCGCAAAAGCGGTTGATTTGCACACCCGGCACGCTGTCACCAAAGCCCGCGACCAGTGCCGACGCGCGCGCGATATCACCGCCTGCTTCGCCGACAGGGTCGACGCAACCAAGCACCACATCCTCGACGAGCGCAGGGTCGAGCTTGTTGCGGTCCTTTACTGCTGCAAGCGTCTGTGCAGCGAGGTTGAGTGCGGTTACCTCGTGCAGCGATCCGTCGGCCTTGCCACGCCCGCGAGGGCTGCGGACGTGATCGTAGATGAATGCCTCTGGCATGGAGACTCTCCAGTATGGGTGGGCGTCAAAGGCTGCGCGCGATCAGCAATTTCATGATCTCGTTGGTGCCCGCGTAAATGCGCAAGACGCGCGCATCGCGATACATGCGCGAGATCGGGTATTCATCCATATAGCCATAGCCGCCGAACAATTGCAGGCATCGGTCGATCACTTTGCCTTGCGTGTCGGTGAGCCTGTACTTGGCCATGGAGGCGGTGACGGTATCGAGTTGGCCGCCGACATGCCGCTCAATGCAATGGTCCAGAAAAACCTTAGCGATTGTCGCCTCAGTCTTGCACTCGGCGAGCTCGAATTGGGTATTCTGGAACTCGATAATCGCCTGCCCGAAGGCCTTGCGCTGCTTTACATAGTCGATCGTCAGCGCGAGTGCCCGCTCCATCATGGCTACGGCGTGGATCGCGACGATCAGGCGCTCCTGCGGCAATTCCTTCATCAGTTGGTAGAAGCCCTGCCCTTCTTCGGTCCCGAGCAGGCTGGACGCCGGCAACCGCACATCCTCGAAAAACAGCTCCGAGGTATCGGCTGCGTCCATGCCGAGCTTCTTCAGCTTGCGGCCACGCCGAAATCCCTGCACGTCGTCGGTTTCGACCACGAATAATGACGTGCCCTTCGCCCCGGCTTTCGGGTCCGTCTTGGCCACAACGATAATCAGATTGGCGTGTTGTCCGTTCGTTATGAACGTCTTCGATCCATTGAGCACATAACCATTCCCGGATTTCTTCGCCGAGGTGCGGACGCCTTGCAGATCCGAGCCGGTGCCTGGTTCTGTCATGGCGATCGCGCCGACCAGCTCGCCGGTGGCGAGTTTCGGCAGCCATCGCTTTTTCTGTTCTTCGGTGCCGTAGTGCATGATGTAGGGCGCAACGATCCCCGAATGCAGTGGCGCGCCAAAAGTATCGAACCCGGCCAGCGCAAATTCGCGATTGATGACCGCTTCATGCGCAAATGTGCCGCCGGCGCCGCCATACTCCTCTGGCATCGAAGCGCAGAGCAGCCCCGCCGCGCCTGCCTTGGTCCAGACGTCGCGATCGTAGATGCCAGCCTCGTGCCAGCGATCGAGATGCGGAACAAATTCGTCGGCAATAAACCGCCGCGCCTGCTCCTCGAGCAGGACGAGATCTTCGCTCATCCAAGCTGGTCGCGGGAGATTTAATGCTTCCATTGGGCGATTCGTCTTTTTTGCAACATACGACCGTCCGCCTGCCCGCGCGAGGGATTACTGCCGCTGGTCCTGCTCACCGAGCTTACTGCTCGGCGAGCGTTGTCATTTTGCCGGGTCCTTGACGTTCTCGATCGTATCAAACTCGACGTTGCGGATCGCGCCGTCGACCTTTTCCACCCGGCGGATGTAAACGTTTTGCACGATGTCACGCGTATTCGGATCAATTGAGATGGGTCCCCGCGGGCTATCCCATTTCATGCCCTTGGCAGCCCCGATCAGCGCATCTCCATCGGCTTTGCCGCCGGTCTTTTTTAACGTTTCATAGATCAGGTGCATTCCATCCCAGCCGCCAATCGAGAACACGTCGGGGTTTCGCTTGAACTCGGCCTGATACGCTTTCACGAAAGCTTCGTTCGCCGGCGACTTATGCTCCCATGCGTAATGAAAGACGGTTCTGATCCCGACCGCCGAGTCGCCCATGCTCTTGAGCGCATTGTCGTCCATGGTGATTTCACCCTGCCCAAGGATTCTGCTGGCGGGAAACCCACGCTCGTGCATCGCCTTGGCCATGGCCGGCGGTTGAGAGCCGCCGGGAATGAAAATGAAGATCGCTTCCGGGTCGAGGTCTTTCGCGCGTTGCACGAAGGCCGAGAAATCGGGACTGGCAATCGGCATCCTCACCGATCCGACGATTTGACCGCCTGCCTCCTTGAAGCCTTTGGCGAACCAGGTTTCCGCGTCGATGCCCGGTCCGTAGTCCGAAACCATTGTATAGATTTTGCGGATCCCGGCTTTGAAGGCCCACCCGCCGAAAGTGTACTCAAGCTGCGGAATGGTAAGCGAGGTGCGAACGATATATGGTGATTTCGTGGTGATGATCGACGTAGCGGCGTTCATCACGACCATCAGTTTTTTTGCTTCCGCTGAAACGTCACCTGCACCCAGGGCTTCCGGCGTCAGCACAAAGCCAGCCAGAACATCGACCTGATCGCGCACCACCAATTCCTGCGCCAGTCGCTTCGCTACGTCGGGATTTGGGCCGCCGGTATCCCTGCGAATGATTTCAATCTTCTTGCCGGCAACAGTGTCACCATGCTGTTTGATATAAAGCTTTATGGCATTATCCATCTGCGCGGCGGTGTCGGCGAACTGACCGGAATAGGCCATGATCAGTCCGATCTTGACGGTCTGTTGGGCGTTCGCCGAGGATGCCGCCAGAACTGCCGCTGCGATGACCAGCAAAGCCTTTCGCATTCACGTCCTCCCGACAGCTGTTTCAGCAAATCATGTTTGACAGGCTAGCGGGATTTCCGGGCCACGTCACGGAGTCGCCGGCGTGTTGAAATTCGGGATTTTTGATCATCTCGACACTGACGGCAGCCCTTTGGGCAGCTTTCTTGACAACAGACTGCGGCTTCTCGAGTTGATTGAGCAGGCGAGCTTCCAGGCCTACCATCTTGCGGAGCATCACTCGACGCCGCTGGGCATGGCATCAAGCCCGAGCGTTTTTCTGGCAGCAGCAATCCAACGGACTCGCAGGATCAGATTAGGCCCGCTCGTCTATGTGTTGCCGCTTTATCATCCGCTGCGCCTGTACGAAGAAATCTGCATGCTCGACCAACTGAGCGGCGGCCGCCTGACGGTCGGCGTCGGCCGCGGCGGAGCGCTCATTGAGCACCAGCGTTTTGGGATCGATCCGGCGGTGGCGCCTGCCATGTATCAGGAAGCTTTTGCCGTTCTCATGCGCGCCTTCGAATCCGACGTGCTGAATTTCGAAGGCCGATTTTATAATTACAAGGACTACGTCATTCAGGTTAAGCCGGTTCAGCAACCGCATCCTCCCATCTGGTATGGCGCACCTCATGCCGATGCGGTTGCCTGGGCGGCGCCGCGCGCTATTAATGTGGTATCGCTGGGGCCCGGCGCTCGCGCGCGGGCGATCAGCGACCGCTATCACGAAGAATGGAAGAAACTTGGACGCGATGGCGGCACGCTTCCCGGCATAGGCATTACGCGGCATATCGTGGTCGCTGAACGCGATGAGGCAGCAAGCGCGATCGCACAGGCCGCCTATCCGCGATGGCGCGAAGCGATTGAATATCTTTGGCGGCGGTCAAAGATGGAATTTGTTCTGAAGGAGATCTATCCGCCCGATTTCGCGACGCTAGAACGCATTGGTCACGGCGTTGCAGGTTCGCCCGCAACCGTGCGGAATTATCTCGCCCGACTGCATGATGAAACCCGCGTCAATACCGTTCTCTGTCAGATGATTTTCGGCAGCATGCGTTTCGATGACGCGGCACGCTCAATCAGGCTATTCGGACGCGAGGTCATTCCAGCATTCTCATAACCGCATAGCTGTCTATCTGGATTACCGCGGTCGCTGGTGTTACCAACGGCTTGGAATGCCGGGTCATTCAGTAAGCGCGCAAACGGGTACCAAGCCCGGCGATGTCGAATCGACGTACGCCTGGTTGCGTCTGGTTGTCGCCCTCACGATCAGCACGATTGCGGGCGTCGGCATGTGGTCGGTCATGGTCGCACTGCCGACCATGCAGACCGATTTTGGCGTCTCGCGCGCCGATGCGTCGCTTCCATTTACCATGGTGATGTTAGGTTTTGCCGGCGGCGGCGTCCTCATGGGTCGTCTCGCCGATCGCTACGGAATCGCTGTTCCTCTGGGCGTGGGCATTTTGGCGCTGTCAGCCGGATATCTCGCGACCGGCTGGGCGCCGAGCCTGTGGTTCGTCGCCCTCGCCCATGGCCTCATCGGAATCGGCTGCTCGGCCAGCTTTGGACCATTGATGGCCGACATCTCGCATTGGTTTCTGCGCCGGCGCGGAATCGCGGTCGCTCTTGCCGCAACAGGCAATTACCTCGCCGGAACGATATGGCCTCCCGTCATTCAGCACTTCATTTCGCAGTGGGGCTGGCGCGCGACGCACATCGGTGTCGGCCTGTTTTGCCTGATCACCGTATTGCCTCTTGTATTCGCAATGCGCCGCCGGATCGATGGCCATGATGATGACGCCGGCGACGCTGCGGTCGCGCGGCGCCAAGCTGAAGCACCTTTCTCACCGCTAATGTTGCAGATCCTGTTGTGCATCGCCGGCGTCGCCTGCTGCGCGGCTATGGCCATGCCGCAGGTGCACATTGTCGCGTATTGCGGGGATCTCGGTTACGGCGTCGCGCGCGGTGCGGAAATGCTTTCGATGATGCTCGGTTTCGGGATTATCAGCCGCGTCGCCTCCGGCTTCATTGCCGATCGCATTGGCGGCGTGCGGACGCTGCTGCTCGGCTCGGTGCTGCAAGGCGTGGCGCTGTTTCTTTATCTCTGGTTCGACGGACTCGTTTCTCTCTATGCGATCTCGGCTTTGTTCGGCCTGTTCCAGGGCGGCATAGTGCCCAGCTATGCTATCATTGTCCGCGAATATTTTTCGCCACGCGAGGCAGGCACTCGTCTCGGACTCATTTTGATGGCAACGCTGCTCGGCATGGCGCTCGGCGGCTGGATGTCAGGCCTGATTTTCGATCTCACCGGCTCCTACCGGGCGGCATTTCTGAACGGTCTCGGATGGAATCTGGTGAACGTGTCGATCATGATATGGCTGCTCCAACGCTCGCGGCGTCGCACGGCGTTTGCCTGGGGCTGAACTGCGGATCAG
>Ga0114129_10005185_pt1 | contig 18350 bp, 14 predicted proteins | sample RhiMetdeltSRZDD1_FD_80071 | JGI IMG/M metagenome (GOLD analysis project Ga0114129, IMG submission 80071) | Populus rhizosphere microbial communities from Tennessee, USA - Rhizosphere MetaG P. deltoides SRZDD1 (version 2) (version 2) | ecosystem: Host-associated > Plants > Roots > Rhizosphere >...
GGAGAGCAAACAGCGCCGACACGACGTGCGTCGCCGGGTGTTTCATGGCGAAATTATGACGCCGCTCGTTTGGGAATGGTTGTGAAGAGTTAAAGGCAGGGGCCAGGGCGCGAGCGCGTCCGCGGCCCGATCGAGAGCAGCCGCAAGGCGGCGTTCCTGCTGGGCGACGCGCCCGGTATCACCGGCATCGACGGCTTCCGAGAGGCCGGGGAGGAGCGCTGGTTCATAGCTGAACGCGGGTGCGTAGATCTGATGCCGATACCATGGCCGGCCTTCGAGGCCGGCGGGATCAAGCAGTGCTCCTTCGACGCGCATCAGGCGCCGGTTGATCGCATCGATCGCAAGCCGATCCCCACGCGCGAGCGCTTCGGATGTGCGGTGGGCGCCGGCAGCGGCCGCCGCTGCGAAACGCGCCAACGCCGCGTCCGCGATCGTGAGGTTGGTTGATGTGCCGTGCGCGGACTTTGCCGTCCAGCGCTGCTGGACGGCGGCGAGGAATTCGCCAATCCGACTGGCGTACCGGACCTCGTCGAACGGCAGCGCATCCGCGTTCGCAAGACGCATCGTCAGTGTCGCCCAGATGCGCGTCAACTCTGCGTGCCGGAGAAAACCGGGATCCGCGAAGCGCGATACCCAATCGTGATTGTCGTAGGCCGAGTGATACACGCCATACGGTCCCTCGAAGCGGAGATCGACAATCGGCACGCCGAGGAAGTTGAGGAACACCGCATAGTCCGAGCCGCCGCCGACGCGGGTCTGTATCGCGGAGTCGGGCGCGCCTGCGACGGACGAAACGAGGCCGGCAAGCGCCGGTACGGCAAGCGCGGCGAACGTCGATCCTGACACGGCTGCATCGACATTCAGGTACGCGACCGCCTTCTCGCGCAGTTCGTGCTCGTGTTCCTCGCCCCACTCGGTTGACGACGCCAGGGCGAATTCCTCGGCGTCCCAGCTTGCAAGGATGATCGTACGCGCGGGGCGGAAGCCGCTTCGCGCGAGTGAGCCAAGCGCGCGCGCCGTTTCCATCAGCACCGTGGAGCCGCTCGATGGATCGACGCCGCCGAACACCCATGCGTCGCGGTGGTTGCCGGCGATGACCCATTGGTCGGGATGCGCCGATCCGATGATGCGGCCGATGACCGTCCAGATCGGGCGCACGGCTTCGTTGTTGGTGACGTGGACGCGCATCAGCGCGCCAGGCCCGACGTGATAACTCGTGTCCAGGGCGCCACGCCACGAGCGCGGCGACGAGGGACCGCCAAGCGCCTGCAGGATCACGTGCGCGTCGCGCGCGGAGATCGGCACGCTCAGGATCGAAGGCAGCACCTCCGCGGCGTCACGCGACAGACGGCGGGCGCCTGGCGTCGACGACCAGCCGGGCGTGAGTGGATCGCCGGGTGCGAGGAAGTCGAATCCGACAGCGCCTCGCTGAATGTGATCCCCGGGTCCTCGCGGGCCGGCCGGATACGTCGGGGCGCGTGCCTCTCCTTCGTCGATCGGATCCGAGTACATCAGGACCGCCGTCGCGCCGCGCTGCTGCGCCGTAAGAACCTTGTATCCGCGGTAGCTGTAGGGCACGGAGTGGCGGAGGAGCACGATCTTGCCGCGCACGTCGACACCCCGATCGGCCAGCCAGTCGAAATCGGATGGACTGCCGCTGCCTGCAAAGACGACAGGAGCGGTGACGTCTCCGCTCGCGCTGTATGCGTGAAACGCGACGGCGTCCTCCTGTTCCTCGCGCAGCGTGGCACGCCATGGATGCGGCGCGATCATGTCGACGGAAGTCTCTCCGGGGTACGGCAGAAGAACGTCGTGCTCGACGATGTCGACCGAATCGAGCCCCGCGGCCAGCCACTGGTCGCGCGTCCATTCGGCCAAAAGCCGGTCACGCGCCGTGCCGGCGATGTGAGGTTCAGCGGTAAGAAAGCGGTGGTCGGCCTCGAGACGCCTCGTCGATGGAAAGCGCGAGATGCGCTGCTCGACCGTGTGCTGGGCGGCAACGCTCGTCGCACTGAAGCCCTGGATTGGTGTGGTAAGGCCAGGACGCGCCGGCCGGGCAACAACGAGGACGATCGCTCCCGCGATCGTGCCCGCCAGCGTCATCCAGAGACCCGAGTAGGCTCGCCAGCCCATGCCGCGCATCCTACACCGGGGTCAGACTCGGGTGACGGGTTGTACGCGAGTCTGACTCGGGTGACGGGATGCAGGCGAGTCAGACTCGCGTACCGGGCGTCACCCGAGTCTGACCCCGAAGAATGGCGCCAAGCTTAGCGATGGCGTCGCACAACTGGTCATCGCTCAGGTACGGCGCGGGGCCAAGGCGAAGAACCTCGCCGCGGGCGTCTGCGAAAACTGCCACGTGCCGCAAGGCCCGCACCAGCTCTGTGGCGCGCGGTGTGCGAATCGCAAGAAACCCCGCTCGGCGTACCGCCGGGATTTCCTGCGCGCGAGCAACCAAAGGATCGACGTCCAGCGCGGCGAATGACGATGCGAGGAGGCCGACCTGATGGAGGCTGACCTCGCGAAGGTGGTCTGGCGTGAGCCGCTGCGCGACATGAAAGGCGAACACCGCGGCTGCGCGATAGTGCGATGTCGGATCGTAAGTTGCTCCCGCAAACGCATCTGCGCCCGGCGCATATGTCACGCGTCCGTGCTCCGCGGATTCCAGCTGCTCGAACTCCGCGAACCATCCCGTCAGGACGGGTCGCATCCGGCAGCCCGGCGGCACTCGCAGGAAACAGTTGCCCTCGCCAAGCTGGCAGTACTTGTAGCCGCCGCCGGTGATGAACGCGTTTGCAAGACCCATGGCCCGGACATCGAACGGAACGACATTCAACTGGTGATAGGCATCGACCAGGAGTGCGGCGCCGTGCGCTTCGCACGCGGCGGCAACTCGATCGAGCCCAGAGACGATTTCCGCGGACTCGAACATGACCGATGACGCCATGACGGCGAGCGTCCGATCGTCGACGGCTCGAGCAATGCGATCGCTCAGGTCTTCCACAGGGGCGGTCGCGATTCGGACGACCTCAACGCCCTCTTCGGCAAGACGATCGAGCTGGCGGCGAATCGAGTGAAATTCCCCGGTCGTCGTGATGATGCGGCGGCGCTGCCGATACGGCAGCGCGGACAGCCAGCGCGTGACGAGCTCATGCGTGTTCTGGCCGAGCGCGATGTTGTCGGCCGAGTCGCCCAGCAGCCGCGCGAAGCCGTCGCGCACCTTTCCGGCCTCCTCCGAGGCGCGCGCCCACTTCTCGTCCACGAGCGCCGCTGCGTCGAGCCAGGCGTGTTGTTGCGCTTCGAAGGCCACATCCGGCCACGCCTGGTGCGAGTGGCCCGTCAACAGCAGCCGCTCGGTGACGCGAAATCGGGAGTAGTGGGCGGCGATCTCGTTCACACCCGTAGTCTACGGTCTGCCGAGGTATTGCCGTTCATAGGCAGAGCCGAGCGCGATACAGAGGAAATGGAGATCTGTTTGGCGCGAACGGCTGACGGTAGACGGTAGACGCAAAGCTTAGAGCCGCCCGCGTATCTCCCAGAGATCGGAAAACAGCGGGCGGCCGACGGTACTCGAAAGATACGCAGCCCCGCTTGATCCGCCTGTTCCGCGCTTGACGCCGATCGTCCGCTCCACCATCTTCACGTGCCTGTAGCGCCACTCCTGAAGTCCTTCATCGAGGTCCACGAGCCGCTCGCAGAGTTCGGCGTTCTTCGGGTCGCGTCGATAGATGTCGATCAGGATCTGCTGCACATCGGCGGATGGCTCGACTGGGGACGTGACGGTTCGCGACAGCTGTGCGGACGGAACGGGGTAGCCTTCCCGCGAGAGGTAGTGAAGAAACGAGTCCCACAGCGTCGGCGCGTGGTATCTCTCCGTCAACGCCCTGCGAGCGCGGCTGCCTTCCGGATATCGCGCGATGGCCGCCTCGGTCTTCGCGCCGAGGAGAAACTCGATCTGGCGGAACTGGTCCGACTGAAAGCCGCTTGCGGCCTCCAACCGCGCACGGAAGCTCAGAAACTCCAGTGGCGTCATCGTCTCGAGGATGTCGAGCTGCGCCACCATGACTTTCAGGATCGTGAGGATCCGCTTCAGCGTGTGCTGCGCGCGGTGCGGCTCGTCGCCTGTCAGCAGCCGCGCGACGCGATCGAATTCGTGCAGCAGCTCCTTGAACCAGAGCTCGTAGACCTGGTGAATGATGATGAAGAGCATTTCGTCGTGCTCCCCATCGGACCGCGCCTGCTGCAGCGAGAGAAGCTCGTCGATCTTTAGATAGCTTCCGTACGTGACGGCGGGATGTGCGTCAGCCATGTCGGTCCCCGATGCGATCAACCACGAAGAACACGAAAATCTCGAACGTTACGAAACCCCATCGAGGTCAGACTGTGGAACGTCGAGACCGACGGCGCGCATCAGCGCGATTGCGTTGCTGTGCGTTACCGGCCCTGGTTTCATGACGTAGTCGAACTGGATCTCTCCACGCTCGAAGCGGTCGTCGAAGTGCACGTTGACTGCGCGCGGCGCGAGTTCGTCCGCGACCCTCGTCAGCGCGAGATCGTGAGTGGTGATGAGGCCGATCGCCTGGCGGTCGACGAGCGCGCCGAGGACGCCCGACGCGCCGACGACGCGATCGTGAGAGTTGGTGCCATGAAAGAGCTCGTCGAGGAGGAAGAGCACCGGCACCGCACCAGACGCGAGATCGGCGATGTCGCGGATACGGGTGATTTCAGCGTAGAAACGCGATCGTCCTTCCTGAAGCGAGTCCTGGATGCGCAGTGTCGCCCCGATGCGCAGCGGCGTGAGCCGTAACACCCTCGCGCGCACCGGCGCACCGGCGAAGGCGAGCACCGCATTGACGCCAACGGTCCGCAGCAGCGTGCTCTTCCCCGACATGTTCGAGCCGCTGACGACGAGCAACTGCGGCCCGGACGTGTCACTCCCAGACTCAGCTCGAGGTGATCCTGAGCCCGTCGTCCCTCGACCGGGCTCGGGACCATCCTGAGCTTGTCGTCCCTCGACCGGGCCCGGGACGACCCTGAGCTTGTCGAAGGGTCGAAGGGTAGGGTCAGGTCCGCCGGGCTCGCCAAGATGTACATCGTTGCGAATCATGCGAGCCGCCGGAACCAACGGGTGCCCGAGCGCGACGCCGTCGAACACTCCGTGGCGGAAAGCGGGCGTCATGATTTCTGGAAACGGGTCGTCGGGGTGTTCGTACCGGTACGCCGAGAGCGATGCGATTGCCTCGAACTCCCCTGAGGCGCGCAGCCACTCGCGCACCTCGCGTCCGTGGGCGCGGCGCCACGCCTCGATGGCGAGCGCAAGATGTGTGCCCCACAGCACCGACGCGGCAAGAGGCGCAAAGAACATGTTGTGCTGCCAGTCGTGGAGCTCCACCAGCCGATGGAGTCGACGTATGGAAGCGGATGCTCGGGCGGCCGGGTTCGTCGCCCTGGCGCCGGCGAGCTGACCCTGCAGCTGCGTGAGACGAGCCGCAGTGAAACGCTCCTGCTCGAGGAGGGCCAGTACGACTGCGAGCACGTCAAGGTCTCGCGCGGCGGCATCGGCGCCGTGCAGCGCTGTGGCGATCCGCTGCCGAAGCGGCAGCGAGAACAGGATTTCCAGCAACACCACGGCGACGAACGCCGCCGAATCGCCGGTCGCGATCCAGGATCCGGCCGATGCGATCGCCGCCATGGTCAAGGTCGTCGCGACCGGACGCATCCACCGGCCGCTCAAGTGCGGTGGTCCCTCCGCCCATGCGACGACGGCTTCGCTGTGAACGCTCGCGCGGATGTCGGCGCCGGCAAGCGACAGCGCCTCGCGAAGATCGAGACGCGGCGCGAGGTCACTCGTCGCCTGCTGTCGCGCGAGAATCTCGGGCGCTTCAGCGGGCGCCAGCAGCCATCCCGCGAGCGTTTCTTCCCCGGCCCGGGTGCGCGCGATCGACAGCAGCTCGAACAGCGATGCGGGGCCGAAGAGATCGAGATCCTGCGCGTACAGATGGTCGGGATCGCGAAAGCGCTCGCCGGTGTCACCTGTGCCCGCCCACCGGTCTTCGATGCGCGCGAGCCCGCGCTCGTAGAACGCGATGGCACGCGCCGCGGCGTCGCGTTTCCGCAGCACGCGGTCGTGCCTCACGACGAGTACAGCAAACACCGCGACGGGAAGCGCCAGCCACCACGGCGTGATCCATCCACGCCACGCGGCGAGCGCAGACAGCACCCCCAAGACAAATACCGCCAGCCGTGCGTAGCTGAAATGGGCGTCGAGCCGCGTCAGACTGGCGTGGGTCTCGCGGCGGGCGCCCAGACGTGCGCGATACTCGTCGGCCGGGGCGTTCGGCATCGAGCGATTATGGCGCGAGCGAACGTGCGAATTGCCGGAAGTCCGCTTCAGCAGGCCCGTGAAGGGCCTCCCGACCGCCGATCATCGCCTTATTGAGAAAGTCCACGAGCGGCGAGACGGCTCGGAAGACTTTAAGGAGGTCCGGGTAGAACCGCGCGCTGAGCGCGAAATCAGCCGGGAATTCGCGGCCTGCGACGAACTGCTTGTGCCGGAGGTATTCGGCCGCGGGATGATCTTTCGCGTACCCGCGCGGTACGCGCGTCAGCTGTTCGCCGCCAAGACTGCCGACGGCCCGCGTGAACGTCGTCGCGGTGACGATGCGGTGAAGCTTGCGGTGGCGCTGCGCGACCGACGCGCGAATCGCCTGTAGATCCTCCGACGAGGGCATGTAAGAGCCGCCCCCGATCCAGACCCATTGCGGCGCGATTTCCAGATAGAGTCCCGCGCCCTCTCCCTTCGGAAACTTGCGCGAGGGAAAATGCGCGGAAACGTGGGTCTTCAGCGGCGTCTTGTCTTCGCTGAAGCGGGTGTCGCGGTAAATCCGGTAGAGCGACACACGCGGATCCGCGACCAGATCCGGCGCAAACGCGGGGAGGTCCGATGAGAGCTGTTCGAGCAGCACGACCATCGGCCCCCGGACGTGCTGCTCGTAATCAGTCTTCCGCGATCGAAACCACTCGCGATCGTTGTTCCGCTTCAGCGCTCGCAGGAACGCCAGCGTCTTCTTCGTAAACGGGGAGCGCACAACTAATGGGCCGTCCGGACTGAGTGGGTACCACTACGTACGCTGCTGGGCGGCCGCGGCCGCGAACCGCTCCTGCATCGCTCGCGTCAGATGCGGAACCTGGCCGATCATCCGCTGCATCAGCATCAGCTGCGCGCGGTGGTGCATCTCGTGCTCCTTCATGCTCATGATCATCTCGAACCGCGTCTTCGTGGCCGGCGCCATGCCTGGCGGCTGGTTGAACGGCTCGGCGAGAAAATCGTCGCTCAGCCCCTCGATCCATGACGCCGTCTCTTCCCCGCGTTGGGTCAGCAGCGCGATCAGCTCCGACTTCGTGCGAGGCATCTGCTCTTCCGCCTGCATCTGCCCGATCAGCTGTGGAAAATTGATCCCCTCAAACGACGTGCGCTTCTCCTTGTGCACGCCTGAGAACGAATCGGTCAAGGCAATATGCGTCAGCAACTGCCGGATCGAGCGCGTCCCTGGCGCCGCCACGAAATCGAGCTTCGATTCGGGAATCTCCTCGACGATCTTGAGCGTATTCCCGCGTACCGTGCGATATGAGCGCGCGAGGTCCTTGCCTCCGTAACACATCATGGGCGTTTTCTCCATTGGTGATTGATGATTCGTGATTGGTGATTAGTGCCTCGTGATTGTTGATCAACTACAGGGCTCGCGACGAGCAGTCGTGAATCGCGAATCACAAATATTACAATCGCCGTGTGACTTCCGTGCTCTCCGCGACGACGCGCGACGCGCTCGTCGCCGACCTGCGAGCCGTCGTAGGCGACCGATGCACGACCAACCCGACACAGCTCGAGCATCATGGCCACGGCGAGTCGTGGCACCCTCAGGCCGCACCCGACGTCGTCGTCTTTCCGGTGAGTACGGATGAGGTCAGCGCGATCGTGAAGGCCTCGGCACGCCACGGCGCGCCGGTCATCCCGTTCGGTATCGGCTCGTCGCTCGAAGGGCACGTCAACGCCATCAGCGGCGGCGTGTCGATTGACTTCTCGCGGATGACCCGGGTCCTCGCTGTGAACGCGGAGGATCTCGACGCCTCGGTCGAGGCGGGCGTGACGCACGGCCAGTTGAACAAGGCCTTGAACAACACAGGGCTGGCCTTCTGGGTCGACCCCGGCGCCGACGCGACGATTGGCGGCATGGCCGCGACGCGCGCATCGGGGACGACGGCGGTGCGCTACGGCACGATGAGGGAAGCCGTCCTAGCTCTTACGGTGGTGCTGGCCGACGGCCGCATCATCCACACGGGAAGCCGCGCGCGGAAGTCATCGTCAGGCTACGACCTCACCCGCTTGTTCGTCGGCTCTGAAGGGACCCTCGGTGTGATTACCGAAATCACGGTCCGCCTGTTCGGGTTGCCCGAAGCCGTTTCCGCCGCGGTCTGTCCGTTCGATTCGATGGAAGGCGCTGTTCAGACTGTCATCACGACAATCCAGCTTGGGATACCGGTCGCGCGCATCGAGTTGCTGGACGAAGCGCAACTCGACGCGGTGAACCGCTACTCGAAGTTGCACTGCGTGCTGAAGCCGACGCTCTTCTTCGAATTTCACGGTACCAGCGAGCAGGCGGTCTCAGAAAGCGCGAAGTCGGTGCAGGAGATCGCCGCGGAGCACGGCGGCCGCGATTTTCAATGGGCGACGACAACCGAAGATCGCGCGAGGTTATGGCAGGCCCGGCACAACGCGTTTTACGCGGCGCTCGCGTTGCGGCCCGGCTGCAAGCCATGGACGACGGATGTGTGCGTGCCGATCTCACGACTGGCGGAGTGCGTCCTCGAGACGCGAGCCGACGTACAGGAAGCAGGCGTCCTCGCGCCGCTCGTCGGTCACGCCGGCGATGGGAACTTTCATCTCATCTTCCTGATGAATCCGGATGACCCGACGGAGTTGCCGAAGGCGAAAGCGATCAACGCGCGGCTCGTGACGCGTGCGCTCGCTCTGGGCGGCACGTGCAGCGGTGAGCATGGCGTCGGAATGGGCAAGATGGAGTACCTGGTCGACGAGCATGGCGAATCGCTCGAGGTGATGAAGGCGATCAAACGGGCGCTCGATCCCGAGAACCGGATGAACCCGGGTAAGATGCTTCAAATGTGATGGCGAAACGACGGTTCGAGCCCTCTCTCTTCGATCTTCCCGAAAGCAAATCCAGCGCTCCGCCGCCGCCCCCCGGTACCGAAGCGGTAGCGCTGCACGAGGCGGCGCAGAGTCGTTATCTGAACTACGCGCTGTCGGTCATCACCTCACGTGCGCTGCCGGATGTGCGCGACGGCCTCAAGCCCGTGCAGCGCCGCATCCTGTACACGATGTGGCAGCAGAACCTGACCGCGGACGTCAAACATCGCAAGTGCGCGAAGGTGGTGGGCGACGTCATGGGCAGCTATCACCCCCATGGTGACGCCGCACTGTACGAAACGCTCGTACGCATGGCGCAATCCTTCTCGCTGCGCTACCCGTTGATCGACGGCTCAGGAAATTTCGGCTCGCTCGACGGCGACAGCGCCGCGGCGATGCGCTACACCGAGTGCCGCCTGGCCCGCATCGCCGACGAGATGCTGACGGAGATCGAACGGCGCACGGTCCATTTCCGGCCGAACTACGACGGCACGAAGACCGAGCCCGTGGTGCTGCCGGCGCGGGTCCCCAACCTGTTCATCAACGGCGCGACCGGCATCGCGGTCGGCATGGCGACGAACATCCCGCCGCACAACCTCGGCGAGATCTGCACCGCGTTGATCAAGCTCCTCGACAATCCCGACTTGAGCAGCGCGCAGTTGTGCCGCTACGTCAAGGGCCCTGATTTCCCGACCGGCGGTCAGATTCTGAATTCGCCGGAAGAGCTGAAGGAGATTTACAAGACCGGGTCCGGCACCGTTCGGCTCCGGGCCACGTGGGAGGAAGCGTCCAGCACGCGAGGCGGGCGGACGCTCTATGTCACGAGCATTCCGTACACGGTGAACAAGGCCGCTCTCGTCGAGCGTATCGCGGACGTCGTCCTCTCTCGCAAGCTGCCGCCGCTTCTCGACGTCAGGGATGTCTCCACCGACGATGTGCGGATCGCGCTGGAGATCAAGAAGGACGCCGATCCAAAGATGGTGATGGCGTATTTGTTCAAGAACACGCCGCTCCAGACCAACTTCATCGTCAATCTGACGTGCCTGATCCCGACCGAGAATGCCGAGGTCGGGCGTCCCGAGCGTCTCGATCTGCACCAGGCCCTGATGTATTTCCTGCAGTTCCGGCTGCAGGTCGTCACGAATCGTCTCGAGCACGAGCTCGAGTCGCTGAGGAAGCGGATCCACATCCTCGAAGGGTTCGAGAAGGTTTTCGACGCGCTCGACGAGATCATCAAGATCATCCGAAAGTCCGAAGGCAAGGCAGATTCTGCCGAGAAGATCATGAAGCGCTTCGGACTCGACGCGGAGCAGGCCGACGCGATCCTCGAGTTGAAGCTGTATCGCCTCGCGCGCCTCGAGATTCTCGTCATCCAGAATGAGCTGGCCGACAAACGAAAGCGCGCGCGGCAGATCACAACGCTTCTGAAGGATGAAGACGGACGCTGGAAAGTGGTCCGGGACGAAATCGACGAGATCCACAAGACGTACGGTGGGAAGGACGACAGGCGCCGGACGCTCATCGAATCCGAAGAGGAGGTCTCCTTCACGGCGGACGATTTCATCGTCGAGGAAGACAACGTCGTCATCGTGTCCCGCGACGGGTGGGTGAAGCGGCAGAAGGAGGTGCGCGACGTGTCGACGACGCGGTTGCGCGAGGGGGATTCGGTGCTGGCGGTGCTGCAGGGCAGCACGAGGGCGACCGTGGTGCTGTTTACGAACTTCGGCGTTGCGTATACGTCGCGGATCATCGACGTGCCCGCATCGACCGGCTACGGCGAGCCGGTTCAGAAGTTGTTCAAGCTGCGCGACGGCGAAAAGGTGATCGCCGCGTACAGCCTTGATCCGCGCGTGGCCGGCAAGATTGCCGCGCGCAAGGAAGGCGACGCGCCCCCCGTGCACGCGCTGGCGGTGACGAGTGACGGCTACAGCCTGCGATTCAGCTTCGAGCCGTTTGTCGAGGCGAGCACCCGGACGGGACGACGCTACGCGCGTCCATCGGAAGGCGTGGAAGTGGTTGGCGTGGCGCGCCTCACGGGCGACGAGATCGTCATTGCCGCGACGCAGGACGCGCGCGCAATTCTCTGCCGCGCGGACGAGGTCAACTACCTTTCCGGGCCGGGGAAAGGCGTCATCCTGATCAAGCTGAGCGGCGGCGAGGACCGTGTGCTCGGCTTCATCGCCTCGACCGGCGACCGCGATCTCTTGCGCGTCGAAACGACCCGGGGCAGCGAACAGACCATCAGCACGACGAAATACGAGGTTACAGGACGGGGCGGCAAAGGCCGCGAGCTGCTCCAACGCGGCCAATTCACCCGCATCATCCCAGGCGAGGTCGAGAATCCCCAACCTCTGGACGGCGGGGGTAACGCTGCTCGTTGAGGGAACCAGCGACAAGGCAGATCTAGAGCTGATTTCGCCTTGGGACTCGAAAGGTTCGCTACACCCGTAGACATGGGCCTATAATCGATTGGTTCTATTCCATCGCCGGGACCTGCAGGCCGACCACCTCGCGATCAAGCCTCCCGGAACATGTGCCCGGCATCTCGCCTGGCGGAAGTTACATGAACAACCTCACACCAGATACACGCAGTACACGGATCGCCGTGTTCATCGATTTCGACAATATCGAGATCGGAGTCAAGAACACCATCGGCGGTAATTTCGACATTGGCCTCATCCTCGAGGCCATCAAGGAGCGCGGCGAAATCGTCACCAAGATCGCCTACAGCGACTGGAAGCGCGCGGGCGACTACAGCCGGCTCCTCACGCAGCACGCCATCCGCATGGTCCAGCGCAACATGACGCCTGGCGGCGACAAGAACGGCGCCGACATCACGATGGCGCTCGACGCCCTCGAAATGGCGTTCACCCACGACCACATCAACGCCTTCGTCATCGTCGGCGGCGACAGCGACTTCATCTCGCTGGTCGAGAAGCTCAAGCAGTACGGACGCAAGGTGATCGTCGTCGGCGGCCGCCAGTTCACCAGCATGACGATGCAGAAGAACTGTCACGAGTTCATCGCGTACGAGAACCTCGTGGGCAGGAGCGGTGGCGGGCGCAGCAGCGAACGCGGCAGCAAGCCGGCAGCCACGAGCGCGAGCGATATCTCAAAGGCGCTGCCGCTCGTCAAGCGCGCGCTGAAGGTGCTGTCGGAGCGCGAGGTCGCGCCGCAGCTGGGTCTTCTGAAGAGCACGCTGCTGCAGCTCGACTCGACGTTCTCGGAGCGCGAGTACGGCGCGGGCAGCTTCCGGGACTTCATGGAGAAGGTTGCGCAGACCGGCGCGGTGACGCTCAAGAATGCGGGCCGAAGCATGATGGTCGAATCGAGCGACCACGACGCAGACGAAGCCGGATCGCCGCACCACGAGCAGGAGCACGCTCGTCCGCCTCAGGCCGCCGCGCCCGCTGCGGCCGCCCCGCGCGGCGACACCGTCGAGCGGTACCATTCGGACGCGCCTGCCTCCGACGAAGACGACGAAGAGTCGATGCCCGCATCGCCGATGACGATGCAGGACGGGATCCGCGCCGTGCAGCAGGCGTTCACGCAGGCGTCGCCGGCGCCGCGCTGGCCGATGTACGTGCGCCAGGCGAAACAGTTTCTCAAGACCGGCATTGAGGGATTCGACGAGCGGAAGTACGGCTTTGCCTCGGTCGTCGATCTTTTTCGCGCCGCCGGCAAGGAAGGCGTGGTTCGCCTCGAACGCGACCGACACGGCGCGGTGCGCGTCTTTCCCGGCCCGAAGCTGACCCAGACGCCCGCGGCTGTTGGGGTCGAGGATGTCGCGCTCGACGTGGCTGCGGAAGTGGTGACGGAAGCAACGTCCGCCGCGGAAGCCGTCGAGGAAAGCCCGATTGTCGACGCGGAGACGATCGAACAGGCGCCTGCCGTGATTGACGCGGACGCGACGCCTGCCCGGAAGGGCGCCCGCAAGCGGAGGACCACGGCCCCGCGAGCGAAGGCGGCGAAAAGCGAAACGGGAGAGACGGGCGGGAAGACCGCGAGGCCGCGAGTGCGCAGGACCACGCGCACGAAATCCGAAGCCGCAGACAAGAAGTAGCTCACCGCGGCGCGGACCTTGAGGTCCGCGAATCAATAGCTCATCTCGACAAACCCATTGTGCGGCGTCCACTGGATGCGCCGCACGATGGCGTTGAGATTCCCGGTCGGCCGCACGTAGATCAACACCTCTTCATACTTCGCTCGAAGCGGATCGACGATGTCGTTCGCGATCTGCATCGCGTCTTCGGGCATGTCCGCTTCGACGTCGACCACCATCGCGCGATACGCTGACGTGGCGCGCGTCACCGTCCACGGCTCGTGCTTTGCGTTCGGCGATGATGACTCCAGCTTGTTGAGTGCGCGAACCAGGTCGGTCACCGCGGGAGGCGTGGGCCTCGGCCGTGGCGGGCGGGCAGACCACTCGATGAGCACCGCAAACAGACCGAATGCGGTGAGCCACGCGACGCCGGCAAGAACGAGGCGCACGGGCGTTAACCTAGTAACCTGTAACCTATAACCTTCCGTGGCGAATTACACCGCAAAAGACATCACCGTTCTCGAAGGGCTGGAGCCGGTTCGCAAGCGAACTGGCATGTATATCGGGGGGGTTGGCACCGCCGGACTTCATCATCTGGTCTGGGAAATCCTCGACAATTCGGTCGACGAAGCGATGAATGGCTTCGCGTCGAATATCGTGCTGACGCTGCACGAGGACGGCAGCTCGATCACGATCTCCGACGACGGCCGTGGCATTCCCGTGGACAGGCATGCCGCCACGAAGAAGAGCGCGCTCGAGGTGATTTTCACCATGCTCCACGCCGGAGGCAAATTCGAACAGGGCAACTACAAGACGGCCGGCGGCCTTCACGGCGTCGGCGCCAGCGTCGTCAACGCGCTCTCGTCGGAGCTGCGCGCCAGCGTGAAACGTGACGGCGCGACGTGGGAGATGTCGTTCAAGCGCGGCAAGGCGACCGGGCCGCTGAAGAAAGCGGGGGCCGCGCGCGGCACCGGGACCACCGTCTACTTCCACCCCGACTCCACGATCTTTCCGAAGGTGGAATTCGATCCGGCGCTGATTCGCGAGCGACTCGAGGTGGTGAGCTATATCCACAAGGGCGTGCGCGTCACGTTCGACAACGAGCTCGACGGCAGGAAAGAGGTGTTCGAGCACCGCGAAGGGCTCCTCGACTTTCTCAAGAAGATCCTCGCGGAACGCAGCGCCAAGCCGGTGCACGACGCGCCGTTCGTGCAGTCTCGTGACACCTCGCCACGTCTCGATCTCGTGCTGCAATGGACCGAGGCCACCGACGAGCACCTGCGCAGCTATGTCAACGGCATTCCCACTGGATCGGGGGGGACCCACGAGAACGGGTTGCGAGCCGGTCTCGGCAAGGCAGTCCGCAACTATATCGACACCCACAACCTCTCGCCGAAGGGCGTGACGCTGATCGCCGAAGACATTCGAGAGGGTCTCACTGGCGTGGTCAGCCTCTTCATCGAGGAGCCGCAGTTCCAGGGACAGACCAAGGATCGGCTGAACAATCCGGAGCTGACATCGGCGATCGATTCCGCGGTGCGGCCGGCGCTGGAGCACTGGCTGAATCACAACCGCAGCGTCGCGGAGGCAATCGTCGCGCGGATCATCCTGGCGGCGCGCGCGCGCGAAGCCAGCCGTGCCGCGCAGGCGGAGGTCACGCGCAAGACCGCGACGTCAGGCCGCCTGAATCTCCCCGGCAAGCTCAGTGACTGCACGAACTCCGGCCGCGAGGACAGCGAGCTGTTCGTCGTCGAAGGCGACTCGGCCGGCGGCTCCGCGAAGCAGGGGCGCGATCGGGGCCGCCAGGCGATCCTGCCTCTGCGCGGCAAGGTGATGAACACCGAGGGGATGACCCTGGCGAAAGTGCTCGAGAACAAGGAGCTGGCGGATCTCGTGACCGCGCTGGGATGCGGCCTTGGCAAGAGTTTCGATCTCGCGCGCCTGCGTTACGGCAGGGTCATCATCCTTGCGGACGCGGATTCCGACGGGCATCACATTGCGACGCTGCTGCTCACGTTCATTTACCGTCACTTGCCGCAGCTGATCGCCAACGGCAGGGTATTCCTCGCGCAGCCGCCGCTGTATCGCATCGACATCGGCAAGGAGACCTTCTGGGCGCTGGACGATGCGCACCGCGATCGGCTGCTCAAGCAGTACGGCAACGGCCGGGCGAATCCCGAGATCACGCGGTTCAAGGGTCTGGGCGAGATGATGCCAAAGGTGCTGTGGGAGACGACGCTCAATCCCAGGACCCGCCGGCTGCTCCGGGTCGAAATCTCGGATCAGATCGTGACCGACAGAGTGATCAACGAGCTGATGGGGAAGGATGCGTCCGCGCGGTTCCGTTTCATCATGGAGCGCGCTGAAGAAGCGCAGGAGCTGGATGTATGAGCTTGCCGATAATTGGAGGAACTGTGAAGACGCGCATGCTTGTTCTCATACTGCTTGTCCCCGCGGCATCGGCCTCGGCGCAACGGTCCACGAGCGGTGTTCGTCCAATCGCCACCGTCAGGCAGCTTCACGAGATCATGATCACACCGGCGTCCGACGCCGTATTTCGCGCAACCGGTGATACGTCCCCCGACGCGAAGGGCTGGGTCGAGGCGCGGAACCAGGCACTCGTGCTGGCCGAGGCCGGCAACCTGCTGATGCTGGGGAGCCGCGCTCGGGACAACATGGGGTGGATGAAGATGTCGCGCGCGCTCGTTGATGCGGCGGCAACGGCGGCGAGCGCCGCCGAGAAGAAGGATGCTGACGCGCTCGCGGGCGCGGGCGACATCATGACTGCGGCCTGCGAGGCGTGTCACCGGCCGTACCGCGACGGCGGCCGGCAGATGGGCATCGGCAGGTAAGCGGCGCGTAGTAGACTCGCCGCCAAATCCCCGATGGCGACCCTTCCCCCTACCGGTCAGAAATACGATCGCTCGATTGTTGAAGGCCCGATAGGACGCGCTGTGTGGCGGCTCGCGTGGCCGACGATGCTCCAGAACGTCATCGCCGGGCTGCAGGGAATCATCGACCATGTCATGGTCGGTCACTTCGTCGGATACGTCGGCAACGCGGCCATCGGCGTCAGCTGGCAGATCATCCTCGTCGTCATCGTCTTCGTCAGCTCCGTGTTCACCGGCATGGCGGTGCTCGTCGCGCGCTTCGCGGGCGCGGGCGATCCGCACAAGGTGAACCGAGTGGTGTATCAGTCCTTCCTCACGGCAACCGGTCTGTCTGCCGCATTGGGAATCGTAGGCTACATTGCCGCGCCCTGGCTGCTCACGCTGGTGAACGCCGCGCCGGAAGTACGCGCGGAGGCGCTCCCGTTCCTCCGCATGGTGTTCGTCGGCATCGTCGGCTTGATCATGTTCTTCATGCTGAGCGGCGCGTTCCGAGCCGCCGGCGATCCGCGTACGCCGCTGCGACTCGGACTGGCGATGACCGGCTTGACGATCGGCTTGAACGTAATCCTCATTCCGATGTTCGGGACCATCGGCGCCGCGTTCGGCACGGTCATCAGCAGCACGATGGTCAGCTCGTATGGCGTCTGGCAGCTCACGCGACCGGAGTCGGTGATCCATTTCGAGCGCGGCATGGATCGCAGGCCCGACTTTGCCATCATCCGGTCGCTGTTCCGGTTCGGTCTTCCGACCGGCGTTCAGGGCATCGCCATGAATATCGGAGGGGTCTTTCTGCTTCGATTCATTGGGGCACTCGAGAACAGCGCGGCGGCGCAGGCGGCGTTCGCCGTCGACTACACCGAGCTCTTTTCGTTGATCACGTGGACGTCGACGGGGCTGCTCGGCGCGTCGGCGACGATCGCGGGACAGAATCTCGGCGCCGGTAAGCCCGAGCGTGCGGCCGAAGGGGTGCAAGTCGCGTCACACATCGGGCTTGCGGCCGCGGCGATTGTCGGCGCGGTGTTCTTGTTGTTCCCGACATATCTCCTGGCTGCGTTCGGCATGACCGATCCGCTGGTGCTGTCGATTGGCCGGCAGCTGCTCGGCTACTTGAGCGTCTCGGGCCTCTTCATCACCGTTGCGCTCTGCTACACGGGCGGACTACAGGGCACCGGCGATACGCGCAGCCCGCTGTACATCTCGGTGATCTCGCAGATCGTCATACCGCTCGGAATGTGCGCGGTCATCGAGACGACACGCGAACTGATGGCCGGCGACATCTGGATGGCGATCGTGGTCGGCCATTTCACGCGATGTGTGCTCAGCGTGATGAGATTCAGACAGCAGAAATGGCGGAACATCGCGGTGGACATCGAGCCTGTACGTTCTCGGTAAGCTGTAATGCAAAATGCAAAATTCAAAATGCAAACGGTGAGTTCGTGTGGCGGTTTGTGCGCGCTCCCGACCAGCAACGGTAGGCTTCCTGGTAAATCTGCCCATTTCTGACAGCAATCGCCGTCGGTGCGTACCATGCGCGGATATCGTGTATGGCAGATTCAGCCCAGGACATTCGTGACAGAGCATTTGCTTTCGCATGCGCGGTTGCCAGGCTTGCGCTTCAAATCGAGCCAAGGCCGGGACTGCGGTGCATCGTTGACCAGTTGCTGAGCGCGGCGACATCGGTCGGTGCAAATCTCGAAGAGGCCAAGGCCGGGTCGTCGCGCCGCGAATTCATCAGATACGTGGAGATTGCGTTACGTGAGGCACGCGAGGCGACATATTGGCTGCGCATTTGTGTTGTGCTCGACCTTGGTTCTCGTGAAGACCTGAACCGACTGGTCGGTGAAGGGACCCAGATCAGCAGGATTCTCGGTGCTATCACAGTGAAGGCGAAGTTCCGAACTCGCGCAGGCATCACAGTCTTGGCAGTGTTTGCATTTTGCATTTTGCATTTTGCATTACTGTTTTCTTAGGATTCCCTTATGGCTCCGTCAGTCAGTTCCACAAGCAGCCCATCTTCAGCCCTCGCGGCCGATCGCACAGAAAGTGAGACGACAACGTCGTCCGGCATCGCCGGCATCGCCCGTGTGCCGCCCCCGGTCAACGAGCCAAACCTCGGCTATCTTCCAGGATCACCCGAACGCCTCGAGCTGAAGGCCCGCCTGAAGTCCATGGCGGGCGAGCGGATCGACATTCCGATCGTGATTGGCGGACGCGA
>Ga0114129_10005186_pt1 | contig 18350 bp, 16 predicted proteins | sample RhiMetdeltSRZDD1_FD_80071 | JGI IMG/M metagenome (GOLD analysis project Ga0114129, IMG submission 80071) | Populus rhizosphere microbial communities from Tennessee, USA - Rhizosphere MetaG P. deltoides SRZDD1 (version 2) (version 2) | ecosystem: Host-associated > Plants > Roots > Rhizosphere >...
CCCTCGATCGGCAGGTCCAGATCCTTGAGGATGCGCACGACGCCCGAGGAGTCGGTGGCCGAGCCGTAGCTCGAGATCGCCATGAAGTCGATCTCGCACGGTACGTCTATCGACCGCATCAGGTCTGCAATAAAGAAGATCGCCCCTTTCAGCACTCCGACAAGGAGCAGGTCCTTCCCTCGGTAGTCGGCGGAGACCTCGGCACCGAGCTCGGCTATCCGGTGGGCCAGGGTCTCCTCGTCGATCAGGACTTCCTCTACTGCGCTTGCCAGCTCCCCCTGAATCGCCATCATGCGCTCCTCGTTGCGATGACCGCCTCCTCGTACCCGGGGGCGGTTGCGACCCCCGGCACGACCACCACGTCGTCTCCGCGAACCACGAGCGGCCATGCCTCCCTCTCCGACCGGGGAATCTTCGCATCGACGAAGAGATCCTGCACCTTCTTGCTCTCGTGGTTGCAAAGCCGGTCGCCGGCGCGCCAGCCGCGAACCACGAGGCCGGGCATTCTCGGCTCGATTCGCCAGGCGCCCCACTCGAGCGGCTCGATCAGCCTCACCGGGCGGCGCTCGAGCCAGACGTGCGAGTACTCGCGCACCGCGACCTTGCCGTCGACGAGGTCGATGCGCTTCGACCCCTCGGGAGAGGCGAGCAGGTCTGCGAGCGCGCGCTGAACCGGAAGCGGTACGAGCGCCGGGCCCTCGAGAGCTGCGAGGATGTTGCGGTCAGTCCCAGGATGGAGACGGCGAAGCAATGGCAGGATCTCGTTCCGGATAAGGCCGCGAGCGGTGTCCGCGTTCGACGAGTCCTGCCTGAACGTGATCCCTTCGGCCACGCAATAGGCCTCGGTCTCCTCGCGCCAGACGGTCAGGAGCGGGCGAACCACGCCGTCGTCGCGGCGGGCCCGGATGCCAGTGGGGCGTCCGCTCGAGACGAGCCGGTAGAGGATCGTCTCGACCTGATCGGAAGCCGTGTGGCCCGTGGCGCGCAGCCGGTCTCGCGCGAAGGAGTAGCGCAGCTCGCGCAGCTTCGCCTCCGACAGCCCGCTGCCCCGTGCCTCGACGACCGCAGCCCCGAGCTGCTCGGCGCAGAAGCGTGCATCGTCCTCGGATTCCTGCCCGCGCCGGCGGTGGTTGACGTGAAGCGCCGAGACCCGGTAGCCGAGAGCCGTCAGCGCGTGCCAGAGACAGGTCGAGTCCGGGCCGCCGGAGACGAGACACGTCACCTCACTGCCGGCCGGGATGAGTTCTCGCCGGCGGATCTCGTCCGCGATCCGTGCTCGGAGAGCGGCAGGCTCCACAGTGTGATTGTCGCACCCCGCCGGGCGTGGACGTCGCGCGCCGGAAGGCTCTAGGAGTGCAGGGATCCAGCGCAGTAGAGACCGCCGCCGAGCACGGCCTGTCGGACGCCGAGGCGCAACGGCGTCTCGCTGAGCGCGGTCCGGCGCGCAAGCCGGCGGCGAGCCGCTCCTACGCGAGCATCGTTCGGCACAACGTCTTCACGCTGCCGAACACGGTGCTCGGTGTCCTCGGCATCGTCACCGTGGCGCTCGGCGAGGCAGCCGACGCGATCTTTCTCGGCATCGTCGTCGCGAACGCGCTGATCGGCAGCGTGCAGGAGATCCGTGCCAAGCGGGCCCTCGAGCAGCTCGCCGCGCTCGTCAAGCCGACGGCCCAGGTCGTGCGTGACGGCCGTGCGCGGGAACTGGACGTCGCCCAGGTCGTGCCGGGCGATCTCGTGCTCCTGCAGCCGGGCGGCCAGATCGTCGCCGGAGGCGAGGTCGTGGTGGCCGAGGCGCTGCTCGTCGACGAATCGATCCTGACCGGCGAATCGGAGCCGGTCGCTCGAGCGGCCGGTGACCCCGTGCTGTCGGGCTCGTTCGCCGTCGAAGGCACAGGCTCGTACCTCGTCTCCGCCGTCGGAGCGGAGAGCTACGCCGAGCGCCTGGCAGGAGAGGCACGGGCGTTTCGCCATCCGCCCTCGCCGTTCCAGCTCGGGCTCAACCGGCTCATCGTGACCCTCGTCCTGATTGCGGTGCCGCTCGTCGGCGCGCTCACCATCAGTCTCTGGCTTCGCGAGACGCCCTTCGACGAGGCTCTCCCGACCGTCGTCGCCGGCGTGATCAACATCATTCCCGAGGGCCTGATCCTGCTGGCCAGCCTCGTCTACCTCTCGGGCGCGCTAAAGCTCTCACGCCGCGGCGCCCTGACGCAGCAGCTCAACGCGATCGAATCGCTCGCCTCCGCGGACACCGTTTGCTTCGACAAGACCGGCACGCTGACGGAGGCTCGGCTCCGGGTCGCCGCGCTCGTCCCGGCCGGGGATGTCGGCGAGGACGAATTCGCGGCCGCGCTCGGGCGGTACGCCGCCGCCTTTCCCAGCCCGAACCCGACGCTGCAGGCAATCGAGGCGGCCTTTCCCGCCGACGGAGAGGAACCCGCGGCGCAGGTGCCGTTCTCGAGCCGCTGGAAGTGGAGCGGCGTCGAGCTCTCGGACGGCGGCTACGTCCTCGGCGCGCCGGAGCTCTTCGCTCTCGGCCCGCTCGAGTCCAGCGCGACGACGGAGGCGGCCGGCGGCCGGCGCGTCGTGGCGCTCGGAGCGACCGCCGAGCCGCTCGGAGGAGTCGATCCGGTCGCCGGGCCTCCGCAGGACACGCGCGTGGTGGGGCTTGCGGTGCTGTCGGAGGAGCTGCGACCTGACGCGCGAGAGACCGTCGAGTACTTCGGGCAGGAGGGCATACGACTGCTCGTGCTCTCGGGCGACGCTCCGGCGACCGTCGCCGCGATCGCAGGCGATGCCGGCATGACGGGCGCGAAGCCGGTCGACGGCAGGCGACTGCCGGCCGAGGACGGCGAGCTGCTCGAGCTCGTCGGGAGCACCGCCTCGGTCGGCCGGATCGAGCCCGAGGGAAAGCGCCGCATCGTGGAGACGCTTCGCCGCTCCGGCGGCTACGTGGCGATGGTCGGCGACGGGGTCAACGACGTCCCCGCGCTCAAGGCCTCCCGCATCGCCATCGCGCAGGGCAGCGGCTCGCAGATGGCGCGGACGGTCGCCGACATCGTGCTCGTCCGCGGCAGCTTCGACGCGGTGCCCCGGCTCGTCGCGGAAGGCCGCCAGATTCTCCGCAACATGCAGCGGGTCTCGAAGATCTACACGACGAAGTGCGTCTTCGGCGCGCTCATGGTGCTCACGGTCGGGCTCTCCCCGCTCCCCTACCCCTTCCTGCCGCGGCACCTGAGCTTTGCGTCGTTCTTCGTCACCGGCGTGCCGCCGTTCTTCCTCGCGCTGGCGCCGAGCTCCGGCCCGTGGCGGATGACGTCGTTCCTTCGCGACGTGCTGCGCTTCGCCGTTCCGGCGGCCGCCGCGCTCACGGTCGGTGTCGGCGCGGCCTACGCGCTGGCAGCCGAGGGCCTCGACCTCGAGGCGGACGCGGCCCGTACGATCGCCACGACGATCTTCGTCGTCGCGTCGCTCTACGTCATCTTCTGTCTGGAGGCGACCGATCGAGGCAGAGCGGGCTGGGTCGGGGCGATGTGCCTCGTGCTGATCGGCGTGTACGCGGTCGCGCTCGCGATACCACCCGTCCAGGACTTCTTCCGCCTCGTGCCGCCCGGCGCCCAGGGAGTGGGCTGCATCGCCCTCGGGCTCGTGCTCGCCGTTGCCGGACTGGCGATCGCCGGAATCCGGCCCGGGCGAGCGGCGAGGCTCTAGGTGAAGATCAGCGAGCGGTACGTGATCGTCCGGCGCATGCCGATCGAGTCGTAGAGCCGCAGAGCCGGCTCGTTGTCGGAGCGCGCGAAGAGGCACACGGTGGGAACGTCCTTCAGGAGCAGGGCGCACAGGTCGCCGAGCGCCTGCTTGGCATAGCCGCGGCCACGCAGCTCGGGCTCGACCCAGACCTGCTGCAGCTGCACCGCCCGCGCGGTCCATGCCGAGGCCTCCGCCTTGAAGCGGATCCTGCCGTCCTCGATCCAGAGCCAGCTGCGGCCCAGCTCGATCTGGCTCCTCGTTCGCCAGCGGAACAGCTCGGGGTCACGGGCGTACGCATCGATGCCGACCTCCTCGAGATAGGCGGCGGCGCAGGCGGGCACGAGAAGCTCGAGGTCGTCCATCGTCGCCCGCCGCAAACCCGTCCGGCCGGGCACCGGCGACGTATCGAGGACGTAGACGGGCTGGCCCGGTCGGTCGTCGAGCGGACGCGGCAGCTTGCGGCCGATCGCCTCCCACAGCTCGGTCACCGCGCCTTCCTCGCCGACCATCATCCGCGGCTCGCCACGGGCGGCCACCTTTGCGAGCGCCGCCACGCCCGCTCCCGAGGGGACGAGATTCGCGCCTACGTGGCAGAGCGCGGTCAGCTTCCCGTCGTCGACGACACCGACGAATCGGCCGAGCCCTCGCCGAGCGATGTCCTCCAGGAAGACGCGCTCGACCGGCTCCTCCTCGCAGAACGCGAGCACCCAGCCGAGGTCGGGTCGCTCAACCACGCGCGGCACGTGTCACATCGTACGGACGAGCGCGCCTGCAGATTCGGTGAGCTAATGTCCCGCCCCATGCCCGTCCACCTGCGCGCGGAGCCGTCGGACTACGCGGAGGCTTGCCTGCTGCCGGGCGACCCGCTCCGCGCCAAGTACATCGCCGAGACGTTCCTCGAGGACGTCCGGCAGGTCAACGGGGAGCGGGCGATGCTCGGCTACACGGGCAGCTACGCCGGCCGCCCCGTCTCCGTCCAGGCAAGCGGCATGGGCTGTCCGTCCGCTGCGATCGTCGCGGAGGAGCTCGTTCAGCTCGGGGTGAAGCGGATCGTGCGAGTCGGCACCTGCGGGGGCCTGCAGCCCGACCTCCAGCTCGGCGATCTCGTCATCGCGATCTCGGCGACGCCGGCCGATCCGACCGCGCTCCATTACACGGGCGGTGAGGCTCACGCGCCCACGGCCAGCTGGGATCTCGTGCACGGCGCCGTCCATGCGGCCAAGGAGCTGGGGAAGAAGGTACGGGTCGGTCCTGTCGTCTCGAGCAACGTCTTCTACGACCCGGATCTCGGGCGGGCGCAGCGCTGGTCCGAGCGCGGCATCCTCGCCGTGGAGATGGAGGCGGCGGTGCTGTTCACGATCGGCGCGCTGCGCAGGATCGAGACCGGCTGCCTGCTGACGGTGTCAGACGTCAAGATCGAGGGCGAGTTCGTTCGGATCTCGGACGAGGCGATGCGCCAGGCGGTGCACGAGATGACCGAGCTCGCTCTCGGAACCGTCACCTCCGGCCACCACTGAGCTTGCCCGCAACGAGCGTCGCGTTTCTCGTCAACCCGGCCTCTGCGAACGGGTCGACCGGGCAGCGCTGGCCTGAGATCGCCCGCCGTGCCGCGGACGCCGGGCTTGTCGGCGACGCGCTCATCTCCGAGCGTCCCGGCCACGTCGCGGAACTCGTCGAGCGGGCGACGGACGGGGGAGCGGCGCTGCTCGTCGCGGTCGGCGGAGACGGCACGGTGAACGAGGCGGTCAACGGCCTCATGCGTCTGCGCGAGCGCGGCCGTGAGCTGCCCGAGCTCGCGGTGCTGCCGCGCGGCACGGGCACCGACTTCGTCCGCACGTTCCGCATCCCGACGCGGCTCGACGATGCCCTGCGCATCGCCCGCGAGGGCAAGACGCGGGAGATCGACGCCGGCCGGGTCGAATTCCGCGCGTGGGACGGGTCCGACGCAACGGCGTTCTTCTGCAACGTCGCCAGCGCCGGCATGAGCGGCGCCGTCGCTCAACGCGCGAACACGACGTCGAAGGCGATGGGAGGCAAGGCGTCGTTCCTCTGGGCGACGCTGGCCGTCTTCGGGCGCTGGAAGCCGACCGAGGTGGAGGTCGAGGTCGACGGCGCCACGGTCAACCGGTCGATGTACGACGTCATCGTCGCCAACTGCCGCTATCTCGCCGGCGGCATGCACATGACGCCGCAGGCCGAGCCCGACGACGGCCTCTTCGACGTCCTCCTGATCGGCGACATCACGCGGCTCGACCTCGCGCTGACGCTACCGAAGGTCTATCGCGGCACGCACCTGCCCCACCCGAAGGCGGAGCTGCTTCGCGGACGCAGCGTCAGCGTCCGGTCGCCCGCGCCCCTGCCGATCGAGCTCGACGGCGAGCAGCCCGGGACGACGCCCGTGCGCTTCGAGGTCGTCCCTAGGGCCTTGCGCCTGAGGGTTCCCTAGTCACGCAACTGAGCCGGCCGCAGGCCGGCTCAGCCGTGACAGGGGAGCGGCCCGAAGGGCGCGGTCACTCACGCAACGAGCCGGCCGAAAAAGCGCGCTTCGCGCGCGAGCCTCCGCAGCCGCCTGCGGCGTCCGCTGCGCGGGCTTCGCCCTGGCGCTCAGCCGCCGGGCGTGCTCGGCCGCTCAGCTGACCCCGGTCCCGAGGCGGAACCCCCCTCGAGCTTCGCCAGCCGCTCCTCGAGCGCAGCCAGGTCGTTGCGCAGCTGCTCGACCTCGGCGACCGACGCGATGTTCAGCGCGTTGAGCACCGACTTCTCGACTCCTTCGAGTCGAGAGCGCGCTCCGGTCACCTTCTCGTGCTTCTCCAGCTCCTCGACCAGGCGCCTCATCGCCACCTCGCCGCGCTCGGCGAGGCGAGTGAGCGTTGTGCGCTCGGCTGCTGTGACTTCGGTCTCCTCGGTCGCCGCTGTGGGCTCGGTCTGCTCGGTCGACATCCTCGCCTCCCTTCGTCAGGGTCACGATACCCCTAGATTGTCGAGTGTGAACGCGCTCGTGCTCCAACACATTGCCTGCGAGCCTCCGGGAGTCTACGAGGACGTCCTTCGCGAGCGGGACGTCGCCCTCCACCGGGTCGAGATCGACGAGGGCGAGGCGCTGCCTGACTGGCGGGAGTTCGACGCGATCGTCGCCATGGGCGGACCGATGAGCGTCAACGACGAGCCGGAGCTCCCGTGGCTCGTGGACGAGAAGCGCACGATCGCCGACGCCGTGCGTGCGGGAACACCGTACTGGGGTGCCTGCCTCGGCGTGCAGCTGCTGGCCTCGAGCCTCGGTGCGCGGGTGTACGCGGGGCCCCGCCCGGAGGTCGGCGTCATGCCGGTGACGCTCACGGAGGAGGCGGCAGCCGATCCGGTGTTCCAGGGCCTGCCGAACGAGCTTCTGACCTTGCAGTGGCACGGCGACACGTTCGAGCTGCCCAAGGGAGCTATTCGGCTCGCGAGCTCGCCGGAGTACGAGAACCAGGCCTTCCGGTTCGGGCGGGCCGCCTACGGCGTCCAGTTCCACCTCGAGGTCTCGGTCGACATGGCCCGCGAGTGGGCCGCCGTGCCCGCGTACGAGGAATACCTCGACCGGGTCCACGGCCCGGGCTCGGCGACGCGCTTGATCGCCGAACTCGAAGAGCGCTCGGACGGCATCCTCGAGAGCGGCCGCCGGATGTTCGAGCGCTGGCTCGAGCTCGCTTCCGCGTAGCCGCCTTCAGCCGTCGAGCGCCGTCACGACCTGCTCGAGGATCTCGCCCGCGCTGCCGTCGAGAACGAGGTCGGCGCCGCCGCTGAAGGACGTGGGGCCCTTGTTGACGACGGCCACGCGGCCGCCGGCCGTCTTCGTCACGGCTGGCAGCTCGGCAACCGGATAGACCTCGAGGGACGAGCCGACGACGAGCAGAAGCCCGGCTTCGCGCGCGAGCCGATACGCCTCGTCGATCGCCGCTTCGGGGAGCATCTCCTCGAAGAAGACGACGTCGGGCTTCAGGATCCCCGAGCACTCCCGGCACTTCGGAGCTCCCTCATGGGCTGTCAGCAGCTCCAGCACCTCGGCGAGCGGATAGCTCCTGCGACAGCGCGCGCAGCTCGCCCTGCGGATGGAGCCGTGAACCTCGATCACACGGGTGCTTCCGGCCCGCTCGTGCAGGAGGTCGATGTTCTGCGTGACGACCGCCTCCAGGAGGCCGCGGCGCTCGAGCTCCGCGAGCGCGCGATGCGCCCGGTTCGGCTCGGCTCCGGTCAGCAGCTCGATCCGCGCCCGGTAGAAGGTCCAGACCCGCTCGGGATCGCGGCGGAACGCCGAGAGCGACGCGACTTCCCGGGGATCGACATCCGCCCAGATGCCCGTTCGTGAACGAAAGTCCGGAATGCCGCTCTCGGTCGAGATGCCGGCGCCCGTCAGAGCAACGCACGGCCCACTCGTCCGGATCAGCTCCGCAAGGCGCTCGGCGCTCATCAGCGCATCGTAGGATCACGGCGATGGACGGCTTCCGGTTCTCGACGGATCTTCGGGTGCGGTTCAGCGAGACCGACGCCCAGGGCGTCGTTCACAACGCCGTGTACCTCGTGTGGCTCGAGATCGCACGGATCGCGTATCTCGGTCGAGTCCCGGGCGGCTACAAGGGCCTCGTCGAGCAGCATGGAGTCGACGTGACGACCGTCGAGTCGTACGTCCGCTACCGGGCCGCGTGCCGGTTCGACGACGAGCTCCTGATCTGGACCCGGGCGACCGACGTGCGCGGCGCCCGCTTTCGCTTCGAGTACGTGATCGAGCGCAGCAGCGAGCCGCAGGGCATCGTCGCGGACGGCTGGACCGCCCACGCCAGCATCGATGCCGACACGCTTCGCCCCATCCGGCTGCCCGCGTGGCTTTCGGAGACGCTCGCCTCGCTCGAGAGCTAGACCGGCGCGTTCGGCCGCTCAGGCGATAGCAGCCTGACTGCAACCCGACAGGGACACGGCCGGATGAGATCCGGCCCCTACGGCGGCGGAGGAGGAGGCGGAGGCACGGGCTCGCCGCCGCCCGTCGAGCCACCACCGGTCGACCCGCCGCCCGTCGACCCACCACCGCTCGACCCGCCGCCGGTCGAGCCCCCGCCCGTCGAGCCACCACCGGACGAGCCGCCGCCGCCCGTCGACCCACCACCGGTCGAGCCCCCGCCGGTCGAGCCGCCGCCCGTCGAGCCGCCGCCCGCCGAGCCTCCGCCGGTGGACCCGCCGCCGGGCTGCTCCTCGGGCGCCTCGGTCTCCGGAGGCGGCGCTTCATCCTCGGGCTTCGGCTTGGTTCCCACGCGGACGAGCCGGGGCTCGGCGACGTAGGAAGAATTCCAGACGGTGTCGTAGAGCACCTCGCCGTCGGGCCCGTAGACGATCCGGCGCACGGAGACCGAGCGCGACGGCTCGCCCGACTCCTCCACGATGCGCGTGCCCTTGTAGAGCGTCGGGTCGAGCGTCCGCTCGACCGGCGGCGGGCCCGTGACCTCGAGCGGCGTGGTCTCGAACTCGACCCGCCGGTCGACGGGAGTCCCGTAGAGCGCCACGGTCAGCTCGCTCGTGCCGACGAACGTTCGCAGCCAGAGCCAGTGGCCCGTGTCGTTCGTGAACTTCAGGTCGGTGTCCGGATAGTTGACCGTGGCATCTCGGCCGGTCGGGTAGTGAGAGATGTAGAGCGCATGGTTCGTCCGCTCCTCGATCGACAGGCCCGCTTCGAAGGCGGCGTTGAACACGGTCGTCGAGACCTGGCAGACGCCGCCGCCGAGGCCGGTCTGGAGCTCGCCGTTGATGATCACCGGAGCCTCCAGGAAGCCGCGGTCGGCGTTGCGCTCCCCGGTTGCGTCGTTGAACGAGAAGACGGTGCCCGGCGGGATGAACGTGTCGTCGATGAGCTCGGAGACGAGCCGGACGTTGTGCAGGCGATTTGGATCGCCACCGTAGACCGTCGTGTACGCGCCGACGAGCCCGGTGATGCCCATGCTCTTCGCCTCGGCGGTCGACACCTCGGGCTGCGCGGTCGCAATCGTAAGCGTCGCGCTGCGGCGAGCGGCCGCCGTCGCCAGCGCGGCAGTCATCAGATCGTCGAGCGACTCCTTGACTTTCAGCCGGCGGCCTTCCTTGGCCGGCACGACCTTGGGGTTCCCTTCGGAGTTGATCGTGTAGCCGGCGTTGGCCGGCTTGCGGTTGAACGTCTTGGACAGGCCGCCGAAGTACTTCGTGACGGCGTGGCCGCCGAGCCCGACATCGCGCTTGCCGTTCGACGGCAGCGTCAGGAACGTCGCGAGCAGCTCCGGTCCGACGGTGAAGTGCTTCTTGCGGTAGGCGAGCTCGACCGGCCCCGAGAGCAGCGTGCGCACCTTCTGAACCGCCGGCGCGAGGTCGGACGCGCCCACCTCGGGCTCGTCGACCTGTACCGGAAGCGCGACGGGGGCGCCGCGGTCGAATCCGGCGAGCGCCTCGCCTACGACGATGGTGGCCGCCTCGCGATCGAGCACGGCACCCTGCGCAGCCGGCCGGACGGCCGGCGACAGACCGTTGAGCACGACGGCCGCCTCGCGCGCCGGCCGATCGATCTCCGCGGCAAGGCGCCGGACCTGCCGGGCGACGGCAGCATCGTCGGCAGCCGCGGCGGCTGAGACATCGTCTCCGCCCAAGCGGAGGGCAAGGCGCTTGAAGCCGCGGAAGAGAACGAAGCCGTCGCCGTCGTGGAGCGCCTCGTCGACGACCGGCTGCCAGTCTGCCTCGTGGACGACCCGGCTCGGAACGAGCGAGAAGCGCTGCCCGCCGTGGACGAACACCACGGGCTGGGACGCGGCTTGCGCGGAGCGCGTTTCGAGCGCCTCGATCGCCTCGGACGCGGTCATCCCGCCGACGTCCACGCCGGCGATCGTCACGCCCTCCGCGATCCGGTCGGTAGAGCCCGCGAACCCGATCCCGACGCCCAGGACGAGCACGACCAGGAGCGCGGCCGCCCCCGCCGCGATCAACTTCCGTGTGCGTGCCGCCCGCGCCTTGGCCCGGCGCCGATTCTCGTAGTAGGCCCGATCCCGGGCAGGGGATCCGGCATCAGCTTGCATGCGAGTCCGAGTCTACCAACGGCCTGCGGGATCGCTCAGGTACGCGGCGAAGCTGTTTCGACATCGTTACGTTTCCGCCCTCGAGGACTCGACGAGGCCGGCGCAACCGCCGCGATCCGCTTCCGCACCTCGCCCCCTAGACTACCGAGATGGATCTCGATCTGACCGACGAGCAACGGGACGTTCAGGAGACAGTCAGGCGCTTCGTCGACGAACGGATTCTCCCGACCGCGATCGAGAACGACATCAACCATCACCTCGACATCGGGGCGATCGAGGGGATGGCAGAGCTGGGGCTGCTCGGCATCGTCATCCCCGAGGAATACGGAGGCTCCGGCCTCGACTTCGTCTCCGAGGCGCTCGTCTGCGAGGAGATCGAGCGCGGGGAGTCCGCGTTTCGCACCCTCATCTCCGTCCATGTGGGCCTGAACTCGCTCTCCCTGCTTCGCTACGGCACCGAGGAGCAGAAGCAGCGCTATCTCACGCCGCAGGCGAAGGGCGACAAGATCGCCTGCTTCGGCCTCACGGAGCCGTCCGCCGGCTCGGACGTCGCCGCCATGCGGACCACGGCGGCAAGGAAGGACGACGTCTACGTCCTCAACGGCCAGAAGAACTGGATCTCGTATGCGACGGTCGCAGACCATGCGCTCGTCTTCGCGAAGACCGACCCCGATGCCGGCCACAAGGGCATCTCGGCGTTCATCCTCGAGCGCGGGATGCCGGGCTACTCGGCGCAGGACATCGAAAACAAGCTCGGCATCTGGGCCGGCTCGACCGGGGAGCTCTTCTTCGAGAACGTCGAGGTGCCGGCCGAGAACCTGGTCGGCGAGGAGGGCCAGGGATTCGAGATCGCGATGTACTCGCTCGACCAGGGCCGCTTCACCGTCGCCGCCGGCGGCTGCGGCGTGATTCGCGCCTGCCTCGAGCGGTCGGTCGAGTACGCGCGCGAGCGGGAGACGTTCGGCCAGCCGATCGGCAAGTACCAGTTCGTCCAGGACATGATCGCCGACATGGTGCTCGACTACGAGACCTCCAAGCTCCTCGTCATGCAGGCCGCCTGGTTGAAAAACAGGGGAGTCCGCAACACGCGCGAGACGAGCCTGGCGAAGTGGCATGCGACCGAGTGCGCCTTCAAGGCCGCCAACCTGGCGATCCAGGTTCACGGCGCCTACGGCTACTCGGCGGAATACGGGATCGAGCGCTACCTACGGAATGCTCGAGCGCCCATCATCTACGAGGGCACGACCCAGATCCACAAGATGATGCAGGCCGAGCACGCGCTCGGCTACCGGCAGCTCAACGGCCGCGGCGGGGACATCTCGCCGGTCGCGTCGTGGGGGCCAGCGCTCGCCGCCCCGCGCTAGCGGGACCGCACCGTCTCGCGGTCGGACTTCTCGTTCTGGCTGCGTGCTGGGCAGCGACGATGCTCGTGGCGGCGAGCGCCGGCGCGGGGACGGCCGCTTCGCTTCCGCGGCAAGGCGTGCTCGTGCCCGGCGAGAGCCTCGGCGGCATCTCGCTCGGGATGACGAAGGCCGGCGTGCGCCGCACGTGGGGCACGCGCTTCGGACGCTGCCGATCCTGCGCGACAGAGACGTGGTACTTCAACTACCGCCCCTTCGAGCCGCAAGGCGCCGGGGTCGAGTTCAAGGGCGGCCGCGTCTCGCGCGTGTTCACGGTGTGGCAGCCGGAAGGCTGGAAGACGACCGACGCTGTCACGCTCGGGGCCCCCGAGAGCGAGGTCACGAGCGTCTACGGGGCGCTGGTCCGGCGTCGCTGCGCCCGCTACACGGCCCTCCTGATTCGCGGCCCGGGCGTGCAGAGCGTCTTCTACGTCTTCGACGGCGAGCTCTGGGGCTTCGGCCTCACGCGACGGGCGTCGTCTCCGTGCCTCTAGGGGCGCTTCTCTCCGCGCGCGAGAGCATGACGACCAGCGGAATGGCGAGCAGGATCGGGATGCCGACCGCGGGCCACATGGCGGCGTAGCCGTCGGTCGACCGCAGCTGCGGCCGGAAGATGTCGATCAGGGCCCCCACGCCCAGCGGGCCGCCGAGCAGCGCCACGCCTTTGGTCATGATCCCCAAGCCCGTGACCGCTCCTCGGTCGTGCTGCGGCATGACCTTGAACAGGAGGGCCCACGCGAGGGTCATCACAGCGCCGCCGCCGATGGCGATCGGGAACAGGAGCGCGTAGTACCACGAGTGCCAGTGCTGGACGAGGACCACCGCGGTCAGACCGCCCCCGTAGAGGATCGAGGCGCCGAGGATCACGCGCCCGATGCCGAACTTGTCGCCCAGGCGTCCGGCAAAGGCCGCGGCGACGACGTATCCGGCCGCAACGACAGCGAGCACCGTGGAGGCGACGTAGACGGGCTGATCGAGCCCCTTGGTCACGTACAGGACGACGAACGTGTACATGCCGGCGAACGTCCCCTCCCACGCGGTGTTGGCGAGAAGCCAGAGCTGGACGCTGCGCTCTCGCTTGACGATCCGCCAGGGCGAAGCGAGGTACGAGCGGAACCGTTCGTAGTGGCGCCGTCCAAGGCCTGACTCCTTGACGAGCGCGACGACAAGGGCGCATGCAAGTACCCCGACGCCGGCTGCGAGGACGAACGGGAACGCGTCCCATGCCGAGAACAGGAAGCCGCCGCTCACCAGCGAGATTCCCAGCGCGATCCCGCGAAGAACGTGCTGGGCCCCCTGAGAGCGGCCGAATACCTGCTCGGGCAAGAGATCCGGGTACAGGCCTCGGTACGGCGGCTCGTAGATGTAGTAGGCGAAGAAGAATGCAAAGACGACGAACGCCGTGGCGACCAGGTTCGGCATGAAGGCGACCATGGCGAGGGAGAGCGCCAGCGGCCCGAGCGCAAAGGCCATGTAGGGACGCCGCCGGCCGAACGGTGTGCGGGTGGCATCCGAAAGCGGGCCGATCAGGAGCGGCAGAGTGATCGCAAACCACCCCTCCGCGGACAGGATGACTCCGACGATCGTCGCGGAGTCGGTGAACTGCCCGAGCACCGCCGGCAGATAGGTCCCGATGGTCGTCTTCGTCCAGGCGAGGCCGAACGCGCCGAGCCCGAGAATCCAGATCAGCCGCGTCGTCGCACGCGCATCGGGGGCCGGCAGAGCACCTCCCACGACCGCGAGCTGGGGTCGGCCGGCATCGGCCATTTGAGCCGAGTCTAACGAGTGTCGCGGGGGCCGTTACGCCGCGGACAGAGCTGCCGGCAGGGCATAGAGGTCCGGCAGGGTGTCGTCGCGGCCGGGAAACCGTCCCTCGCGGTCGAGAAGGAAGGCCCGCATGCCGAGCGAGCGCGCGCCCTCGACATCGTCCTCGATCGAGTCACCGACCATGACGGCTTCCGAGGGCTCCACCTCGAGGCTGTCGAGCACGGCCAGAAAGATGCTCGGGCTCGGCTTCACCTTGCCGTGGGCGCCGCTCGCGATCCAGGCGTCGACGTCGAGAGAGAACGTGTCGATGAACTGCCCGAGATCGCGGCTCGTGTTCGAGACGAGGCCGATCTTCAGCCGGCGCCGTCGCAGCTCGCGGAGGATCGGCGGCGCGTCCTCGTACAGCTCGAAGTTCGTCGAGTGCTCCCACGCCTTGACGATCTCCAGCGCGACGGCCCTCACGCCCGGCCCTTCCCCACCCATGCCGCGCAAGATGTCCTCCGTGAAGCGAATCCAGACCTCCTCGTCGTGCTGAAGCTCGGGATGGTGCTTCAGATCCTCGACGGCCGCAGCGCGGGCGTCCACGTAGCGCTGCGGATCCAGGTCGAGGCCGCGCCGCTCGCCTGCGCGCCGGTAGCCCTCCGGGCCGAGCAGCGGCCCCGGCTTGCAGAGCGTGAAGTCGACGTCGAAGAGGACAGCTCGTAGGGGCCGGATTTCATCCGGCCCGCTCAACGTCGTCAAACGCCGGCCGGCCAGCGGTAGGCGTGTGGCTGCCTGTTGGCGAGCGACGGGAGCTGCGTGCGGACGCGTTGGAGGCGCGCGCGGTCGATCTCGGCGGAGACGACGGTATCTTCGTCAGGAGCGACGGCGAGCACGATTCCCCAGGGATCGACGATCATCGAGCGGCCGTAGCTGGCCTTCCCGGGCGAGGTCTGGCCCCACTGGTTGGCAGCCGCCACGTAGAGCTGGTTCTCGACCGCCCGGGCACGCACGAGCAGCTCCCAGTGATCCTTCCCGGTGAAGAGGGTGAACGCGGCCGGGACGGTGATCAGCTCGGCGCCGTCGAGCGCCTCGATCCTGTACAGCTCGGGAAAGCGGACGTCGTAGCACACCGTGAGCCCTACCCTCCAGCCCTCGGCGTCGCAGACGACCGGCTCGTCGCCCGGCTCCTCGGTTTCGGACTCGCGGTAGACCTGGCCGCCCACCTCGACGTCGAACATGTGGATCTTGCGGTAGAGCCCGACCAGCTCGCCCTGCGGGTCGTACACCGGGCACGTGTTCGACAGCTTCTCGCGGCCCTCGCGCCGCTCCGTCACCGAGCCGCCCACGAGGGTCACTCCGTGCTGTCGCGCCCAGCTCGAGAGGGCCTGGAAGGACTCACCCCCTTCGACCGGCTCGGCGTTCGCCCGGAAGACGTCCGGACCGCCGATCGCGTTCCACTTCTCCGGGAGCACGACGACGTCCGCGCCGGTCGCGGCAGCACGCGCAACCAGCTTCTCGGCCTTCTCGAGGTTGTCAGCCTTCTCCGGGCCGGCATTGAGCTGCACGCACGCCACACGAAGCAGATCGGCCATGGGTCAAGGATAGCCCGCGTGTTTGGCCCAGCGTGCCCGGGCGCCACGCGACAGGGCGGCTGAGCGGCCGGCTCGGCCGGCCGCGACCCGCCAAGAAGCGGCCCGAAGGGCCGCGGTCACCACCCGTCGCCACACGACAGAGCGGCTGAGCGGCCGGCTCGGCCGGCCGCGACCCGCCAAGAAGCGGCCCGAAGGGCCGCGGTCCCCACCCGTCGCCACACGACAGAGCGGCTGAGCGGCCGGTTCGGCCGGCCGCGACCCGCCAAGAAGCGGCCCGAAGGGCCGCGGTCACAGACGCCTGGGTACCGAGCCCTTACGGGCTCGGTGAAGCTTCGCGGCCTGGCGGGCCTCCGGCCCGCGGCCGCTGCGCGGCGCTAGCGCGCCTTGCGTAGTCGGGGTGCCCGGATTTGAACCGGGGACCTCACGGTCCCGAACCGTGCGCGCTACCAGGCTGCGCTACACCCCGAAGGCCGAGACAGGGTACCCGACGAGGCCGCGGTAGAGTCGCGCCATGGCCCCGCGAGACGAGATCATCGCCTTCGCCGACGAGTACCTCGAGCTCGACGCCTACCCGGATTACGGCCCGATGGGCCTGCAGGTCACCGGCGCGGCCGAGATCTCGAAGATCGTCTGCGGCGTCTCGGCCTCGCTCGAGCTCTTCAACCGCGCGGCTGCCGCCGGGGCAAACCTCGTCCTTGTCCACCACGGGCTGTTCTGGGATCGGGATCCGCGGACGATCGACGTCGTGATGCGGCGACGGCTCGAGGCGCTGTTCGACGCCGATCTCAACCTCGCCGCCTACCACCTCGCACTCGACGCGCACCCGGAGGTCGGGAACAACGCGCTGCTCTGCCGTGCGCTGGGAATCGAGCCCGCGCGTCGCTTTGCCGGCGTCGGCTTCGGAGGCCCCCTCGCCGAGGCCTGCTCAGTAGAAGAGCTTGCGGGCCGCGTAGAGGGGGAGCTCGGACGTGTGCCGCTCGTTTTCGGCTCCGGCCCCGATCGGATCGAGCAGGTCGCCGTGTGCTCGGGCGGCGCAGCGGGATATCTGGCGCGTGCCGCGGCCGAGGGTTACGACTGCTACCTGACGGGAGAGCCCGCCGAGCCGTCGATGATGTCGGCACGAGAGGCCGGCCTCCACTTTGTCGCCGCAGGACATCACGCGACGGAGTCGCTCGGCGTGCAGGCGCTCTCGGATCTGCTCGCCCGGCGCTTCGGCCTCGACGGGGAGTTCGTCGACCTGCCGAATCCCGTCTGACCCCGTTCGAGATTCGGGCTCGTGGCGCCGCTGTCAAGCTATTGGCATGGCGACGACGGCCACGCGCGAACCGGCCGCTGCCGTGCCCGAAACGGCCGAAGGAGTCTCGTCCGCGCGGCTCGGCCTCGTCGTCTTCACCGCAGGGCTTGGCACCCTCGCCACCGAGATCGCGGCCTCCCGCCTGCTCGCCCCCTATTTCGGCTCCTCGACGATCGTGTGGGCGAACATCATCGGCCTCATCCTGATCTACCTCTCGCTCGGCTACTGGCTGGGGGGGAAGATCGCCGACCGCCGCCCTGATCCGCGACTCCTGGGCAAGCTGATCCTCGCCGCGGCGGCGTTCATCGCCGTCCTGCCCTTCGTGGCGCGACCAATCCTCGACCTCACCGTCCGCGGTCTGGACGCGGTCTCGCTCGGTGCCATCGTCGGCTCGTTCTTCGCAGCCCTCGCATTGTTTGCGATCCCGATCACGCTGCTCGGCTGCGTGTCGCCGTTCGCAATCCGGCTTTCGATCGGCGACGTGCGCTCCGCGGGCACCGTGTCCGGACGGCTGTACGCGATCTCCACCATCGGCTCGATTCTCGGAACGTTCCTCTCTGCGATCGTCGCGATTCCCCTGATCGGCACGCAGCGGACGATGCTCGCCTGCGCCGTTCTCCTGACCGGTGGCGCCGCCCTGCTGCTCGGACGCCGCTGGCAGGTCGCCACGATCGCGGTGGCCGGGCTGCTCGCGATTCCGGCCGGCGCCATCAAGGCAACGGACGGCCTGCTCTACGAGACGGAGTCGACGTACCAGTACATCCAGGTGCTCCAGCGCGACGACGGCTCGAGGGTGCTCCACCTCAACGAAGGCATCGCAATCCATTCGGTCTGGTACCCCGGCACGGTGCTCACCGGGGGCGAGTGGGACATGTTTCTGGTCGTGCCGCCGCTGCTCGATCGGCCCGTGAAGCGGGTGCTCGTGATCGGAAACGCCGGCGGCACGACGGCGAGGGCCTACGGCGCGCTCTACCCCGACGTCGAGGTCGACGGAGTCGAGATCGACCCCGAGGTCTCCAGCGTCGGCCGAGAGTACCTCGGCCTGGACGACAACCCGAAGCTGAAGGTCATCGACGAGGACGGACGACCGTACCTGCAGCTGACCGACGAGCGCTACGACGCAATCCTGATCGACGCCTACCGCCAGCCCTACATTCCGTTCTACCTCGCCACGAAGGAGTTCTTCGAGCTCACCCGCGAGCACCTCAACCCCGGCGGCGTCCTCGCCCTGAACGTCGCGGCCGTGCCGGGTGACAACCGGCTCTCGCGTGCCCTGGGCTCGACGGTGCTCGAGGCATTCCCGCAGGCTTGGCTCTGGCCGGCGCTGCGGTTCAACCAGCTGCTGGTCGCACTCGACACGCCCGTCGACCGGGATACCCTCGCGCGCCGCGTCCAGGGCATCAACCCGCAGGTTGCCTCCCTGGGGGATCTGTTCGCCGCCGAGGTGGAGCCGATGGTGCAAGACCAGGCGCCGCTCACCGACGACCGCGCTCCGGTCGAGTGGCTC
>Ga0114129_10005187_pt1 | contig 18348 bp, 12 predicted proteins | sample RhiMetdeltSRZDD1_FD_80071 | JGI IMG/M metagenome (GOLD analysis project Ga0114129, IMG submission 80071) | Populus rhizosphere microbial communities from Tennessee, USA - Rhizosphere MetaG P. deltoides SRZDD1 (version 2) (version 2) | ecosystem: Host-associated > Plants > Roots > Rhizosphere >...
ATGCTCCGCTCGTCGAGCACGGCGGGATCGCCGTGCTGCGCGGCAATCTCGCTCCCGATGGCGCGGTGCTGAAACCGTCGGCGGCGTCGCCGCACCTGTTGCGTCACAGCGGCCGCGCCGTGGTGTTCGAGACGATCGAGGATTACCACGCGCGCATCGAAGACCCCGCGCTCGACGTCGACGAGACGTGTGTGCTCGTGCTGAAGAACTGCGGACCCAAAGGGTATCCGGGGATGGCCGAGGTGGGAAACATGGGGCTCCCGCCGAAGGTGCTGCAGAAGGGCGTGACCGACATGGTCCGCATCTCGGACGCGCGCATGAGCGGAACGGCGTACGGCACGGTCGTTCTTCATGTCTGTCCCGAGGCTGCCGTCGGCGGTCCGCTGGCGCTCGTGCAGAACGGCGACATCATCGACATGGACGTGGCTGGGCGCACGTTGACTGTGCGGGTTCCGGACGAGGAGCTGCAACGTCGTCGCGCTGCCTGGCGAGCGCCAGAACCGCAGATGCGCGGCGGATATCAGGGACTCTACACCGAGCACGTGCAGCAGGCGAACACCGGAGCGGACTTCGATTTCCTGGTCGGATGTCGGGGCGCTGCCGTCGCCCGGGAATCACATTGAGGCCGACGCGCACCCAAACAGGAGGTCAGGAGTTCAGGAGCAAATTCTGTTTAGGTCTTCTGGATCCCTTGATCTCCTGGTCTTTTGCCCTCCTGTGAATATGCCCGGCCCGGCCGATGAATCACCGACCTTGAAGCTGGGGCGTGAGCCGCTTGACACCGACCCAATCGCATCGGATAGTGCGCGCATGGAGCTCACTCGACGCGATCTTCTCGATCTCGCGATCCGCGCTGCCGCTCTGCCCGGTGCCGCTCAGTTCCTCCAGGCCTGGTTGAGCGCGGCCCCGCGACAGCAGCATGGAACGATCGTTCAGGCGCCACCCGAGCCGCCGTTCCTGCGCGACTACCAGCCGAGATTCTTTGACGCCGAAGACTTCGAGGCGCTGAGCGCGTTCACCGAGATTCTGATTCCCACGGATGACTCGCCAGGCGCGCGCGAGGCGCATTGCGCGCACTACATCGATTTCGTGTTGCAGGCGGCAGCCGAGCACGCGCCGGAGATGCAGAAACAGTGGCACGCCGCGATGGCCACGCTGAGGGCCGCGGGGTTCCACAAGGCTGACCCGAAGGGGCGCGCCGCGCTCGTCGAAGCGATGGCGAACCCGGAACGCAACCGCACGGCGACGCATCCGGCGTATTCCGCGTACCGCCTGATCAAGCAGCAGAACACGTTCGCGTTCTACACGTCGCGCGCGGGCATGATCGAGACCCTCGACTATCGCGGGAACACGTACAACTTGACGTTCCCCGCGTGCGATCATCCGGAGCATCAGGTCGTCTGATAGAACCGTAGGACGCGGCTTCAAGCCGCGCCAGGTTGGCGCGGTCTGAAGACCGGCGCTCCACAAGCAGCAACGGGACTCAATGCGACAGACATACGACGCGATCATCGTCGGCTCCGGTGCGTGCGGCGGGTGGGCTGCGATGGAGCTCACGAAAGCGGGCTTCAAGGTCTTGATGCTGGAAGCGGGATCCCGCGTCGAGCCAGCGCGGGACTTCCATCACACTTTCCTTTACCAGATGGAGTATCGCGGGCAGGGCAAGCCTGGACTGTTGCGCCGCTACTCGGGCAGCGAGCGAAACTACCGGATCATGATCGACAACGAGGAGAATCCGTACACGACCTCGCCCGAGACGGTCTATCGCTGGGGTCGATCGCGATGTCTCGGCGGTCGAACGCTCCATTGGGCGCGCGCGACGGATCGCATGGCGGACTACGAGTTCAAGGCCGCGTCGCGCGACGGCTACGGGATGGACTGGGCCGTCACCTACGCCGACATGAAGCCATATTACGATCGCGTGGAAAGCTTCATCGGCGTCAGCGGTGCCGTCGAAGGCCTGCCTCAATTCCCTGACGGTCCTTTTCTGCCGCCCATGCCGCTCAACTGCGCGGAGGCGATCTTCACCGCGGCGTGCAAGAGCCTCGGATGGCGGTCGACGCACAGGCGGCTCTCGCAACTGACACGCGCGCACAACGGCCGGCCGCCGTGTCACTACTGCGGCAACTGCGTGAATGGCTGCGACGTCGGGGCGATGTTCAACCCGATCGCCGTGACGCTTCCACCGGCGCTGGCAACCGGCAGTCTCGAGATCCGGACCGACAGCGTCGTCGCACGCGTGCGTATGAGCAGTGAGAACCGCGCGCAAGGGGTGACCTACATCGAGCGCTACACGACGAAGTCGGTCGATGTCGACGCGAAGTACGTCGTGCTCGCCGCGTCCACGCTCGAGAACACGCGGCTGCTGCTACTTTCCGCCAGAGGTGGTCTCGCGAACTCGAGCGGAACGCTCGGGCACTACATGATGGACCAGGTTGGCGGCGGCGGCGTCAGTGGCATCCTGCCGAAGCTGCGCGGAGGACCGAGCCGATTGGACGACGGGAAGGCGGGCGGGATTACGATTCCAAACTTCCAGAACATCGACAAGGGGACCGAGCGCAAGGACTTCATCCGCGGGTACGTGATGAATGCGACCGGTGGCCAGACCGAGTACCCGCAGTTCGCCGAGCGCCTGCCCGGATACGGATCGGAGTGGAAGAAGGAGGTCAAGAGCCGGTACGTCGCGCAGGCGCGCGTGTGGAACGCAGGAGCCGAGATGCTGGCACGCAAGGAGAACTTCGTCGAGCTCGATCCCGAAGTCAAGGATCGCTGGGGCATCCCGGTCCTGAAGATCCACTTCGCGCACAGCGACAACGACCACAAGTTGATCGAGGATTTCCAGCAGCGCGCCGAGGAGCTGTTTCGCAAGGCGGGCGGGGAAGTGATGCCGACCGCTCGCGTCGCGCCAGCCGGATTCCCTGGCGGGCCGGGCTCGCCAGACGCAGGTCCGACCCGCGGACGATCGAATGAACCCGCGAGCGGCGCTGCTGCAGCGCGACAGCGACGACCGCTCGGCGGATCGATTCACGAGGTTGGCACCGCGCGCATGAGCGTCAGTCCAAAGGACGGCGTCCTCAATTCATTCTGTCAGACCCACGACATCCCCAACCTGTACGTGTTCGGCGGCAACGCGTTTCCCTCGACTGGAGACAAGCACCCCACACTGACGATGATGGCGCTCACGGCGCGCGGGTGCGATCATTTGCTGGAAATAGCGAAGGGGAAGACGGTTTGACGCTGGATGTAGAGCGGCGTCTTTAGACGCCGCTGGGGGGCGGGGTCTTTGAAGACCCCGCCCTACAGATCGATCCGATGCGCGTTATTTAAGCGGCGAATAATCCGTCGCCGTCACGAACACCGACTCCGCTTTCGTGACGATCTTGCCTTGCGCTTCCGATTCCGTCCTTGCTTTCTGCCAGTCCGGGTCCGCCTGAAAAGCCGCCCAGTTCGCCTTGGCCGCCTCGCGGCTCGGGTGTTCGAGGATGTAGATGAGCGTGTTGCCGGCAAGCGGAGGATCCATGGGCGTCCAGTAGCCGACGCTCTTCATTCCGTGTCTGTCGAAGTACTTCATCGTGTGGTTGCGGAACCGCGCGTTCAATGCGTCCAGCTTGCCCTCAGGGGTGGTATAGGTCCGAATTTCGTAGACCTTGCCGCCCTGCTGCGCGTGTAGCGCAACGCTCGGCCCGGACAACCGGCCGACGAGGAATCCTGTGAAGACCAGCACCGAGCCGACGAGTAAACGGGATGAGTACGCTCTGAGCATTTCGAGTCGATCCTTTCTGTTTCAGCGACTGCGCACGTTGACGGAGGAGACGGAGCGCACGGAACCCGCTTTCACCGCGGATCTCCGCCTCCTCGGACGCGGCTGACTATTCTAGCCGCTCTCCTCACTGCGAAGGAGGCTTGGTCAACAGTCCCCGCGCCCGCAACCAATTCATCAACAACGTCGGCCACGCACTGAGCGATGGATCGTTGAGCGCGAGACCGACTCCGTGAGGGCCGTTCTCGAAGATGTGCAGCTCCGCCGGCACGCCGGCCTTCTTCAGCGCGAGGTAGAACCGGACGCTGTTTTCCGCGGGCACGACATTGTCGGCGGTCGTGTGAAACAGAAACGTGGGCGGCGTCTGTGCGGTGACGCGGAGATCGTTCGAGAGCTCCTCGAGAAGCTTCGGGTCCGGTTTCTCGCCCAGCAGGTTTTTGACGGACCCCGCAGCGGCGATTGCCGGATCGGTCGAGATCACGGGATAACCCAGAATCAGGAAATCCGGTCGGCTGCTCCAGCGTTCGATTGCATCCGCCGCATTGCCCTTACCATCATCGAAGTGCGTGCCGGCTGTTGCAGCGAGATGACCGCCAGCGGAAAAACCGATCATGCCGATACGGTTCGGCAGTACGCCGAGCTCCTGTGCGCGGCTTCGCAGGAGACGAATCGCACGCTGAGCATCGCCCAGCTCGATTGGGTGATGGTATCGAGGACCGAGTCGATATCTCAGGATCGCGGCGGTCACGCCCATGGAGTTGAAGAATGCGGCGACCTGACGTCCTTCATGATCCATTGCCAGATTCTGATAACCGCCGCCAGGGGCGATGACGATTGCGGTTCCCGACAACATCCGCGCAGCCGGATAGATCGAGACCGCAGGTTTGTCCGCGATCGTGTCGCCGAGACTGCCAGGTGCGCCGTTCGGCCAGAGCAGGATCTCTTCCTTACCGGTATCGATCGGGATGCCGCCGCCTCGCTGACCGCCTGCCGCAGGCGCCGGAGCGCTGGGCTGTGGCGTCTGAGCCTCGCATCCGATGGTCACCAGCAGCAGTGACCCTCCGAGAAAGAGCCGGTTCATAGAGATCCTCCTGATCCGCTTCATCCCTCCAGATCCGCGTTTCTCCAACGAGGTTCGTATATTACTCTTATGCTTTTGTGGCCGCGGCCGCGGTGCGGTCGCAGCAGTCAAATTCGAATCCAGCGAGGTGCACGTCATGGTGCGACGAATCTGGAGCGTGCTCGTCTCGCTCGCGCTGATTGTCGGCGCGAGTGCGAAGCACGCTGCAGCGCAAGGCACTGGACAGGCCGGCCTGGGCGGCGGACGCGGCGGTCCGCAATACGTCTCACCCGAGATCGGCGCCGATCGTAGGGTGACGTTCCGCCACATCGCGCCCAACGCGAAGGAAGTCTACGTCAGCGGTGAGTTGGACGGTGAGCGTCACGCCATGACGAAGGACGAAGCAGGGATGTGGACCGTGACAATCGGGCCGCTGCCGCCGGACATCTACACGTACTCGTTCAACATCGACGGCGTTACCGCGCTCGATCCCCGCAATCCGAACACCAAACTCGGATACGGCAACTTCGGTCCCGTGAGCGTTGTTCAGGTTCCGGGTGATGGCCCGCAGTTCTACGACGTCAAGCCGGTACCGCACGGCGAAGTCCGCATTCATCCGTACGAGTCCAGGACGATGGGTGTGGCGCGGACGATGTGGGTGTACACGCCGCCCGGCTACGACAAGGGAAAGGACTTTCCTGTTCTCTATCTGCTGCACGACGCCGGAGACGTGGAGTCCGGCTGGACGTTGATCGGTCGAGCGAACAACATCCTCGATAACCTGATTGCCGGCGGCACGGCGAAGCCGATGGTCATCGTGATGCCGCTCGGCCATTCGATTCAGAGCTGGTGGGCTGGTCCGTCGAAGACGTCGCCCAACGCGCCCGCTGGCCGCGGGAACGCTCCCGGTGGTGGCGCCGCGACGACAGCGGGACAACCCGTGCCGCCGAACCTGTTCGCGAAGGATTTGCTCGAGGATGTCATGGCGCTTGTCGAGAAGACCTACAAAGTGTCGACGAAGCCCGACGATCGCGCAATCGGCGGTCTCTCGATGGGTGGGGGGCAGACGCAGAACATCGCGTTCAACCGTCCCGAGTTGTTTCGGTACATCGTGATTATGAGCGCCGGCGGCCAGAACGTCGATCAGAGCTATCCGGATTTCTTCAAGAATCCAGCCGCGACCAATCGCCAGTTGAAGCTGTTGTGGATTGGGGTCGGAAAGGACGACGCGCTCGCGGGGGGAGGCAGCAAGACGCTCGACGAGACGCTGACGAAGCACGGGATCGATCACGTCTACCGAGTCACCGAGGGTCGTCACGAATGGACCGTGTGGCGCCATTACCTGTATGAAGTAGCGCCGCTGCTGTTCAAGGACCATGGCACCGTGCAGAAGAGCACGAGGCGGTAACAGGAGCGGTTGTTCCTGATGCAACATTCGGGCTTTGGGCTCATGGCTTTCGGCTGTGGGCCTCGTGAGAATCGCGGCGCAAAGATAAACGACGAGAGCTCCAGGCACCGTCAATCGATCGAATCGTTGTCCGCCGCCAACTTCCGCAGGGCACGCCTAAAGCCCAAAGCCGTAAGCCGAGAGCCGGCGTACCGCTTATCACCACGGAGGATCAATCTTGAAGCGAATAGGAATGGGGCTCGTCGGTGCGGGGTTCGTGGGGCCGCACCACATTGATGCCGTACGACGGCTCGGACACGTCGATGTCGTCGCGATTGCCGGAAGCAGCGACGCGTCGGCCAGGAAGAAGGCGGATTCGCTCGGCGTCCCGCGCGCGTACGGCAGTTATGAGGCGCTGCTCGGCGACAAAGATGTTCAGGTGATCCACAACGCGACGCCGAACTATCTGCATTATGCCGTGAACTCCGCGGCGATTGCGCGCGGCAAGCACGTCGTTTCGGACAAGCCGCTCGCGATGACAACGGCCGAAGCCAGGCGGTTGCTCGACGAAGCGCGTCGCGCCGGGATCGTCCACGCCGTGACGTTCAACTATCGCGGCAACCCGCTCGTGCAGCAGGCCCGCCACATGGTTGCGCGCGGGGATATCGGCAAGCCGCACTTCCTCGTCGGATACTACCTGCAGGATTGGCTGATCAAGGACACGGATTATTCCTGGCGTCTCGAGCCCGACAAAGGCGGCGCATCGTCGGCGCTCGGCGACATCGGCTCTCACTGGTGCGATCTGGCGCAGCACGTCAGCGGCCTGCGGATCACGCATGTGCTCGGAGACATTACGACGGTCATTCCGAAGCGAAAGAAACCACGGGGCTCGCGAGAAGCCTTTCAGGCCGGAGGCAACGAGGACGTCGACCTCGTGGACATCAAGGTCGAGGATCTGGCATCGGTGCTCGTTCGATTCGACAACGGAGCGAAGGGGAGCTTCTCGGTCGGTCAGGTCTGCGCGGGTCACAAGAACGATCTCGTCCTCGAGCTATGCGGGCCGAAGGGATCGATGCGATGGCGGCAGGAGCACCAGAACGAACTCTGGCTCGGCTACCGCGACAAGGCCAACGAGATCCTGCAGAAGGATCCATCGCTGATCGACGAAGAGGTCCGCTCGTACGCCCATCTTCCGGGCGGGCATCAGGAGTCGTGGGCGGACGCCTTCACCAATGTGATGCGGGACATCTACGGGTTCATCGCGGACGGGAAGCGCCCAGACGATGCCCATCCGCCGGCGTTCGCGACGTTCGAGGATGGCTACCGCGCGAACTGCATCATCGAGGCGATCCTCGAAAGCGCCAAACAAGGCGGCGTGTGGAAGGAGGTCAGCTACTAGCGATGTCCGTCAAAGCGTTCCAACCGCAGTTCATGAAGGTCGGCATCCTCACGGCAGCGCTTCAGGAGCTGACGCCGCGCGAGGTGCGCGATCCCGATCCGGATCGCGCGATCGAGGAATGGGTCGCGTTCGCACGCGAGCTCGGGGCCGACTACATTCAATTGTCCGCGGCCCTCCATCCCACGGAAACCGACGTGCCTCCGGAAGCGATGCTGGATCCGGTGGCGAACACGCTGGATTTGCGGCGGCCGTTCGACAAGGAGCGCGCGCGTCGCGTCCAGGCTGCGCTCACCACGCACCGGCTCGGCATCTCGGACATCGGGTACTTCGACAACATGCTCCACCACGACCCCGCGGTCCGTCAGAAAAAGCACGATTTCATGCGCCGCGTCTTCGATACGGCGGTGCTGCTCGGCGTCAACGCCGTCTGCGGCTTCGTCGGCCGCAATCAGCAGCACAGCATGGACGAGAACCTCCTCGACTTCGAGGAGCAGTTCATTCCGCTGCTGAGAGCCGCGAAAGAACGCGGGCTGACCTATCGTGTCGAGCAGTGCCCGATGCCGGGATGGACGACTGGAGACAACTTCCACAACAACATCGCCTACACCCCCGGCACGTGGATCGCGTTGCACCGGATCTGCGCGAAGCACGGCGTCGGCGATCAATTCCGCATTCATTACGATCCGTCGCATGCGATCCTGATGGGGCAGGACACGCGGTCGATCTTCCACTACCTGAAGGACACGGGATACAACTTCCTGATCGGCGGCTTCCACGTCAAAGGGCAGGTGATCGACGCGAAGGGCGTGGCCGCGTGGGGCTACGGCGGTCAGACAGTGGAGCGCGGCGACTGGATCAATGGCAAGCCATCGTCGAAACCCGCCGATCAGCTCAACGCGTGGAAGAAACAGATCGTGCTCTGCGAGCACGAGCTCCCCGGCACCGCGCGCCACGATCCGCTGGCGTACCTGCAGAACCGGACCGTCGACTGGCTGGATCACCAGCTCGCCGCGCGCGAGCTCCTTCAACTCGACGTCGCGAACACGCACCTCGTGGTCGAACACGAGTACCCGAAGGCTCGCATCCAGGACAAGGAACGGCTGAAGCCGATTCTGCAGGGATCGATTGCGTTCGTGCGGCACATCGACGAAGCCGCGGGTGCGATGTACGCGCTGCAGCACGACGTCCTCGGCGGGCAGGGGATTCCCGTGCAGGGAGTGGGGAGGCAGGCTTATCGATCGTAGGTGCCGGGACTCGAGGCTCGGGATTCGGCGCTCGTCACCGTGGGGCGCGGTCTTTAGACCGCGCCCGCCCGGCGGGGCTTGAAAGCCCCGCCCTACAAGTCCCAAATTCCGAATCCCGAACCCCGAACCCCGAATCCTGGATCCCGAACCCCGAGTGCCGGCAAGTAAGCGAGCTACCGAGCGACCGAAGTACCGAGCCACCGGCTACCGGTTTCATGCAGATTCAACACACGTTAGACGGTCAAGTTGCGCTCGTCACCGGCGCCGACAGAGGCATCGGCAAAGGCATCGCGCTCGCACTCGCGCGCGCGGGGTGCCGGGTCGCCGTCAATTACCAGTCCACACCTGATCTCGCCGACTCCGTCGTGCGCGAGCTGAGAGCGCTCGGCGTCGATGGGATGTCAGTGCGTGGAGACGTCCGGCGCGCGCCGGAAGTCGTCGACATGGTGGCCGAAGTCGTCCGCCGGTTTGGCGCGCTGAACGTCATGGTCAACAACGCCGGCGTGCAGACGTGGACGCCGCTCCTCGACGTCACCGAGGAGCAGTGGGATCTCGTGCTCGACACGAACCTGAAAGGATGCTTCCTCTGCACGCAGGCGGCCGCACGGCATATGAAACACACCGGTGGCGGCTCCATTGTCAACATCGGATCGGGCTGCAACAAGATCGCGTTCCGCAATCTCGTGGCGTACACCGCGAGCAAGGGCGGGATCGAGATGTTCACGAAGGTCGCCGCATTGGAGCTTGGGGGGTACGGAATTCGTGTGAACTGCGTAGCGCCGGGCGCCATCGAAGTCGAGCGCACGCGGCTCGAGAGCCCCGATTACGCAGCAACGTGGGGATCGGTCACGCCGCTCGGTCGCGTCGGCACCCCCCAGGACGTCGGCGACGCTGTCGTCTTCCTCGCGAGTCCGTCGGCGTCGTTCATCAGCGGGCAGACGATCTGGGTGGACGGCGGCCTGTTCACTCAGCCCGTGTGGCCGTACGCACAGAGGTAGGCTCTAGGCTCTAGGCGTTAGGCGAGTAAACGCTTCAGCCCAAAGCCCAAAGCCTTCAGTCGTCTCGGCGTCAGTTCGGCGACCGCAGCTTGAACCGTTGAATCTTGCCCGTCGCGGTCTTCGGCAGCTCTGATATGAACGCAATCTGACGCGGACACTTGTAGTGCGCGAGCCGGGTTCGCGCGAACGCCTGGAGCTCGGCGGCCATCTCTTCTCCGCTATTCGTCCCCTCACGCAGGACGACGAACGCTCGTGCGGTGACGATGCCATTGGCGGCTGTGCTGGGAACGACGGCGCACTCGAGTACCGCGTCGTGGGCCATCAATGCGGCTTCGACTTCGTACGGCGCGAGCCATTCACCTGAGACCTTGAACATGTCGTCCGCTCGACCCGCATACCAGTAGTAGCCGTCGTCATCGACGCGGTACTTGTCGCCCGACGCGAACCAGTCTCCGCGCATCCGCTTCTGCGTTTCCTCACGTCGGTTCCAGTACAGGATCGATGCGCTCGGCCCTTTGACCATCAAGTCCCCGATCTCGTTCGTGCCGACCGTCTGGCCGGCGCCGTCGACGATCTTCACTTCGTAGCCCGGGACCACGACGCCCGAGCTGCCTGGTTTGACGCGGCCCGGCGGCGACGCGATGTACATGTTGAGGAGCTCGGTCGACCCCAGGCCGTCGAGGATCTCTTTCCCGAACCGCGCATTCCATGCGTGGTACAGGTCGGCGGAGAGCGGCTCGCCGGCGGAGACGCAGAACCGCAACGACGAAAGATCGCTGCAGGCCACCGCGTCAGCGCATTTCAACATCGACGCGTACAGCGTCGGCACGCCGAAGAACATCGTCGGCTGCTTCCGCCGGATCGTCGCATACACGTTCTCCGGCCGTGCGCGATCCGGCAGCAGGATCGTGGTCGCCCCGACCCAGAACGGAAAGAGCATCGCGCAGCCGAGCCCGTACGCGTGGAAGAGTTTTGCCGCCGAGAACACCCGGTCGGATGTCTGCATTCCCAGCACGCCCTCGGCGAAGAGTCGACAACACCACGGCGCGTCCTGGTGAAGGTGCACGACCCCCTTCGGCTCGCCTGTGCTGCCCGACGTCCACAACCAGAATGCGGGCTCGTCCTTGTGCGTGTCGGCGTACGACAGTTTCGCAGGGACCTCCTGGATCCAGTTCTGAAATGTCCGAATGCGTCCCTCGCTCTCGACTCGATTGGTGAGGACGATGGCGCGCAGTTCCGGAGGGTCGTCAGGACCGATCTCCATTCGCGCGAAGATCTCGTTCGTCGTGATGAGTACCGGAGCCCGCGTCTCGCGCAGGAAGTATCTGTATTCTGTCGCACCCACGAACGTGCTCGAGGGAACAGCAATGCCGCCGATCGCAATCGTCCCGAAAAACGCGGCGATGAATTCGGGAGAATCCGGAAGACAGATGAGGACGCGGTGCTCGCGCTGGACGCCCGCTACGAGCAGCGCGTTGCCGACCCGGTGCGTGAGCCCGGCGATCCGCGCGTAGCTCCAGACGTCATCCAGCGTTTCGATCGCGGGTTTGCCTGCGTCGCCGCCGGCCAACCGCGCATCGATCAGCGCGCGCGTGAGGTTGAATCGAACGGTCATGAGCGGATGATTGTAAGCCGTCATTCGCGGAGGAATGATGGTTCGAACGGACTGCTGTGCTCAACGGCGCAGCGCGAGCAACCACTCGATCAGCTTCTCATCGGCAAAGGCTTTTTCCGCTGCGCCGACGTGGGTTACCGCAGGATACTCCTCGTACACGACATCAGCTCCGGCCGCCTTCAACGCAGGAACCAGACGCCGAGACTGCTCGACCGGCACTGTTTCGTCTGCATCGCCGTGGAAGATGCGGATCGGCAGATTTCTGATCCTCGCGGCAAGGTCGCCAAATAGATCCGCCGCCCTGACCAATGGGTTCGCCTGGCGATCGGCTTCCTTGTCTGGAGCGGAATACGTCTTCACGTCGGACGTATCGATCCGGCCCGCGACGGCGACGATGGCGGCGAATCGATTGGACCATCGGTAGGCTATCCGGTTCCAGCGCCAGCAGTCCCAGCGCGAAGGCGAACGCGACCTCAGGTAGTCGTCCCGGGCTCCCGGGGTTCTGCGTTGCGCATGCGGATCATTGAAAACTGCAAACTGGACGCGACCACCGCGTCGCGCAGCGGCCATAGATTCGGAACGATACGCACGTCGACCCCGCGCCGCAGGAACTCGGACATGAGATCATCGACGATTTCGACCCCCAGCGGCGTCACCGGTACGCGGCTGACGAAGTAGCCGGCGCACTCGTCGATACACTCGAACGTTTCCGGCGGCATTCGGTAGCAATACAACCGGCAGGACCGCAACCGCTCGACCCACTCGCGTTCCACGGCGATGACAGCGGTACTCGACGCCAGAAACCGCTCGACATCCGCGTCGGTGGTCTCGCGGCCCGCGTAGTAGGTGACGCGAGGGCACTCGCAGGGGAGAAGGTAATTGCGCAAATGTTCTTCATCGATAGCCCATACGACAGGGCTTCCTGCGCGTGTCGCTGCGCGGGGTACGAACTGTTCGATGTCGCCGTCCTCGCTCACGTGGAACAGCATGTCTCGATCCGCCGCGACTTAACAACTACCGCTGAACATCTATTCCAAACGAGATCCAGCCTCAACAGCGGAAGATCATCCTGACCCCGTTGTCTCGCCGTACATTGGCCGCGTGGTCCGTGCCCCGGGTAAATGCGGTTCGCGCCAAGCGCCCGCAACCGTTGCCAGCTCGCGACGACGGCGTTCCAGCCCTCTTCGCCAGCGAGCGCCAGCGGCGTGAGATCGCCCGTGAACGCCGAACCGTCGTCGAGCACGAGCGATACGCTGTCGTCGGAGTGGCCTGGTGTTGGAACGATTTCACCCGCGATGCCGATCATATCGTTACCGCTCGAGGGCTCGCTCGAACTCATCCGCTACCGGCCGTGGGTTCGCTCCTCGACGTGCAACGGTAAATCTGCGTATCGCCCTCTCGTGCCGAAGCAAGCAGCCACTCATCGCCCGTGCGCTCCGCCAGAACCATGTAGTCGGAATACTCCTCTCGCATACTAGTGGATATTTCCCAGAAGTCTGACGGTGGATAGAGGACGCTCAGAGAGAATAATCGTTTCATGGCCAACGCGTCCCTCCAGGTTGGATTGATCGGCTACGGCTATGCCGGCAGGACGTTTCATGCGCCGTTGATTTGTGCCACGCCCGGCCTGGCGCTCGTGGCGGTCGGATCACGCGACACGGTAAAGGTCCGCCGTGACCTTCCCGATGTGGCCGTGATGTCGGCCGACGATGTCGTACACGCAACAGACGTCGAGGTCGTCGTCATTGCGACACCCAACCACACCCACGCGCCGTTGGCAGTCGCGGCGCTGCGAGCGGGCAAACACACCGTCGTCGACAAGCCATTTGCGGTTACGCTCGACGAGGCGCGAGCCATAGTCCGGGTGGCCGACGACCAGCGCCGAATCGTGACGGTGTTCCAGAATCGCCGCTGGGACAGCGATTTCCTCGGCGTCAGAGCGCTGATCGCGTCGCGTGTGCTCGGCGAAGTGACTTACTTCGAGTCTCACATCGATCGCTATCGGCCTGAAGTTCGTTCGCGCTGGCGCGAAGAGCCCGGGCCGGGTGCTGGTCTCTGGTACGATCTCGGCCCTCACCTCGCCGATCAGGCGCTGCTGATCTTTGGTCTTCCATCTGCTGTTCTCGGAGTGCTGAGAATGCAGCGACACGGCGCGCGGACCGACGACTGGGCTCACGTGATCCTCGATTACGAGACCTGTCGTGTCATTCTTCACGCGTCGCTCCTTTCAGCGGCCCGTCTGCCTCGCTTCATCGTTCATGGTCCCGCCGGAAGCTGGGTCAAGTACGGCATCGACGTGCAGGAGCAGCAGCTCGTGGCGCGTCTCCGCCCTGGCGACGCAGGATGGGGAGAGGACGACGATCACGCGCTGCTGTTCGACAGTTCCGGCGTTGCTCGAGAGATGAAAGTGCCGCGTGGAGACTACTGCCAGTTCTATCTTCAGTTTCGGGACGCCGTCGCCGGCGCCGCTCCGAATCCCGTGCCACCGCCGCAGGCCATTGCAGTGATGGCGGTGGTCAAGACGGCGATCCAGTCGTCAACCGCCGGGCGAGCGTTACCATTGTCGCTGACCGATGATGAGCGCCGCGCATTCGAAGCGAGCGTTGCCGGTGGATCAGCGCGCTGACCCCTGCCTTGGAATTCGGCGTGGAAGCACTAGTTCCGCGGCACGCTCAATTCGATCGGCGGAACGGCCCGGCGGACGATGCGCGTATTGTAACGCTCCACGTACGCGCGGTACGCTTCCGTCCAGCGGCGCGGTGATGGATACTGCTTCATGCCGTGGAACGGCAGCGGCGCCAGTTCATCCGGGCTCGCTGAGTTGATGTCCATTTCCTTGCTGAAGCCGTCCGCGTAGAGCAGGAACGTTCGCGTCCATCCGGCTGGCAGCGTCGGCAACGCGGACGCGTCGAACGACAACGAAATCTCGTCTCCCGGGCGTGACACGACGAACATGTCGTCGGCTCGCGCGAGGAGCGCACGCACGTCCCCTTCTCGCGTGTAATCGCCCGGCATCAGCTTCCACGGCGACAGCGACGACACTCGATCGTACGCGTAGCCGAACGGCTGGCGTCCGTCGGGTGACTGCTCCGCCGAGAATCCGCGCCAATGGAGGTCGGCAACGATGGGATCGAGCCGCGTGAGGCTGACGTCAGCCCGATCGTCGGAATCGGCCACCAGGACCTGATCCCAATACACCTTCATCGTCGTCACGAGGCGGACGACGGTCGTATCAGGCGGCACTCGATCCGTCAGGTCGACGGTGACGGTTTGGGGCCGACCCGCCGGGAACCCGATGTCCTCGATCACGGTGCGCCAGTTTCCACTCGAATCCTTGACCTGCAGCGACGGCGGCTTCATCCGCAATCCCGATTGATGTGCCGCGACGTTGTCGCCGGAGAACGCGTAGTCGGTCCAGCCCGTCATCAGCAGCACGCGTCGGCTGCTCGAGGAGGGCAGGGTAAGCGTCAGCGTGTGCTCGGCCGCGTAGCCGCGAATTCGCTCCGATGCGAAGTCGTCCGGATGGCGTCGATCGAGACGAGCCACGAGATCGAGGACGTCGTGACCGTGTTCATCGACGGCAGCGATCGGTGGACGGGCGCTGCGAGTCCTGAACAGCCGAAACGGTTCCGGCGGCTCTCGCAGGCCTGCGTTCGGATAGATGGACACGGTCTGCGGATGCGCCACGGCGACGAGCTGCACGCGATCGAGGAACACAGCTTCTTCGAGCTCGTTGGTGACGCGGAGCTCGTAGCGGCCGTCTCGCGGCCTCAGTTGATGTGCATCGATGCGGACGTACTCCTCTGGTTGCGGCTCGTTGCGTACACCTGGCGCGACCCAGTACCCCATCTCGCCGCCACCAAGAAAATCGGTGACGAACTCGAAGCGCTCGCCATTCCAGGTGTAGAGGTAAGGACAAGATGATGGCTTGCGATCGAGCTCTTCGACCCTGACGAGACCCGTCAGCGCATCACCCGACTGCCGGCCGGCCGTGGTCTCCGCCTGCAGGATGCCAGACGGCCAGAGGACGCGAACGATATCCGCGCCGGGCCGAACGCCGACGCCAAACACAATGTCCGCAGGCGCCACGGCCGGCGTCGTCGAGTACGTCTCGGCACGCTGGCGCAGACTTCCCGCTCGCATCTCGATCTTCGTGCCGACCGCGCTCCGGTTGCTGACGCGTGCCGCAAGCTGCACGCGCAACGAGCGCGAACGGTTGCCGCCGTCATTGCGCCAGATTGCGAGGCCGCCCTTCGTGCGTACGACCGCATCGAGATCGCCATCGCCGTCGAGATCGCCGGTGACGAGCGATCCCGCGTTACCAGTCGGAACGGCCATCGGCGCAGCAATCGCGTGCGCGGTGACGTCCGTCCAATGGTCGCCGACATGACGGATGACACGCGGACCTTGAACGGTCAGCAGCAACAGATCGAGCAGCCCATCGTTGTCGTAGTCGACGAGCTGCCCCGCAATCGCTCCCGCCGACGCATCGGGCGCCGTCTGGACGACGAAGTGGCCTTTGCCGTCGCTCTGCGCGAAGAGTCCCGGGGCATCACGTCGACCGAAGAAGAGATCTGAGTACCCGTCCTTATTGATGTCGCCAATTGCAACCATCGATATCGCGTCCGCTCTGAGATCGACCTCGGCCGCGACGTCTCGAAACGATCCGTCACGAAGGTTGCGATAGAGGAACGGGTTACCAGCCGGTGGAACGAGCAATAGATCGATGTCGCGACGATTGTCGTAATCAGTTGGAACGACGGCGAGCAGCGGCTGTGAAAGGCCCAGGCGAGCCGCCGCAGTGACGTCGGTGAAACGCCCGTTGCCGTCGTTCCTCAGGAGTTGCGTTGCCGCAGTGCCATCGCCGCTCGACGATGCAACGAAGATGTCCAGATCTCCATCGTGATCCGCGTCGAGCCACGCCGCCGTGCGGGGAGTGCCTGAAAGCGGCGGGATGTCGGCAGCGCGGGTAACGTCCTGAAAGGTCAGGTTGGCATCCTGGTGGAGCAGCGAGAGGCCACGATCCTGCAAGACGAGCAGATCGACGCGACCGTCGTTGTCGTAGTCGCCGGCGATGACGGCCCTCGCTTGAACGGGTTGCGTGCCGAACAGCGCGCTGGTGACGTCGGTGAACCGGGTGACGTCGTTCCGGTACACGTGCAGCGTGGAGTTGGCCGTGTCGGCGAGATCGAGATCGCCATCGTTTTCCAGATCGAACAACGTGAGGCCTGTCGTTGCAGAATCAGATCCTGCGGCACGAGCGCTGGCAGGCAGAAGAGCGCTCGCATCACTGAACGCGACGTCAGGAGTCCGCGCGTCGACAAGCTCCGGTTCCGCTCCGGTCGAGGCGATCGCTTCGGCGTAGCGTCCCTGCTCGAGGTAGTTGCGAGAGAACGTCACCGCGTAGTTGCTCTCTCGCAGTTTCTGAAACCGCTCCATCGCGGTTCGACCTTCGTCCGCCGATCCGGCGCGGATGAGCGCCGTGGCGAGGCCGTACGCCGCAGTCGCGTTATACGGCTCGGCACCTACCGCCGACCGGAAGGTCTCGACGGCTTCCTTGTACTTCCGCTGCTCCAGGTAAATCTGACCGAGGTTGACCGATGTACCGACGTCGCCCGGATCCAGCTGTCGAACGCGCTCGAACGCCGCAACCGCATCGTCCGTCCGATCCGCCGCGCGTGCGATGAGCCCCAGCATGTAATCAGGCTGCGGGCGATCCCGAAGCCCCTCGCGCGCGCGCTCGATTTCCTTCCGCGCTCCGTCGGGATCGCCGCCGTAGAACAGCGAGATTCCGAGGTTCAGTCGCGCCATCGCGAGGTTGGGGTCTGCGGCAAGCGCTCGGCGGAATGCCGCAGTTGCACCAGGAAAATCGAACTGCTCGAGCAGGGCGACGCCCAGATTGTTCGCGCGGTATGCGTCTTCGCTGACCGGCTGATTTTGGGCCGTGGCCTGAGAGGCCGGCGGGATGGGGCGCAGAAGAAATCCCACGGTCGCCGCAACCGAAACGACGAGCACGGTGGATCGCAGCGCGATCATCGGCCGCTCGAGGAGGCGGGTGACTTGACCGGCGCTTTGGCGGCGGCCAGCGGCGCCCGCTGCACGATCCCCTTGCCTTCTTCGATCGTGAGCGACTGGTTCGCTTCCGTACCGGCGATCGTCTCGACGTGACCGTCGGTCCATTTCACCTCGATCTTCGAGACACGATCCGCTGAACCGAGGCCGAACGTCAATGGCAATTCGTTCTGCGAGCAATAGCTCGATCCTGTCTTCACCATCGACCACGGCGAGGCGCCCGAGGCAACCGTGACCCGCACGGCCGCGCCGATCGCATCGCGATTCGATTTGGTCCCGACAAGACGGATCCGCAGCCGATGATTGCGCTCACCGCCGTCGTTCTGTAACAACCGCGCCGGCCCGCCGTTCGTCGACTCGATCAGATCGAGGTCGCCGTCGCCGTCGAAGTCGCCGTACGCGGCGCCGCGGGCGACGACAGGCTGCTGCAGCGCGGCGCCGGACTTGGCAGTGACCTGCTCGAATTGACGCGATCCGAGGTTTCTGAAGAGATGCGCGGGCTGGCGATACGTGACCCGCTGCTGGACGTTGTTGATGTCGTCCGCAACGTGGCCGTTGGCGGCGAAGATGTCCAGCAGCCCGTCCAGATCGTAGTCGAAAAAGAAGCAGGCGAAGGTCAGAGTGAGCAGCGACGCGCGGCCGATCGCAGATTTCGGAGCTTCGTCGATGAACAGCCCGTTCCCCTCGTTGTTGTAGAGCGCCATCATCTCGTTCGAGAAGTTCCCGATGACGAGGCTCTGGTGTCCCGAGCGATCGTAATCCGCCGCGTCCACGCCCATGCCGGCGCGGGCAACGCCCGCCTCATTGAACGCA
>Ga0114129_10005188_pt1 | contig 18346 bp, 19 predicted proteins | sample RhiMetdeltSRZDD1_FD_80071 | JGI IMG/M metagenome (GOLD analysis project Ga0114129, IMG submission 80071) | Populus rhizosphere microbial communities from Tennessee, USA - Rhizosphere MetaG P. deltoides SRZDD1 (version 2) (version 2) | ecosystem: Host-associated > Plants > Roots > Rhizosphere >...
ATCGTGGCCGGTGATTGTGATTTATCACCTATATGCCGGAGTCGCGGGAATCATTCAGTTCACGACGGTCGGAGAAGTGCTCGCGGGTCTGGTGTCCTCGGTATCTACGCCTTACACTTTTCCTTTGCTTGCGGCGTCATCAGGAACTATCGTCGCGATCTTCGTTCCATCGAGCGGCGGGCAATGGGTTATACAGGGCTACGTCACATCGGCGGCTGCGTCGGCGGCAGGCGTAACGGTGCAGCGCGGGCTGCTGGCGCTGAGCGTTGGCGATCATATGGGCAATCTGGTAGCGCCGTTTTGGTATGTAATTGTCGCCGGGATCGCGCGAGTGAACTTCCGCGAGTTCTTCGGCTACGGATTGATCTTCGCACTGCTGTGGTTCGTGCTGGGAGTTCTGACCTTCACCTTCGCGCCGTGTTGAGGGGGAAGAGTCGGCAACCCGAACTTTTGCATTGCGGCTTTTATGTCGGCGAAGCTCCGTAGTACACTTCGCTCAGCGGGAGCAAGTATGTCAAGAAAAACGCCACCAGAAGTCAGGAAGTCTAGCATTCCCTACATCGACCGGTCCCGGGAGATGAAATGGCTGGCGGAGCATGAGCAGGAGTATGCCGGCCAGTGGGTGCTTCAGTGGGAAGACCGTCTTATTGCGCACGGCAACGGCAATGATCTTCTTGCGCTGAGGGACAAGGCTCTGGCGGAAGGGATCGATCGACCCTTCGTCGTGCACTGCAGAACGTGGTTCGGTCCCGTTATGGGAGGCTGGCTCTAAACACTATGAGGCGACAGAAGTCCATTGGCCACGGTTGGAAGCCGACACTCGATGCGACGCAAGCTCGCGCGCGAGTCAATCGATTCTTGCTGTCTCAGATCGGGACCCAGTTCTGCGCGGGCGATCCCGCGTTGGATGTGCTCCACGAGCGGTGGTCCGTTCCAATCCTTCTTGTGACACCCGGATTTGTGGCCGGTCAAGTAGGCGAAGCGACAATCAATTTGAACACAGGTGAATTGCAAGATCACACCGACACTGAGGAGATCTATCTTTCAGCCGACAAATTGAGGAAGCGCCACCATGCCGCTATTAAGGCCGCCTTTCTACGCGCAAGAGAGGGATAGCTCCTGCCTCGCAGCTTGTCTTCGAATGGTGCTTGCGGCCTACGGAGTCGAGCACTCGGAAAAACACTTGCGCGCCTTGTGTGAATGGACTCCTCAGAGATCAATCTCGTCTACGGCTGCAGTGGCCGCGGCAAGGGCCTTAGGGTTCATACATAGTCGCGAGGAATACGACCTTCGACTCCACGATCTGCGCGATACGTTGCGTTCGGGATTGTACCCAATAGTCGGTGTCGACTTGCGAGCATATGGACAGTTAGGTCAACACGCACAAGTACTGGCTTCACTGACCAGCCGTGGCGTACGTATCAACGATCCCTTGCTGGGTCAGTTAACAACCGGGCTCCTTGTCTTTGAGCAAGCCTGGAGTGAAAGTGACTTTTTGACAATCACTGTTGAGTAGTGCGCAACTTGACCTCGAGACCGTCTTTGGAAGGGAGGCCGTGACCAACAATAAGTAAATGCAACCGCACACGCAAGAGTATGTGCAATATCTAAGGTCGCGTGACTGGCAAGCCAAGCGGCTAGCTGCGCTTCGTCGGACGCAGAATCGGTGCGAGAAGTGCGGAATACAAAAGCACAGAGAAGGTCTAGACGTTCATCATAGAACATATGAACGACTGGGTAATGAGTTGGATACGGATTTGATGGTTTTGTGCAAGCTGTGCCACCCGAGGGAGGACGAAAGCCGCAGAGTTGAAACAGCAAGGCGAGTCTACTCGAAGAGGGTCGATGGTTGGGCATCGAAGAAATACGGCGAATATTGGTACGACTCTATGGACGCCGAGCGTATTGAGGATGAATTCGAAGAATGGTTAGAGCGCAACCCGGATTAGCATTCAGCTAGTGTAAGACTAAAGGAACGTCGCTATTCTGCACCTTCGGCTTGCGGCCCCTTCGAATTTAGATCTGCCAGAGGTTTCGCATCTCCGGCGCGTTTAAAGTGTCGGCCTCTATGATGAGTCGTAACCTGCGCGACTCGCTATTGATCGCTTCCCACAGTCAGTTATACTAGCTGCCCGTCGGGGCCCGCATTGCCTCGCTCCTTTACACTGGAATCTACGAACGTCATTCACTGAGGTGCTTATGAACAGGCGCAGGCTTCATCTTGCTTCGGTTCTGATCGCCGTTTCGTTGATCAGCGTCAGCGCCCAGGCGCAGACGAAGGTCACGAGCCCGAAGGAGCAACTCGGGTTCAACTTCGGCGACGACTATCAACTAGCCAACTACACGCAGCTTGTCGATTACTGGAAGAAACTCGCCCAGCAGACCGACCGGATGAAGCTTGTAGAGATAGGCAAGAGCGCCGAAGGCCGGACGATGATAATGGCGATCATCACCGCGCCCGAGAATCACAAAAAGCTCGACCGCTACAAAGAGATTTCGCGGCGCCTGGCAACCGCCGAAGGCCTAACCGACGATCAGGCTCGGGCGCTGGCTGCTGAAGGCAAGGCAGTTGTATGGATCGACGGCGGCTTGCACGCGACAGAAGTTCTCGGCGCTCAGCAACTCATGGAACTCGTTTATCAGATGGTCAGCATGAGCGATCCCGAAACGCTGCGGATTCTCAAGGACGTGATTTTACTTGCGACTCCGGTAAACCCCGACGGATTGGACCTGGTTTCGAACTGGTACATGCGCGATCAGGACCCGATGAAGCGATCTACTTCCGGGCTTCCTCGCCTCTATCAGAAGTACATCGGTCACGACAACAATCGCGACTTCTACATGTCTAACCAGCCCGAGACCGAGGCTATCAACCGCGTGTTCTTCCACGAATGGTTCCCGCAGATCGTCTACAACCACCATCAAACCGGGCCTGCCGGCACCGTGCTGTTTGCGCCGCCGTTTCGCGATCCGTTCAACTACTATTTCGATCCGCTGATTCCGCTCGGGATTGACCTTGTCGGCGCGGCGATGCACGGCCGTTTCGTAGCCGAGAACAAACCGGGCGCGACAATGCGGTCGGGGTCCTCTTATTCGACCTGGTGGAACGGCGGCTTGCGCACGGTGACTTACTTTCACAACATGATCGGGCTTCTCACCGAGTCGATCGGCAATCCGACGCCGATCGAGATCCCGTTCTTCTTGCAGCGGCAGCTTGCGAAGGGAGACTTTCCTTACCCGGTGGCGCCGCAGAAGTGGCACTTCCGCCAGTCGATCGATTACTCGATCACCGCGAACCGAGCGGTTCTCGATCTCGCTTCGAAGCATCGCGAAGACTTCCTGTTCAACATCTACCGAATGGGTAAGAACTCGATCGAGCGCGGAAGCCGCGACCATTGGACTATCACTCCGAAGAACATCGCGGAGGTCCAGGCGGTGATCGCCAAAGAGATGCCTCAAGCGGCTGGGGCTGGACCAGAAGGCCAAGGCCGTCGCGCGCCCGCAGCCGCAAGCGATGCCGCGCCCGGTGACTCGCCTCAATCGTTTGGCGGCCAGGGACGGGGCCTGCCGCTGAGGTATTATGAAATGCTTCACGCGCCTGAGAAGCGCGACCCGCGAGGATTCATCATCCCTTCCGATCAACCGGATTTCTTGACCGCGACCAAGTTCATCAACACTCTGATCAAGACCGGCATTACGATTCATCGCGCGACCGGCTCGTTCACGGTTGCCGGCAAGAGCTACCCTGCAGGCTCGTTCGTAGTAAAAACCGCCCAAGCTTTTCGCCCTCACGTGCTCGATATGTTCGAGCCCCAGGATCACCCGGATGATATTCCTTACCCCGGCGGGCCTCCGACTCCGCCCTACGACAACGCGGGATACACGGTTGCTTATCAGATGGGCATCGTATTCGATCGGATTCTCGACGGATTCGACGGACCGTTTGAGAAGATCAGCGGGATGGTCAAACCCGCGCCGGGAAGAGTCAACAACGTCGCCAATGCAGCCGGCTTCCTGCTCAGTCATCAGGTCAACGATTCGATCATCTCGGTGAATCGGCTGCTCGCAAGCGGCGAAGACGTCTACTGGTTGAAACAGCCCCTCAACGCCGGCGAGAAGAACTATGGACCGGGGACAATCTTCATTGCGGCGAAGTCGTCGACGAAACCCAAGCTCCAAAAACTCGCGGATGAAATCGGGCTGACCTTCGACGCGGTTTCCTCAAAGCCGACCGGCGACGCGTACAAACTGCGCGCGCCGCGAATCGGGTTGTGGGATCGTTACGGCGGATCGATGCCGTCCGGCTGGACGCGTTGGCTGCTCGAGCAATACGAGTTTCCATTCACAGTTGTTTATCCGCCGACGTTCGACGCGGGAGATCTTGCAAGCAAGTTCGACGTGCTGATCTTTGTTGACGGCGGCATTCCTGCTCGAGACGGCGGAGGTCCAGGTGGACGCGGCGGCGGCGGACCGGGCGCAATGCCTGACCCGCAGAGCATCCCCGCAGAGTTTCGCGAGCGACTCGGCAATGTGACTGTTGCTAGAACGGTCCCGAAGCTTCGAGAGTTTTTGGAAGCGGGCGGCGCGATTCTCACGATCGGCAGCTCAACCAGTCTCGGTTACAACGCCGGGCTGCCCATCGCGAACGCATTGATGGAGAAACAGCAAGACGGCTCGGACCGCGCGCTGCCTCGCGAGAAGTTCTACGTTCCCGGCTCGGTGCTTTCGGCTCGAGTCGACAACACGAATCCGCTGGCTTACGGAATTGGAGACAAGGTTGACGTGTTCTTCGACAACAGCCCGGTATTTCGTCTGAAGCCTGAAGCCTTGATTAAAGGTGTGAAACCGGTAGCGTGGTTTGACAGCGATAAGCCACTGCGGAGCGGCTGGGCGTGGGGGCAGAAATATCTTCAGGACGGCGTCGCCGTTGCGGAGGCAAGAGTCGGCAAAGGTAAGCTATTTTTGTTTGGCCCGGAGATCGCATTCCGCGGCCAGCCTCACGGGACTTTCAAGTTTCTGTTCAACGGGATCTACTACGGAGGCGCTGAATCCGTGAGCTTGAAGTGATTTGGTGAAGCCCCCTGCCCGATGATAGGAGAAGGCATGGAGTCATGGCGAAACTCCGACGCGTCACGAACCAGTAGCAGCCCATAAATGTAAAGCTGCTAAGGATCCGTGCCCTCGGGGTAGCGTCCGGTCAGTTGCTTCGCCCTTTGGCCAGTCAGCTTCATCACCAAAGACGCTGCCGCTTTTTCGGATATGGAGTCCTGAACGTCGAAGATATCTGTGAACTGCTCATCATCCTTATATGCCCAAAGCGGCGACCCGTCTTGCACGTTCATCAGCCGCACCGTCACTCTTATTTTCTTCCCCGACCTCTCAATGCTCCCTTCTAACACTGCATCTACTCTTTGCTCTCGGCCAGCCGCCAGCGAATCTTGGCCTGGGGCCGTGTAGATGCGAATCGCGCTTGTCGGCCGAACAACGATCTGGCTGATACTGCTGAGCTTGGTTATTAGGGTATCGGCCATCCCAAGGCCAAGGTCTTCGTCGCCGCGATCCGAGCTCAATGGCTTAAACGGAAGCACCGCAATAGACCTCACCGCCACACCTATCTCAGGCTGCCTTGGCTTGCTGGTAATCCGATAGTTGGAAAGCGTGGCAACAAGCCCAACTATTATGCTCATTGCGGCCAGTGCCATTGTACCCAGCCTCCACCTCGACGCCTTCTTCTCCCATCGGCTCGCGGTCAGCGCCTTCTCTTGTATTGCTTGCTCTGCTTCGGCAGCGTACTTCCGCGCGACGCTTGTCTTTTCCTCGATCTCGACAACGAGATGCGATTCGGAACGCTCTTCCACACTCGAGTCATCGCTCGCATCTCGCACCTCATTCACATTTGCCACAAAGCGGTAGCCGCGCCTCGGTATCGTCTCTATATATCTGTGCTCGTCCGTGCTCTCGCCCAGCGCTTTTCTCAATATGAATACGTTGTGCGACAGGTTGGCCTCCTCGACAAAACTGTCGGACCAGAGCCGTCGCATCAGTTCTTCTTTCTCAAGCAAGTGTCCGTTGTTCTGAACAAGCATTACCAGCATGTCGAAGGCTTTGGGAGTGACGGGAACGACCTCTCCATTACGCAGCAAGAGGCGCTCAGTTGTGTCCAGGCGGAAAGGGCCGAATTCGTAGAAGCGTTTTACTTGGTTACTCATAGCCACTCCGAGAAGTCGTCAAGGATGCGCAAAGAATCCTTCAAGAAATAATTAAGAACTCCCAAAGGACTTCTGGAGTGCTTCAAGAGTATCTTCTGCGAGGTGAGCTAGTGGTGGGCCAGCGCGATTGGGTTCAAAGACTCAGACGCCGCGCTCATCTCTTCCCATCTTTTAATGGACGGAAAGCAGCAACAGAATGATGCAGAGATCGGAAAGAAGCCAAAGGAGGCAATGGGTAGTGGGGCATCTCTGCATTCTGCTTTCCGCCTTCTACCCACTGGAATCAGGTGAATGAATCCACAAGGAGGATCTACAGGTGCAGACTACAACCAACAGAGCACAACTCGCAACACCGATTGGTAGTGGGGTAATTCTGTGTTGCTGTCTAAGAGCATTCCTCGACTCGGACGCTCGCCCCGACTCGTTTGTTTCTTTTCGTTATTCGGGACTGGTCTTTCTTCCCAACAGCGTTCTTGAGGATTCAGCTTCTATGAGACTACCGTTCCGGCATTCTTCCGGGATTGGGAGTGACCAACTTGTTCCGAAGGAGTACCTCGCCGAGATAACAGTTACCGCGTTCCAGCAGCCGCTGTCCCTTGGGGCGGTTTTCGCGCAAGAAAACTTTACAACTTGGAGGTAGATATGCTTACGATCAGCTCTGAAATCGTCGCGAAGGGTGACCAACAAGTAGACATTAAGGTGACCATCACCGCCCCAGGTGGTAGCCCGGGGATTGAGTCGGTCACAGTAACCGCGATCGACGGCACAATAATCAAACAAGAACCTGCAGCCAATTGTCCCGGTGACCTTTCGTTCTTAGTCACGGGAATTCGGTTCGCCCTCTTGCCGATCTATATTGAGGCCGTGGAATGCCAAGCTGGTGTCGACCAGGGGCAAACGAACAAAATTAAGACGTCTATCGGTCCTCTCTATCGAGAGTTGATAGGAATGGTGGATTGCAAGGCCCCAGGACAAAATCAGAACAATCCGACCTGTACTGCGCTCCAAAAACAAATACAAAATCTTCGTAACTTACTAGCTCAGGAGTGTGCTGATGCATCAGTGGTCAGAGGGCAGCGAGACGTGGCCGCCGGCGTCGCCGCAGCCTTGTTTGCAGCGGCCATCGCGTTGTTTATTGGGGCCGCGGCGGCTGCGGCTATTCCCATTATAGGCCAACTCATTGCGGCGATTCTGGCTGTTGCTGGCGCAGTGCTCCTCGCCGGTGCCGGCTTTGCGTCTGGATATGCGCTTGGGAGACAGATGGTGCTAAACGGCATGTTGAACAAAATGGCGCAAGATCGCGCCGATCTATCGGTACTCGTCGGCAGACTCCCCGATGTCTGCTGTCCGGAATTTGTCTGGGTCGCCCGAGACATACCTGTTTGCCCGTAGCACTGAGTTAATTCCACTAGCGTCGGCTCCAGCCGTCCAGTTTGATCTAGGTATCCTGCGGCTTCTCGTTTCTTGGCGGCAGCAAAGTCGAAGAGCCGCTTGAAAACTAACTAAGAGAAGCCGTCAATGAGGTCGCGCATAAGTAGCGTGCCAAAGAATCCTTGTCAGCAACACAGAATTACCCCACTATCCATCGATCATTGACCGCATGGCGGTTCCGTCAACGCTTGCGACTCCGCCGCCAGTCCCATCGACACAGGGCGATATATTGAAATCGCTTTGAGACTCTTAGGCAGCTTTTTAAAGCAGCATCTAGCGTAACGCAATCAACGGCTCTACGTCCCTCTGCTTGTTCGAGCGTTCGGCACATGATAAGAAGGCACTCTGGACAGGGCAGCTTCTAAACTCGAAGTCGCTGCCTGAAGTGACGAGGGAGGAAACGATGCGCCAAAAACTTTTCGTGACTGTCTACATCATGCTGCTTGTCTCGCTAACCACCAATGCTCAGAGCGCCAAGAAAGCTGAGACGCCCTTGCAAAAAGCGGCGCAGGCCATGGGCGCGAGCGGGCTCAAGTCAATCCAATACTCGGGCAGCGGTTACAACTTTGCCGTGGGGCAGAACCCTAATCCCCGCGCTCCGTGGCCGAAGTTCAACGTTAAGAGCTATACCCGAGTCATCAACTACGACACCGCGTCGTCGCGAGAGGAATTAGTCCGAACTCAATTCGAGAATCCACCGCGCGGCGGCGGGGCGCAGCCGATCATTGGCGAGCAACGTCAGGTGTTGCTGGTCAGCGGACCCCTCTCGTGGAATTTGGCGGGCAACACCGCGACGCCTGCTCAAGCTGCGGCAGAGGAGCGAATGCTTCAAATCTGGTTGACGCCTCACGGCTTCCTAAAAGGCGCGCAGGCGAACAACGCAAAGGTGAGCCCGGTGACTGTGCGCGGCCGCAAGATGCAAGCCGTCTCGTTTATCAGCAACGGCAAGTTCAAGTTTACCGGGATCTTGAATGATCTGAACCTTGTCGAGAGCGTCGAGACGTGGATGCCGAACCCCGTGCTTGGCGATATGCCGGTTGTGACGACTTATTCCGACTACAAGGACTTCGGTGGAATCAAGTTCCCAACCCGGATAGTTCAATTGCAAGGCGGATTTCCTGCGCTCGATCTCACCATCACCGATGTTCAGCCCAACGCGGCGGCAGACATCCAAGCGCCCGACAACGTGCGACAGGCTACCGCGCCACCAGCTCGCGTCGATAGTCAAAAAATCGCCGACGGCGTGTGGTATCTCACAGGCGGAAGTCATCACAGCGCTGCCGTTGAGTTCAGCGATCACGTCGTCGTTATCGAAGCGCCGCAGAACGAGGAGCGGTCGCTTGCGGTCATTGCCGAAGTCAAGAAGCTCGCGCCAAACAAGCCCATCAAGTATCTCGTCAACACTCATCATCACTTCGATCATTCCGGCGGGATCAGGACCTTTGCCGCGGACGGAGCGACGATCATCACTCATCAAATAAACAGTGTCTTCTACCAACAAGCGGCTCGGGCCAGGCGAGCGCTCAGTCCCGACAAGCTATCTCAAACGAAGTCGCCGCTGCGAATAATCACCATGACCGACAAACGCGTGCTGACCGATGGCACGCGAGTCCTCGAGCTTCATCACATAAAGGGGAATACCCACAACGACGGCATCATCATGGCCTACTTGCCCAAGGAGAAGTTGTTGATCGAAGCCGACGTCTTCACGCCCGGAGCGCCAAACGCGCCGCCGCCCGCGACGCCTAATCCGTTCACCGTGAATCTACATGAGAATCTCCAGCGGCTGAACCTCGCGGTGGATCAAATCGCGCCGCTTCATGGAAGAATGGTGACGATGGCAGACCTGTTGAAGGCCGTAGGAAAGTCTTCGTGAGTTGCAACCAGGCCACGCCTAATCGAGGGTGTTGCGTGAGGGAGAGAGCCAAAATGAAATTGAGACACTTCGCTTGCTACGGATTTGTTCTGGCGTGTTGTCTATTCGTTACCGGTTGCTTCAGCATCGAGCAGGAGATCTTCCTGAACGCTGACGGTAGCGGTGACCTCGTCGTGTTCATCTCACTGCCCGATCTTCCGGAGAAAATCGCCGGCGCCGAAGTGACGTCAAAGAAGACTCCCACCGATGCGTTGGCGGAGTTCAAGAAAGAGCTCACAACGGCGCTCCCTCCAACGGTCAGGCTGAAGGAAGCCAAGGAGGTAAAGCAGAACGGCGTCCAGAGCATCTACGTTGTGTTTCACTTCGACAAGCTCGAGGATATTCAACGCGTACTCGCGAACTTCGGAAAGGGCAGTTTGAAGGAGGGCGATATCGGATCTGACCCACAATGGTCGTTGCAAATCGAGAAGAAAGAGAACAAGACTCACTATACGCAGAGATTTCTTTTGGATGTCGATGCCAAGGCGAAGGCCGAGATAAAAACCGAAGTAAAAGTGAACGGCCAGGTTCAAGAACAGAAGAAGAGTCCTGAAGAAGACAAAGCCTCCAAGGAAATGGAAGAGCAGTTTAAGCCGCTGATTCTGTCAATCGTTCGGATGCGGTTTGTGTTGCACACGCCCTCTCCAATCACCAACACCAATGCCGACATCGTGCTTAACGGGAGAACCGCTGTTTGGAACTGTTCGCTTGCCGCGTTTTCGAAAGAGAAGAAACCTATCGAGATGAAGGCGAGTTTCTAACCTCGGTCCGGAAGATGAAACCGTCGCGTCGTTTATTTTTGAAGTCGAGCCTCGCTATTCCGGCGGTCGCGTCTCGGTCTTCAGCGCTGACGCTTCCGGGACGGGCCGACTCTTCCTTTGATCCTTGGATTGAGATTCACGCGGGCAACCTCCGGCACAACGTCGCTGAGATTCGCCGCAGAGTCGGGTCACGGCCAATCCTCGCGGTGATCAAGAACAACGGCTACGGAATGGGCGTGGCGAACGCTGCGCGCTTGCTTGAGTCGTCCTCAGCCATCGCGGGCTTCGCAGTCGTGAAGCTGCACGAGGCGATCGCCCTCCGCGACGCGCGTATTCAGAAACCAATCCTGTTGATGGGTCCGTTTGACGAGAAAAATCTCGGGGAAGCGGCGCGGCGAGATATCACTCCGATGGTGTACACGCCGGTGGGCAGTACATTCGATCGCATCTCGCACAAGCTTCAGAAACCGATCTCGATGCACGTTTGTGTTGACACCGGCATCGGTCGCGTTGGGGTTCCTCACACCGCGGCGGCGGCTTTGATTCGCGATCTTGCGAGCCGCAGGTCAGTGCGCATTCAAGGCGCGATGATGACCTTCGCCGAGGATCCCGAGTTCGACAGGGAACAACTCAGGCGATTCACCTCGCTATGCGGCTCTCTCGGAAAAGATGGGGTGAAGCTAGGACGAATGCACGCCGCTTCGAGCTTCGCGCTGTTCCAACCCGCCGACGCATTCCTGGACATGGTGCGCCCGGGCATGGCGATCTATGGGATTTATCCTGAAAACGAGTTTCGCACAACTCGATTGATGGAGCTTCGACCGGCACTCAGCCTGAAGGCGAGAGTTGTATTCGTCAAGCAATTGCGAAAGGGCGAAAGCGCCGGCTACAACCGCGCATACATTGCGAAGAGCGATGTGTGGGTGGCGACGCTTCCTACAGGTCACGCGGACGGTTGGCCGAGAGCTGCTGCAAAGGGCGCTCGTGTTCGGATCGGATTGGAATTGTATCCCGTGATCGCTTCGGTCTCAGCGAGTCATACGATAGTGGAGATCGGACAAGAGCCACGCGTTCAGATCGGCGACGTTGCGACAATGTTTGATTGGCAAGAGGGCTCGCGTCCTGAAGATGTGTCCGCCGCTTGCGGAGCTTCGGCGTACGATCTAACAATGCACCTGAACCCGCTGCTGCCGCGCCGGATCATTTAGAGTTCGTCGCGGAGCTACGCTTACCTTTCCGGGGACTGATGCGCCTTGAGCTTTACCGCTGCTTTTGAGACTTGCGTTGGCGGCCTTCGATTTTGGCGCGCAGCTTCCTGACTTCTGCTTCGGCGCGCCGAGCCCTCTCCTCGCCAGTTGGGATCAACTTCCCTGCCGCGTCGCACCAGCGCAGCCACGTGTCTTCCTCGTCTTCGAAGACACCTTTCCATAACTTCAGCCGCAGGCCGAGCTCTGGCAATTGATGATCTTCGCGGAGTCGATAGCGCTTGCCGAAGCCGATCTCGTAAACGCGCAGCAGGTCTTTGCTCAAAAGCTTGTCGGGATCGTGCACGACGTAATAATTAACACCCATCCGGGCGTAGTCTTTAAGCTTACCGGCCAGCTCGCCACCCTTGCGGTTGGATACGATCTCGATGACGACCTCCGGCACTTTACCGAACTCCCAAACAAAGTAGCTTCGATGCGCTTTTTGGTGCCAATCCTTGTGCGGTTGCACGTCGAGGCTCAGGAAGAAATCGGGAACAAGCGGCCGTTCGTGTAGCGAGAAAAAGACCCCGACGTTGACGTCAGCCAGAAACTTCCGGCGTTTCCTTGGCTGGTCTTCGCTAGGTTGAGGCGTCCACGAACTGTATAAGGTGCGGGCCAACAGGCGTTGTTGTTTGGCAGAAAAGAGGTTGTCCACCGGCTCATCATCCTCCGTGACGATGTTTTGGATAACATCGCCCAGGTCGATGTGAGTTTTAGCTAATACTTGTGCCATTCGGTTCCAGCCCTGCTTATTCCGCAGTCGGCTCTCGCTACGCAGGCAGTGTAACTCGGCGGCGAGCAGAATCTCAATGTCGCCGGGCGGACGAGACTCACCGTCATGAGGAACCTAACTTGGGTAATTATATACTTGCGTAACCACGCGATTCATGCTAATATTTGAAGCATGGAAACGCCAAAGACCTTACAGCAAGCAATCATTCACTTTGCGGACCCCGACAACTGCCAGCGCTTTATGATAGAGGTACGCTGGCCAGATGGCAAAGTCCGCTGCCCTCGTTGCGGCTCCGAAAAAGTCACCTACCTAGCGAATCAGCGCCGCTGGAAGTGCTACAGCAAGCATCCCCGCCCGCAGTTCTCGGTTAAGGTCGGGACGATCTTTGAAGATTCTCCGCTCGGGCTCGACAAGTGGCTGACCGCGATTTGGCTACTCGGTAGCGCGAAGAATGGGATTAGCTCTTGTGAGCTAGCCCGTAGTCTTGGCATCACTCAAAAGTCTGCTTGGCATGTCCTTCATCGTATCCGGCTCGCAATGCAGAACGGCTCCCTGTTGAAACTTGGCGGCGAAGTCGAAGTTGATGAGACGTTCATCGGCGGCAAGGCCAGAAACATGCACATCGCCACGCGCAAGCGTAGAATCACCGGCACAGGCGGCAAAGACAAAACCATCGTATTCGGGATGGTCGAGCGGGGCGGCAAGGTTGCCGCGAAAGTAGTATCCAGCCGCAAGCGCGCTTCTCTTCAACCTGAAATCTACAAGCACGTTGAAGCCGGTTCCGCGCTCTACAGCGATGCGTTGCTTTCCTATCAGGGTTTGGCCGCTGATTATGCTCACGAAGTAATCGACCATGCAGTGGCCTACGTTGATGGCAAGATTCACACGAACACGATGGAAAACTTCTGGTCTCTCTTGAAGCGCGGCATCAGCGGAACCTATGTCAGTGTCGAGCCCTTCCACTTGTTCCGCTATCTTGATGAGCAATCCTTCCGTTACAACAATCGCAAAATCACAGACGGAGAACGATTCGTTGAAGTCGTACGCTTGATACAAGGCAAGCGCCTAGAGTATAAGAAGCTGACCGGCCAGCCCTCACACTGAAGGGACGGTTCGACAGGGACGCGGTAAAAAAGTGAAGAAACAGCAAAGGCCATGAGTTCCAGCTCACGGCCTCCCTGCTTTTACAATTGCGTTTGTCCTCAACCCTGCCGCCTGCACGGTGCTAGTCATATCCCGTGCGGGCTGCTCACTATCTGTGTATCACGGGAGGTGGGCTAATGGCAAGAAGGCGAATCAAACGTGAGTTCCGTTTCAAGATGGATGTGTATTCTCCAGAGACGATGCCGCTTTCGCGGCTCGCTGAATACCTACATGATTTGTCTGTATTGTTTGGGGAAGATCAAAGCGTCCATCTGGTAAGGATCGAGAAAAGCAGCACCGTACCGGTTATGTTAGTAGATATAGAAGCCGAGCCAAAAGTCCGCGAGCGCCTGCAAGCTGTTCGTCAAAAAGCTGCCGGGAAAGACGCACTCCGCGCCGCTGCACAGATTGATGAACGATTACGGAAGGATAATGCGAAAGCAAGCATCATTGATCCATCGGGGAGTAAGCTGCTCGCCTTTCCCGGACGTGAGTTGAATAAGTTACTAGAATATGGGCCGTTCAATCAGCCAGGTACATTTGATGGTATTCCCATCAGAGTAGGCGGCGAACAAGAATCCGTTCCCGTCCATCTTGAAGGGAGAGAGCAGATTCATATCTGTTGGGCTAAACGTAGTCTTGCTAAGGAACTTGCACAATACTTGTTTACCTCTGTGGTGCGGGTAGAAGGCATTGGGAGATGGATACGACATCGAGACGGCGAATGGGAGTTGGTAACCTTTACTATTAAAGATTACAATCCATTGCCAGATGTTTCGCTGAGAGAGTCCATCAACAGGCTCCGCTTAATTCCCGCTAAGTGGAAAGAGATGGACGATCCGCTAGGCGAATTGATGCACATCAGACACGGAACCGATGGATAGTAGCCAATGGTAGTTGCTGATAATACTTTTGTTTCGCTTTTGCTTCATCCGAAGGCAAGGCCGCCGCTCGATCCTTCGACGGGCAAGCCACTAGAGCACGTCGAAGACCGCATCGAATTATTGATCGAGCGGCTAGAAACGGATGGCGAGACAATCATCATCCCGGTCCCGGTCTTGAGTGAGTTTTTGATTTTGGCAGACACAGATGGACCCAAATATCTCGCAGACATTACTAGCAACCATCTATTCCTACTCGCTAGCTTTGATCCTAAAGCCGCCATTGAACTCGCGGCGATGAGCCTCAGTATCAGAAGGAAAACGGGAACTAGGCGCGGGGATCAAGGCGGAACATGGGCTAAGATAACTTTTGATAGGCAAATCGTCGCCATCGCAAAGGTGAACAATGCGAGTGTAATCTATTCCGACGATGAGGACGTAGAAAGGCTTGCCAAGCAGCATGGCATTTCCGTTGTGCGCACTTGGGAATTGCCACTACCAAAGGCAAAACAGTCTGTCTTTCCCTTTGAACCGTCGCCAATGCCGGTAGCCGTACCTGTACGAAAGAAGTCAAGGAGCAAGCGATGAAAAAACGTAAACCACCTTCAGAGCAACAAGATGGATCACAAGACGGATCAGAGTACGAACGATTCGAGCGGCTGGCAAAACAGATCATTGCCGTTCCCAAGTCCGAGCTAGACAAGAGACAGGCGGCATACGAGCGAGAGCGAGCTAGGAAGCTCTCTAAAAAACGAAAGGCTGCGTGAATACTCTTCACTACGGCGACAATCTAAACATCCTTCGCAGGATCGAGGATGAGTCTATAGATCTCATCTACCTCGATCCGCCATTCAAGAGCAATCAAGATTATAACGTTTTGTTCACTGAACAAGATGGCTCACGCGCAGCCGCGCAGATCGTCGCGTTTGAGGATACTTGGCAATGGGATCAAGCGGCATCGGCAGCCTTTCATGAAACCGTCGAGCAAGGCGGCAAAGTCTCACAAGTAATGCAAGCCTTCTGGACGTTCCTTGGCGGGAACGACATGATGGCCTATCTCGCGATGATGGCTCCGCGCTTAGTCGAACTGCGCCGGGCGATGAAGCCAACCGCAACCATTTATTTACACTGTGATGAGGTAGCAAGTCACCATTTGAAGTTATTGATGGACGCTGTGTTTACGCCGGATTATTTCTTGAACGAAATCACCTGGAAGCGCACGCATAGTCACGGCAATGTCTCGCGAAACTTCGGGGCAATATGCGACAAGCTGCTAGTCTATACAAAGAGTGGTCACTATACGTGGAACCAACAATACACGGCTTTCGATGATGAGTATATCGAAGCAACGTTCAAATACAGTGACCCGGATGGCCGCAGATGGCAGTCTGTGACGCTACGTAATCCGGGGATGCGTCCGAATCTTCATTATCCCTATAAAGCAAGCAATGGCGTGACCTATCACCCGCATCGTAACGGTTGGTCATGCGACATAGACCGAATGAGACAGTATGACCGCGAGAATCGCCTACACTTTCCAGCAAAGGACAGCGGAGCGCTGCGACTCAAGATGTATCTTGACGAATCCCCCGGAGTAAAACTGCAAAATCTCTGGGCTGATATTCCTGCCATTGGCTCGCGAGCCGACGAACGTTTGGGGTATCCGACACAGAAGCCAGAGGCATTACTTGAGCGGATCATCGAAACGAGCAGCAGTGAAGGCGACACAATCCTTGATCCGTTCTGCGGATGCGGAACGGCGATAGCTACTGCACAACGTTTGAATCGCTCATGGATCGGGATTGACATCACACACTTGGCAATCACTCTTATCAAGCATCGGCTTTTCAATGCGTATGGGACCGAAGCGACTTATGAAGTTTTCGGCGAACCGGTTTCAGTGCCGGACGCGGAACAGCTAGCCCATGATGATCCCTATCAGTTTCAATGGTGGTCGCTCGGTCTTGTAGACGCGCGTCCGGTTGAAAGAAAGAAAGGCGCAGATCAGGGTATTGATGGACGGTTGTACTTTCATGATGATTTGAAGCCAGGAAACACAAAGCAAATTATTATCTCGGTCAAATCGGGGCATATACCGCCCGCACATATCAGAGAACTACGCGGAGTTATCGAACGCGAGGGCGCAGCAATCGGAGTGCTCATTACCTTAGAGCACCCTACTAAACCGATGCGGCGTGAAGCTGCTAATGCTGGCTTCTACGAGCCGGATCATAAGAAGTCTAAGCATCCGCGTCTACAAATCCTCACAATTGAGGAACTGCTCAACGGAGCCCGGATCGATTACCCCGTAGCCAGAGTCAATACAACGTTCAGAAAAGCGCGGCGCGTCAAAAAGGCGTTTGGAGTGCATCAAGCATTGCCGTTTGATCGCTCAGAGCCAGCGCAGGCCACCGATGATGAGGAGACCCACTCGGCGCCTTTGGAAGATGATGAGAGCTGATCTTCCCTTATTCATTTAATCCTTTCAAATTTTCCGCTTGCATCCTTTATGTTCTGTGATACACTGCGATGCGCAACACACAAATATATTCAGCCGTCACTAGAGCGGCGGTCAGATTGTTTAGGTTGTAAAGTCGCCCTACTTGCTCAGGCTTTGTATCTGAGCGCTAGAAGCAACACGGCAAGAACCAGAAGCGTTCCTGAACCAAAATCAGTTTTCGGCTCAGCCGGTGTACTGGCATTACCGCGTGGCACTTCGCCGGGGTCACAGATACAGGCTTCAAAGCTGCCGCATTCGCACCAACCGGCTGGTATTGTATGCCCCGCAAATCCTGGGATGCTGAGGCATAGAGTGAGCAAACCGACACAAAGTAGTCGTCTCATAGTCTCTCCTTTTCGGCAATATGCGGGATTCTATCAGCACTTACTCAGCGGGATTACGACACATGAACAGTTGGCTAGTCGCCTTCTGAAAGAGATCAGAATCGCTTACGCCTTTCGCCAAGTCGAGCAGGTTAGAGAGCTATCAAACCTTCTGATAAACCTTCCGTTGCGCGAGTACCAAATCATCGGACAGTATTACCTTGTGTGGTGCCAGTTTCGAGAATGCGTATGCAACTACACGATACTCGAAAGCATTATTGAGCAAACTCAGACGTACAAGAGCAAGGCGTTAATCTGGCGAGCCGGATTCGATGTCTACAAAGGCGACTCTGAAACTGCGCTCTACTTCTACAAGGAAGCGCTAAAGGCGCAACCGACCGCCTCAGACTACATTGTTGCTTCAAGGGGAATAGCACTTGTGAAATCTATGGAAGGCTTTCACGGTTCTGCGCTCAAAGACCTTGAGCGGCTGGTCCCACTACTCAGGCATGCTGAACCGATGACCTACTACGACGTGCTGAATTCGTTTGCGGTTGAGTTGATCGAAGCCAATAGGTTATCCGAGGCGCAGAACGTCTCGCTTGCGGCTGTATCGTCGCCTTTTGGCCGCTACTATCCTGAATGGCGAGAGACGTTCTCAGAGGCGAGAGCGAAAGCGAAGCGTAGTTCCATGATGTCGGTTCACTTACCACGAGAGCCAGAACAGCCAGCACGGGAAACAAGCGAGCCAGTCGGTAACGTCTTTCAGTTTCCAACGGGACAAAGAATCTCCGACATAAAAGCCATCTTGGAATCAAGCAGGCTGAGCGGCCTTTCAATCACGCCTCTACAGTTGCTCGGAATTATTTTGAAGATCGTATTACAGGATAGGATTACGGAAGAAGAAATTGAGAAGATATGCGTCAACTACTACAACACGGTAATCGACTGGTTTCCTGATCAGGTTCCGCACGAGCTTGACTAGCGGATGGGTAGGAGCGGAGAATCCAGGAACCCCGCTCCCCTTGGGCAGCATCTTACTCTCGCCGCCACAGACTGTCAAATATGTGGACTTGACGGCTGTCGCTAGCACATGATATGTCCGCCCCATTAGCACACGATATGTCCGCTTTCAGCAGCGAGAGGTAGGCCTTGAGCTAAAGTGGCTGAATGAAGGTTTACCTGCAAGCTGCAATGGAGAAA
>Ga0114129_10005190_pt1 | contig 18345 bp, 13 predicted proteins | sample RhiMetdeltSRZDD1_FD_80071 | JGI IMG/M metagenome (GOLD analysis project Ga0114129, IMG submission 80071) | Populus rhizosphere microbial communities from Tennessee, USA - Rhizosphere MetaG P. deltoides SRZDD1 (version 2) (version 2) | ecosystem: Host-associated > Plants > Roots > Rhizosphere >...
GACCTCGATGCCCGCCCGGTGCAGCGCCTTCACCATGTCGCGAAACTCGTCCAGCGGAGCAAGCGGACCTGGTCCCGACGAGTATCCGTGGTGCGGCGCGAAAAACGAGATGGGTGCGTATCCCCAGTAGTTCACCCGCCCGGGCGGAGCATCCTGGGCGTCGAACTGGAACACCGGGAGCAGCTCCACCGCCGTGATGCCGAGCTTTTGCAAATACGGAATCTTCTCGATGACCCCGGCATAGGTTCCGCGCTTCTCTGCCGGAACGTCCGAGCTGGGATGTCGCGTGAAGCCTCGCACGTGCATTTCGTAGACGATGGTCTGCTCCGACGGCCGGCGCAGCGGGACGTCGCCCTCCCAATCGTACGCGCCGCAGTCGGTGACGACGCTCTTCATCGCCATCGCAGCGTCGTCGCCGTCCATCCGCGCAGCTTCGCGGCTATAGCCCTCGGGAACTACGACCGCGAGGCCATACGGATCGAGAAGCACCTTGGCGGAGTCGAACCGCATCCCGTTGGCGGGATCCCAGGGGCCGTGCGCGCGATAGCCGTAGATCTGGCCCGGCTTCACCCCGGGGGCGAAAACGTGCCAGTAGTGGTACGTGCGATTCGCGACCGGGTCGAGCCGGAGAACGCGCTCCGGGCGCGGGTCGTCCTCCCGATCGAAGAGCAGCACCTCGACGCCCGACGCGCCGCGCGAGTACACGCTGAAATTGACGCCGCCAGGCGACACCGTCGCGCCCAGAGGCGCCGCTCGTCCGCTGTTGCCGCGGCCCGCCCCCAATCCGCTTACGCCTTTCCCAGCAGCGTCTTCGCCGCCATCACCACCCGCTCCGGCTGGAAGCCGAATTTCTTCTGCAGCTCCTTCAGCGGCGCCGAGGCGCCGAACGTCTTCATCCCGATCACCTGGCCGGTCGCGCCGACGTACCGATCCCATCCGAACGTGGACGCCTGCTCGATCGCGATGCGCGCCTTCACTTCCGGCGGGAACACGCTGTCGCGATATTCCCGAGGCTGTTCCTCGAAGATCTCCCACGAGGGCATGGAAACGACCCGCGATCGGATGCCGACGGCGAGGAGCTTCTCGTGTGCTTCCACCGCCAGGCTCACCTCGCTGCCCGACGCGATGAGGATGACCTCGGGATTTCCACCCGGCGCGTCCGCGAGCACGTAAGCGCCTCGCGCGACTCCGGCCGCAGGCGCGTACTTGCGCCGATCCAGCGTCGGCAGCGGCTGCCGCGAAAGCACAAGCACGGCCGGCTTGTGACGGAGCTGCATCACGTAGCGATACGCCTCCACCACTTCGTTCGCGTCGCCGGGTCGCAGCGTGACGAGCCCCGGGATGGCGCGCAGCGATGCCAGGTGCTCGACAGGCTGGTGCGTCGGGCCGTCCTCGCCGTCACCCATCGCATCGTGCGTGAACACGAAGAGGGTAGGCAGCTCCATCAGCGCGGAGAGGCGGATGGCCGGCCTGGCGTAGTCGCTGAAGATGAAGAAGGTCGCGCCGAACGGCCGCAGCTTCGAGAGCGACATGCCGTTCACTGCCGCCGCCATCGCATGCTCGCGGATGCCGAAATGCAGGTTCTTGCCGTTCGGAGTCGCGGCCTGGAAATGCCCCGCGCCTTCGTAGGTGAGCGTGGTCTTGTTCGAAGGGCCGAGATCTGCCGACCCGCCGAGGAACCACGGGATGTTCTGGGCGAGGACGTTGAGCACCTTGCCCGAGGCGTCCCGGCCCGCGATCCCCTTGGCGTCGGCCGGAAAGACAGGAAGGTTGCGATCCCAGGCTTCGGGCAGCTCACGCCGCTGCATCTGATCGATCTCGCGCGCCAGCTCGGGGTACTTCGAGCGGTACGAGGCGAAGAGCGCCGTCCATTCACTTCGGGCAGCCTCGCCGCGAGCTCCGATCCCGGCGGCGAAGTGCCCGCGCACGCTGTCCGGGACCAGGAACTTCGCGTCCTCCGGCCAGCCATAGCCCTGCTTGACGAGGCGCACTTCATCGTCGCCGAGCGGCTCGCCGTGGGCGGCGGAGGTGTCTTGCTTGTTCGGCGAGCCGTACCCGATGTGGCTGTCGAGGATGATGAGCGTCGGACGTCCCTCGGTCTTCCGGAAGACGGCCAGCGCCTGCTCGATCCGAGCGAGATCGTTGGCGTCGCCCACGCGCAGGACGTTCCATCCGTACCCGAGGAACCGGGCAGCGACGTCCTCGGTGAACGCGAGGTTCGTGTTCCCTTCGATCGTGATGTGGTTGTTGTCGTAGACCCAGCAGAGGTCGTCGAGCCCGAGGTGCCCGGCGAGCGAGGCAGCCTCCGAACCTACCCCCTCCATCAGACAGCCGTCGCCGACCACGGTGTAAATGTCGTAATCAAAAATGGGGAATCCGGGCTTGTTGTAACGGCTGGCGAGCCACTTGCGGGCGATGGCCATGCCCACGCTGGTCGCGGCGCCCTGTCCGAGCGGACCGGTGGTGGTCTCGACGCCCGTGACCCAGTGATATTCGGGGTGCCCGGGCGCTTTGCTGTCGAGCTGGCGGAAGCGCCGGATGTCCTCGAGCGACACCGACGGCTCCCCGAGCTTCTCGTACTCGGCGTCGCATGCCTTGGTCCCGCTCAGATGCAGCACCGACCACAGCAGCATCGAGGCGTGCCCGTTGGAGAGGATGAACCGATCGCGGTTGGGCCAGATTGGATCTTCCGGGTCGAAGCGCATCACCCGGTTCCACAGCGCGAAGAGGAGGGGCGCGAGCGCCATGGGCGTACCGGGATGGCCCGACTTCGCTTGCTGGACCGCATCGATCGAAAGCGTACGGATGGTGTCGATCGAGAGTTGGTCGAGCTCGGCGGCGTTCGGTCGGGAGGCGTTGGAATCGCTCATGGACAGTTCCTCGTCTGGGGGTTCTCCAAGGACGCCACCTTGCTCAAGCGGCGCAAGTGTCGCGGGGCCTGGCTGAACTCAGCGGCCAGGAACGTCTGCACGAGGTCCCAGGCGACGTTCGACCCCACCGTGCGGCCCCCGGTGCAAATGATGTTGAGGTGGTCGTCTTCGACGGCCTGCGTGGCGGAGAAGTGATCGTTGATGAGGGCGGCGCGAACGCCGGGGACCTTGTTCGCGCAGATCGACGCGCCGGCGCCGCTGCCGCAGACCGCCACTCCACGCTCGACCTTCCCGGCCGCCACGGCGTGGGCCAGCGGAGTGACGAAGTCCGGATAATCGTCGTCCGGATCGAGCGCGTCCGCCCCGAAATCGACGACGTCGTGACCGGCTTCGCGCAGCCGCGCGATCAGTTCTCTTTTCAGAGCAAAGCCGCCGTGATCGGTGGCGATTCCTACGCGCATGTTCGCCTCTTCTTCAACTCAAGTCTGCTGGACCGTGGGGTTGTGCCAGCCTCCAGGAGGCGTGACGTTCGAGCTCGCTTCGTTCGGGCCCCAGGTGCCGGGCTCGTATTGGTAGACGTCCGTCTCCGCCTTCAGCAGCGGATCGACGATGCGCCACGCCTCTTCCACGTAGTCTTCCCGAGCGAAGAGCATGTGGTCGCCCTGCATCGCGTCTCCGAGGACGCGCTCGTACGCATCCATTTCGTCCGAGCGCGGGAGCCGGGTCCCCACCATTTCCGCAATCCGGCTGACCATCTCCTGGCCGGGCGGCATCACGTTCGCGCCGATGGCGAGCGTGATCTCAGGACTGATCCGGAAGCGGAGGTGATTCGACTCGATCGGGACACCTTCGTACATCAGTGGCGGCTTGCGGAGCCGGACGAAAACCTCCGTGCAGGTGACGGGCAGGGACTTTCCCGAGCGGATGTAGAAGGGAACTCCTTGCCAGCGCCAAGAATCGATCTGGAGGCGCAATGCGATGAATGTTTCCACCTTCGAGTTCGCAGCGACTCCGTTCTCTGATCGGTAGCCGCGGAACTGGCCACGCACCACGTCGTTCGGAGCGAGCGGGGAAATCGCCTTGAGCACCTTCACTTTCTCGTCGCGGATCGATTCGCTGTCGGACCTGGCTGGAGGCTCCATCGCCAGATTGCTGAGCACTTGGAAGAGATGGTTCTGCACGACGTCGCGCAGGGTACCGGTCTGGTCGTAGAACGCGCCGCGGCCCTGGATCCCGAAATTCTCGGCCATCGTGATCTGCACGCTCTCGACGTTGTTGCGATCCCAGAATGACGACATGAAAGGATTCGCAAACCGGAAAAAGAGCATTTGATGCACCGGCTCTTTCCCGAGATAGTGATCGATTCGGTAGATCGTGCTCTCGTCGAAGACCCCGAGCAGCGTCCGGTTCAAGGCTTGCGCCGAGGCGAGATCGTTGCCAAAGGGTTTTTCGACGACGACGCGAGCTCCCTTGGCGGAGCCCGAGCGCGCCAGTTGCTCGACCACGAGCCCGAACAGCGCAGGCGGGATGGCGAGGTAATGCGCCGGCCGCTGCGCCTGACCGAGCTGCTCGCGAATCGCGCGGAACGTGGCTGCGTCCTTGTAGTCTCCGTCCACGTAGCGGAGAAGTCGGGACAGCTTGTCGAATGCGCCGGCGTCGAGTCCGCCGTGCTGCTTGACGCTGTCGCGGGCGCGGGCGCGGAGCTCGTCGATTCCCCAGCCTGCCTTGGCGACGCCGACGACGGGGACGTCGAGGTGCCCCCGCTTCACCATCGCCTGCAGCGCAGGGAAGATCTTCTTGTACGCGAGATCGCCCGTGGCCCCGAAGAAGACCAACGCGTCGGAATGGCCCTTCATCGGGACCCTCGCTCGCCGCCGCCCGGCTTCTCGAGATGTCCGCCGAACGCGAACCGCATTGCCGAGAGCACCCGGTTCTCGAAGTCTGCCTCGCCGCGCGAGCTGAAGCGCTGGTAGAGCGCGGCGGAGAGAACGGGCGCTGGCACGCCCTCGTCGATCGCGGCGCTGAGCGTCCAGCGTCCCTCGCCCGAGTCGGAGACCCGGCCGGAAAACTCCTCGAGGGAAGGATCCTTGACCAAGGCCGTGGCCGTCAGGTCGAGCAGCCACGACGCGACGACGCTGCCGCGCCGCCACACCTCGGCGATGTCGCGTAGATTGAAGTCGTACTGGTAATGCTCCGGAGACCGCAGCGGCGTCGTCTCCGCGTCCACCTCGCGGCTTCGCTTTCCGGCATTCGCGCTGCGCAGGATCCCCAGGCCCTCGGCGTACGCGGCCATGAGACCGTATTCGATCCCGTTGTGTACCATCTTGACGAAGTGGCCTCCGCCGTTCGGTCCACAGTGGAGATACCCCTGCTCGGCGGTACCGCCGATCTTCTCGCGGCCCGCAGTGCGGGGCGCGTCGCCTGCTCCAGGCGCGAGGCGGGCGAAGATTGGATCGAGGTGCTTCACCACCTCCGGTTCGCCGCCGATCATCAGGCAATAGCCGCGCTCCCGTCCATACACGCCGCCGCTGGTGCCGACGTCCACGTAGTGGATGCCTCGTTCCGCGAGCTCACGCGCACGGCGGATGTCGTCGACGTAATAGGAGTTTCCGCCATCGATGATGATGTCGCCGGCGGCGAGGTGGGGCACGAGGTCCTTGATGGTCGCGTCCACGGCTGCGGCCGGGACCATCAGCCAGATCGCCCGAGGCGTTTCCAGCTTCTTCACCAGATCGGCGGTGGACGTCGCGCCGACGGCTTTCTCGCGGGCCAACTCGTCGACGGCTTTCGCCGACCTGTCGAAAACGACGCATCGATGGCCACCGGCAACGAGGCGCCGCACCATGTTGGCACCCATCCGGCCGAGTCCGATCATTCCGAGTTGCATGACTTCGTCCCTTTCAGCGGTCAGACGACCGTTCTCGTTTCGTCCTTCACGTTCGATGCCAATCGCAGGCGTTTCATCGCGCTGGCCACTCCGTCGCGGTCGCCGAAGATCGCCGATCCGGCGACGAGCACGTTGGCTCCGGCTCGAACGACGAGCGGCGCCGTCGTCGCGTCGATGCCGCCGTCCACTTCCAGATCGCAGCCGGGCTTCACCCGCTCGATCAGCTCGCGCGCGCGGCCGATCTTCGGCAGCGTGGTGTGGATGAAGCGCTGGTGACCGAATCCAGGATTGACCGTCATGACCAGTACCTGGTCGAGGTCGCAGACGATCTCCTCCAGCACGGCCGCGGGCGTCGCCGGGTTGATGGCCACGCCGGCGCGCTTGCCTAGCGTCCGGATCCGCTGCACGGTGCGGTGCAGATTCTCGTTGCCCTCCCAATGCACGAGAAGGGAGTCGGAACCCGCCTCGGCAAACCCGTCGAGGAAAGAGTCCGGGTCCGAGATCATCAGGTGGATCTCGAGAGGCAAATCGGTCACGCGCCGCAGCGACTCGACGACCTCCGCGCCCATCGAGAGGTTGGGGACAAAGTGCCCGTCCATCACGTCGACGTGGATGCGATCGGCCCGACCACGGGCCGCCTCCGCGACCTGCTCGCCCAGGCGGGCGAAATCGGCGGAGAGTATGGAAGGCGCAATCTTGATCATGGCTCAGGTGATGGAGGCCTGGTAGATGCTCTGAATGGACGCATCCAGGACCGCGTTGAATTCGGTGTCGGTCTGCCGGGCGGAAAGGCCGTCGAGCAGCGCCCGCGAGAAACTCGCCACCACGCCGTGGTTCTTTCGCAAGCGCTCGTTTCCCTCGTCGCGCGTATAGCCGCCCGATAGCGCGACCACCCTCACGACCTTGGGATGGCCGACGAAATCCGCGTAGAAATCGTCTTCCTCCGGCAAGGTGATCTTGAGCATGACCAGCTGATTTTCCGGGAGCTCCTCGAGTGCCTCGCGAATGGCTGCTTTGAGAAGCTGCTCAGCCCTGGCCTTTTGCGGGCAGTGGATGTCCACCTCGGGCTCGATGATGGGCACGAGGCCCGCGGAGATGATCTGCCGCGCTGCTTCGAACTGCTGAGTCACGATCTCCCTGATCCCGGCTTCGTTGGCTTGCTTGATGAACGAGCGCATCTTGGTCCCGAAGATCCGCTTCGTGCTCGCCTTGTCGAGCAGGGCTGCAAGCCCGGGGATCGGCTTCATCAACTGGACGCCGCGGCTCTCGGGAGCGAGTCCCTTGTCGATCTTGAGGAAGGGCACGACGCGCTTTACGTTCCACAGATAGTCGGCGGTCGGTTTCCCCTCGACCTCCCTGTCCATGGTGTTTTCGAAGAGGATGGCGGCGAGGATGCGCTCACCGTTGAAGACGGGACTCTTGATGATGCGCGCGCGCATCTGGTGCACGAGCGCGAACATCTGGTCGTCGTTGGACCACGCCCCTTGCTCGATGCCATATGCGCGCAGCGCGCTGGGCGTGCTGCCGCCACTCTGATCGAGCGCCGCGATGAAGCCGCGATGGGCCTTCACCTTCTCCAGCTGTTGCTCGAAGTCGCCCGTGTCGCGGCTCATCGGGTGGTCCTCGACTTCCGATAGCGGCGGATCAGGTTGTTCGTCGAGCTGTCGTGGCGGAGCGCGGGCTCGGTCTCGCTCTCGAGCTCCGGGATGATCCGCTGGGCGAGCGCCTTGCCCAGCTCGACGCCCCACTGATCGAAGGAGTCGACGTCCCAGATGACGCCCTGGGTGAACACGCTGTGCTCGTAGAGAGCGACGAGCTTGCCGAGCGTTTCTGGAGTCAGCCGCTCGGCGATGATCGTGTTCGAGGGCCGGTTCCCCTTGAATACGCGGTGAGGGACGATGCTATCCGCCGTCCCTTCGGCCTTCACCTGCTCGCGCGTCTTGCCGAAGGCGAGCGCCTCGGTCTGCGCGAACACGTTCGCGATCAGCATGTCGTGGTGTCGCCCGAGCGGGTTCAGCGTCTGGTTGAAGGCGATGAAGTCCGCAGGGATGAGGCGCGTCCCCTGGTGGATGAGCTGGTAGAAGGAATGCTGTCCATTCGTCCCCGGCTCTCCCCAGTAGATCGGACCGGTGGCGTAATTGACCTCCGCTCCCTCGCGCGTGACGTGCTTGCCGTTGCTCTCCATCGTCAGCTGCTGCAGGTACGCGGGGAACCGCTTGAGATACTGCTCGTACGGAAGGACGGCGACGGTCTCGGCGGCGAAGAAGTCGGCGTACCAGACGGTGAACAGGCCCAGGAGCGCCGGCAGGTTCCGCTCGAACGGCGCGGTGCGGAAGTGCTCGTCGACCTGGTGGAACCCGTCGAGCATGGCGCGGAAGTTCTCAGGGCCGACCGCGATCATCGTCGACAAACCGATCGCCGAGTCCATCGAGTAACGGCCACCTACCCAGTCCCAGAACCCGAACATGTTCGTGGTGTCGATCCCGAACTCCGCCACCTTCTTCGCGTTGGTGGAGACCGCGACGAAGTGCTTGGCCACCGCCTTGGCGTCTCCGCCCAGGCCCGCGAGCAGCCACTTCCGCGCGCTCTCGGCGTTGGTCATCGTCTCCAGTGTGGTGAAGGTCTTCGAGGAGGCGATGAAGAGCGTCTCGGCCGGGTCGAGGTCGCGGGTCGCTTCGGCGAGGTCGGTGCCGTCGACGTTCGACACGAACCGGAACGTCATTGAGCGATCGGTGTAGTTCCTGAGCGCCTCGTAGGCCATGACGGGCCCGAGATCCGAGCCGCCGATGCCGATGTTGATGACGTTGCGGATGCGCTTGCCCGTGTGTCCCTTCCACGCGCCGCTGCGCACGCGGTTGGCGAAGTCGCTCATCGCGTCGAGCACGGCGTGCACTTCGGGCACCACGTTCTTTCCGTCGACGGTGATCGAACCCCCCCGAGGAGCGCGCAGCGCGACGTGCAAGACCGCGCGGTTCTCGGTCACGTTGATCTTGTCGCCCCGGAACATGGCGTCGATGCGCTCGCGCAAGCCGGACTCGTCGGCGAGCGCGCGCAGGAGCGCCAGCGTCTCGTCGGTCACCCGATTCTTCGAGTAGTCGAGGAAGAGCCCTGCAGCTTCCGCGGTCATGCGCTCGCCTCGCCTCGCGTCGTCGGCGAAGAGCGTGCGGAGATGCACGTCGCGGATCTTCTCCTGGTGCGCCTGCAGCGCCTTCCAGGAAGGGCGCGTGGTCAATGGCAACGGTCGCGTCATCGGTCTCTTCCTTTCAGCTCGCCTTGTCGAGCGCGGCGGTCTTCGATGCGATCACGTCCATCAGCTCCCGCCACGAGGCGACGAACGACTTGGCTCCGTCGTCCTGCAACTTCGTGGCCAGTGCTTCCACGTCGACGCCCGATTCGGCGAAGCGGGCCAGCACTTCTTCGCTGTCGCCGCCGTCGGCGGTCAGGATTCCGGCCAGCGCTCCATGGTCGGCGACGGCCTTCAAAGTGCCCTCGGGCATCGTGTTGACGGTAAAGGGCGCGGCGAGCGCCTCCACGTACAGGACGTCCGACGCGGCGGGATCCTTGCTGCCCGTGCTGGCCCAGAGCAGCCGCTGCGGGCGAGCGCCCATGTTGAAGATGCGCTGCCACCGCGGCGAGCCCAAGAGCGTCCGGTACGCCTTATACGTCCGCCTCGCGACGGCGATCCCGAGCTGATTGCGCAGCGTCGCAGGGACCTTGTCCTTGACCGCCGTGTCCCACCGACTGATGAACACCGAGGCCACCGAGCCGACTTCGGGATCGAGGCCCGCCTCGACGCGCCGCTCGATCCCGCGCAGGAAGGCTTCGGCGGCGGCGACGTATTGCTGGGGCGAGAAGAGCAGCGTCACGTTGATCGGGATGCCGGCGAAGATCGCTTCCTCGATGGCCGGCAGCCCTTCCTTCGTGCCAGGGATCTTGATGAACAGGTTGCGCCGCCCCGCGCGCGCGTACAGGGACTTGGCCGCCTCGAGCGTGCTCTTGGTGTCGTGGGCCAGAACGGGCGAGACTTCCAGCGACACCCAGCCGTCCACGCCGTGCGTCCGCTCCCAGATCGGTCGGAACAGATCGGCGGCGCGCGTGACGTCGTCCAGCGCCAGCTCGAAGAACAGCTCTTCGCCCGACTTGCCCTCCTTGGCCTTCTTCCGGATGGCGGCGTCGTAAGTCGAGCTGTTCTTGATCGCGTGGTCGAAGATGGTCGGGTTGGACGTGAGACCCGTGACGGACAGCTCCTCGATGTACCGCGCGAGCGTGCCCGTGTTGAGCAGGTCGCGGGTGATGTTGTCGAGCCAGAGGCTCTGTCCTTCGTCGTGCAGCGTTCCGGTCGGTTTCATCTTCTCTCCTGGGTCGTGGGCGTGGCCGCCGTTGAAGGGATGCCTCTCGCGCCTTGGACCGAGCGGGCCGAGGCGCGCGTCAACTCTCGAAGCGATTCGAACGCAGGCGACGAGAGCATTTCGTCCGTGCTGCGCCAGCGCCAGTTGCCCTCGGCGCTGCCCGGCAGGTTCATGCGTGCTTCCTTGCCCAGGTCGAGGACGTCCTGGAGCGGCGCGATCGCGAGCGCGGCCACCGACGACCAGAGAACGCGCAACAAGGCGGGTGACACGTCAGCAGCGGCGCCGCCCGCGCGCTTCAGGTAGCGCCAGAGGTTTCCGCGCGCCGCGTCCGGCAGATCGTCGTACCAGCCGCGCGTGGTCGGATTGTCGTGCGTGCCCGTATAGCCGACCACGTCGTGCACGTAGTTCTCGGGCAGGTGCGGGTTGTCGGGATGGCCGTCGAACGCGAACTGCAGGACGCGCGTGCCAGGCAGATGGAATTCGTCGCGGAGCGCCCTCACGTCCGGCGTGATGATCCCGAGGTCCTCGGCCAGGAAGGGGAGACCGCCCAGCGCTTCTTGCAGGACCCGGAAGAAATCCGCGCCCGGGCCCGGCTTCCATTGGCCGGACTGCGCGGTCGGCGCAGCGGAGGGAACGTGCCAGGCCGCGGCGAAGCCGCGGAAGTGATCGAGCCGGATCGCGTCGACGTGGGCTAGAAGGGCGCGCACCCGGTCGAGGCAGAACCGGTAGCCGCGCGCACGAAGCGCATCCCAATCGTAGATTGGATTTCCCCAGCGTTGCCCTTGCGCGCTGAAGTAGTCCGGAGGCACGCCGGCGACGACCCGCGGCCGGAGCGCCTCGTCGAGCAGGAACAGCTCCGGGTTCGCCCACACGTCGCTCGAGTCCGGGGAGACGAAGAAGGGCAGGTCGCCGATGAGGCGGACGCCCCGCGCGCGCGCGTGACTCTTGAGTCGCGCGCCCTGCCGGAAGAGCAGGAACTGGCTGAATCGAATGATCTCGATGCGCTCCGAAAGCTCGCGGCGCGCCCGATCGAGCGCGCGCGGTGTGCGGCGCACGAGCTCGTCCGGCCAGTCGAGGTACGAAGCGCCGCCGTACTTCTCCTTGAGCGCCCGGAAGGTGGCGTAGTCGTCCAGCCAGTGCGCCTGGCTTCGCCCGAACTCCTCGAACGCCGGACGCAAGTCGGCGCGCGCGCCGGCGCTGAAGTTCTTCCAGGCCGTCGCGATCAGCGCGTACTTGAATCGCTTTACCGCGTCGAAATCGACTTCCGCCGGAAAGGAGCGGCCCGCGGCATCGCTCGCGTGGAGGAGCTCGTCCTCGATCAGCCAATCGGGGCTGATCAAGAGGGCGTTTCCGGCGAACGACGACAGAGCCTGGTACGGCGAATCCCCGTAACCGGTCGGACCCAACGGCAGGGCCTGCCAGAAGCTCTGGCCCGCGTCGTAAAGCCGATCGATCCAGGCCATCGCCGCCGGGCCCACGTCGCCGATCCCGTACGGAGAGGGCAGCGACGTGACGTGCAGCAGGACGCCGGAAGCGCGGTAGCCGGCCGTGAACGGAGGCACGCTCATGCGGGTCCCCCGATCGCCGTGTCGACCAGGGCCTGGGCCTCGCGGACCAGGGCATCGAGGTGCCCGCTGCCTTTGAAGCTCTCCGCGTAGATCTTGTAGATGTTCTCGGTCCCCGACGGGCGCGCCGCGAACCACCCGCTCGCGGTGACGACCTTGAGGCCGTCGATGGGCGCGCCGTTTCCTTTTGCTCTGGTCAGCTTCGCGGTGATCGGCTCGCCCGCGAGCGTCTCGTTGCGGACCGTTTCGGGCGAGAGCGTCTTCAGCCGCGCCTTCTGTTCCGCCGAGGCCGGCGCGTCGATCCGCGTGTAGTACGAGGTCCCGAGCTCCGCCTCCAGCGCCTGGTAGTGCTCGCCTGGATCCTTGCCGGTGGCGGCGGTGATCTCCCCGGCCAGAAGATCCAGGATGATCCCGTCCTTGTCGGTCGCCCAGACGGTTCCGTCGCGGCGCAGGAAGCTGGCCCCGGCGCTCTCCTCGCCGCCGAAACAGCAGGAACCGTCGAAGAGCCCCGGCACGAACCACTTGAAGCCGACCGGGACTTCGTTCAGCCGGCGTCCCAGCCTTGCGACGACGCGGTCGATCATGCTGCTGCTCACCACCGTCTTCCCGACCGCCGCGTGCTCCGGCCAGCGAGGACGGTGCCCGAGCAGATAGTGGATGGCGACGGTCAGGTAGTGGTTGGGACTGAGGAGCCCTGCCGATCGGGTGACGACGCCGTGCCGGTCGGCGTCGGCGTCGTTGGCGACGAGGACGCGGAACTTGTCCTTGAGGGCGACCACGCGCGCCATCGCGTATGGGCTCGAAGGGTCGGTGCGGATGTGGCCGTCGTGATCCACGGTCATGAACGAGAACGTCGGGTCGATGGCGCGGTTCACCACCGAGATGCGGAGATCGTGGATGGCGGCGATCGCTTCCCAGCACGGCTTCGAGGCCCCCCCGAGCGGGTCGACGCCCAGCTCGAGTCCCGCATCCCGGATCGTCGCTACGTCGACGACGCTTGCCAGGTCACGGACGTAGGAGACGACGAGGTCCTGCTCGTGCGTCGTGGACTGCCTGATGGCCGTCGCGAACGGCAGCCGCTTCACGCCGGCGTTTCCCGCCCGCAGCAACTCGTTGGCGCGGTCCTGGATCCAACCGGTCACCTCCACGCCCGCCGGTCCGCCGTCGGGCGGGTCGTACTTGAAGCCGCCGTCCTCCGGCGGATTGTGCGAGGGCGTGATCACGATCCCGTCTGCAAGATGCGCTTTCCGCCCGCGGTTGTAGGTGAGCACGGCCCAGGAGATGACCGGAGTCGGGGTGATCCCCGCGTCGCGCTGGACGATCGTCTCCACGCCGTTTGCGGCCAGCACTTCGAGAGCGGTCCGCTGGGCCGGCTCCGACAGCCCGTGCGTGTCTTTCCCCATGTAGAGCGGACCGTCGATTCCCCGTGCGCGGCGGTAGTCGCAGATCGCCTGCGTGATTGCCGCGATGTGCGCCTCGGTGAACGAGCCGCGCAGCGAGGAGCCGCGATGGCCGCTGGTGCCGAAGCTGACGCGCTGCGCGGCGTCGGAAAGCTCGGGCTTGCGCTGGTAGTACTCGCGCTCGAGTCGCGCCAGGTCGACGAGGATCGACCGCGGGGCCGGCTTGCCGGCCAGCGGAGAAATGGTCTCGGGTTCCTTGGTGTCGTGGATCACGTTGGGCTCCATCAGGGCACGAGGCACGGCGCCACATGCCAGATGTCCGCGGCGTACTCGGCGATGGTCCGGTCGCTCGAGAACTTCCCCGAGCTGGCCACGTTCAGGATTGCCTTGCGCGCCCATTCGTTCGGGTCGGCGTAGAGCGCGCAGAGCTTGCGATCCGCCTCCAGGTACGCAGCAAGGTCGGCCAGGTGCATGTAGCGGTCGTGGACAAGCAGCGTGTCGCGCAGTGGCTCGAACACGCCCGGTTCGCCGCGGCTGAAGTGATCGGAGAAGATCAGATCCAGCGCCGCGCGGGTCTCCGGCTCGTTGTCGTAGTGCCAGCGCGGGTCGTACCAGTCGCGGCTCCCCGCCACCTGCTCCGCCGTCAAACCGAAGAGGAAGAAGTTCTCTTCGCCGGCTTCCTGCGCCATCTCGATGGTGGCGCCGTCGCGAGTGCCGATCGTCAGTGCGCCGTTCATCATGAACTTCATGTTGCTCGTGCCGCTCGCCTCGTAGCCGGCGGTCGAGATCTGGTTCGAGACGTCGCTCGCGGGAATGAGGCGTTCCGCCAACGAGACGGAGTACTCGGGCAAGAACACGACCTTGAGTCGCCCGCGCACGGCCGGATCGGTGTCGATGGTGGCGCCGATGTTGTTGATCAGCTTGATGATGAGCTTCGCGAGCCGATATGCCGGTGCCGCCTTGCCGCCGAAGAGGAACGTCCGCGGCGCCATCTCGACGTCGGGTTTCGCCCGCAGCCGGTCGTAGAGAACGACGATCCGCAACGCGTTGAGGAGCTGCCGCTTGTACTCGTGGATGCGCTTGATCTGGCTGTCGAAGATGGAGCTGGGATCCACGTTCGCTCCCACGCTCGTCCGAGCCCATTGCGCGAACGCTGACTTGGCCGCGCGCTTCGTCTCGAGGAAGGCGCCGCGAAACGCGGCGTCGCCAGCGAGGGGCGCGAGGCGCTTCAATTGGCCGAGATCGGTGATCCACTCGTCTCCGATCGCTTCGCCGATGGTTCGCGCGAGCGACGGGTTGGCGAGCAAGAGCCACCGGCGGGGCGTGACGCCGTTGGTCTTGTTGCTGAAGCGCTCGGGAAAAGCCTCTGCCAGGTCGCGCACTGTCATCGTACGCAACAGCTTGGAGTGGATCGCCGCCACGCCGTTCGTGCTGTGCGAGCCCACGATGGCGAGGTTGGCCATGCGCACGTGCTTTGACGGACCCTCTTCGATGAGGCTCGTGCGTTCGAGGCTACCCTCGTCGCCCGGGAACCGGCGGCGGACGTCATCGAGCAGGCGGCGGTTGATCTCGAAGATGATCTCGAGATGGCGCGGGAGCATCGACTCGAACCAGGCGAGGGGCCATTTTTCCAGCGCTTCGGGCAAGAGCGTGTGGTTCGTGTACGCGAGCGTCCGCTGCGTCAGGTCCCACGCCTGGTCCCATCCAAGGTGCGCGTCGTCGAGAAGGATGCGCATCAGCTCGGGGACCGCGATGGAGGGATGGGTGTCGTTGAGCTGGATGGCGACCTTCTGGGGAAGCGCGCTCCAGTCGTCGTTGCTGCGCCGGAATCGGCGGATGAGGTCCGTGAGCGACGCCGCGACGAGGAAGTACTCCTGCACGAACCGCAGCCCCTGCCCTAAGGCGGTGGAGTCGTCGGGGTACAGGACGCGAGTGAGCGACTCCGCCGCGAGCGTCGCGGCCAGCGCGCCGACGAAGTCGCCGTGGCTGAAGGTCTCGAAGTCGAAGTAGTCGGCGGCGGCGGCCGCCCAGAGGCGCAGCGTATTGATCGTCTTGCCGCCGTACCCGACCACAGGCCGATCGAAGGGCATGCCGATCAGCGTCGAGGGCCGCCCGATGATCGCGCGCAGCGCTCCTCCCTGGACCGTGAACGAGCAGTTCAGCGGGATCTCGATCTTCTCGTCGGGACGAGCTACCTCCCACGGATCCGGGCGACGCAGCCAGTTGTCCGGCTGCTCGCGTTGCCAGCCGTGGTCGATGGTCTGCCGGAAGATTCCGTACTCGTAGCGGAGCCCGTATCCCATCGCGGGCAACTGCATCGTCGCCATCGAATCGAGAAAGCACGCCGCCAGACGCCCGAGCCCGCCGTTTCCCAGACCGGCGTCCGGTTCCTGTTCGATCACGCCGAACCAGTCGAGCGACTTCTCCTTGATGGCTTCGCTCACCACGGGACCGAGCAACAGGTTCGTCACGTTGTTCGCGAGCGATCGGCCGATGAGGAATTCCATCGACAGGTAGTAGACCCGCTTGGGGTTCTCGCGTGCGTAAGTTTGCTCGGTGCGGACCCATCGTTGCGAGAGGACGTCCCGGATCGAGCGTACGACGGCCTCGTAACGATCGCGCAGTCCGGTCGCGTCGGGGTCGACGACATTGTCGAACAGGAGGTGCCGGTCGTAGAGCGCGTCGGCGCTGCCCGTCAGCTCGATCCGGCCGCCGTATTGCCGCCGCAGCGCCTCGAGGTCGTCGGGACGCGTCGCCTCCCGGACCAGCGCAGCCTTTCTCGCGCTCATGCCATCCTCCGCTCGCGCCCGTTTACGCGATCCGCACGACGGTCGTGATGCATCTCGTCCCAGAGCCGGATGACCGGCTCGGACCGGTCGTGCTCGTAACCCATCTCGCTCAGGCTGGCCGTTCCAAGGACGAAGTACTTGCCTGCCTGCGGCTCGAGCCCGAGCCAGCGGGCCGCGAACACGCGGAGGAAATGCCCACTGGAAAAGAGCAGGACGTCACCGCCGATCGCCCGCGCGCGCCGGATGACGCGATCGGCTCGCGCACCGACCTCTTGCGGCATCTCGCCGCCGGGGCAGCCGTCGCGAAACAGGTCCCAGCCGGGACGTTCGGCATGGATCTCCCTGGTGGTGCGCCCCTCGTATGCGCCGTAATTCCATTCCATCAGGTCGGGCTCGACCACCGCGACCGGCGCGTAGCCGGCCAGCTCGCAGGTGCGCACTGCTCGTCGCAACGGACTGGTGAAGACCGCCGCGAACGTCCGGCCCGCGAGCCGCTCGCCGAGATGGCCCGCTTCGGACTCGCCTTGTGGGGTCAGCGGAAGATCGGTCACACCTGTGTGCTGATGAGAGATCGTCCAGGCTGTCTGGCCGTGCCTGGCGAGGCAAACGACTGGAAGTGCGTCCTTCATGATGGTCGCCACTGCATCAAGCATGCCCAGGAAGCGAGGCAGGCGTGCTGCTCGTCGACTCATCCGGCCGGATGATCAGGACAGCTCCCGCCCTCGACGTCGCGCGGGTGGGGCCGGCTTTGAGCGGGTTGACCAGACTCTTGCCATCGGATTCGCGCGGCGAAAGCATGTGCAGCAGGATGCGGGCGGCGGGAAGCAGATACGCGATCGTCACCCAGAACCACATCAGGCCGCCCGCGCACTCCTGGTCCTGCAATGCGGTCAGACCGAAGGTCGCGCGAGCGACCTCGTGCGACGGATAGACCGTGCGGCCGCAAAAAGAGAGGAACGCGGAGAGCGCATCGCAGGGAAACGTGGCGAGGAAAAGATAAAGCGGCGCGAACAGCGAAAAAGATCCGCTGGAGCCTTTGCGAGGATGGACGATCGGCCACCAGAAGAGGATGCCGCCGAGGAGAAAAGTGACGTGCTGGACCAGGTGCCAGGCGGGCGACGACATGCTCAGCTCGTGCGCGGCCGGCACGTGCCACGCGATCACCACCGCGGTCCCGGCCAGCCAGCACACGATTGGATCCGTCAGCCAACGTCCGATGTGGAAGGCAGCGTTGCTTCCGAGCAGCCAGACCGTCGCGCGCCGCGCGGGGACGGGCAGCCCGCGCAAGAGCGCAGCGCCCGGTATCGCGAGCAGGAGGAGAGGGGCAGCGACCGTCATCAAGACGAGGTGCTGCAGCATGTGGAAGGTGAGGAGGCGGTGGTCGAGTGTCGACAGCGGAGATGCGATCACCGTCCAGACGACGAGCAGCCCGACGAGGAAGAGCCAAGGCCTGCCGCCCGCTGCTACCTCCGGAAAGCATCGATGCAGGCGACGCCTGCCGCGAAGGTAGGCGAGCGCCAGAAGGGCGATGGCGACCGTCACCGCCATCGAGCTCGACCACGGCGCCGACGCCGCATGCATTCCGGAGTGCATCGCGAGCTTACGGCGGAGTGCCCGCGACGGCGGCGCGAGAAGCATCGCGCGCCGGCGCCTGTCCCGTGGGGCACAGCGTCTCGAGGAACGCGACCAGGGCGGTCGTTTCGGGCGGACTCAAGTTCTTCCCGTACGCTGGCATGTTGCCGCCACCCTGCACGACCTGCCGGATGAGCTGATCCTGCGTCAGCCGGACGGCGACGCCGTCCAGCGCCGGTCCACGCTGCCCCCCCGCGCCGTCGAGCGCGTGGCAGTTGCGGCATTGCTTTGCTTGCAGGACGAGCGCGCCGTGCCTCTCGAGCGCGGTTCGCCCTTTCAGATACCGATCCGGGATCGGTTCGCCGCTCCACGCGTCCATCTGCGGGCTCCACGGGGTGTGAGCGCCGAGGTGCGTGAGTGCGCTCAGCCCGACGGCGACGAGAAGCACGGTCAACACGGCGATCGGCCTGCGCCTCCAGCTTTTCTCACCTTCGCCGGCAAAGAAGGGAAGGGCAAACAGCACGACGAGAGCGATGGCCGGACCGATGAGCAGGAACGGCGTCTCGGCCGCGGGCGGCAAGTAGGAGAGCAGCGCGTAGAGGAACCAGAAGAAGAAGTCAGGACGCGGCGCCGTCTGGATGATGGTCGGGTCCGGCTGGCCGCCGGGACCGAAGGGGCCGAGGACCGCGGCGCAGACCACGATGGCGAGGAGCACGCAGCCGGAGAAGATGACGTCCTTCCAGATGGCAGCCGGCAGGAAGGGGATCCCTTCGCGTCGGATGAGCTCGTGGTACTCGGCCACGTAGGTTGCGCGGCGGACGATCCGGCCGGGCATCGGCCATTCGTTGATCCCCAGCTTGATGACGAGGATCACGTGGACCGCGACGAAGGCAATCAAGAGTCCTGGGACGAC
>Ga0114129_10005191_pt1 | contig 18344 bp, 12 predicted proteins | sample RhiMetdeltSRZDD1_FD_80071 | JGI IMG/M metagenome (GOLD analysis project Ga0114129, IMG submission 80071) | Populus rhizosphere microbial communities from Tennessee, USA - Rhizosphere MetaG P. deltoides SRZDD1 (version 2) (version 2) | ecosystem: Host-associated > Plants > Roots > Rhizosphere >...
CCGGCCGTCACGCGATACCGCACCCGCTCCATGGTGGCGGCGACGCGGACCTCGAACGAACTGGGTTGTGTGGTGTCCAGTATTCCGCCGAGCTGCTGCAGCTCGTCGAGCCGCTCCTGTGCCTTCTTGTCCCCCTTCCGCGCCACGTAGTCTCTGGGAAGCTCCAGGCGCCAGACCGGCCGGCCTTGGTCGTCGATCAAGGTGTAACGCGATCCCGAAGACTCGGTCTTCCAGTTCACCCGTGACCAATGAACGACAGTCAAGGGAGTGCCCGGCAGCGGCTCGGCTTGGAGGAGCGAGATCTGGATTTCCGTATCGTTCATCTGCGACGCTGGCCGAAAGGGCGTCAGCGCGGCTCCGGTGGAGAGCCGATACGGGGTCCACACTTCATCGTCCGCAACTCGCGATACACGGAACACGACGCGGTCGTGCTCGGGGTGGAACACGATCCCGTCGACTTCGGGCTCTGGTCCGCCATCAATGATGAGGCTGTCGCGGCGGGGGAGCCTCTCATGCAGCCGCTCCTTTCCGCCAGGGTCGAGGATCACGAGATGGACGGCTCCGTTGTCGCGGCCAGGCGAAACGCCGGCGTCATACGCATAACCCGCCACGACACCGTCGTCGCCCACAGACGCGTCCAGAAACGTGTACGGGCGCTCGCCGCACCAAAGGATCTTGTCGCCCTGCCGAAGGACGTAGCTGCCTTTGCCCTCGCCGTACATCTCGCTCGGGTCGACTTCGAGTACACACTCGCCCGAGCGGCTCACATGTTTCGCGGGGTTGATGACGGGCGGCGGCAGCATCACTGACGCCAGCACGACCGACACCGCGGCGAGCATTGCCCAGGATCCTAGCACTGGCTCATGACCGAGCGGCCGGGGCCCCAATGGACCTGGTCCGTCAGCGTCGCGGTGGACACTGACGCTCGCCGTGGCTCTCCCCCGCGCGTGTGAGGAGAGCCATGCATGATCGACCACGATCGGCTGTTCAAGCAGCTTCTGTCTACCTTCTTTATCGAGTTCCTCCAGCTTTTCGCGCCGGACTTGGCGCGTGACGTCGAGGCGGGTTCGGTCGAGTTCCTGGAGAAGGAGAACTTCACCGACGCGCTGGCCGGTACACGGCACGTGGTCGACCTCTTGGCGAGGGTCCGACTGCGGGGCGGCGCCGGCTACGTCCTCGTGCACGTCGAGAACCAGGCCGACGCCAGCGATATCGGTCAGTTCCCGCGTCGCATGTTCCGCTACTTCGCCGGTATCGAGATGCGCCACGGGCTGCCCATCTATCCCGTTGCGGTCTTGTCCTACGAGCGGCCGCAGACGACATGTCCCGACGTGTTCGAGATGAGTCTGCCGGGTCTCGACGTCTTGCGCTTCCGGTTCCGAACGGTGCAGCTCAACGCGCTTTCCTGGCGCGAATACGTGGACCACCACAACCCCGTGGCGGCTGCGCTCATGAGCCGCATGCGGATCCGCCGTGCCGAGCGGGCGCGGGTGAAGCTGGAGTGCTTCGCACTACTGGCCCGGCTTCCGCTCGATTCAGGCAAGATGCAGCTCGTACTTTCGTTTATCAAAACGTACTTGAACCTAGGCGGTCAGGAGCGCAAACTCATGACGGAGGCCTTGCGCGAGATGCCCGCCGATCGACGAGAGGAAGTCATGCAACTTACGACACCCTGGCACGAGTGGGGTCGCCACGACGGCGCGGCCGAGATGGTGTTGCGCCTGATTCGCCGACGCGCCGGCGATGTGCCCGACACGTTGGCCGCTCGAGTGGAGGCGCTCCCGCTCGAGAAGCTGCAACTCCTCGGCGAGGATGTTCTCGATCTATCGACGCTGGCCGACATCGAAGCCTGGCTCAGTCGGCACGAATAAAGCCTCCATCCCAACGGAGTAAACTGCCACTGCGCTCGTGTCGTTCGCCTCTGCGAATCCACCGCTGAAGCCCGCAGGCGCCGCAGCCGCGTGCTCACTCTCGAGCCGGCCCGCGCGGGCTCAGGGCACGGCGAAGAGGCTGACCTCGGTCAGGCTGTTCCAGGCGTTCGCACTGTTGCCGTGGCCCAGGTATCGGACATAGCGGGCGGAAACATCGGCAAAATCGTACGTCTCTTCCGCAGTGGTGGTGCCGCTGCTCGAGCCGGACCATACCGTCGTCCAGGTCGTCCCCGTCGTCGATACCTGGAGGTCGAAGCGGCTCTGCCGCGCGTCGCCGTTGTAGGCCGCGATCCTCGCGGACGCGACCAGGCGCGTCGTGCCGAGGTCGAATTGGATCCACTGCCCGTCGCCGTTGGCCGACCAGCGGGTGGCCAGAGTGTTGTCCACGGCGTTCGCGGGGACGTTGCCGTCGTTCGTGCTCGCCGTTACTGCCGAAGCCCCCGGGGTCACTTCGACGGGTGAAGGTGCGGACGGCGCGAACACGCTCACCTCGGCCACGCTGTTCCAGGGGCTGGTTCCGCCGGCGTTGAGCGTGGCGCCCTGCCCGACGTAGCGCACGTAGCGGGCCGAACGATCGGCAAAGTCGTAGGTCTCTTCGAGCGTCGTGGTGCCGCCGCTCTGCCCCGAGAACACCGTCGTCCACGCGCTTCCGTCGCTCGAGAGCTGGAGGTCGAAGGTGTTCCGGCGCAGGTTGCCTTGGTACACGGCGACAGTCGCGTGGCTGACCGTGCGCACGCTCCCCAGGTCGAGCTGGAGCCACGCTCCGCTGCCGTTGCCGGACCAGCGTGTCGCGAGCGCGTTGTCGACTGCGTTCGCGGGCACGTTGGTGTCGCTCGTGCTGGCGGTGACGGCGGAGGCCCCCGGCGTGATCTCGACGTAGGTCGCGGGCGTGGTCGGCCGCGGCGTCGGGGTCGGCGTGGGCGTGGGGGTTGGCGTTGGCGTCGGAGTGGCGATCGTCGGCGTCGGGGTCAGTGTCGGTGTGGGAGTCGGCAGCACTCCCCCCAGCCACAGCAGACCGTCGATGATGTAGCGGTTCTGCACTTCGCTTTCGAAGGTCGAGGACGTGGCCGTGAAAGGGGTCGTCGAGTAGTCCATCTGGTTGTGGCCGAAGTTCGCATACAGCATTTTGTAATTCTTGTTGGTCCAGATGATGGGATGGTACCCGCCGGTCCAGACTTGAGTGGTCCCCTGGGGGTAACCGGATGGGTCGATGGAGGCCAGGATCTTGATGTTGGAGTTGGTCCGGAGGTCGTTGGTCCAGCTATACCATTCGCTGGTCGACGAGGTGAAGGTCGCCGGTATGCGATCCATGGAAGGATGCGCGTTTTCCTTGCGCAGGATCGTGTTGGTGGGTTTCCACGTGTTGGTGACGAACGCTCCCGTTCCCAGGAACGTCGTGTGATACCAGCTCCAGGTACTCGGATCGGTATTGAACGCGCACACGTGGAACCCCATCCACCCCCCGCCGTTCTGCATGTATGTCTGGAAGGCGGCTCTCTGCGCAGCCGGCGGCGAATCGTCCAGGAACATCACCACCTGGTACTGGGCCAGGTTGCTCGCGTTCAGAAGGCTCCAGTTGTTCGTCGCGGTATAGGAGAAGTCGTACTGGGCGGCGATCTGAGGAAACCAGATATTGGCCTCCTTGACGAAGGCGATGTGGGCGTGGTCGTAGGTGCCGTTGTAGAAGGCGATGACCTTGAATCGGGGGCTCGTCTGCGCCTCCGCTGCGCGCGCGCCAAGGAGCGCCGTCGCGCAAAGGATCATCGCAAGGAAGCTGCGCAGCGGCGGCCAGATGGTCATCGGTTTCGTGATCACAGGAAAAGCCCCCTCGGCGTGTGACGTTCGCCTGTCATATATCTGATGGGCAAGACTAGCCGCGGGGGCCGCGCAGTCATCACCCGATCGAGTAGGACGGGTCGAGAAGACGCGGTCAGGGCGCCGCGAACAAGCTGGCCTCGGTCAAGCTGTTCCAGGCGTTCACACTGTTGCCGTGGCCCAGGTATCGGACATAGCGGGCGGAAACGTCGGCAAAATCGTACGTCTCTTCCGCAGTGGTGGTGCCGCTGCTCGAGCCGGACCACACCGTCGTCCAGGTCGTCCCTGTCGTCGACACCTGGAGGTCGAAGCGGCTCTGCCGCATGTCGCCGTTGTAGGCAGCGATCCTCGCGGACGTGACCAGGCGCGTCGTGCCGAGGTCGAATTGGATCCACTGCCCGTCGCCGTTGGCCGACCAGCGGGTGGCCAGAGTGTTGTCCACGGCGTTGGCGGGGACGTTGCCGTCGTTCGTGCTCGCCGTTACTGCCGAAGCACCGGGTGTCACTTCGACGGGTGAGGCGGACAGCGCGAACACGCTCACCTCGGCCACGCTGTTCCAGGGGGTGGTTCCGCCGGCGTTGAGTGTGGCGCCCTGTCCGACGTAGCGCACGTAGCGGGCCGAACGATCGACGAAGTCGTAGGTCTCGTCGAGCGTCGTGGTGCCGCCGCTCTGCCCCGAGAACACAGTCGTCCACGCGTTACCGTCGTTCGAGAGCTGGAGGTCGAAGGTGTTCCGGCGCAGGTTGCCCTGGTACACGGCGACAGTCACATGCCCGACCGTGCGCACGGCGCCCAGGTCGAGCTGGAGCCACGCTCCGCTGCCGTTGCCGGACCAGCGTGTGGCGAGCGCGTTGTCGACCGCGTTCGCGGGCACGTTGGTGTCGCTCGTGCTGGCGGTGACGGCGGAGGCCCCCGGGGTGATCTCGACGTAGGTCGCGGGCGCGGTCGGTCGCGGCGTCGGGGTCGGCGTGGGGGTCGGAGTCGAAGTGGGCGTCGGAGTCGGTGTCGGTGTCAGCGTGGGGGTGGGCGTCGGCGTGGCGGCGGTGCGCCACGTGAACGTGGCGGCCGCATGGCTCGGCAGCGTGTAGGTGAACGACTGTCCCGACCACCGGACCTTGAACCCCGCCGCCGCCGTCCCCGAGTTGTAGGCCACCAGCACCTTGCCGCCGTCCGGGTTCAGGAACGCGACGTTCTCGATCCCGCCCGCGAAGGTGTTCGAGGCGATCCGGTACGCGCCGCGCCGTACGAACTTGCTGGCGTGGCCGGTGGCGTAGTACTCGGAGTTGTACGTGACGTTTCCCGTCGCCTGGTCGATGGTGACGGTGCCCTTGCACGTCGGGCAGCCGCCGTTGGTGGGGCCGTTGGCCGTGTCGAGGGCCAGGTTCCATTTGATCGTGCCCTTCGACCAGTTGCGCGTGACGCCGATGGTCATCTCCCGCATGTTCCGATCGAAGAGCGCGGCAAAGGTGCCGCCGCCGATCCAGGTTCCGTCGGAGCACTCCGTATGCCAGATGTCGCGGTCAGGGTGCGCGTTGTGAAGGGTCGTCTGCGCCGACATGTTGCCGCCATAGCAGTGGAAACCGGTGCCGGCGATGAAGGCCTTGGCCGCGGGATCGTTCAGCACCGTGGTCGGGTAGCTGACGATGCTCCAGTTGTGGTCGAAATCGATGATCTTGGTGGAGAGCCCGGCGGAAGCGAACGCGGGGCCGAGGTCGTTCTTGATGAAGCTCGCCTGATCGGTCGCGACCATCCCCATCGAGGGATAGCTGGTGGTGTCGTGCATCGGCTCGTTCTGGGGAGTGACCGCCCAGATGGGGAGCCCCTGCGCCTGATAAGCCTGGACCCACTTCACGAAGTACTGCGCGTAGGTGTTGTAGTACGCGGGCTGAAGCGTGCCGCCCTTCATGGTGCCGCTGCTCTTCATCCAGCCGGGCGCGCTCCAGGGAGTGCCCATGATCAGGACCTGGGGGGAGAGCGCCTGGATCTGCTTCAGCACGGGCACGACGTAGGACATCTCGTAGCCGATGGAGAAGTCGGAGAGGTCGCAGCAGGTGTTGTCGTAGTTGTAATTGGACAGCGCGAAGTCCGACGCCCCCATGGGCTGACGCAGGATGCTGAGGCCGATGCCGCTGCCTGAGGTCGTGAACAGGTTGCTGAGGAGCGCGGCGCGCTGCGTGGCGCTCATCTTGTTCGCGATCAGCCAGGCCGAGGAATCGGTGAGCGAGGAGCCGAAGCCGTCCATCGTCTGGTGGCGGACGGCCTCGTCGATGTCGACGGTGATGGGATCGCTCCCGCTGTCCGTGTCGAAGGCGACCGGCGGCTGGGTTTGGAGCAGCTTGCCTTGGTCGGGTGTCGTCACGACGACGTTCACCACCTCGCCGGCGGCCCGAACGTCCGAAGCGCCCAGGGGAATCAGGCCGAGCGCGGCGATGACGGTCAGCGCGAGGCTGCGTGAGACCTTCGACAAATGTCACCTCCTTCGGCCCGCCGAGGGAGGCGCGACCGCCGATCAGACAAACCTTCGTTTAGGCGTCGGTGTCTCAGCGTAGCGGCAAGGACGGGGACGTCATCACCCGATCGGGTAGCGGGAAAGGGCGGGGCGCGTCGCACGTCGGAAGAGCTACGCAGCGCTGATCGTCTCGATCTAAGGCGGCCTCCTTTCAAGCTCTTGGTACCCATTCGGTACTCGTTCGGGTAGTGACATCGGGGCCGAGATCGCGACACTGTAGTCAATCGTTTAATCCATCCTGATTCAAGGAGTGTCCCGATGATCGCGCCCTCCGTCCGACTTGCGGCCGCCGCCGGCATCGTCCTTCTCACCGGAGCCGCGATCGCAGACGCCGCGCCCATCGGCGAGACCGTCTGGCTGCGCGCCGCTGCGAACCAGCGCTACGTGGCCGCCGACCTCAATCTAGGGGCGGCGCTGCTCGCCAATCGCACCGTGGTGGCCGGTTGGGAAACCTTCGTCGTCGTCGACGCCGGCGCGCCGTACGTTGCGTTGCGCGCCAGTGCGAACGGGCGCTACGTGGCCGCGGACCTGAACCAGGCGGGGGCACTCGTGGCCAACCGCACGACGATTGGAGACTGGGAGCGCTTCGAGTGGTTGACGGTCTCCGGTGGGATCGCCTTGCGCGCGCGGGCCAACGGCCGTTATGTGGCTGCGGACATGAATCGCACGAATACTCCGCTCGTCGCCGATCGTGCCTCGGCGGGAGGCTGGGAGACGTTCACGTGGGGCAGTACTGCCGTCCGGCCCACGCCGACGCCCACGCCGACGCCCACACCGACATCAACGCCCACACCCACACGAACGCCGACCCCGACACCTACGCCAACGCCCACCGCGACGCCGACAGCCACACCAACACCAACGCCCACGCCGACTCCCGGCTGGCAGCTCGTGTGGTGGGACGAGTTCGAGGAACCCGCCGGGATGCCTATCGACGCGAACAAGTGGAAGCACGACATCGGAGGCGGCGGCTGGGGCAACAACGAGCTCGAGAGCTACACCAACCTCAGCACGAACGCGGCCCACGATGGGAGCGGCCACTTCGTGATCACCGCCCGCAAAGAGACTTATACCGGTGCCGACGGCAATACGCGAGACTACACGTCCGCCCGCGTCAACACCGCGGGCAAGTTCACCACGAAGTACGGCCGCATCGAGGCGCGCCTGCGCCTCCCCGTCGGCAAGGGGATCTGGCCGGCATTCTGGATGCTCGGCGACAACATCGGCACCGCCCGGTGGCCGGGCTGCGGCGAGATCGACATCATGGAGAACGTCGGGGACCACCCCTCGACAGTCCACGGAACGCTGCACGGGCCCGGCTACTCCGGCGGCAACGGCATCAGCGCGTCGTACACGCTGCCCGACAACCAGCGGTTCACGGATGCCTTCCACGTGTTTGCTGTCGAATGGGAGCCGAACGTCGTCCGCTGGTACGTCGACAGCACCCTCTACGCCACGCGGACGCCGGCGTCACTGCCCGCGGGGACGACGTGGGTCTACGACCATCCGTTCTTCATCATCATGAACCTCGCGGTGGGCGGCAATTGGCCGGGCGCGCCCAACTCCAGCACCGTGTTCCCGCAGACCCTGACGATCGACTGGGTGCGCGTCTACCAGCGGTGAAGATGAGGGCTTGACGCCTCTTGCTCGGTGGGTTGCTGAGAGAGAGGCCGTGGCGTCGGAAAGCTCGACGGTTGGCCTGCGCGTTGTAATCTTTCTACGCGGGCCACACTCAACCTTCCCTCCAGAAATCAGTCGGATCGCGCTCCAACCTTCTCTTACTTGCTCTTACTTGCGTTCTTAGGGCTCCTCCCATCAGTCGCAGGTTGTGGCACGCATGTTGCTCGACGTTCTCTGAGCCGAACAAAACTGCGTTGAGGTGCAGCATGGTGAAGCGAACGAGCCCGTTTCTTCTGATCCTGATCGTAACCGCCGTAACCGCGGTGATCGGCTGCGGCTCGAACACGCCGGCAGGGCCGAGCGGGCCGTCCGGATCCCAGGAGGTGGTGATCAGCATCACCGGTCAGGATGGCAACCAGGCCTACCGGCCCGCCGTCGCCACGATCGCGGTCTCTCAGACGGTGACGTGGAGGAACGACGACACGAAGACTCATCGACCGATCCTGACCGGGATCATCGACACCAAGCAGCTCGCCCCGGGAGCGACGAGCGCCCCCACCACGATTTCGACGCCGGGGACCTACGATTACAAATGTACGATCCACCCGAGCGAGACCGGCCAGGTCGTCGTCACACCTTAGGCCAGCGGCCACGCGCGGAACGCGCTACAGCGCCCAGGACATGAACGGCGGCCGGTAAGGCGGTAGACTGCCCCCGTCCTGTCGTTCGAGGCACGATGCCCGTTCTGAAACCCCGTCGTGCGCTGGGTCGAACTGGTTTCGTAGCCACGGCTCTGGGAATCGGCGACGTGGCGGACCGCAGCGTCCCCCTGGAGGCGTGCGTGGCCACGCTGCGCCGCGCGCTGGACGCGGGCCTCAACGTCGTGGACACCGCGCCCAACTACGAGGACGGCTACAGCGAGGAGATCGTGGGGCGGGCCCTCGCGGGCCGGCGTGAGAGCGCGTTCCTCATCGACAAGATCGATCACCTGGACGCGCCCGTCGGCCCGCAGGTGGCGGGAAGCCTCGCGCGGCTGGGCCTCGCGCACGTGGATCTCTTCGTCTTCCACAATTGCTCGACACCCTGACGCTGGATCCGGACGTCGCCCTTCTGGGACTCAGCTTCCCGAACGAGCAGGACGCCGCGTTCACGGCGTTCGAAGCCTTTCGTCCTCTCACTGCCGAACAGATGGACGACGTGCGCCGGCGTGCGCGCCTGGCGATACAGGGGAAGGGTGCCTGCTGGTGGAACGTCGATCCCGACCGTCTCGACTACTGATCGTCTTCGGCGCCGCTGCCCTCGCGGCGTTCGCCTCTGCGAGCGCGCCAGCGTCTCTCGAGTCGAGCGTGGCGCGGCCGACGGCCGCCGTCGGCGGCAGGGTCACGTACCTGGTGACACCGCGAGAGACCGACTCGCGGGTCGATCGTTTCAACGAGCCGCACCTCGTCGTCTTCGACACGCGCGCGGCGCCGTCCGCTCCTCTTCTCGTCTTCCTGCCCGGCTCGGGTGGCAGGCCTTCGAACGTGTCGGACTTCCTGGACGTCGCCGTCGAACAGGGATACCGCGTGGTGGGACTCAGCTACAACAACCTCCCGGCGGTCGTCGCCGTCTGCGCGCGAGACCGGGATCCGGCCTGCTCGGGGAAGGTCCGGCAGAAGCGGATCTTCGGCGACGACGTCACGGAACGGATCGACGATCGGCCGGCGGAATCGATCGTGAACCGCCTGGCAAGGCTCCTGAGTGCGCTCGATCGCGATCATCCGTCGGAGGCCTGGGGTCAGTATCTCAACGATGGCCTGCCGCGATGGGAGCGCATCGCCATGGCCGGCCATTCCCAGGGCGCGGGCATGGTCGCCTACATCGCGCAGCGTCGACGTGTGTCTCGCGTGATTGCGTTGTCGGGACCCGCCGACCACCACGGACGCGAGCGCCGGCTCGCCCCATGGATCAACGACGGGCCCGGTGCGACGCCCACGGACCGGTGGTTCGCCGCGTACCACGCGAAGGAGGCCGCGGCCCCGCTGCTCGCAGGTGCCCACGCGGCGCTCGAGGTTCCCAAGACACACGTCCGTGTGCTCACGCTCGAGCCGGCTCGCGCGTTCGGGGACGATCCCTATCACGTGAGCGTCGTCGGCAATGCCGCGTGCCCGCGCGGGGCAGACGGCTCCGCCGCCTATTCCGACGACTGGCGCTTCCTGCTCGGTCCGTAGCCGGCACCGAGGAGAGGCCCGGACTGCGGCAATCGGTCTACCCGAACGGGTGATGACGCCCGCCCGGCATGATGTCATAACCAGTCCACTGTTCCACCGACGTCTGCCGAACGCCGGGCTCCTGCCGCAGGGTGGGACCACGCGGGTCGGGAATCAGAGGCTGTGGCGTGTCCTGGCGAGTGGGTCTCTTGCGTATGAAGACTAAAACAGTCTGGCTTCTGGTGGCGGGCGTCTCGATGCTCGCCCACGCGCCCGCGATGGCGCAGACCTACGTGGAGATCACGCCGGCCGCCTCGGCCGTCACCGCGAGCACGAGCGACACCAACGTCGCCGGCAACGCGGTCGACAACAACGTGGCCACGCGGTGGTCCGGCTTCGGCGACGGCGCCTGGATCCGCTTCGACCTGGGCGCGGTGCGCACGGTGAGCCGCGTCGGCATCGCCACGTATCTGGGCAACACCCGCCGCAGCACCTTCGACATCCAGGTCTCGTCCGACAACGTCGGCTGGGCGAACGCCTTCTCCGGCCAGACCAGCGGCACGAGCCTGGCCGAGGAGTTCTTCACCTTCGCGCCGCAGTCGGCCCGATACGTGCGCTACCTCGGACACGGGAACACCTTGAACCTGTGGAACAGCCTCACCGAGCTGAGCGTGTTCCAGCCGGCGGCCACATCGACGCCCACGCCCACGCCGACGCCCGTGGCCAGCTACGTCGAGGTGACCCCGGGCGGCGCCGGCGTGACCGCCAGCGCGAACGACGGCAACGTTCCCGCGAACAGCGTCGACAACGACCTCGCCACGCGCTGGTCCGCCAACGGCGACGGCCAGTGGCTGCAGCTCGATCTCGGCACGGCGCGCACAGTCGGCTACGTGAGGATCGCTGCCTACAACGGCAACGTGAGACAGAGCCGGTTCGACCTCCAGGTCGCGACCACCGCCGGGGCGTGGACGAACGTCTTGACCGGCGCGCTCACGAGCGGCACCACGACCGCCGAGCAGACATTCGATTTCCCCGACGTCAGCGCGCGATGGGTCCGCTACCTGGGCCACGGCAACACCGTGAACACCTGGAACAGCCTCTCGGAGGTCAGTGTCTTCGCGACGGCGTGCACCCAATGCGTGACGCCGACACCGACTCCGACGACGCCGACCCCGGGGCCGACAGCCACGCCGACGCCGACGCCCACGCCGAGACCCGTCGGACAAACGATGGAGATCATGACGTGGGTTCCGTCCTACAACCAGGCCACCTGGAAGGCGGCCCTGCAGGCGAACACGGGCGGCGCCAACACGCCGCGCAACACGCTGACGCGCATCGGCGGTCAGTTCTGGCAGGTGCAGTCGAACGGCACGCTGGTCCAGGGCGTGCCCGACGCCGACGTCCAGTGGGTCGCGAGCTACTCGCAGGCCAACGGCATCAAGTTCCTCGTCTGCACGCACAACTACATCAACGGCTGGAACTGGGACGTCGCTTCATCCGCTTTCGTCAACAACCGCACGGCCCTCATCAACAACCTGGTGAGCACCGTCAATCGCTGGGGTGCGGCCGGCGTCGACATCGACTTCGAGGGCAACCTGGCCGGAGAGCCCAACCGTGCGGCCTTCGCCACCTTCATCCGCGAGCTCGGCACGCGCCTGCACGGCATGGGGAAGGAGCTGACCGTCGATATCTTCCCGAGCCAGTGGAACCAGCCGGCCATGACCTGGATCGGCGATTGGGTCGGTTCCGTGGACGGCGTCCAATCGATGGGTTACGACGCCCTCTTCGGCGGCGGAGCGGACTGGCAGGCCTACCGCTGGCAGCAGGACACCGTGATGGCCGCCGGCTACTCTTCCCGCATCTTGGGCATGGGCATGCCCGGTTGGACGGGCACCTGGGGCTCGGGCGGCCTGGGCACGAGCGTCCAGGCCCACATGAACGAGCTCCTGTCGGGCAACTACAACCGGTACCCCACGTCCATCGCCATCTGGGACGCGCAGTTCAACGGCGCCGGTTGGCTGAGCCCGGGTGTATGGGACGGCCTCAAGACGATGAGGAACCGCACCGCCAACTGACGAGAGTGACTTGGAGCTCGAGGGCCCGCACGTCACTGGATCGACTCCGCCACCGGTGCGCCGGTTTCGCAGCTGGCGTTCTCGCTGAATTCGGCGTCCGATCCCTGTCCGCTCTCGCTCCGCAGGCACACGACCGCGAGCAGCACGCCGGCGAGCGCGCACGCATACCAGACCGCATCGCCGCCGAGGCGCGCGTACAGTCCCATGCCGAGGAGCGGCGCGACAGTCGTTCCGATCGAAAACGCCAGGCTCAGCAGGCCCAGCGCCTCACCCTGCCGCGAGCCCGCACGTGACGACACGAGCGTGAGCAGCGTCGGCAGGGCGAGGATCTCGCCGAACGACCACACCACGACGGTGAAGGCGGCCCAGGCCGCCCCGCGGCTCAGCGGCATCAGGCCGAAGCCGAGGCCGAGCAGGAGCACGCCCACGGCCATCACGCGCGCCGGCCGCGCCGCGCGCAGGCCGTGCATCAGCGGCATCTCGAAGAGGACGATGAGCGCCGTGTTCACCGCGATGAGGCGGCCGAGGTGCGTCTCCGCGAATCCGTACTCCGCCTGCAGATACAGTGGGAACGTGCTCAGGATCTGGTGCAGCACCAGCGAAATCCCGAAAGCCGCGGGCAGCAGCGGGAGCAGCCCGCTGTCTCTCCAGGAACGATGGGGATCCTCGGCTGTTTCTCCGGCGCGCGCCGCTCGCGTCGATCGAGCGCCGGGCAGGAGTGCCCAGGCCAGCAGAGCGGTGGCGAGGCTCGTCAGCCCATCCACCCAGAACAGCCACTTGTAGTCGACGAGCGCCAGATACCCGCCCACCACCGGGCCGATACTGAATCCCAGGTTCGTGGCGAGGCGGTTGAGGGCGAAGCCCTTCGCCCGCTGATCGGGCGCGCACACCTCGGCCGTGGCGGTGGCGCTGGCCGGATGCAGCGCCTGGCTCACTACCGCGAGTGTGAAGAGCGCGAGCGCGAAAGCGACCGGCGTGCGCGGCACCTGCAGCGCCACGTACAGCAGCCCTGACACCGCGAGCGTCAGTTTCAGAACGCGGAACGATCCGAGCCGGTCGCACAGCCGGCCGCCGAGGTACGTCCCCACCATCGAGCCGACGCCGAAGGCGGTCATGATCCGGCCCGCCGCTTCGAGCGAGAACCCGAGGCGCCGCGTGAGATACAGCGTCAGGAAGAACAACACCATGGTGCCGCTGCGGTTCACGAGCTCCAGCAGCGCCACGAGCCAGGCTTCGCGCGGCAAGCCGCCGTAGGCGGCGGCCCAGGCGCGGAAAAGCGCACGCACGTCTCCCCTCCTTTCTCAGAAAACGCCAAAAAACACGCCCAAAAAGCAAAACCCCCGAGGCCGGCTGGCTCTCGGGGGTCTTTCGCTTGCGGCGAGTTGGATCAGCGGCTAAGCCACGTCACCCCCGAGGCCCTTGATGAAGATGGGCAGAACGACGACGAGCACACGAGTGCGCATCGTGTCGCCGATCTGTCGGGAAGTGAGGCACGCCATCCGATGAGGGTAGAGCACGCGCACCGTCCGCGTCAAGGATTTTTGAGCGACAGGATTTTTGGCGACACGATTCTCGGGGTTACCAGCGCCCGCGTTTCAGGCCGCGTCGGACCTCCGCCGTCACCGCGGGAGCGGATACTCCAGACCTGCCGTGGCTCTCCCCCGCGGATGTGGGCGCGACCAGCCCACTCAAAGTTCCCCTTGGGTCGCGCTTGTGGCTTTGGTACAGTTCCAGGCTCGGAGAGCGTCATGGACAGCGACATCGTCGAGGAAATCAAGCGGCATTTCGGCGTCATCGCCGAAGGGCTTCGGTCCGATATCCGGGGCATCGCGGAGGGACAGGTCCTTCTGCGCGAGACCCTCACGAAGAGAATTGACGCGCACGACGCGAGGTTTGATGCGCTCGATCGGAAAGTCGACGGGCTTACGCACGTAGTCCAGCTCACGTACTCCGAGGTCACTGGGCGCTTGAACGATCACGAAGCGCGGCTCGGCGCGCTAGAGCGCCGACAGCCGTAGCTGCGCGGGCAGGGCAGCATTGGCACGAAAGGGCCATCACCACCCCCATCCCTCGGTCCGCGCGGAGGACGTGCTTGCCGGCCGCACGAAACCTGATGCGCGCGAGCTGCTGGAGCTCGTCCACGGCGTCAATCCCACCGGCCGCGGCCTGAGCGCCGACGAGCAGGCGCGCCTCTACATCACCAAGAGCGGCCTCCAGAGCCTGTTGATACGTCGTTTCGGGGCGGAGCTGCGCGTGGCAACGGAGCCCGCGCAGGAGGGCGTTGTCAGACTTTGGCACCGCTACCACGGGCGGGACGCCTGCCACGCGATCGTGAGCGAGCTGGACCCCGACGCCCGCGCCTGGGTACTTCGCCAGCTCGACGAGGCCGGCGGTGAGGAGCACGCCCCTGCGACGACGGGCAAGGACGTCGCTCCCTCCGGCGGAGGCTCAGGGAGTGCGGCCTTGCACGAGGAGGCGGTTGGACCTCTCGAAGCAGGGCGCGCCGCGTTGGAGCAGTACGACTTCGAAGGGGCCCAGGAACAGTTTCGTCTCGCCTTCCAGCGCGCGGCGGGAGCACCTGAGGCCGCGCTGGCGCTGCTCGACCTGCTCGTCGACCAACTGGGCCTCTACGAAAGCGCGCTTGAGGTGGCCGCTGAGCTGTCGCCAGCCGCGGCCGTCCATCTCCACGTGCGCGCGCGACTCGCGTTGGCCGCGGCACGTCTCGGCCGACGCGGTGACGCGGAACGTCTCGCTAGAGGCCTCTTGCCGGAGGGGGCCGTACCGGTACTCGTCTCTCTCGCGGAATGGTCGCTGCGCGAACAGGATCTCGCCGCGGCCGGGCGCGACATCGCGGAGATCGAACGCTGCGACCCGCGGCCTCCGGAGCTCGCGGGCCTCCGGCAACGTTTCGCCGAGCTGCGGCGCTTGCGTGTCCGGCCCCTGGCCGCGGAGCTCGAGCACCTGATAGCGTCGGGAGAGCTCGAGCAAGCCGTCGCCCGGGCGCGCGACGTGTTGCGTGAGGATCCGGAGAGCGAGGTCGCGCGCCGCCTGCTGCGTGAGGAGGCGCGGCGCCGGGACGAGCAGCGCGCCGCAAGGCTGACCCAGGAGGCCGAGGACGCGCTGGCGCGCGGGGATCTCGAGGCCGCTCGGCGTTCCTTCCAGGCCGCGTCCGAGCTCGGGGCTCGAATGGCCGAGCTGGCCGAGCGTCTGGAGCGGGCGGAGGCCGTTCGCCGCCGGCGCGACGAGGAGGCGGAAGCGGCCCGTATCGTCGAGATGTTGTCACGAGCGGATCGGCCGTCCGCAACGGCAGCCCTGCTCGAATATCTGTCGGCCCGCGAGAGCGTACGAGCGTTGGCGAACGCACGCTCGTCTTCACCGGCGCTTCGTTGGCTCGATGAGATGGAGGCCCCGGCGTCGGGCGCCCGAGCGCGGGCGGCGGCGGAAGCCGTGGTTGCGTTGTCGGAGGCCCTGGAAGGACTCGAACGTGGCGACCTTGCTACGGCGTTGGCGCTGCTCGAGAGCCATGAAAGAGAGCTGCGCCTGGTGCGTGACGGGGCTCGTGCCCTCGATGAGGCTCGCAAGCGGAGGCGGCACGACGTCGAGCAGCGCGCGCGGGCCATACTGGAGCAGGCCGAGGCGGCCCTGCAGCGAGGGGACGCCGCGGAAGGGAAAGCGCTGCTCGAACGGTGCGACGTCACGTCATTGGCCGTGACGGACCGCGCCCGCTTCCATGGCCTGGCCGCCGAACGCCAACGCATCGGGATGGTCGCGGACATGGAGGCGCAGCACGCGCGGGCCATCGACGCCGGTGACTGGCTCGCCGCGCGCCTCGCGGCGCAACGGTTGGTGGTAGAGGCCGCGGAGCCCCAGCGACAGTCGTGGCGCGCCGAGGACGAGCGGCTGCGCCTTCAAGTCCGCGAGGCGTGGGGTGTGTGCGCTCTCTCGGGGACCGGCCTCGATCTGCGCGGCATCCTGCGTTTCTATCCCGGGGCCGTGGCCGCGTGCCTCGACTCTGTGGGGGCGCGCGCCTACGTATGCACGACCCGCCACGACCGCTTGTTCGTCCACGTCGTCGACACCGGCAGCGGGACCGTCGTGGAAGCCGTCGTTCTCGTCACGCCGCAGCGGATGCGGGGCGTCGTCGAGACGACGGTGTCCGCCGATTCCCTGTGGGTCCTGGGTGGCTCCGGACATGTGATCGAGCTGCACATTCCGGCCTGGGACGTAATGCGCTGGCGCCGGCCGGATGGCATCGTGGGCGCCGACGAGGATGTCGAAGGCGGCATCATCGTGCCGGAGACGCGCTCGATCTGGTTGAGTATCAGGCGGAGCGACGAAGAGAGCCGATTGTGCGTGGTCGATCTCGACCGCTGGCGGGTCGAGCGTCAGCTCGCCCGCAAGCTGTTCGCGACTCCCGTCCGCGGCGGCCTGGAGCCGGTGGTTGTCGCAATGGACCTCGAGGAGGGGGCGGCACTCTACGGCGCGCGCGGGAGCAAACGAACCGACCTGCCGGGCCGGGTGACGCAGGCCGCGAGTCATCCAGGAGATGACGGCCTGGTGCTCGCAGTGCGGCTCGAGGCCGCAGCCGACGACGAATGGGAGGGCCTCGGACTCCTGGCCTGGCACGATCACGACACGGCACCGGCAAAGCCCGACGTCCGGCCGATCGAACACGCACGGGCTGACTATCGGCACGGGCTGGTGACGAGCGCCACCTCGGGTATCGTGTTCCTTTCCGTGCACTCGACTGAAGGGGGCACGGACCTGCTGGCGTTCGCGCCGTCTTCGACGGGCCTGCAGATGCTCTACCGCGTTCCGGGGATGGACATCGAGTGGTTCCTGCAGGACGCCGCTGGTCGCCACGTCTCAGCTCTCGTGCGGGACGCGGATGATCGCCTCCGTGTGCTTCCTCTCGGCGCCGAACCGCCATCGTGGTCCGCGCGCACACCACCCTACGACGGCCTGTCGCTTCTTCTGCCGCCCTTCCTCTGTGGCGACGCGGCGCCGCGGGTCCCCAAGGCGGTGATGCTGGCGACCTACGGCCATCTGCATTCGGCGGGTGCAGAGGGGCTGACGCTCGCGCTCGAGCAGTATCGGAGTGGGGAGAGCGCCGACGATCCGGAGACGCTACTTGCGGTTCTCGGCGCGCTCGAGCGCGGCAACCTTGCACCGGACGAGGCTATGGCCTTTTCGGCGTGGGCCGTAGAGCGTCATCCGACGTGCGCGGGCCTGGTCTCCTGGCACGCCGAGCTCGCCACGCGCCGCCGGCAATGGAACGAAGCTTGGCGCGCCCTCGCCCGCTTCCGGCAGTCCGGTCTCATGGAGGCGGATACGGCCCATCTGCATCATCTCGAGGGAATGGCCGCGTACCACATTGGGGATGTCCAAGCAGCAGACCGAGCGTGGCGCGCCGGGATCGCCGCCGGCGAGGGTCAGTGCCCGCTCCGAGAGTGCCTGTCATTGCTCGATCCGGGCGCGGAGGCCAGGGCCTCATCGACGGTGATCCTCACCCGCGCCGTGAGGGCCTGTGACGATGCCCTCGCGCGTTGTGACCTCGACAGCGCGCGCGTCGCCATCGACCGGCCGGAGGTGTGGTTTCATGAGGAGACGCAGAGCCTGGCCCGCCTGGTCGAGGTGTTCATGATGCTCCCGGATGCGGACGCCGGTTTCGTGTTCCAGAAGACACTGGCACTCGCGGCTTTCGTCGATCGCTCCGAGCGGACTTTCAACTCCGAGGTCCCGTTGCCGGGCAACGCCTGGGATTCTCAACGCATCTCGTCTCTCGCCGCGCGTTGTCGCGAGTGGCTTTCGCATGGTGCGGACCCGGCCCAAATGGCTCCGGGTGCGCCACGCCCTACGGCACGGCGATCAGCTGGAACTGCTGCTGGTTGACGTTCGCCCAGGACCACTGGTCGACGTTGGCGCCGTCGGCGGTGGACACGCCCGCGACGTTCAACACCTTGCCGCTGTGACGCGCGGTCAGGCGGTAGTAGCCGTTCCCGAGGTCCACGATCTGCCACTGCTGGTTGGTGGCGCTGCCCCAGGCCCACTGGTGGACGTTCGCGGCGTTGGCGGTGCTCGCGGAAGCCACGTCGAGCACCTTGCCGCTGTTCCGGTTGACGATCCGGTAGTAGCCGTCGCCCAGGTTCACGAGCTGCCACTCGTCGTTCGTGTTCGCGCCGCCGTACGTCCACTGAATGACGTC
>Ga0114129_10005192_pt1 | contig 18343 bp, 15 predicted proteins | sample RhiMetdeltSRZDD1_FD_80071 | JGI IMG/M metagenome (GOLD analysis project Ga0114129, IMG submission 80071) | Populus rhizosphere microbial communities from Tennessee, USA - Rhizosphere MetaG P. deltoides SRZDD1 (version 2) (version 2) | ecosystem: Host-associated > Plants > Roots > Rhizosphere >...
CCCGACGTGGCGCTCATCGACGTCGGGCTTCCCGGCATGAGCGGCTACGACGTGGCGCGCGCGATCCGGGCCGGCCTGCCGAACGGCGGGATCCGCTTGATTGCCGTCACCGGCTACGGACAGCCCTCCGACCGCGAGCTCGCCATGCAGGCCGGGTTCGACACGCACCTTCTGAAGCCGATCGCCCCGACCGTGCTGGAGCGGCTGCTGGCCCAGTAGCTCTACTTACGGGCTAGCCAGGTCTTCGCGTGGTCGAGTTCCGGGCGCGAATCGCCTTTGCCTGCGAGCTCGACCAGCTTGGCATAGTAGGCACGCGCCTTGGCTGTCTCGCCGGCCTGTGCCGCGGCGAGCGCCGCGCCATAGGTGCCACGAAAGCGGTTCGGATTGTCGACCGCGGAAGCCTCGAACTCCTTGAGCGCCTGCGCCGGCTGGTTCAGCTGGAGCAGCATCTCGCCGAGCAGCTCGCGCGACGGCGCGAGGTGCCCGGGCGTGACGGCCGCTTTCTCGGCGGCGTCCTGGCGCTCGGCGGACTGCCGCATCAGCGAGAGGGCGGCCTCGCGCCGGCCTTGCGCCAGCTCGATCCAGGCCTGCGCGGCGAGCCGCTGGATCTCGACTTGCTCGGTCCAGTAGGCGTCCTTGCCTGCGGCAAGGGCGTCGCGCAGCTTCGCGAGCTGGACAACGTCCTCCTGCGCCGCGCCGGCGTCCCCTGAACGCGCGGCGCCCACAGCGCGGGCAAAGTGCGTCATGGCGTCGGCGTAGGGCCACTTGCTCGCTTGCGGCTTGAGCTGCGCCGCCGATTTCCAGTCGCCGCGCTCCATCGCGTAGCGTGCTGCGGACGCGGCGAGGCCATAAGCGCCGGAGTTGCGCTCGTAGCGCGCCGCCTCGGGCGCCCCACGCTCGATGGCGCGCTTCGCGTCGGCGTCGCGGCCGAGCTGCAGCGCCGCGTAGACCTGGTAGTCAATCGCGTGCAGCACGTCGTCCGGAACATTGGTCTTGCGCGCGGTTTCCTCCGCCCGGCGGTTGGTGCCGATCGAGTCCTCCCACGCGCCGACGCGCGTGAAGATGTGCGAGGGCATGTGCAGGGCGTGCGCTGCGGAAGGCGCGATCGCCGCGTACTTCTTCGCAGCAGCCAGGCCCTTGCTTGCGATCGGCGGATAGTCGTAGCTGTGGATCAGATAGTGCGCGACGCCCGGGTGGTCGGGCTGGGCGGCGAAGATCGGCTCGAGGATCGCGGCGGCCTTGAGCTGGCGGGAATAGGTCTTGTCATTCAGGTCCGCGGCGATATTGAGGGCGAGCGCGTAGAAGATGGCCGCCTCGCTGTCTTCCGGATACCGGGCTGCGAGTTGCTCCATGGCCTTCTCGTACTTCAGCGCCCGCTCCCGAAAGGGCGCCCGGTCGTGGGTGTAGAAGGCCGCGACCGCTTCGAGGTAGTCGCGCTCCCGCCGGGTTTTCGTCGGCGCCGCCAGGCCCTTGTCCACGGCGGTCTGGCCCTCGAGCAGTACTTTCTCCTGCGGCGGCCCGCCGAAGGGGTTGAGAAGGCGATTGACCCCCAGTCCCCAGTAGGCGATGGAGCACGACGGGTCCGCCTCGAGAACGTCGAGGAAAGCCTTGCGGCCCTCCGGGAACCAGAACGAGTGCAGCAGCGCGACGCCGCGCTCGAACCGCGCCTGCACTTTGGGATCGCAGGAGGTCGGGAAGCTCACTTTCCCGAGCTGCTCCGGTGTCTTCCCGGTTGTCCGCGGGGGCTCGTCGTGCCCGAGCGTCGCCTGCGCCGCCAGTCCCAGCAGGACTGCGCTGAGGATTTTCGCTTGCCAGTTACCCATCTTCTCCTCCGTTGATCGAATCGGCAAATGGGATTCAAGGCGGACCCAGTCCGAAAAGTCCCGAAGAAGCGGCTAAGCTTTGGCGAAGGATTTCGAATTCCGCATAATTCAAGGCGTTGGACACTGAATCCGCCTTCCACGCGCACCGCCTGCAGGTCGGCGACTGGACCGTCGATCCGCCGCTGAATCAGCTTTCGGCGCCGGGCAAGACCGTGAAGCTCGAGCCGAAGGCGATGGCGGTCCTCGTCCACCTGGCGCAACGCCCCGGCGAGGTGGTGAGCCGGGAAGCGCTGCTCGCCGCGGTATGGCCGGGCGTGGTGGTGAGCGACGACGCGGTCACCCAGGTGATCATCAAGCTGCGCAAGGCGCTGGGCGACTCGGCGGAAACCCCGGCTTACATCCAGACGATCTCGAAGCGCGGCTACCGCCTGGTCGCCCCAGTCGGCGTGCCTCAACAACTGCCGGTGGGAGAAAAACGAAAACGGCTGATTCTCGGCTTGGCGGGGGGCGGGCTGGCGGCTGCGTTCCTCGCGGGTCTGGTCATCTGGTGGATTCAGGACAGGCCCGCTCAGGTGGCGGCGCTCGACCTCGAAGCAGCGCGTGCCGCGCAGCCGACCGTCACGATCAGGCCGTTCGAAGCGCTGGGCGAGGACCCGGAAGCGGTGCTGCTGGCGCGCGGGCTGACGGCGGACCTGGTGACCGACCTGTCCAAGGTGGTGGGCCTTTCGGTGATCGGTGTTGCCGCGAACGCCGAGTCAAGTCGCTATCTGGTGACCGGCACTGTGCAACGCGTCGAGGACCGCGTCCGGCTGAACGTGCGGCTTGCCGAAGCCCAGACCGGGAAGCAGCTTTGGTCCGAGCGCTTCGACCGGCCGCTCTCGGGATTCTTTACGATCCAGGACGAGCTCGGCCCGAAGATCCTGCAGATCCTGCCTGCCAAGGTCAGCGAAGCGGAGCTACGCCGCATGGCGCAGCGCCATACCAGCAACCTCGAGGCCTACAAGTACTTCCAACGCGGTCAGGCCGCCCTGCTGGTGCGGCGCAAATCCGAGAACGAGACCGCCCGCGAGATGTTCCGCCGCGCCATTGGCCTGGACGCCAGCTTCGCGCGCGCCTATGCAGCGCTCGCGCTTACCTACGCCGCGGACTACCGGAATCACTGGGCCGCGGACGGCAGCGCGGCGCTCGACCGGGCGTTCGAGCTCGCCCGCAGCGCGCACGAGATGAACCCGGACGTCCGGGAAACGTACTTCGCGCTCGCTTTCGTCCATCTGGAGCGGCGCGAGCATGCGCAGGTGCTGCGCTACCTCGAGACCGCCGTGCAGCTCTACCCCTCGTTCGCCGACGCCTACGCATTCATGGGCGGCGTCAAGACCTACATGGGGCGCCCTGCGGAGGCGGTGCCGCTCGTGCGCACGGCGATGCGCCTCAACCCCGAGGGGAGCTACCTCTACTTCCTGATCCTCGGGCGCGCCTACCTCGCGCTCGGCGACCTCGAGCAGGCGCGCGTCAACCTCGAGCACGCGCTGCGGCGCAACCCCGAGGACCTGGAGAGCAACATCTACATGGCCGTGCTGCAGCTCGCGGCCGGCGACAGGGGCGCGGCAGCCTGGAAGGCCGATGAGATCCGCGTCCTGCAGCCCGGCTTCACGAGCCGCCGCTGGCTCGAAACCCATCCCCTCACCGATCCCTCGCAGAAGCGAAAGCTCGTGCAGGCGCTGGGCGAGCTCGGGCTCTGAGCGACTTCCGCCTATTTCTCGCCGGGCGGTTCTTCGCCGCGCTGGCGCTGCAGATGCAGTCGGTCGCGATCGGCTGGTACCTGTACGACCGCACCGGCGACGCGATGGCGCTCGCCTATGCGGGGCTCGCGGTCTTTCTGCCGATCGCGCTGTTCTCGCTTCCGGGCGGGGACGTCGCGGACCGGGTCGACCGGCGCTGGATCCTGGGCACGGCGCACCTCGCGCAAGCCACGGGTTCACTGATCCTTGTCTTTTTGACTCTGATGAGAACGGAACAGACGTGGCCGTTCTATGCCGTCCTCGCGATGGCGGGCACGGCGCGCGCGTTCTCGGCGCCGGCGGTTCAATCGCTGCTGCCGTTCCTGGTGCCGCGCGAGCGCTTCCCGACCGCCGTGGCATGGAGCTCCTCCGCGCAGCAGAGCGCCACGGTGCTCGGCCCGGCGGTGGGCGGGCTGATCTATCTCGCCGGCGCGTCGGCGAGCTTCGCCGCGTGCAGCGTCGCTTCGCTCGCCGTGGCGACCTGCTGGTTCTCGATCCGCGCCCGCGGCGGCGTCGCTCACGCGCCGGGCGGCGGCGCCGTCTACAGGCTGCTGGAGGGCCTGCGCTACCTGCGCGTGAATCGCGTGCTGCTCGGCGCGATCTCGCTCGACCTCTTCGCCGTGCTCCTCGGCAGCATCACGGCGCTGCTGCCCATCTACGCGCGCGACATCCTGAGCGTCGGTCCCGACGGGCTCGGAATCATGCGCAGCTCGGTCGCGGTGGGAGCCGTGACCATGGGGCTTGCCCTGGCGCAGCTCCCGGCCGCGCGCCAGGCGCACGCCGGCGCCATGCTCTTCACCGGGGTGGCCGTGTTCGGCGTCGCAGCCCTGGCCTTCGGTCTTTCCAGGAGCTTCCTTCTGTCTCTCGCCATGCTCGCGCTCATGGGCGCCGCCGACATGATGAGCGTGTTCGTGCGTGCGAGCGTGGTCCAGCTCGGAACGCCCGACGAGATGCGCGGACGGGTGACCGCAGTGCACTCGCTTTTCGTCGGCACCGCCAACGAGCTCGGCGATTTCCGCGCCGGCGCGGTGGCCGCGTGGCTCGGCGCGATGCCCGCGGTGCTCGCCGGCGGCGTCGCCACGCTCGCGGTCGTCGGGTTGTGGGCCTGGCTCTTCCCCGGGCTGCGGCGCGTGGAGCGCCTTGCCGACGTCAAGACGTAACAACCGCCTTGCGCCTGGTGCGGATTTACTGATTCGCGCTGTGATCGATCGGGCGTTCCTGCAGCGCTTCGTCAAGCCGCGTAGCGCAGGACCGCGATGAAGTGGCACGTGGTGCCGGCGACGACGAACAAATGCCAGACGAAATGGAAGTACCTGATCCGTTCCGCCATGAAAAACACCGCACCCGCCGTGTAGGCGACACCGCCTGCAATCAGCCAGAAGAGCCCCCAGCCCGGCACGAGCGTCCAGACCGCCTCGGCCGCAATGATCACTAGCCAGCCCATCGCGAGATACGTCCAGGTCGACAGGGTCGTGTACCGCACACCGCCGAGCGCTTTCAGCACCGTGCCGGCGATGGCCATGCCCCATACCAGCCCGAACAGCGTCCAGCCCCAATCACCGCGAAGCACGCCGAGCGTGAACGGGGTGTAGGTCCCGGCGATGAGGAGGTAGATCGCAGAGTGATCGAGGATCTGGAACACGCGCTTCGCGCGGCACCTCGGAAGCGCGTGAAACAGCGTGGAGGCGAGATACAGCATCACCGTGGTGGTCGCGAACACGCTCGCTCCCACGATTCCGGCCGTGTCGCCCCGCGCCTGCGCGGCCATGACGAGCACCGGGAAAGCCGCGACCGCCGCCGACAAGCCGAGGCCATGGCTGACGCTGTTGGCGATTTCCTCTCCGAGCGACTGCGGCCGTTCCTGCACTTCCCGATTCTTTCTCAGTTGCGCACTGGCAGTCTACCGTAGTAGGCGCGTGCTCACCGGGCGGGACCCTGAACGGAAAGAAGCATGCTTAGCGCTGCACGGGGAGTGTGAAGCAGATCCTGCTGCCTGCTCCGGGCCGGCTCTCCGCCCATATCCTTCCCCCATGGGCTTCAACGATGTTCCGGAATATGTACAGGCCGAGGCCCAGGCCGCGACGGTCGTTCCTGCCGACTTGTGAGAATCGATCGAATATGCTCTCGAGCGCATCATCCGGGATCCCCGAACCGGTATCCACGACGGATAGACGGATGCCGGCGGCCTCCGATTGACCACAAAGGGTGATCTTCCCGCCTTGCGGCGTGAATTTGAGCGAATTCGAGATGAGGTTGGCGAGCACCTGCAGGATGCGGTCATGGTCGAGTGCCGCGAGGAGCGGAGCAGCGTCGATCTGGGTCCCCGGAAGAATCCCTTGGCTGAGGCCGTTGCGCGAAACGTATCGTCCGCTTCGGCAATCACGATCGCCAGATCCTGGGGTGCCGGTGCGATCGCGAGCTTGCCGGCGTCGATGCTGGCGACATCGACCAGGTCGCCGATGAGCCGGTTCATGCGGGCGGCATAGCGTTCAATGCGCTTGGTCTCCGCGAGAGTATTCTTGCCGTCCTCGTTTTGAGGTGCTCTCTTCGCGAGCACCGTCGCACTCATGACGATTCCGCCAATCAGGTCGCGTAAATCGTGTGTGACGATCGCCAGGAAATCGTCGCGGTTGGCCACGGCGTCGTCGGAACGGATCCGCTCGGTCAGCAGGTAACGGTCGGTCGACTCCCGCTCGAGCGGAAGAAATCGCCTCAGGGTACGGGCATATTCTTCACGCTCCAGGCCAAGGGTCTCGTCGGCGATGTCGCGTTCACCGCGGAGGATTTCGTCTGCAAGGATCCTTTCCTCGACGACGCGCCGCTCGACGCTGGGCACGACGCCCGGATCGGCCGTTTGATCGGCTCGATCGCGCGCGGCATCGAGTACGGCATCGGCGTTCTCGCGTGCCACACTGAGGACCGTATCCGCATTGTCGCGCGCACGGCCGACCACGGCATCGGCGTGCCGGGCGACATTCTCCTGCTTCGCCGCCACCGCCTGGTCGGCCTTTTCACGTTCCGTGCGCAAGCTTTCGTTGGTTCTGCGGCGTTCCTGAGCGATTTCCTGAACTCTGTCCGAACTCATGGCGTGCCTCTACATTAGACCGTTAAATTGGAAACCATCCGAGCCCGTTGCTGCCGGATTCCCGTTGCCAACCACCCTGGCAGGTGACGCAGCGGTAGCGGGTGCGCTCTCTGCCGCCGTCAACGTCGGAGCGAGGAGGCCTCTCTGTCTGTTCCAGGTATTGGTGCGGCTCGGTGCGCCATCCCGCTCCCGCAAGGGCCTTGCAATACCGGCACAGGTCTTTGAAAGACGTATCAGTCGTAGATAGACATGAAGGTTCCTGAGCGGGGAGGAGCGGGAAGAGCTCCCGCCGATGACGCAGAGGCGTTGAGAGAAACGACCGACAGTGTGCGCCGAATGCCGCGCAAGCGCCGGTGATCGACAAAAAAAACCCCGCCGAAGCGGGGTTGGTATCTGCGACTCGACTGCGTGAGGCGCCGCTCAATGCACCGCGAGCCTTTTCGCGGCCGCTGCGGCTTTCTTCGGCAGCGTGAGTTCCAACACGCCGTCGGCGTACTTGGCCTGGGCGGTTGCTTCGTCCACCTCCTGGCCGAGCGAGAACGCGCGCTGGATCTTGCCGTAACAGCGCTCGGCGCGAAGCACCGCGTCGCCGCTCTTGACGTCCTTTTCGTACTTCAGCTCCGCGGATACCGCAATTTCGTGACCGTTGATACTGACGCCGATGTCTTCCTTCTTGACGCCGGGCAGTTCGGCCAGCACGCGATATTCCTTGTCGTTCTCGGTTACGTCCATCCGGAACGGCGCCGGCGCGGGGGCACGCGTCTCGGGATTGGGCAGCCACACGGGGATGCCACGGAACATGTTCTCGAATGCGTCCTCGAGAGGAGTGAAGCGTGTGATGTTTAGCATTTTGTTCTCCTTGAAACTTTGAACCAATCGGCCCTGCATGACATGAGGGTGTAGCCGTTGGCACCCTCTATATGGGGGCGTCAGTGCCACTAACAAGAGAGTTATTGAGCGCGCGATCCTCGCGCCAGCCTGATAGGCTCCGTGCCCATGACGCAAGAAGCCGACCCGAAGCGAAAGCGCGCCATCGTGGCCGCCGTGCAGCTCCCCAGCGTGAGCGACCTCGAGTTCGATGCGTCGCTGGAGGAGTTGCGCCAGCTCGCGAAGACGCTGGGCTTCGAGGTGGTCGGCAGGTTCACGCAGAAGCGCGCCGGGTTCGAGAAGGCGGCCTACTTCGGCACCGGCAAGCGCGAGGAGCTGCGTGCCATTCGGGAGCAGGAGCGAGCGGATCTCGTCCTCATCGACCACGAGATCTCCCCCTCGCAGGCGTTCAACCTGGCGAAGGAAGTGGGCGGCGAGGTGATGGACCGCACGATGGTGATCCTGGAGATCTTCCACCGGCACGCCGCCTCGCGCTTTGCGCGCGCGCAGGTCGAGATCGCCCGGCTGGGCTACATGGGGCCGCGCCTGCGCGAGGCCGCCAAGCAGGCCGGCCCGAAGGACCGGGCGCGCAGCGGCACCGGCGGAAGGAGTGGCGGCGAGTCGCACGGCGAGCTCGACCGGCGCAAGATCCGCGACCGGATTGCCGAGCTGCAGGACGAGCTCGACGCGATGGTCCTCGAGAGGAAGACCCAGCGCGCCCGGCGGCAGGAGCGCCGGGGCCTCGCGCGCGTGGCGCTCGTCGGCTATACGAATGCGGGCAAGTCCACCCTGATGCGCGCGCTCACCGGCAGCGAGGTGCTGGTGGCGAACAAGCTTTTCGCGACGCTCGATACCACGGTGCGCGCCCTGCATCCCGAGGCCGTGCCGCGGGTGCTCGTCAGCGACACCGTCGGCTTCATCAAGAACCTGCCGCACGGCCTGGTCGCCTCGTTCAAGTCGACGCTCGACGAGTCGCTCGAGGCATCGCTCCTCGCCCACGTCGTCGATGCCAGCGATCCGGGCTTCGAGCGCCAGCTCGCGGTGACCGAGGAGGTGCTCGACGAGATCGGCGCGAAGGACGTGCCGCGCCTGCTCGTGTTCAACAAGATCGACCGCGGCGGCGACGAATCAATGCTGCGGGCGAAGTACCCCGGATGCATCGTGATGAGCGCGCGCCGCGAGGGCGACATCGCGAGGCTGCGCGAGGCCATCGTCGCCTTCTTCGAGCGCGACCTGGTCGAGGCCGAGCTGTTCCTTCCCTGGAGCGCCAACAAGCTGCGCGGGGAGATCTTCGCGACCTGCAAGGTGCTGGAGGAGCGCGCGGACGCCGAAGGGGTGTTCCTGCGCGTGCGCGGCGCACCCGCCGAGGTGAAACGCCTGCGCGAGCTCCTTGGCTGAGAATGAGGCGGCGCCTGGCAGGTGCACCATTCAGGATCGCCGGATAAGTGTTCCCCGCAGCAGAAGCATAGGATTCAAGACCTACCCAACAAACACCAAGGGAGGCCGCCGTGCGCATCGCGTCGGTTCGCGAGCTGAAGCAATCTCTTCCGGCGCAGCTCGATCGCACCTTCGCCCGCGCCGCGGCCTTCAGGGCCACGGAGAGCATGGCGGTGGCGAACGCCGCCTCGCGCAGGCGGCGCAGCCCGAGCTATTTCCTCGGCGTCGCGAAAGCCGGCAAGCAAAACTACAAGCTCGCCGTGCGCCTGCAGGATCGAGCGCTGGAGCGCAGCGAGCTCATCGACAAGATCCGCGCGAGCGCCAGGGGTGAAGTCGATGTCCGGTACGTCGGCCGCATCCGCGCCCGGGCCGCGCGCTGGTACCGGTCGAAGCAACGCCCGTTGCTGATCGGGTGCTCGACTGGCTTCCTCGCCCAGGACTTCGTAATGGCGGGAACGCTTGGGTGCTTCGTCACGTCCGGGAACTCCAAGGCCCTCCACATCCTTTCCAACAACCACGTTCTCGCCGACGAGAACCGCTATCCCAGGGGAGGCACGATCGTGCAGCAGGGCATGCTAGACGGCGGCAACGCGACTACGGGCCGCGTCGCCAAGCTCACGCGCTTCGTCCGTCTCGATCCAGCCGGCAAGAACCTCGTGGACTGCGCGATCGCGAAGCTCAATGCCGGCATCGACGCGGACGTGCACACGATCAGGGGGATCGGGACGCTCGCAGGGCAGCGCAACCAGGTGGCGATCGGCGACCGGGTCCACAAGGTGGGCCGCACGACCGGCGTGCGGCACGGAAAGGTGACCGCCTTCGAGCTCGACGACGTCATCGTGGGATACGATATCGGCGACGTGAGCTTCGACGACCAGATCGAGATCGAGGGCAAGGGAACGCAGTCCTTCAGCGACGCGGGGGACAGCGGCTCGCTGATCGTGGACGACGACATGCTCGCGGTCGGCCTGCTCTTCGCGGGCGGCGACCACGGCGGCTCGAACGGCAAGGGCCTCACCTACGCCAACCCGATCGCCGCCGTCCTCAAGGCGCTCAAGGTCAAGCTCGCCTAGCCCAATGGCCGTCACGCTCGAGCAGGCACGCGCCGCCAAGGAATCCGCCAAGGCGTTGCTCGCGTCCCTGCCGGGCGTGGTCGGCTTGGGGATCACCAAGATCGGCGAGGACTACGCGCTCAAGGTCAACCTCGACGCAGCGCTCCCCGCCGGCGTCACCGCGCCGAAGGATGTCGACGGCGTGCCGCTTCAGCTCGAGGTGGTGGGAAGGATTACCAAGCGCTAGGCGCGCGGAGAGCGCGACTGATGGGCGGCGATGATTTTCTCGAGGCGCGCCCGCGACAGCTCGTCGGGGCGCGGAGTTGAAGCGGCTTCGAGGAGCCAGCGTTCGATGTCGGCGGGGGAGGCGCCGGCATCGGGGCGGCGGTTTTCCATGGCGAACTTGAGCGCGTTCATCTTCAACTGCCGGCGCGCAGCTTCGAACTCGGGCGGGCTGTCGAGGCTCAAGGCTACTTCGAGGTTGAGGAGCGTGCCGGGCAGGGCCTGCGGCTTCGCGGCGCTTTTGCCGTGGAAGCGAGCGTCCATGACGGCCTTCCACGCGGCCGGGAGGTCGGTGAGGGCGCTCCAGCGGGCTTCCAGGTCGGCTGAATCGGGCGCTGCCTCGCGCTCGTCGCAGAGGCGCATGGCGGCGAGGACGGCGTCGTAGCGAGCTTGCGCGGCGCGCTCGGCGAGCTCACGCAGGCGCTTCGAGGCCGATTCGCGGGCGGAGCGGAACCGGACATCAAGCTTGGCGGCCAGCGGGCCGTGGATGCGCGGGCTCGAGCGCCAGGCGGTGTCGGCGTCGGCCAGGGCGCGCTTGATCTGCGCAGCGGTGCTTTCGGCGGGCAGGGCGGCGAGGCTGTCGATGATCGTCTCGCGCGCCTTGAGCGGCGCGTTGGCCTCGGCTTCCCGCGCCGCGCGCGCGGCGTCGCGCGCGGTGAAAACCGCGTCCGTGGCCGCCTTGAACGCGGTCCACAGCGCGTTTTCGTCGCGCCGCGGGAGCGGCAGGCTCTTCGCGTGGGCTTGCCACTGCGTCTGCAGCGCGCGCACCTTGTCGATCGAATCGCGCGCCAGCGGCGTGGCTTCGGTGAGGCTCTTCGCGGCGGCGATCAGGCGCTCGCGCTCCAGGCCGGCATCCTTGTAGGCCTGCGCGAGCGGCTCTTCGAGCGCCCGCAGCGCGGCGGTGAAGCGCGTGTCCACGGACTTTTCGCCCTTCTGGGCTTCGCGCGGCACGGTGTGCTCGACCGGGCCCAGCTTGCGCCAGGCGACTCTGGCGTCCTCGATGGTGCGGGCGAGGGCGCGCCAGTCGGGTGCGGCGGGATCGAATTTCGATCTCGCCTCGGCGAGGCCTTCGATGAGCTTGTTGCGCGCGTCAAGGTTCTCGCTGCGCTGGGCCTTGAGCTTCTCCAGGTGCGCGGCCACCGGCGCGTGGGCCGCCTTCAGCGCGCCGTCGAACGCGGTCCACAACGCCTTGTTGGTCGCGCCGCCGAGCTTGTCGAGCTCCTTCCAGCGCTCGCGCAGCTTGCCGATGGCCTCGGCGTGCGCCTTGAGGTCGAGCTTCTCGCCGGCCATGCCGGCAAGGGCCTTCGCCTCGGCCACGAGCTCCTCGCGTCGCTGCCCGCCGCTCCAGCGCTGCCAGTCGCGCAGCCGCTGCTGCTCCTGGCGCAGCGAATCGATGCGCCGGGTGAGCGCCGCGTTCGCCGGGCCGGCCTTGAGCGCGCCGTCGATCGCGGCCATGAGGCGCGTGAGGTCGGCGACCTGCCCCGCGGCGTGCGCGGCTTCGGCAAGCTCGACCTGGCGCTGCAATTGGGCGAGGTGCTTCTTCCTTTGCTGCGCGCTCTCTTCGCCTTCGCGCGTACGCCGCGCCTCGCGCTCGAGCTGCCGCTCGTGGCTGCTGGCGTTGTGCCATTCGGTGAAGCGGTGCGTGAGAACGGCCTGGAGCGTGCCGTCCGACACCTCCGGAAACGCGCGCCACTGGTCGATCCTGGCCTTTTCCTCGGCTTCGTCGGCGGCGCCGGCGGCGGGCAGGGACTGCAGGAACTCGGCGCGCTGCGCCACGCTCGCCGCGAGCGCGAGCGCACGATTCGCGGCGTCGATGCGTCCGGCGCCGCGCTCGTCGCCCGACCTGGCCGCGGCGGGAGCTTCGTTCAGCAGTTGCAGCAACGCCGCCGCCCGCCCCGCGGTGGCGGCCGAGTGCGTTGCCACGGCGGCGCCGCGCGCCAGGTCGGCGAGCCCCGCCGTGAGCGCGCCGATCGCGGTCTCGGTGGCGGCGAGCCAGCGCGCGAGCGCCTGCTCGCCTTCGCCGTGCTCGCGCACCTTGACGCCGAGCAGCGCCCTCGTGGCGATGAACTCGTTCGCCAGCGTTTCGTCGAACGCGGCGACGTTGAGCGCGGTCCAGGCGCGATCCAGCTCCACCAGGCGATTGGCCGGAACCGACTCCTGCTCGAGCAGCCCGCGCGCGGTCGCGATCAGTCCCGGCGCTTCCGCGAACGCCTGGCGCCTCGCGACCGCGGTTTCCCAGCGCGCCTTGGCCGCGCGGTAGAGGCGCTTGTCCTGCTCGCGGAACTCGCGCGTCGCCTGCTTGAGCGCTTCCTCGTGCGTGAGCGCGGCGAGCGCGGCGAGCTTGAGGTCGACGTCGGGTGCCTCGCGCGCGAGCTGCAGCAGCGCCTGGTCGTCGGCCTTTGCCGCCGCGATCCTTTCGCGCCAGGCCTGCAGCTCGGATTCGGACGCCGCGGGAGCGGCCTGCGCACCCGCGCGCTGCGGGGCGGCCGCGGCGACCTGCCCCGTCCCCTTGTTGAGAAGCTTGTCGAACATGCCTCAAGCGGAGCTTACCTCATCGCCGCGCTCCGGCGGCGCCGACGTCAGCGCAGCGTTTTCGCGCTCGCGGTGGCGGAATAGGGCGACCAGCCGGCGGCGTTGGAGGCGCGCACCCGGTAGGAATAGGTTTTGCGGGCGGCGAGGCCGCTGTCGGTGAACGAGGTGGCGCTGCCGGCCACGCGCGCGATCTCGCTGAAGCGGCTGCACGGCGACGCGCAGCGCTCGATCGCGACCAGGATCTGGTCCGTGGACTTGTTGGTCCACTGCAGGGCGATCTGGCTGGAGGAGAACGCCGTGGCAGCGAGGTTTACCGGCGCCGCGGGGGCGGTCGCCGCCGCCGGCGCGGTCGTGGTGCTGGTCGCGCTTCCCGCCGTGGCCGTGGCCACGGTGCCGACCGCGACCTCTGCGCTGTTGGAGGGGGCGGAATCGGCGCTGAATCCGTGCGCCACCACGCGATAGTCGTAGACCGAACCCTCGAGCACCGCGAAATCGTCGAAAGTGGTGGCGTCCGCGACCAGCGTACGTCCGATCTTGACGAACGCGGTGCAGCCCTTACCGCTGCAGCGGTGGATGTCGTACCAGAGCTCGTTCGTCGCGTTGTCCGTCCAGGCGAGCGTCGCCTTGTAGGAAAACCCGCTCGCCACGGCACTCACGCTCAGTCCCGTGGGCGCCGCGGGGGCGTCGCCCAGGCCGGTCTGGCGGTAGCGCGCGGTGTACATCTGGCCGTAGCCCTGGACAAAGAGGCTCACGCCGTCGTCGCCCACGCGTACCGCGTTGCCGGAGAACCCGTCGGGTGACCCGATGGTCCACGCCGGCACGCCCGCGGCGCTGTACTTCAGCGTCACCATCTGCATGTACTGGCTGCCGTTGGCGGCGATGACCGCCGGGCCGCCCGTCCCGGTCACATAGACGTTGTCGAACGGATCGACCGCGACGAAGTTCGGGATCTCGTTGTTACCGTCGAGGCCGTCGAAGAGCTGCGTCCACTGGCGCACGCCGTTCGGGGCGACCTTCATCGTCAGCCAGTTGGCGTAGTACGAGGTGCCGTAATCGGGCCCGATCGCGATCACGTTGCCGAGCGAATCGAGCGCGAGGCGATGGATGTAGTCGCCGGGCGAATAGGCGTTGGTCCACTGCAGCACGCCGCTCGGCGAATACTTCCGCAGCTGCATGCCGGCGCCGCCGGCGAGGCCGTTGCCGAAATACACCTCGCCCGCGTTGTTCACCGCCACGGCGGCGGCGTACACCGAACTGTTCTGGAAATCCTGGAAGCGCTTGAAGCCCGATTGGTCGCAGGAAAGCACCCAGAAGTTGTAGCCGCTCGTCCCCGAGGCCGCGATCCAGCTGTCGTTGTCGGAGACGTACAGACCCGTCGTCACGGGCGTCCCCGGGAAGCCCGTGCCGTTGGGATTGATGACCGGGCAAACCCACTGCCGACCGGCGGGCGAATACTTCACGATGCCGATCGTAAAGAGGCCGGCGACGTAGAGCCCGCCCCCGACGTACGCGTTGCCCGCGTGGTCTGCCGTAGCGCGCAACGCTTGCGCGGCGTTGCCGTCGTTGATGTCGGAAAAGACCAGGTTCCCGTCCGCGTCGTAGCGCAGCACGAAGTAGCCGGTGGGGATCTGGTCCGAGGTCGTCCACTTGTAGCCGGTGACATACGCGCCACCGTTCGGATCGGCGGCCACCCAGGTCGCCTTGGCCGGACGATCGGATTGGAAGGTCCGCTCCCACAGCAGGAGACCGTCGGGACTGAACTTGCGCGTGAGGACCAGGCCGCCAACGACCGTGTCGCCCACCGAATAGACGTTCGCGGCGCGGTCGATGTCCATCATGCGACCGCCGAAGTCGGCTCTGGTCTCCGACCACGCGACTTCCACTGCCGGGGTCGTTTGCGCCTGCGCGCCGGCCGGGAGGACCAAGACAGCAAGCAGGGAGATCAGGACGCCGCGGAACGCGGCGCGCGCGGATCGAGTCGTCATGGCGCCACCTTTCTTTCTCCCCCGCGAACCCATTCTTGCAATCCGGCGGGCACGCCGGTGCGACATATCGTCGCTCAGGCGCGAAACGGTGGCTTGATCCTGATCAAGGCCGCCATGTCGTCATCCGACGACATGGCCGGCGAGAACGCTGGTTCTAGAAGATTTTTTCGCCGAACTTTTTCAGCGCGGCTTCGGAAAGAGTCAGGCCGAGGCCCGGCTGCTCCTTCAGCGTGAGCATTCCGTTGGCGATCCTCGGCGGATCCTCGAACAGCTCGGCCTGGAGCGGGTCGCGCTCGGGGTCGGTGAACGACTCGACGATCAGCCCGGCGGGCGTCGCCGCCACGATGTGCGCGTGCACGAAGCAGTCGTGATGCGGGGCGACGTGCACGTGGTTCAGCTCGCACAGCGCCGCGAGCTTTCGCCCCTCGGTGAAGCCGCCCATCATGGTGCAGTCGAACTGCAGGATCTGGATCGCGTTCTCCTCCAGGAGCGCGCGGCAGGCGTAGCTCGTGAGCTCGCTCTCGCCGGCCGAGAGCGGGATGCGCGTTTTCTGGGCGAGGAGCCTGAGCTCCCTGCGGTCGTCGGCCCAGCGCACCGGCTCCTCGAGCCAGCGCGGCCGCAGCGGCTCGAGGAGGCGCGCGCCCTCGATCGCGGTGGCGAGGTCCCAGCCGCGGTTCACGTCGATCATCAAATCCTTGTCCGGGCCGATGACCTCGCGCACCAGGGCAAGCCGCTCGAGGTCCTCGCCGAGCGGGGCGCCGCCGGCTTTGGCCTTGAAGCCGGTGTGGCCTTGCGCCTTCAGCATCTGCATCTCGTCGCGCAGCTCGGACAGCGTCTTGCCGTCGCGGTAGTAGGCGCAGGTCACGTAGCAGGGCACTTCGCTCCGATAGCCGCCGAACAGGCGGTAGAGCGGCAGCTTCGCGACCTTCCCGACCAGGTCCCAGCAGGCGATGTCGACCGCGGCCGAGATGCGGATGATCGCTTCGCGCGACCAGCCTTTCTCGCTCGCGCGCCGCTGCCAGGTCAGGGCGAAGAGCTTCTGGTAGATGCGCTCGGGCGCTAGCGGATCCATGCCGACGACGAGCTCGGCGATGCCGCTCCTGAAAGCCGCGATCGCCGCCTCGATCGGCGTGTAGCTCGTCGCGATGCCGACCCCCTCGAGCCCTTCGTCGGTCTGCAGGCGCACGAGGATCTCGTTCGCGCGCGGCACGACGAAATGGCTGACCCAGTGCGGGCGCCCGGTATCCGGCGCGCGAAGGATGTAGACCTGCAGGCGGGTGATCTTCACGTGGCGGCTATTTCTTCAGGTGGCGGTCGAGAAACTCCAGGGTGCGCTTCCACGCCTGCTCGGCTGCTTTCGGGTTGTACTTGAGCATGTCGAGCTTTTTGGTGTCGGCGGTCTCGTTGGCGAAGGCGTGCTTCGCGTCGTAGCGATGGAACTCATACTTCACGTTCGCGGCCTTAAGCTTCTTCTCGAGCTCATCCACGCCCGAGATGGCAAACGCCTGGTCGTGCAGCGCCCAGTGGCCGAGCAGCGGCGTCTTGATCTTCGAGGCGTCGACGTACTGGAGCGGCGGGTAGCCGTACCAGATGACTTCGGCGTCGGCCTCGGGAACGTTCACTGCCGAGAGCACGGTGAGCGCACCGCCCATGCAGAAGCCGGTGACGCCGACCTTCGGGCTGTCCTTCTTCAGGTACTGCACGGCGCCGCGGATGTCCTGGCCCGCGGCGTCGCCGAAGTTGAGGCCTTCCATCAGGTGCTTGGCCTCGTTCGCCTCGAGCGCGACTTTGCCGCGGTAGAGGTCAGGAACGAGCGCGCGGTAGCCCGCCTGCGCGAACTTCTCGGCCACGCCTTTGATCTGGTCGTTGAGCCCCCACCATTCCTGGATGACCACCATTGCAGGGGCCTTTGCTGCCTGCGCCGGTTCCGCGAGGTAGCCGTTGACACTCTTGCCGTCGGGCCGCTTGTAGCTCGTCATCTTGCCCATCGATTGCCTCCTGTTCCAAAGGCCAATCTTAGGGCAACCACTCGAGCCGGGAGAAGGCCGGTTCGATCTGCCACGGCACCGGCTCGCGCGCCTCCCACGCCGTCTCCCAGGGATGCGCGATCACCGGTGTAATTTGCGGACGCTCGGGCCAGAGGCCCGCTTCGTACAGCGCCATGTGGCGCGCCTGCGTCGCGTCGAGCTGCAGGCTGAAGCCGAAGCCGATGCTGCCGTCGTCCTTCAGTACGCGCGTAACCAGGGCCTCGTGACCCGAGGCGAGGCGCATCGACTGGGTATGAATGAAGCTCAAGCGCGCAGGGGATTGAGGCCGCTGCGCGTGACGCGCCCATGGAGCTCGCGTCCCAGCGCCTGCTCGCAGAGCTCCGCCGTGGCGAGGAGCCCATCCAGATCGATTCCGGTGGCGATGCCCATCGACTCGAACAGGCTCACCAGGTCCTCGGTACATACGTTGCCGGTGTGGCCGCCGCCGTACTTCACCTTCGCCGGGTGCCCGCCGACGCCGCCGAACGACGAATCGAAGTGGCGCACGCCCGCCTCGTACGCGGCGACGTAGTTGACCAGTCCCGTGCCGCGGGTGTCGTGGAAGTGGGCGATCGGAACCAGCCGCTTTTCGTTCTTTCCTTTCAGTAGGGAAAACATATGCCTTACTGAGGCGGGTGTGGCCATCCCGGTCGTGTCCCCGAGCGCAACGTGCTCCACGCCGAGTCCCATGAACCGCTCGACGTCTGAAACAACAGTTTCGACATCCACCTTCCCCTCGAACGGGCAGCCGAACGCGACCGAGATGGTGCCGACGAGGCGGAAGCGCCCGCCGGCCACCGCGACCATGTCGGCGATGTTCTGCCACTGCTCGGCGCGGCTGCGGTTCAGGTTCTTGCGCGTGTGCGATTCGGTGGCGGAGACGAGCAGGCTGATCTCGTTCGCTCCATATCCCGTTGCAAGGTCGGCCAGCGCGCGTTCGACCGCCTTCACGTTGGCGCAGGTCGCCTTGTAGAACACACCCGGCTTTCTTTGGATCGAATTCAACAGTTCTGAAGCATCGGCGAACTGGGGCACGACCTTGGGATTGGAGTACGAGGTCGCCTCGACGCGCGGGAAGCCGAGCGCGGCGAAGCGCTCCACCAGCGCGCGCTTGGTGGCGGTGGGCACGAAGCCGGGCTCGTGCTGCAGCCCGTCGCGCGCGAAGCACTCGCACAAAATTACGTCCGGCGTTACGTCCGGCGCGGCCATGGTTGACAGTATCAACTAATGTGGTTTACGGTGTCAACGATATGGCCTACGTGGTTCCGCGGCGCGACGCGCGCACCCAGAGCGAGGGCGTGGTCGAGGGCTACGCGCAGACCGCGCAGCGCTGGCCGGCGCAGCCGCTCGCGCGGCGGGCGCCCGGGCCCTCGGAGCTGAGCGGTCCCCGAGTCTCATCCCGGCTGAAAACCACGGCCGCCGACCTCGCCGGCCGCGGCGCGAGGCGAGCGCTCGGTCAGCTCATCGACCTGCGC
>Ga0114129_10005194_pt1 | contig 18340 bp, 14 predicted proteins | sample RhiMetdeltSRZDD1_FD_80071 | JGI IMG/M metagenome (GOLD analysis project Ga0114129, IMG submission 80071) | Populus rhizosphere microbial communities from Tennessee, USA - Rhizosphere MetaG P. deltoides SRZDD1 (version 2) (version 2) | ecosystem: Host-associated > Plants > Roots > Rhizosphere >...
CGCTGCAGCGTCCGAAGCCGTGCGACAGTGGCAGTATTCGGTCACGCGGCTCAATTGCGAGCCGATTGAGGTGAAGATGACGGTGACGGTCAGCTTCAGCATTGAATAGGCCACGTGTTAACTGATCTCTCGCTCGACCTGCGTTACGCGGTGAAGGCGTTCGCGCGGAATCGTGGATTCACGTTGGTCGCGGTCATCACGCTCGCCCTCGGCATCGGCGCAAACACCGCCATCTTCAGCGTCGTCAACGCCGTTCTGCTGACGCCGCTGCCTTACAAAGATTCCGATCGAATCGTCCGCCTGGTCGCGAACGTGTCCGCCGAGGATTCACCCACGCGACTGCCGGCGAGGATGCCCGTGACCTTGTCGATTGCCGAAGCGCGTGACGTCCAGTCGCGCGTGCGAAGCGTCACGGATATCGCGCTGGCTGGCGCGGGTACTATCATGGGCCTGGGCGGCGTCGAAGACGCCGCTCGCCTCCAGGGCTATCGCGTGTCGCCGGACGCGTTGCGGATGGTGGATGCGGGGCCGTTTCTCGGCAGAGTGTTCGAGCCGTCGGATGAAGTGCCGGACGGCGACGCGATCGTTCTTCTCAGCCACGCCCTCTGGCAGCAGCACTTCGCGGGCGATCCAGCGATCCTGGGCCGCCAGCTGACGTTCTACACGGTGCTTGGCCAGCGCCGCGCGAATCGATACACCGTCGTCGGCGTCATGCCGCCGTCATTCGTGTTTCCGAGTAGCGACGCGCAATTCTGGCTTCCGTATCCGGTGGCGGCGCCGGCGGGCGGACAGCCGCCTCGAGGGCAGATCGTCGCGCGGCTGGCCGACGGCGTGACCGCCGAGGCGGCCGCGGCGGAGCTCGGGCCGGTCGTCGGCGAGATTCGGCGATACACACCGCGAACCACTTACGAGCTGATCCGCTCGCGGGACGAGCTTGCCGATCCAGTCAAGCCGGCGCTTTTGATCCTGACGGTTGCCGTGGGGTTCGTCCTGCTCATCGCGTGCATCAACGTCGCGAATTTGCTCCTGGCGCGCACCGCCGCACGGCAGCGGGAGATCAGCGTGCGAGCGGCGCTCGGCGCCGGCCGCGGACGGATCATCCGCCAACTCCTGACCGAGAGTGTCCTGTTGTCGATGGCCGGCGGCCTCGCCGGAACCGCACTCGCGTGGAGCGGAGTCCGATGGTTCGGCATGCTGGCGACGACGGACACTCGCATCGATCTCGGCATCGGTCGCGCGTTTCCACGGATCGACGAGCTCGGGCTCGATCTTCGCGCACTCGGATTCATGATTGCGATCTCGGTCGTCTCCGGCCTGCTCTTCGGTTTGGCGCCCGCGCTCCGGCACGCGCGCGCAGATCAGATGGATGTGCTTCGCGAGAGCGCTGCAACCGCGCACTCCGGCTTCGGGTCGTTTCGAAGGAATCGCGGGCGCGGCGCGCTGATCGTCGCCGAGATTGCACTGGCGATGGTGCTGCTCGTCGGCGGCGGCCTGCTGATTCACAGCTTCGTCAGGCTGACGAAAGTGGATCCCGGCTACGTCGCCGGCAACGTGCTGACCTTTCAAGTGAGCCTGCCGGTGGACGCGTATCCAGACGAGCGGCTCAAGACGTTCGCCGAGGATCTCACCACGCGAGTGCGCGACCTGCCCGGCGTGCAGGTCGCCGCGTACGCGAATCAGTTGCCGATGGTCGCGTTGCAGGACACCGCCGGAGGGTTGTTCAAAACGCCGGACTCGGGCCGGAAGCCGCCGCAATCAGGACCGGACGCTCGCGTGGTGAGCCGCGACTACCTGCGCGCCATGGGCATCCGCCTGGTGGCGGGCCGCGGATTCGACGAGCGCGACGCTGCGGGCCGGCCGCGGGCGCTCATCATCAATCAGAAGCTGGCTCGAAGCTTCTACCCGGGCGAAAACCCGCTTGGCCGGTTCCTCTACATCGGCGCCGATGTCGTGCCATGGGAGATCGTCGGCGTGGCGGACGATGTGCGGCAGATGGCGTTGGAGCGAGAACCGGCGCCGCAGTTCTTCGCGGATGTCCGCCAGTGGCGAGTGATGGGCATCCTGTTTCCCATCGGTGCCTACTACCTCGTTCGTACTGCGGCAGACACGGGGCCAACCGTAGCGGCGATCAGGGCTCTGGTCCGCGATCTCGAACCACAGGCGGCGATCTTCAACGTGGCGCCGATGCAGCATCTGGTCGATTCGAAAATCTCCAGGCCGCGGATGTACGCCGTGCTGGTCGGTGTGTTTGCGGGGGTGGCCCTGCTGCTGGCGACGATCGGCATTTACGGCGTCATCGCCTATTCGGTGGCGCAGCGCACACGCGAGATTGGTGTCCGGATGGCGCTCGGCGCGCAGCCGGCAGCGGTCATGGGGCTGGTGCTCGGCCAGACGGCGGCGCTCGCGGCCGCCGGCATTGCTCTCGGCCTCGCCGGTGCCGCCGGAGTTACGCGGTACCTGCAGGGGATGTTGTTTGGCGTGACGCCGCTCGATCCGGTGACGTTCGCGGCGGTCGCGTTGCTCTTCATCGCCGTCGCGTCAGTTGCGGCGTTTGTCCCAGCCCGCCGCGCGACGCAGGTGGATCCGATGATCGCTTTGCGATGTGAATAGTCGCAGCGCCTGCGGCTATCGCGAAACGCGCGAGCCATGCGGTCAGCGTAGGGGCGGAGATTGCTCCGCCCGGAAGGGCGCTAACAGGTCCTCGGTTTTACCGGCAACGGCGGCCATCAAACGCCGAACGATAGAATAGGACCAATGCGCCGCCGAGCCATCTGGCTCTTCGTGACCGCAGTCGTTTCTGCTTGCGCGCCGAAGCCGCCTGTCGTCGACCCTGGTCTGTCTCCGGCCGGACGACTGCAATCGGCCGAAGCTCTGGTGTCGGCGGGATGCCTGGACTGTCTGAACGATGCGTTTCAACAGTTCGATGGCCTGCGGGCGGATCGCAGTTTTGGCGCGCGGGCGACGGCTGGCGCGATTCGGACTGCGGTTCTGATTGCAATCCGCGAAAACGAACTCGGGCTCGTCGACAGCGGGCGCCTGAAGCTTGCTCATCGGCTGCTCGAAGCGTCCCCGTCGCTCGCGAAGGAGCTCGCCACAATTCTCGAGGTTGCCGATGTCCTGGCGGCCGGTCCGGCCGGGCAGGCGCCGTTTGCCACCTCTGAGTCACAGACGCAGGCGTTGGTTCGGCAATCGACGAACCAGGCGCGGTGGGCAACGTTTCTGCGCGAACGTCTGCCGGGCGATCAGACCGCCACCTATCTTTGGCTCTCGCTGGCCTGCGGCGTCTACGGCGCGCAGGTGCGGGGGAGCGCCGATCGCGCGGTCGTGGCAGGCGCGGCGCAGCGCACGCCGCTCATCACGTTCAAGGAGGCGATCGCCTGCACGCGCGGACGAGCCGATCTCCTCAAACCGATCCTCGACGCGGAGCCGCGCTATTTGGAGGCGCATTATTTCCTGGGCCTCGCGGCGCTCGGTGGCCAGCCCCAGCCGGGTGCACCGGTCGGCATGCCCGACCTCGATCTCGCCGATCAGGAATTCCAGGCTGCCTACCGGTGGCGGCAGGATTGGCCGTCGCTCACCTTGCTGATCGCGAATACCGCGCTGACCGCCGAGGATTTCCGCCGCGCGCTCGAGTTCTACGATCACACGCTGGCGATCGACGCGACGCATCCCGACGCGCTGCTGGGAAAAATCCGCGCGCTCACCTACATGCAGCGATACGCCGGGGCGATCGCGGTGACCGATCAAATGCTGGCCACCGGCGTCAATCCCGGCGAGGCGCGCTACTGGCGCGCGCTGAACGAAGACCAGTTCGGACAGTCCGACGAAGCGTGGGTGGACGTCCAGATCGCGAATCAGCTGCTGAAGAACGCGGACGCACCGAAGCTCGCCGGCATCATTGCATTCGGGCGCGCCGATCTTTCTGCAGCGCGCCCGCAGCTCGAGCTGTCGCTGATGCGCCGGCCGAACGACTGCGAGACCGGACATTACCTGGAGCTGGTGCTGACCGAGCAGCGCGAGTGGCAGCGCGCGGTCCAGGCCACCACCGCCACCGCCTCGTGCTTCGATACCGAAGAGGCGAACCTGCGCGCGCAAATCGACGCGCTGCGGACCGCCAACATCGCCGCCGACCGGCGCGCTCGTCAGATCGCCCGCCGCGAACGGCTGATCGCCACCAACGCGCGCATGCGGGCGATGGCGTGGTACAACGCCGCGACGGCAAACTTCAATCTCGGAAAGAAACAGGATGCCCGCGGCTACGCCGAACGGCTCACGGAGGACGAACAGTTCGGGTCGCGCGCGAGGGAGCTGCTGGATCAAGTGCGGTGAGATTTAAGATTTAAGAATTAAGATTTAAGATTGGATTGAAGATTTCAGATTTGCAGCCTGTCGCTTCTTTCTTCTCGCCGCCGTCTCCAAAATCTTAAATCGATCGTAAATCTTAAATCTTCAATAAATCTTAAATCTTAAATCTAAAATCTTAAATTTCAGCGAGGCGCATATGTTCCGCCGATCAGCCGCCGTGGCCTGCTTCCTCATCGCGTCCTCGTCCGTGCTCGACGCACAGCATCTCGGCATCAAGTACATGCGCGACAGCGAGGAGTACGCCACGCTGGCCCGGCAGGTGTACCGGCTGGCCGGTGACGCGGTGACGCGGCTGGCCAAAGACAATGCCGCACGGCCGTGGGCCGTGGTCCTCGACATCGACGAGACCACTCTCGACAACTCGACCTACCAACTGGAGCGCGCCGCGTACGGAGGTCCGTCGTTCGAGGACAAATCGTGGAGCGCGTGGATCGAGCGCCGCGAAGCGCCGCCGATTCCGGGCGTCGTCGGCTTCGTCGCGCTCGTGCGCAAGGCCGGCGGCCACGTGGCGTTCCTCACCAATCGCAACGTGGTGCTGATGGACGCCACGCGCGCGAACCTGCGGGCAATCGGCGTGTGGAACGACGACGACCGGCTGTGCGGGCAGAAGAACCCGCAGCACACGAAAGCCGAGCGCCGGCACGAGGTGATGACCGGACAGGGCGAATGCGCCTGGCCGGGCCGCGCGACGCGGCCGATGGTATTTGTCGGCGACCAGATGGGCGATTTCCCCATCGCGACGGAACAGATCCCCGAGACCGGGACCGACGAGGCTTTCGGAAAAACCTGCTTTCTGCTGCCCAACTCGATGTACGGCCTGTGGACGACCAACGTGACCCGGATGCCACGACCCTGAGCCGAGCCTGTCCCGCTTTTCGCATTACCGGCGGAGGCCGGTATGCGAATCAATGCTCTGCTGTGGGTATCGATCGTCGCCACGCTGATTCCCGTTTCCAGCCACGCTCAGACGCCGCGCCGAGGCGGTGTCACACCGGAACTGATCGGCAGCGTCGCTTACGGCCGACTGTTCCGCGTTGAAGACCAGACCTTTGGCAACGAGTTGAACCTCGGCGCCGGCATCGGCTTTCGGCGCGCGCGGCTGGGCGTCGAGTTCGACGTGAACAACATGTTCGGACTCTCGGCTGAACCCGCCAGGTGCGGCGTGGCGACGTGCATCGGCTCCGCACGCTCCGGCGTGATCGCCGCGACGATTGGGTCCGCGAACGTGCTCTACCACTTTTCCGAGGCGCGCGTGCAACCGTACGTGGCGGGCGGCGTGGGGGCGATGTGGACTCGATCGGTCGCGTCGGTGTTGACGGTCAGAAGCAATCAGGGGACGTTCACTGAACGTGAAGGGCGCGACACCGGCCTGGCGATCAATTTCGGCGCAGGCCTCCGAATCGCCGTGCGCGAGTCGTTGTTTATTCGACCGGAATTCAGGCTTTACGAAGCCGTCGTGATGTCCAGACAGAACCTGTCGCTCGCGCGGTTCGCCGTGGCCGTCGGGTATCGGTTTTAGGCGTCACGCCCGACCTGAAGGTCGGGCCTACGTACTTCGCGCCCGACCTAAAGGTCGGGCCTACGTACTTCCGCGTCACGCCTTACCTGAAGGTCGGGCCTACGTACTTATCGCGGCGAACCAGGTGGGTTCTGCGGGCTCGGCGGATTCTGCTGATTGGGGAGCGAGCGCCGCCCGTAGTTTGGGCGATAGTGTTGATGGCACACGACGCACGACTGATACAGCTGATCGCTCAACGCTTCGATCGCTTTCACGTCCTTCCGCCGCGCGGCGCGAAACGCCGCCTGACCGACTTCGAGCAGCAGCTTCGAGTCGGCCATCCACTGATCCTGGTCTCGCGCCCGGCCCGGCATCATCAGGAGATTCGCCGATTCGGCCAGCATGAGCGTCTTGCCGCGGAATTCGTTCCACTCCACGTCGTTGGCCGGCTCGCGCGTCGTGATGTAGAAGATGGCGTCCGAGGTCGGATAAATGAGGTCCACCATCAGCTCCGACATCGACCCGATGCGGACCATTCCTGTCGACGCCGTCGCCGCCGGGCTTTGACCCGCCGTTGGCGCTGCAGGCGCAGCGGTTTGCGCGAAGACCGACGTCGTCAGCAGCAAGACCAGTACAGCCGTCAGTCGCATCTTCAGCCTCCCGATCAATGGTCGCAGTCGAGATGATAGCCGAACCCGGGAAAGGTGTCGGATTTTCGGCAATTGCTGAACGGTCGCGCCCGATTACCCGATTTCGGTATCGGCGCGCATGCGTGCACGGAACGGCCCTGTGTATAATGGCCACCCAATTGACACCGTCAAGAAAGGGATCACGATGAATCCAGGCACTTTCAAAGCCGGATCGACGCGAGCGCTCGTCGCCGTCGCTCTCATAGCCGTCGCGTGGCTGGTCGGCGTCACGGTTGCAGCGGGCGGAGGTCAGCGCGGAGGTCAGCAGGCGGGACAACAGGCCGGCACGCCCGGCAGTCAGGTGCAGACGACCGACAAGCCGCTGCTTGCCGAAGAGGCCTTCAAGAACGTGCAAGTGCTCAGGGGCATTTCCGTGGACGATTTCATGGGAACCATGGGCATCATGTGCGTCTCGCTCGCCTTTGACTGCTCGGACTGCCACGACAACGCCGGCACGGTCAAAGTGGATTGGGCCGCCGATACGCCGCGAAAGCGCACCGCGCGCCGGATGGTGACGATGGTCCAGACCATCAACAAGGACAACTTTGGCGGCCGCCAGGTTGTGACCTGCTGGACGTGTCACCGAAACCGCGACCGCCCCCTCGTCACGCCGACCATGGATGTGTTGTACGGCGAGCCGCCCGAGCAGCGCGACGACATCGTCGTTCAGGCGCAGGGCTTGAAGACGACGGCGACCCAGATCTTCGACAAATACATCCAGGCGCTCGGTGGCGCGCAGGCGCTTTCCCAATTGACCAGTTACGTGGCGTCCGGGACGAGCACCGGGTTCGGTGGATTCGGCGGCGGCGGTTCGGTCCGCATCTACGCGAAATCCCCCGACAAGCGATCCACATTCATCCAGTTCAAGGACGATCCCGAACGCGGCGACAGCAGCAGAACCTACAACGGCTCGGTCGGCTGGGTGAAAACGCCGCTGTCGGTGCTGCTCGAGTACTCGCTGTCGGGCAGCGAGCTGGACGGCGCGCGGCTCGACGCGCTGATGGGATTCCCCGGGCAGATCAAGACGACGTTCACGAACACGCGCGTCGGCTTCGCGACCAGCATCAACAATGTGCCAGTCGAAGTCGTCCAGGGCGAGGGGCCCAGGGGGATCATGACGTCACTGTGGTTCGATCAGAAGACGGGATTGCTCGTGCGGATGATTCGCTACGGCAAGTCGCCGATCGGGCGCGTTCCCACGCAGGTCGACATCGCCGATTATCGCGATGTCGGCGGCGGCGTGAAGATGCCGTTCAAGTGGACGTTCGCATGGCTGGATGGAATCGACACGTTCCAGATGACGAACTTTCAGCGGAACGCGCCGGTTGACGACGCGATGTTCGGCAGACCGACGAACGAGGTGCTCGCGCGCCTCAAGTAACCTGTGCAGTGAGCGCAGCGTCAGCAGAGCTCGCAGAGGAGGGTCGCAGTTCATCGCGACCCTCTTTGTTTGTACGCGACGTGCGCCGCTCTTCCGCGCTCTTCCAACAGGTGTGTACAAAGAAAAAGGACCGCTTTGCAGCGGTCCTCTCCTTTGTACGCACTAAGCGCGGATAGAGCGAGACCCGCGGGGCGGGTCTGTAAAGCAAGATGCTGAAGGCGGGTCTACACGGCAAGACCCGCCCTGCATTCTCTTACCGGCCCGGAGCCGGTGGCTTCGCGCCGGGTTCAGTCGCGTCTTTGCCGTCGACTGGCGCGCCGGTGCCCGACGATCCCATGAACAGCTTGCGGCCGTCGGGGAAGGTCAGGTCGCGGCCGTTGGCGCGGTTCGACCGATCCTTGCTCTGGTAGCCGTCGACGACGATCTCCGTGCCGACGGTGAGTGAATCGCGCGTGATGCCGCGGCGGAGCAGCGTGTTCGGCGTGCCGCCTTCGACCATCCACTCCTCGCCGGCTTCCGTCTTGAGGTGGATCCAGGCGTGCGGATTCACCCACTCGACCTTGGTCACCTTGCCTTTAAGGAGCACCGGGCGGTTGGCGTCGAATTCCGCGCCAAACGCGTGGTGCGCGAGAAGCTGAACGCTCCCCGCCAGGAGAAGTGCCGCGCCGGCCATCACGATTGAAACGGTTCGCATCAGTCTCATGGTATCCCTCACCTCACTTGCTTTCTGACTGCCTCGGCTTCGGCCTCGAGGAGCCGCTCGCCACGCAGGATGTCCCCGAGCGCGTAGTTGCCCTCGTGGCACGCGTATTCATACAGACGATCGTCGGGCTCCGCCGCGACCCAGGGGTACTCGCCCGTCCACGGTTGCGCCCACGTTCCGGGATCTTCGACGGTAAAGCGATAGAGGATCGTATTCTCGTCGATCCGCCGCAGCCGCTCGACGATGTGCAGGCTTTCCGACGACCCGCGGAAGCGCGTCTTGCTCGTGAAATTCGTCGTGTCGATGACCAGCGTGTCGCCTTCGTAGTGCGCGACCGAATCGCCCATCCACTTCCGGACGTGTGCCGGCGCGTGCGGTTTGTTCAACGGGATGACGCGCGCGTCGTGATTCATCTCGACGAGCAACATCACGTGGTCCTTCGTTTGAACGATCTGCTTGAAGTTGTTGTAGAGGACCGGAAGCGCCGGTGGACCTGACACCGAGCCGAAACCCAGCAGGCAGCGTTCCGCCAGCGGGCGCTGTTCAGGATTGTCGTAGGCGCCGCGCGGACCGGACGCGACTTGTTCGGGCGCATCCGATGTCGGCGTCGCAAGACCGCCGCGGCCGCGCCGGATCGCGTCGGTCGTGACGGGCGGTACGCGACCGTTCGCCGGATCGATCACGATCGACGTCCGGCGCTGACCGTCAACGGTGATCACCGTCGTGCCGTTGTCGATCCAGAAGTTGTTGTAGCCACCGACGTTGCCGGCGGCGCCGGTCGATCCGTCGCCGCCAACCGGCGGCGCGTCGCGATCGCCGCGGCTCGGCCGCGCGGCACGGTCGCGCCGGGCCTCCGCGGTTTTCTCGATCGCCTGCGCCTCGGTATCCGTCATCACGAGCTTGGTCGGTTCGGGCCGTTCAAGCGGCGTCAGCGTTGCGGCGTTCCACAGTCCCTGCAGATCGGGATACCCCTCGGGCGTGCGGAGCGTCCTGGCCGCCGCAGCCCGTGCGGCGGGCCGCTGACCGCTTTGCGCCTGACCCGCCACCTGCGCCGGCCATACCCAGACGACCGCAATTGCGACCGCCACGACGGCGACGAGCGACACGAGACGTGCGCGCATGATCAAGCCCCTCCGGTCCTGCTATTTTACCGGGGCAGGGGGTTTTTCCGCCACTGGCCGTAGAGGAGCTCTTCGACGAATTCCACGCACTTGAATTCCATTAATTGCGCGTTTCGCTCGAGCCGGCGGTACAGCGGCATGCTGATTTTCCAGGGTTTCGTGAAGACGTTCGGATCCTCAATCGTCGCCTCGTAGCTGATGTGATCCGGACCCGTACGGGTATATCGCTCGACCACGTGCAGCTTGTCGCTGTGGTGGTTGCCAGCCCGATCGAACCAGGTCTGGTCGTTGAACCCGGTGGCGTCGATGACGAGCGTTTCGCCTTCCCAGCGCGCCACCGACTGTCCCATCCACGAGTCGACGGGTGCCGGACCCGGGTCTTTCAAATAGATGTTTCTGACCGCGCCGGCGTATTCGTAGGCAATGAACAGCGCCTTCGAGCTCTGGAAAATCTGGAACGGATAGGGCATGTAGGTCGCGCGCGGCACGCCCGGCAGATAGCACTTGATCTCGGGGTCGCGCTCGACCCACTTCTCCCGGTTCTCGTTCCGGATCTTCAAGGCGTCGGGCTTGTACGGGATCTCGCCGCCCTCGACGACGCCGAGACCGCCGGGCACCGAGCCGACCGCGCCGAGGTACAAGACCTCCTTGGCCGGCAACGGTCCATAGGGCCCGGGCCTGAGCGCCAGCGCGGAGCGCGCGACGTGGGCCTCGAGGTCCCAGTGCGCCTCGTTATTCGCCTGCCAGATCCCGTTCAGATCGGGATGGCCGTCGCTCGCGCGCGGCGCGCGGTAGGCTTGCGCCTGTCCCGCGGCTGGCAGGGTGTACAGAGCAATCATCGCGGCGGCACCGGCCGCGGCCACAGCACTGATCATGCCGTTCAAGGGTCTACGCATTTTGACAAATGCCTCCAAGCGAGGTCGAATATACGGCAATCGAGTCGAATGTCAAGGAGAGAGCGAGGGCGATGCGCACGATCAAATTCGTGGTAGTTCTCGGTGCGATTGTGCTCCCGGCCGCCTGCGGCGGCGGGCCGGACCCGCCTCCCATGAGGGCCGTTGCCGATGTCAAACAGCTGATGAACGCCATGATCGATCCGGCGGCCGACGAGCTGTGGGACAAGAGCGGCTACATCATCACCGCGGCCGGCACCGAAGAGCGGCGGCCGCAGAACGATGAAGAGTGGGAGCAGGCTCGCCACCACGCTATCACGATCACCGAATCGGCCAACCTGCTGATGATCGCACCGCGCGCGAAAGACGGCGACGTCTGGATGAAGCAGGCTCAGGAGCTGATGGACCAGGGGCAGGCGATCTGGCGCGCGGCGGACGCCAAGGACGTCGACAAGCTCTTCACGATCGGCGGCGATTTGTACGAGTCGTGCGTCCACTGTCACGAGAAATACATCGACGAGATCGTCAACGCGACCAAGTAGTCGCGTAAAGCGCCAGGCTTCTCGCCTCCGGCCTCTCTGCGGCGCGCGAGCCCTCCGGCCGTTCCATGAAGAAAACTTCAGACAGTATTCAGAATCCGCGCGGATTCCCTGTGCATATGATCCGCTGCTGCGCCCGCGTGTCGGGCGCGCTTGGTGAGGTGTCGTGATGAACCGATTTCGTCTCGCCGCGGCGACGGCGGCGCTGATGCTCGTCTCGGGCGCTCTGTGGGCGCAAACGTCTTCTGTGAACGGCCGCGTGACCAACGCACAGGGCGGTGCCATTTCCGCCGCGGACGTCACGCTGCGCGTGCTGCTGCCGCCGGGTACGCCGGTGGTGGCGCGGATGGCGAACATGCCGGGCATGCCGTCGGCGGAACGGACCACGCAGACGCGGGCCGATGGCTCTTTCTCTTTCGAACAGGTGCCCGCCGGTCAATATGTGTTGTTCGTCGATTACTCGGGATTCGAGCGATCGTCGCAGGAAATTGCGGTGACGGCGCAGCCGCGCACGATGGCGATCGTTCTCCAGCCGCTGGAGCTCTCGGGCCAACCCGTCGCGGCGCTGACCGGCGGCGGCGCCGTCGATACGCAGCTCTTGATCGAGCAGATCAAGACGCTGGAGCAGCGCATCAGCGACCTCGAGGCGGGCACCGTGCTCTCGGAACCCGAGACGCGTGTCAGGCGAGTCGCCGTGTACACCGATCAAAACGGCAACGAGTTCGATGAACCAGTGCCCGGCGCAAGGCAAACCTATACCTATCGGCGCGAGCGCGTGTACCGCCGGCAGGCGCTCGGCGAAAAGCTCGAAGAGGCGTTGGCCGACAACGACGCGAAAAAGATCACTGTCGGCGTGAGCGCCGCGAGCGTCACGCAGTTTGCGAGGCAGACCAAGGGGCAGCGCGCCGACGCCAACGACCACGCGTACCAGCTCTCGTCGGCCGACCTTTTCTTCTCGGCGGGCCTCGCGCAGTACACCAGCTTCTTCGCCGACGTGGTCGGCCTGAGCGGCACGCCTCCCGACGCCGAGATCCAGGGACTGACGCTGATCAATGCGTACACCGCGCGGCTCGTGCGCCAGAACGAAGTCAACGTTCGCGAAGCCTGGTTGCGGACCGAACTCTTCTCGCAGCGGCTCGCGCTCGTCGCCGGACGCCTCGACCTGACGAACTTCTTCGACCGGAATGCGTTTGCGAACGACGAGACGAGCCAGTTCATCAGCGACGCGCTGGTCAATAACCCCGCGCTCGGACTGGCGACCAACGGATCCGGTCTGGCGGGGATTTACGATCCGAAGGGTGGATTCGCCTTCAAAGCCGGATTCCAGCAGAGCAATAGCGAGGCGACGAATCTGTCACAATCGTTGTATACGCTCGGGGAAATCGACTACGTGGCCCGGCCGCCGGGCCTGTCCGAGGGCAACTATCGCGTGTGGGCGCGAAACGACAACAGCACCGAGCGGAACCGATCGGCGTTCGGTGCGAGTCTCGATCAGAAGGTGTCGCCGTTTTTCGGCCTGTTCGGGCGGTACGGGAATGCCGAAGCCGAGAGCGGCCGCGACAAGTTCTACAGCGCCGGATTCCAGGTGCACAACGCGATGGTGGTCAGTCCGACCGACTATTGGGGCATCGGCTACTCGCAGATCACACTGGGCGCGGGCGACCGTGAGCGGATGGCCGAGGGCTACTACAACTTCGAGATCTCGGAAAAGCTGCGGCTGTCGCTCCACCTGCAGCACGCGTTCGAAACGCCCGCCGGATCGCCGTCGGTCGGATTCCTGGTGCCGGCGATTCGACTCCAGGCGACGTTCTGAAGCTCGTAATTAAGAATTAGGAATTAAGAATTAAGAATGAAGAATTCGGAAAGCGGAGGGATGGCAATGATGGCGGCAAGACGAATGCTTCTCGCGGGCGTTGTCGGTATCGCAGCGGTGGCCGCGTCCGTCGATCTGCGGCTCGGTGCGGCTCCCGTCAAGGTCGCCGACCCGACCTCCGTCGTGATGATCGTCAACCGCGACTCGAACGACATCGCGTTCATGGACATCAAGACCAAGACGATTGTCGGCAAGACGTTTCTCGGCAATAACGTCAACCCGCACATGGTGATGATGTCGCCCGACGGCCGCTACGTGGTGACGGGCGGTACGCGCGCGAACAAGGCGTACATCATCGATGCGCGCACGCTCGAACTGGTGAAAGTGATTCCGACCGACATCGCTCCGGAGCATCTGGCGTTCTCGCCCGACAGCCGCTGGTATTACCAGGGAAATCCCGACGGCGATTCGATCTCGGTGATCGACATGGTGTCGCTCACCAAGATCAAGACCATTCCAGGGCTGGTCGAGCCACTGAACGTCACGTTTCTGCCGGACGGGTCGAAGGCTTACATCGGCAACTACGGTGCCCACTGGGTGGGCGTCGTCGACGTCCGGCGCCACGAGCTCCTGAAAAAGATTCAGATCGCGGAAGTGCCCGGCGTCGCGAGGCTCGATCCGGAGAAATACCTGGGCGAGATCAAGGGCATCAACATCGCGCAAATCACCAACGACGGCCGCTTTCTGTACGCGGCCGACGGTGATCTGGGCGTCGTGTCGAAGATCGATCCGCGTGAAGACAAGGTCATCAAAGTGATCCGTGTGGGCCGGGATCCGTGGCGGATCTACCTGAACCACGACGGCAACTACGCGATCACCCCCAACAACGGGGAAGAAACGATCTCCATCATCGATTTGCGAACGGACAAGGTGGCGGCGACGCTCGAAGCCGGTCCCAATATGACGGGCGTGAACTTCGCCGCAGGCAAGGCGTTCGTGATCAGCTCGACGAGCGGATTCGTGTACGTCTACGACATGAAAACGCTGCGTCCGGCGGGTCGCATGAAGATCGGCAGCAACATCCAGCTGGAAACGGCGACCACTGATACCGCGGACGAAAAGCTGTACCTGGCCGATTCCACCGAAAACGCCGTGGTGATCATCGACGCCAAGACCCAGCAATTCGAAAAGGTCCTGAATGTCGGGCTGTTTCCGTGGGGCACGCACATCATGGACAGCAAGGACAATTACTGCCACTGAGTAGGCCGGGTCCTTCGGACCCGGCCCGAGGCGGGTCTTAAAAGCAAGACCCGCCCTACGTCCACGCAATCTCGTAACGCGCTGTTGATCAGATGAAGTGGATTCTGGTGCTCGCGGGTAGTTTGATAGCGGCCGCCTCGACGGCAGCCCAGGGAGTTCGCGAGCATACGCGGCTCCCGCGCGGAAGCGGCACGAGCGTCACTGAGTCGCAGGCCGAAGCGCTCACGTTGACGATTGGCACCGTCTCGTCTCGTCTGGTCCAGTCGTGGGTGCGCGCGGCCGGCTCGATCGACCGAACCAACCGCGTTCTGTCTGCCACCGTGTCGGGACCGGAGGCGGCCCACATCATGGTCGGCCAGCGCGTGCGCGCCTTTCCGCCCAGTTCGAAGTCCTCCATGTATCAGGCGTTTGTGACGCGCGTCACGCCTCGCGCCGGCGGCGTCGCCGTCGAGGCCTCCCTGTCGTCGGCGGGGCGGCCGAACGCCACCGTCTACGTCATGGAGATCGTCGTGGAGCGCGGTCCGTTTCTCTCGGTTCCCAATGAGGCGATCATCGAAGAAGGCGACACGCACATCGTCTACGTGCAGCAGCAGCCCGGCCAGTACGCGCCGCAGGAGGTTCACGCCGGCATTCAGGGCGAGCTGTACACGCAGGTGCTCGACGGCGTGAAGGACGGCGATGCCGTCGTCACCTTCGGCAGCTTTTTCATCGACGCCGAGCACAAACTGAAAGCTCGATGATTCCCGCCATCATCCGAGCCGTCATCCGGTGGCGCCTCGCGGTGTGGCTGGTGGTCGGCGCGGCGTCGGTCGTCAGCGTCTACGCGATCGGTACCGCGTCGCTCGACGCGATCCCCGACATCTCCGATCCGCAGATCGTCGTCTACGTGAAATGGCCGCGCAGCCCGCAGCTGCTGGAGGCCGAAGTCACGCAGCCGCTGATCAGCGCGCTGGTCGGGTCTCCCGAGATCCAGTCCATTCGCGGCACATCGCACATGGGCTACTCGTTCATCTACGTGATCCTCGCCAACGGCGCCAGGCGGGACCGTGTGCAGCAGCTGGTCGTGGACCGCATCAATGCGATCCGCCCGCGGCTGCCCGCCGATGCGATGGTCACGCTCGGCCCGAACGCCAGCAGCATGGGCTGGATTTTTCAGTACGCCCTCGTCGATCGGCAGAGTGTCCACGATCTGCGCGAGCTGCGCCTCATCAACGAGAGCCAGATCAAACCGGCGCTGCAGACGGTTCCCGGCGTCGCCGAAGTCGCGTCGGTCGGCGGTCTCGAGAAGCAGTACCAGTTGAAGATCTTTCCGCCGCTCCTTGCCACCGCCGGCGTCACGTTGCGTCAGGTCATTGGCGCCGTGCAGAGCGTTTTCCAGGAGGCGGGCGGGCGGATGATCGAGGTCACGAACCGCGACTATCAGCTGCGGGGCGTGATCGACAGCGGGAATCTCGACAAGCTGGAGTCGCTCGTCGTCGGGCGCCGCGCGGGCGGGGAGTCCATTCACCTCAAGGACATCGGCTACCTGCAGGTCGGCTACGACCAGCGGCGAAGCACGGTGGACCTCGACGGCGCCGGCGAAGTGGTCGGCGGCATCGCGATCATGGAACAGGACCAGAACGTCCTGTCCGTCACGCGATCGATTCAGTCGAAGCTTCAGCAGATCCGCGCCGCCCTGCCGGTGGGCGTCGAGATCGTCAGCACTTACGACCGCTCCGCCTGGATCTGGGCGACGCTCGGTCAGTTCTTCGAAACGCTGTCGATCGAGCTGGTCGTCCTGATTCTCGTGACGCTGCTGTTTCTGAGGAACGTCCGGACCGCACTCGGTCCGATTGCCATTCTCCTCTTCAGCGTGCTATTCACAGCCATTCCGCTGGTCGGGTTCAGGCAGACCATCAACCTCTTCTCGCTCGCCGGCCTCGCCATTGCTATTGGCGAGATCGCCGACGCGACGATCGTGATCGTCGAGAACTGCACCGCTGAATTGTCTGCGCGGGGTCCGGTCGGCCGCGCCGAACGTGAGGACATTCTGGTGCGGTCGATCGCTTCGGTGACCAAGCCGCTGCTGTTCTCGCTGCTGATCATTCTCGCGTCGTTTCTGCCGGTGTTCTTTCTCGAGCAGCGCGAGGCACGCCTTTTCGATCCGCTGGCGTACAGCAAAACGTTCGCGATGGCATTTTCGACGCTGCTGACGATCTTCCTGCTGCCGGTGATCGTGGTGTGGATCTTCAGGCGCGACAACGTCGTGCGCCGCAGCTTCCAGGAAAGCCGCGCCGTGAGAGCGTATCGATCGGCGTTGCGGGGTGTGATTCAGTACCGCTACGCGTTCACCGCGGCCGGCCTCCTGCTGCTGATTCCGGCCGCCCTCCTCCTCGTCAACTTCCCGCGGGATTTCCTGCCCGAAGTCGACGAGGGGTCCGTCCTCTTTATGCCCACAACGCTGCCGGGGTTGCCGAATCGCGAGGCGGGCTGGATCCTTCAGCAGATGGACAAGAAGCTCAAGGCGATTCCCGAGGTCGAGCGGGTCTTCGGCAAGATCGGCCGCGCCGACACCTCTACCGATCCGGCGCCGTTGACGATGATCGAGACGACCGTCCTCCTGAAGCCGAAATCGCAGTGGCGGTCGGGCATGACGAAGGACAAGCTGGTCGCGGAAATGGACAACGCGGCCGAGACGATCGGCTACGTCAACGCCTGGGTTCAGCCAATCCGCGCGCGCGTGATGATGCAGACGACCGGCATCCAGACCCCGGTCGGGCTGAAGGTGACGGGGGCCGACATCGCCGTCATCGAGGACCTCTCGCAGCAGATCGAACGTCTCCTGCGAGACATGCCCGGCACCAAGTCGGTCATCGCGGAGCGCATCTCCGAGGGCTACTACATCGACGTCCGCAACGATCTGGAGCGCATGGCCGCGCACGGGGTGGCCGTCGACGAGGCGATGCCGACGGTGCGGTATGCGATTGGCGGCGACAACATCGCCTCGGTCAAGGCCGACGAGGCAGTCGTGCCGCTCAATCTTCAGTACTCACCCGAATACATCGACACGCTCGACAAAGTCCGGCGCGTGCCGGTCGTCACCGCGGACGGGCGGGCCGTGCCGCTAGGCGACATCGCCGACGTTTCGGTGCGCAAGATGCCGGAGATGATCCGCGACGACAACGGCAAGTTGTCGGGATACATCTACGTGGACCTGCAGAACGTGACGGGGCCCGATTACGTGGAGCGGGCGCAGCAGTTCCTGGCGACACGCCTGACGCTGCCGGTCGGCTACGCGATCGAGTGGACGGGGCTGTATCAGTACGCGGCGGCGGCCCGCGCCCGTTTGCGGGTCGTCGTGCCGCTGACGCTCGCCATCATTTTCATCCTGCTGGTCGTGGCCTTCCGGTCGATCGGCGAATCGATTCTGATCCTGCTTTCGGTCCCGTTCGCGATGGTCGGCGGGGTGTTCCTGCAGTGGATGGCAGGCTACGCCATGACGACGGCGGTGATCGTCGGATACATTTCGCTGTTTGCGGTCGCAGTGCAGACCGGGATCATCATGATCATCTTCATCCGCGCGGCACTCGAGCGCCGCCGGCCCGATCAATCGTACGTGGACGCGGTCGTCGACGGCTCGGCCGCCCGCCTCAGGCCGAAGCTGATGACGGTTGCCGCGGTTATTCTGTCGCTCCTGCCCGTCATGTTCGCGACCGGCTCGGGCATGGAGATCATGAAGCCCATCGCCGCACCCAGCATTGGCGGCATGATCAGCTCCAGCCTGCACGTGCTGTTCATGACCCCCTGTCTGTTCGTGATCGGCGAGGACATCCGACAGTGGTGGGCGCGCCGCGCCGAGCACAACGCGCGCGTCCGCGCGTCCGCATGAGCATCCGCTCTCGAGCCGTACGTAGGCCCGACCTTCAGGTCGGGCGTGATCGGCCCGACCTTCAGGTCGGGCGTGATCCCGTACACGTGCCGCAGCTTCAGCTCGGGCGCTCGGTCGACTTGACTGGGATATCGAAATGCGCGGTGTTGACGATGCCGTTGCGTTGGAACTGAACCCAGAGGCGGTAGGTGCGCGCACGCGGGAACACCA
>Ga0114129_10005195_pt1 | contig 18340 bp, 16 predicted proteins | sample RhiMetdeltSRZDD1_FD_80071 | JGI IMG/M metagenome (GOLD analysis project Ga0114129, IMG submission 80071) | Populus rhizosphere microbial communities from Tennessee, USA - Rhizosphere MetaG P. deltoides SRZDD1 (version 2) (version 2) | ecosystem: Host-associated > Plants > Roots > Rhizosphere >...
CACGCAGTTGATGAACTTGCTCACCAGCGGGCTCTGGTAGAGCGGATCCGCCGGAACATCGCGCTTCGGAATCTCTCTTCGTCGCGGCATCTCGTCTTCCTAATCCCGAATCCCTAATCCCTATGCCTTCTTGGGCCGCTTGGCGCCGTACTTGGAGCGGCCCTGCATACGGCCCTGGACGCCGACCGCATCGAGCGTTCCGCGAACCACGTGGTACCGCACGCCGGGCAAATCCTTGACGCGGCCGCCGCGAATCAGCACCAGCGAGTGCTCCTGCAGGTTGTGGCCGACGCCCGGAATATAAGTCGTCACTTCGATCCCGTTCGTGAGGCGGACGCGCGCCACCTTCCGCAGCGCCGAGTTCGGCTTCTTGGGCGTCTGCGTGAAGACGCGAACGCAGACGCCGCGCTTCTGCGGGCTGTTCTGCAGCGCGGGGCTCTTCGTCTTGCTCTCGATCTTCTTCCGACCAGCACGAACCAGCTGACTAATCGTCGGCATGCTGAATCCTGATTCCACACTTGGAGAGTTGGCGAATTGGTGAGTTGGTGATGTTCCAATTCACCAATGCACGAAATCGCCAAGTCGCCAATTCACACGGCGCCGCCGTGGCGGCGCTCGGTTGTTCCAGGCCTTAAAGCGTTGGCTTGGCGCCTGAAAACCCTAGTTAGTCGCGACGGATTGATCGCCGCCGGGTGGATGAAGTCCAGAACCCGGGGACGGTATTCCTATGCGGTGAAGCTAGATAGGGTGTCCTAGCTCCAACAGAACCTGACGAATATAGCACGCGCTCGAGCGCGGGCGCAACCGACCGACGGGCTAGACGGCCGCGGCGGCCGGGACTGCCGGGGCGGCCTTCAAGGAGAGGCCGGCCCGCTTCAGCGACGCCTCGAAGGCCGCCTTGTCGACGGCCTTGGCGTACGCCTCCTCGGGAGGGACGACCTTCTTGGTCACCAGGTCCATCAGCGCGTCGTTGAGCGGGACCATGCCGGCTGCCTTGCCGACCTGCATCATCGACGGAATCTGGAAGGTTTTGGCGTCCCGGATGAGGTTTCCGATGGCCGGCGTGACGATGAGCACCTCGAGCGCGGCAGCGCGCCCGCCGCCAATCTTGCGGCAGAGCGTCTGCGAGATGACCCCGCGGAGCGACTCGGACAGCATGACCCGAATCTGCGCCTGCCGATCGGCCGGGAACTGATCGATGACGCGGTCCACCGTCGAAGCGGCCGTCGTCGTGTGCAGCGTCCCGAAGACGAGGTGGCCGGTCTCGGCCGTCTCGATCGCAATCGCGACCGTCTCGAGGTCGCGCATCTCGCCGACGAGGATGATGTCGGGGTCTTCGCGGAGCGCGGCGCGAAGCGCCTGCTTGAAGCCGTCGGTGTGCGTATGGACTTCACGCTGGTTGATGAGGCACGCCTTGTTCTCGTGAACGAACTCGATGGGATCTTCGATGGTGATGATGTGATCGGATCGGTTCCGGTTCATGTAGTCGACCATCGCGCACAGCGTCGTCGACTTGCCCGAGCCGGTCGGTCCCGTGACGAGCACGAGCCCTTTGTTCAGTTGACAGAGCTGCAGGATCGCGGGCGACAGTCCGAGCTGCTCGGCCGTCAGGATGTTGTTCGGGATGACCCGGAACACCGCGCCGCAGCCCTTGCGGTCGACGAAGATGTTCGCGCGAAAGCGCGCCAGGCCCTGGATTTCGTACGCGAAGTCGGTGTCGTGCCGGTCCCGGAACTCGGCGCGGTTCTTCTCCGGCATGATCGGATCGAGCAGCTTCGCGATGGCTTCCGTGTCCAGCACGTCGGGCGCGGCCTCGAGCGGCTGCATCGTGCCGTCCTTGCGGACGAGCGGACGCATCCCGGACGACAGGTGAAGGTCCGACGCGCGCACTTCGCACATCGATCGAAACAGGGTATCTATCGCATTCACGACGTGATCTCCGACAACTGGACGATGTGCGAGGTGTTGACGATGAAGGTGCCGTCGCCGTTTTCGACGTACCGGAACAGTTCGGCCGATCGCGCGTAATCGCTGAGGCGATCGCGGCCCTGGGGACGATAGACGCGCACGAGCCCGCGGAGGACGCAGCGGTTCGTGAACCGCATGACGACGTCGCGGACCTTGGCCACGTCGTAGCCGGCGTCGAGCCGCACCTCGGCCGACGTGCCGACCAGCCGCGCGGTCACGAGCTGCGCGCGGTTCACGAGCACCGTATCCGAGGGGTCGTCGACCTGGAACGGGAAGAACCCGCCGTCCTCGGCGTTCAGGAGATCGACGACGCGCTCCGGACCCTGATGCGTCGCGCTCGACCCGGCCAGGAAGAAGCAGCCGCGCAGCCGCTCGCCGGTCGAGAGCGTCAGTTCCGCCTCGGCGCGTCGCTTCTCCACCCGGAACTGTGACATTTCTTCGGGTATCGGTCCCAGCGGCGGGTGACTTGATATAGTGGTCGAGCTATGGGATTCGTCAAAACCGACAAGATTTGGTTCGACGGCAGGCTCGTGAACTGGGACGAGGCAAATGTGCACGTCCTGACGCACTGTCTCCACTACGGCAGCGGCGTGTTCGAGGGCATGCGCTGCTACGCGACCAGCGACGGGCCGGCGGTATTCCGCCTGGACGCGCACCTCGAACGCTTCTATCAGTCGGCGGAGCTCTACGAGCTGCGCATTCCATATAGACAGGATGCCCTCGCGGAGGCCACCCATGAGCTGATTCGCGTCAACCGGCTGGAATCAGCCTACTTACGCCCGATCGCGTTCTTCGGCGCGGCGACCCTGAGCGTCTGGACGACGGAATGCCCGGTGTCGGTGGCAATCGCGGGCTACCCGACCGGCACTTACCTCGCGGACGCGGCCAAGGGCGTGCGTGTCACCATCTCGTCGATCCGGAAGTTCGACAACTCCGCCATCCCGGCCTGGGGCAAGGCGTGCGGTCAATACATCAACTCGGTCCGCGCGGTGCAGGAAGCGCAGCGCCGCGGCTTCGACGAGGCGCTGCTCCTCAACTCCCGCGGCGAGATTGCCGAGGGATCCGGCGAAAACCTGTTCCTCGTGAAGGATGGGGCGATCATCACCAACGACCGCGACGCGAGCATCCTGATGGGCGTCACCCGCGCTTCGGTCCTCGAAATCGCGCGCGATCTGGGCATCGAGACGCGCGTCGCCCCGATCTCGGTCGAGGACGTCTACCACGCCGACGAGCTCTTCTTCACGGGGACGGCGGTGGAAGTGACCGCCATTCGCGAAGTCGACGGCCATGCGATCGGCGGCGGTAAACCGGGACCTGTCATGAGTCGTATTCAGGAGACGTTCAACGCTGCGGTGCGCGGTCAGCGCCCTGAATACCGGCGGTGGCTCTCGTTCACGCGGCAAGAGGTCCGTGCATGAAGCGGCGGGCCCTGAGGCACAGCAAGGGCCGGTAGGCAGGTCATTCGCCTCGGCGAGCGGACGGGCCTGCCCGGGCGAAGCCGCGAAGCGGCCGAGTCGAACGGGGCCCTGCCCTGAGCGAAGGCCGCGAAGCGGCCGAGTCGAATGGGGGACGGAACCTGGATTTCCAACAGCTGCTCCGCGACCGAAGCTTGCGACTCGCCGCGGGGCTGGCCGTCGCGATCGCCATTCCCGTTTCGATCCTCTTCTATTTTCAGTCGCGCTCGATCTCCGCGCTGAGTCAGACCTCCGCGGTCGTTCTCGAACAACTGAGTCAGGAAACCGCCGAGGGCGTGCGGAAGGTGCTCGTCGACGGGCTGCGTACGGCGCGCACCGACGTGCTGCTGAAGATCGGACAGCGGCAGACCGAGCCGCTCGACCTCGCGATGATCGAGAACACGTTCGAGCAGGGGCTCGCCGCGGATCCGTTCGTCGATCGCTTCTACGTCTGGTCGGATGTGACGCACGAGGAGCACCGCGGCGACGTGCTCGTGTTCGACCGCGTGACGCGTGAGTTCCGATCCAACCCGCCCGAGTCGGCGCTGCTCGTCAGGACGTTTCATGCGCTCGCGCCGGAGCAGCGCGCGATCGCGATCTTCGAAGGCACGATCGACGGCCGCCGCACGTACTTCCAGGGGCAGCTGCGGTTCACCTTCACGCGCGATCGGCTGACCAGCTTCGTCGCGCTCGCGGTCGACGCCGAACGTCTGCGCCGCGAGTACGTGCCGAACGTCGTCGCCGGCAAGTTCGCGAAGGTCGAAGGCCCGACCGGATTTCCGTCGCTCGACGTGGCGGTGCTCGACGGCGACAATCGCGTCGTATTTCCGCCGGGCGGATCCGCGCCGAAGCAGTACGTCCACGAGCTGACGTTCCCGCTGGTGTTCTTCGATCCGGACCTGGTGGCGTTCGCGGCGCCGGAAAAGAACAAGCCGGAAACGTGGCGCGTGCGCACCGGCTACGGCAACCAGACGATCCCGTCGATCATCGCGGCGCGCGAGCGGCCGCAGCGGGCGATGATGACGGTGCTCGCCGGCGTCCTCGCGCTCGGCGTCTTCTTCGTCGCGCGCGCCGCGGCGCGCGAGGTCCGCCTCGCGGAGCTGAAGTCGAACTTCGTGTCGAGCGTCTCGCACGACCTCAAGACGCCGCTCGCCCTCATCCAGCTCTTCGCCGAGACGCTGGAGCTGGGACGGCTGAAGAACACGGACCGCGCGCCGGAGTACTACCGCATCATCAACAGCGAGGCGCGGAAGCTGACACGCCTGATCAACAACCTGCTCGATTTCTCGAAGATCGAAGCGGGCCTGCGGATGTACAAGCGGGAGCCGGCGGACCTGACCGAGGTCACGCGCCGCGTGCTCGAATCGCTCGAGAGCCAGTTCCAGCACAACCAGTTCACCGTCGCCTCGCGCATCACGACGCCCGTGCCGGTGCTCATCGACGCCGAGGCGGTCGAGCAGGCGCTCGACAACCTCCTCTCGAATGCGATGAAGTATTCGCCGGAGCACCGCGAGGTCGTCGTCGAGGTCGTGCGCGACGGCCCGCACGGGGTCGTCCGCGTCAAGGATCACGGCGTCGGCATCCCCGCGCGGCTGCAGCGGCGGATCTTCCGCAAGTTCTACCGGGTGCAAACCGACGCCGGCACCGGTCCGCAGGGCACGGGCCTCGGGCTGGCGATCGTCGACCACATCATGCGCGCGCACGGCGGGTTCGTGCGCGTCGCCAGCGAGCCGGGACGCGGCAGCACGTTCTCGCTGCACTTCCCGCTGTACGCAGGAGAGATCGGACGTGACGAAGCGAATTCTGGTCATCGAGGACGAACCGCAGATGTTGCTCGGTCTGCGTGACAACCTCGAGCTCGAAGGGTACGAAGTAGTCACGGCGGCGGACGGCGAAGACGGACTCGCGAAGGCGATTTCCACCGCGCCCGATCTCGTGATCCTCGACATCACGCTCCCGCGCAAGAACGGGTTCGAGGTCTGCCGCGAGCTGCGCGCGCGCGCGAACCCGACGCCGGTCGTCATGCTCACCGCGCGCTCGCAGGAGACCGAGAAGGTCCTCGGGCTGGAGCTCGGCGCCGACGACTACGTGACGAAGCCGTTCAGCATCAGCGAGCTGCTCGCGCGGGTCCGCGCCGTGCTGCGGCGCGCGGGCGGCCGCCCGTCAGGCCTGGAGACCTGCCGCATCGGCGACATCGAGATCGACTTCCGCACGCACCAGGCGCACCGCGCCGGCAAGCGGATCGACTTCACCGCGCGCGAGTTCGATCTGCTGCGCTACCTCGTCGCGCACACCGGCCAGGTCGTGACGCGCGAGCAGATCCTGAATCAGGTCTGGGGGTACGAAGAGTCGCCGACGACGCGGACGATCGACAACTTCGTCGCGAAGCTGCGTCAGAAGATCGAGAAAGCGCCCCACGAGCCGGAGCACATCCTCACCGTCCACGGCGCGGGGTATAAGTTCGTCGGCTGACAATTCATCACGAAGACACGCGCACGAAGACCACGAAGCAATCTTTGTACAAGATCAACCTCGTGAGCTTCGTGTCCTTCGTGGCTTCGTGATGAATTGCCGCCGTTAGAGGGGATGATCCGGATAGATCATCGAGCGCCACATGTGCGCCGTCGGGCTGCCGTCGAACCCCAGCCCTTCCTTCGGCTGCTTGAAGTGGCGTCCGATGATGTCGATGAACGGATCCATCGACACCTTCATGTCCGGCTGGAACGCGTAGAGATCGTGGACGGTGATCATGCGCGCTTCCATGTACCACTTGTGGTTGCGCGCGTACTCGTATGTCTTCTTGATGTACGGCTCCGGCACGTAGTCCTTGCCGAAGATCCGCACGTACTGATCGGGATATTCGTAGCCGACTGACAGGTCCGGATAGAACCGCAGCGCCTGATGGTGCCGGATCGCCCACGACACCTTCTCGGACGCGTACGGCTCGATCATCTGCGCGCCCCACCAGCCGTGATCGACCTTGATCAGGTTCAGGACGACGTCGTGGAGGAGGCACGCGAGGATGGTCTCTTCCTTCTCGCCTTTCTTCATCGCGTCGGTCGCGCTCTGCAGGACGTGGGTCGCGGGCGCGAAGCGGTACGTGAAGAAGTCGAGCAGCGTCGGCTTCTCCGGCATCCGCTCGAGCACGCGCTCCTGCGGTGGGTTGCCGTTGCCGCCGCCGGTGCGCGTGCGGAAGATATCGCCGGCGCCGCGCCGCATCGGCGAGAGCTCGTTGCCGGTGGTCTGCTGGTCGAGCAGATCCGTCATGTAGTGCTCGAGCGCCTCGGCCTTCTCTTCGTCCGGCATCCGGTTGATGACGGCGGTGGATCCCAGGGTCGCGAGAAACGCTCTGCGATCGACTTCCATGCGTACGCCCTCCTTCATCAACCGGGGCTCCGCCCCGGACCGGCACCCCAACGCGCAACGTCCGCGCGTCGGGGACCCCGCCCCCGGCTCGGTCGCTCGCGGGGCCTCGAAACCCCGCTCCGCTCCCTCGCAGCGCGCTGCCGCGCGCTCGATGCCGAGCGTAACGCCGTCCTCCGGCCCTGTAAACCTTTTTTGTGGGCCGTCCGTCGAAGCCAGTACCCTGATTCTCCAAGGATTTCGCATGCAAACGGGCCAGTACGTCGGCGAGCTTCGGCAGGATGTGTTCTTCGCGGTCCGTCAGCTCACGAAGAATCCCGGCTTCGCGGCCATCGCAATTCTCACGCTGGCGCTCGGCATCGGCGGCACGACCGCCATCTTCAGCGCCGTGTACGCCGTCGTCCTGCAGCCCTTCCCGCTTCGCAATCCGGATCGATTGCTCGTCGTCGCCGAATCCTTCCAGGGCGCGCCGGGCGGCGTCTCGGTCGGCAACTTCACCGACGCCGCGAACGGCACCACGGCGTTCGAGGGGCTCGCCGCCGAACGCTTCTCGAGCTTCAACCTGTCGGACGGCGTCACGCCGGAGCGTGTGAGTGCCGGCCAGGTGACCGCGAATTTCTTCGACGTCATGGGATCGAGTCCGGTCCTCGGCCGCACGTTCACACCCGAGGAAGATCGTCCCGGCTCCGACCGCGTCGTCGTCCTGAGTCATCGCCTGTGGACCCGTCGCTACGGCAGTCAGGCCTCGATCGTTGGGCGCACGGTCCGGATGAACGGCAGCAACTACGAAGTGATTGGCGTCATGCCGGCGTCGTTCGACCTGAGGACCGATGCCGAGGAGCTCTGGACGCCGGTCGCCTTCACGCCGGAACAGAAGGTGATGCACGACGAACATTTCTTGAGCGTCTACGGCCGCCTGCGGCCCGGCGTGTCGCGCGAACGCGCGCAGGCAGAGTTCGATAGTGTCGCGGCGCGCGTCAGGCGCGAGTACCCGCGCGACGCCAGCGAGCTCGTCTACACGACGACTCGCTTCAGCGATCAGTTCGTCGGCGACTATCGGACGCGCCTGTCCGTGCTGCTGGGCGCCGTGGGCGTGGTCCTCCTGATCGCCTGCGGCAACGTCGCAAACCTGCTCCTCGCGCGCGGGGCGGCGCGCGGGCGCGAGATTGCCGTGCGCACCGCGCTCGGCGCCGGACGGTGGCGCATCGTCCGGCAGCTCCTGACGGAGAGCGTGGTGCTCGCGCTCATCGCAGCCGTCGGCGGTGTGCTGCTGGCGGGCTGGTTCCTGGGCGCGGTCGTGGCGTGGAGCCCGCCGGGGATTCCGCGGATCGAGCAGGCGCGCATCGATCCGATTGCGCTCGGCTTTGCCGTGCTGATGGCGCTGGTGAGCAGCATCGTCAGTGGTCTCGCGCCGGCGCTGCGCCTGGCGCGCGCCGACATCCAGACGGCGCTCCGCGACGGCGCACGCGGCGCCACCGGCGGCGGACTGCGCGATCGCCTTCGTTCCGGCCTCATCGCCGCGGAAGTTGCGCTGTCGCTGCTGCTCCTCTTCGGCGCCGGCCTGCTGATCCGGAGCGCGATCGCGCTGCACCACGTGAATCCCGGTTTCGACCCGCACGGCGTCCTGACGGCGCGGGTGACGCTCCCGGATGCGTCGTATTCCGACGCGTCGCAGATCGCCGCGACGTTCAGGCACATGGCCGACGATGCGTCGGCGCTGCCGGGGGTGACCCACGCGGCCGTCAGCTCCTGGACCGCGATGGGTCCCGGCGGCGGTACCAACGGCCTCCTTCCGGAAGGTCGCGGCGAACCGGTACTCCGCAATCTGATTCCGAGCACACTCCGCGTGATCACGCCCGGATTCTTCCAGACGATGCGCGTGGCGATCGTTCGCGGCCGCGCGTTCGACGAGCGCGACCGCCGCGGCGGCCTGAGAGTGATGATCGTCAGCGAAACGCTGGCGGCGCGCGCGTTTCCCGGACAGGACCCGATCGGCAAGCGGATCGGCTGCTGCGAACAGACGCCCGACGGCCAGCCGGTCTGGAAGGTGATCGTCGGCGTCGCGCGCGATATCCGCTCGCGCGGTCCGGCCGAAGCGCCCCGGCCCGAGTTCTATTTGCCGCTCGACCAGGCGCCTGACGACGCCTGGAGGTGGATCAACAGGACGATGTACATCGCGGCGCGGACCGAGGGCGATCCTGCATCGCTCATTCAGCCGTTGAAATCGGTCGTCGCGCGGATCGATCGCGATCTGCCGCTGTTCAACGTCCGGCTCATGGACGAACGGCTCGCCGGTGCGCTGGCCGGTGCCAGGTTCAACACGCTGCTCCTCTCGCTGCTCGGCGCGGTCGGCCTGCTGCTGGCTGCGAGCGGAATCTACGGCGTCGTCGCGTACTTCGTCAGCCAGCGGACGCGTGAGATCGGCGTGCGGATCGCGCTCGGCGCCACGCGCGGTGCGGTCGTGCGGCTCGTGCTCGTGCAGGCGATGAGGCCCGTTGTCGTCGGTGCGATCGTCGGACTCGCGTCGGCGTTCGCGGCGAGCCGTGTGCTGACGAGCCAGCTGTTCCAGGTGAGCCGCACGGACCCCTTGACGATCACCGTCGTGGCGGCCACACTCGTCATCGTGGCGCTCGTGGCGAGCGCGATCCCTGCGCGACGCGCGGCGGCCGTGGATCCAACGCGCGCGCTGCAGGCTGACTAACAGAGGAGCCTGCTGATGCTCGGTGTGGTGGTGGCGATGGCCGCATTTTCTCTTTCCAGTCCGGCGTTCAGCAACAACGGAAACATCCCGTCGAAGTTCACGTGCGACGCGGGTATGCAGAACCCGTCGCCCGCGCTCGCGTGGACGGACGCACCGGCCGGCACGAAGTCGTTCGTGCTCATCATGCACGACCCCGACGCGCCGCTCGCGGGCGGATTCACGCACTGGGTGCTCTTCGACATCCCGCCGGCGACGACTCAACTGCCCGAGGCATTTCAGCCGGGATCGGTCGGCGTGTCGGGGAACAGCGGATTCCGCCGCGCGGGCTACGGCGGGCCATGTCCGCCGTCAGGCGTGCATCATTACCACTTCATGCTGTCGGCGCTCGACGTGCCGACGCTCGGCCTGCAGGCCGGCGCGACGAAGGGCGACGTCGAGAAGGCGATGCAGGGCCACGTCCTCGGGACCGCAGAGCTCGTCGGGCTATATCAAAGGCAGCCGAAGTAACTTCGTGGTCTTTGTGAGCTTTGTGGTTCGTTAGCTTTGTGGTGCGCTACTTGATTTCAACGACGATCAGTTCGATCGTCCTGTCCGTATCGTTCACGTCCTTGTGCATCGCGCCTGGCGCCATCGGCGCCTGCCAGTACGCCTTCCCCGTTTCGTAGCGCGTCACCGTCGTCTCGCCCGCCGGGGTGATCGTCTTCAGATCGCCGCCGACGATCGCAATCACCGTGCGGTAGCGGTCGTGGCGGTGCAGCGTCGATTCGGTGTGCGGCGGGATGATGCTCTTCCACGCCACCGCGCGATCGTTGTCGAACTGCGCAACGCGCTGCATCTCGGGTTTTTGCGTCACGGTCCGGCTAAAGCCGGACACTACGCACGCGACGAGCGCCAACGCGACGAAATTCCGAGCCTGCCCTCGCATCCTTCCCTCCTGCCCTACCTGCCCTACCTGCCCTTCCTGCCCTTCGTCCTGCGAACCCCGCCTGTCCTTCGAAATCCACCGTGTCCTCCGCGGCAGCGTACGTGTCGCAACCTTCAGCGCGACTCAATCCCAAGCAGCTTCGCCGCATTCAGCCCGTAGATCCCCGCGCGTTCCGAGTCGCCGATCGGCAGCCTGGCGATCGCGTCGAGCATCGACGGGATGCTGCCGATCTGATGCGGGTAGTCGCTGCCCGCGAGGATGTGATCGGCGCCCGCGAATTCGATCGCGAGCTGCAGCGCGCCCTGGTTGAAGTTGACCGTGTCGTAATAGAAATCGCGCAGGTACGTGCTCGGCTCGCGATCGATGTGCGCGCGGCATTCGCGAAACGCGTGGAAGCCGCGATCGAGACGCTCCGCCAGGTAAGGAATCGTCCCGCCGAGATGGCAGAGCGCCCAGCGGATTCGCGGGTACCGTCCGGCGACGCCGCTGAAGACCAGCGAAGCGGCGGCAAGCGTCGTGTCGAAGAGGAACCCGCAGAGCGGCATCAGCCAGTACTCGAGCATCGCGTCGACGTTCGCCGGATGCTCCGGATGGATGTAGAGCACCGCGTCGACATCGTTGGCCACCTCGTACAGCGGCCGGAAGCGATCGTCGCTCAGCGCGACGCCGTTGACGTTGCTGAACAGCATCGCGCCGCGGAGCCCCAGCTGCCGGACCGCACGTTCGAGCTCCCGGGCGGAGGCCGCCGGATCGTTGAGCGGCAGCGTGGCGAGCGCCGTGAAGTGGCGGCCCCGCGTGTCGATCGCTTCCCTGAACTCGTCGTTGACGAGCGACGCGAGCCGCATCGCCGTCGCCGGTGTCTCGACATGCGTCCCCGGCGTCGTCAGCGTGAGCACCTGCATCGTCACGCCGTGACGATCGAGCACTCCCTCGCGGTACGCGAGGTCGCGATGGCCGCGAACGGCGATGTTGTAGTCGCCCGGATAGTGAATGTTGGGGTTGCCGTCAGCGTCGATCGTCACGCGGACGCTGCTCTGCCCCGACTGCAGCGCCTGCATGTACTTCGGTGGGTAATAGTGATTGTGGAAGTCGATGATCGGCATGGTTGCGGGGCGCCCAGATAACGTAAACGGGGAGACCGACGGCCACAAGCGCGAGACCGAAGAGGCTCGCCTGCGGGTTGCTGACGATCTGGTTGACGACGATCGCGGCGCACATCGCCGCGAAGAGAATCGGAACGATCGGGAAGCCGGCCGCGCGAAACGCCGGCCGGTAGCCCGGAGACCCGCGCAGCTTCATCACACCCAGCGCGAGCGCGCCGAAGAAAATCCATTCCGTGTACACGACGCGCGAGACGATGGCGCCGTACGTCCCGGTCAGCACGAGGACCGACGACCAGATCCCCTGTGCGACGATCGCGACCGCCGGCGTCTGGTATCGCGGATGCACGGCGCCCATCCAGCGGAAGATCAACCGGTCCTCCGCCATCGCGAGGTAGACGCGCGGCCCGGCGAGCACGATGCCGCTCATGCCGCCGAACGACGACACGATGACGAGGACCGCGATGGCTGACGCCGCGGCGGGGCCCGCCGTCGCGACCGTGGCGTCGAACGCAATGTGCGTCGACGAGAGAACGCGGTCGAGCGGCAGCACGAGGAGATACGCGGCGTTCAGCGCAAGGTAGATCACGACGACCACGGAGGTGCCGAGCATCAGCGCGCGCGGGATCGTGCGTTCGGGATCGCGCGTTTCCTCGGCGGCGTACGTCACCATATGCCAGCCGCCGAACGCGAACAGGCCGGCGACGAGGGCGCGCAGAAACGCGCCAACCTCGATTGCGCCGCCGCTCGCAGGCACGCGCGGCGTGCCGGCGGCGACGAGCAGCACTAGCAGCGCGAGGATCGCCGCCACCTTGGCGATCGTCAGCCCGGTCTGGACCGCGCTTCCGGGACGCACGCCGACGTAGTTGATCGCCGACAGCACGGCGATGCCGCCGATCGCGGTGAGCCGAATTCCGAGATCGCCCATCGGCACGATCGTCGCCGTGTAGCGGCCGAACACCATGGCAATCGCCGCGATGATCCCGGAGTGCATCGTCCAGAACATCGCCCAGCCCCAGAGGAAACCGGCGGCCGGCGAGAAGATTTCGCGGAGGAACACGTAGACGCCGCCGGTTCGCGGATAGGCCGACGTCAGCTCCGCGCAGATGCTGGCGCCGAACCAGGTCAGCGCGCCCGAGACGATCCACACGAGAAACATGCCGGCGAAGCTCGGAACGGCGCGGCTCACCTCCGACGGCTGCACGAAGATCGATGCGCCGACGATGGTGCCGACGACCATTGCGGTCGCCTGCGTGAGCCCGATCGATCGCGCGAGTTTGACCAACGCCGCGCGATGCTATCACGCGCATGGTTTGAGAAAAGCACCAGCACGGCGGGCACGGAGGATTCCGACCGTGACCTCCGTGGTGTGGCGTTTCTGGCCGTTCAGCGGACTGGTGGCGGCTGACCAGTCATCTGCTGGTAGATCCGCCGGATGGTCGCGAACGTATCGGCTTCCGCGGCGCGCTTGTCCTCGCGATACCGCTTCACGCGCGCGAAGCGCAGCGCGAGCCCGCCGGGATAGTGCGGGCTGACCTGCACGTCGTTGAACGCGATTTCGACGACGAGCTCCGGCCGCACGTGCACGGTGTAGTGGTCGCGGCCAATCTCCAGTTCCAGGAACCGCTTCGTCTGCCAGGCGAGCATCTGGTCCGTCAGCCCCTTGAACGTCTTCCCGAGCATCACGAACCCGCCGCGCTCGTCGTCGCGCGCACCGAGGTGGAGATTGCTCAGCGTTCCCTGACGCCGGCCGCTGCCCCACTCGGCGGCGAGCACGACGAGATCGAGCGTCCTCGCCTGCTTCACTTTCAGCCAGGCGGAGCCGCGGCGGCCGGCGGCGTAGCCGGCGTCGAGCGCCTTGGCCATCACGCCCTCGTGTCCCTGCGCCAGCGCGCGCGCCGCGAACGCGGACGCGGCGTCGGCGCTCGACGTCACCAGGCGCGGGACGAGATTCGCCGGCGGGCCCTGCTCGTCGAGGACCGCGACGCGCCGCGTGAGCGGCTCGTCGACGAGCGGCTGGCCGTCGAGATAGAGCGCGTCGAAGAAGAACGGCGTCATCGGCAGCTCGGCGCTCAGTCGCTCCACGTCCAGCCGCCGCCCGAACCGCCGCATCGTGGTTTGAAACGGGTGAGGCGTGCCGTCGGCGCGAAGCGCGATCGCTTCGCCGTCGAGCACGAGCTCGCGCGCCGGCATCCGGCGAACGGCCGCGACGACTTCGGGGACGGCGGCGGTCACATCCCGCAGGTTCCGGGAGAACACACGAACCTCGTCGCCGACTTTGTGGACCTGGATGCGGGCGCCATCGAGCTTGTATTCGAACGACGCCTCGCCGAGATCGTGAATCGCTGCGTCGACGTCGGCGGCGGAATCGGCGAGCATCGGCTGGACCGGCTTGAACGGCTGCAGGATGAACGCATCCAGCGCCGTGTCGCCGTCGATGAGCGCCGCTTGCGCGACCGGCGCGATCGCGCCGGCCAGCATCGCCGCGCGCCGGATCCGCGCGGCGGGTATCGCGGACGCGCGGGCAACCGCTTCGACGAGGACGCCTTCGAGCGCGCCCTGCCGCAGCTCGCCGAACATCAGGCGGACGAGGAAGTCCTGCTCATCGCGCGTCGCGCGCGTCAGCAGGTCGCGCAGCAGCTGCACGCGAGCACCCGCGGAACCCTGACCGGACGTCGCGGCAAGACGATCGAAGGCCGCGTCGACGTCGCGAACGTCGAGGGCGGTGCGATCCGCCGCCGGCAGATCGCGGACGGACGACAACAGGGCGCCGCCGATCCCGATGCGTCCCTGGCGCGGCTGACCGGTCAGGAAGGCGACGACGATCTCGAGCTCGTCGCGCGGCGTGCACTGCAGCAGGTCCGCGAGATGACCGACTTTCTCCAGCCGGCTCGACGTGGACGCCACGGCGTGCGAGGCCGCGACGACCTCCGCAAGTCGCATGACAGATGATCTTAATTAGCGGAGGCGGGTCAAAAGAAGAGCGGGGACCTAGGCGCGGCTCAGGACGCGGCGGAGGCGGTCGAACATCCGCGGGCCGCGGTCGGCGTCGCCCTGATCGGAGCCGCTCTGCGGCATCGCCTTCTCCGGCGACCAGCGGCGATCCTCGCCGACGTCCGGCGGGATCTCGGCCTTGACGTCGAGCTTGTGATTCAGGATCTCGGCCTGCTCGCGAATCTGCCGATCCGCGCGGCGGTCGCCCTGCGGGAACCACCGGCAGAACTCGTCGACGGTCGTGTCCGGATCGGCGCCGATGATCTTCGCGTAGTCGCGGATGTAGGCGCGCGCGAAAATGCCGTTCGGCCACCGCGAGAAGTCGTTGCGCTCCATCGCGGACCACAGCACCTCGCTGACGTTCGTCTCGTTCGCGATGTGCTTCAGGGAAACGCCGCGCTGGATCCGCATGCGGCGAAGGTTCGGTCCGAACGCTTCACGCCCGCTCATGGCGGGGGGTGCGATCGCAAGACTGCTTCCAGCGGAAAGCGAGTCAGTGCTGCCCGATCCGGCGCACCGCCGCGGCGCCGCGTTCCAATTTCTTACACTCGGATTACAGATCCGTGGGTCGGCGAGCTAGTCGAATTCGCGCTTCGGCGCGGTCTGGTCCGCCCCGACGCGGCCGGCGACGATATCGGCGCGCGCGTAGTTCTCGCTCTTCATCTTCGCGCCGGCGAGGCGGCGCATCATCGCGAGCTGTCCGACGTGGGTCAGCGCGTCGGCCACGGCGCCCTGAAACAGCTTCTCCGGCGCCACGGCGAGCGCCGCGTCGGACGCGAGGAACGCGTCGAAGCGCTCGAGCGCCGCGAAGAACCGCGCGACCGCGTGCTCCCACTCCTGCGGCGTCGAGTCGGTCCATGCCTCGGCGCCCTTCGCCTGCGAGAGCGCCCAGTCGAACAGATCCCCGATGTGCGCGACGATTTTCACGGCGGTCCGCGGCGATCCGTCCGGGCTGTAGGCGCCGAACGTCGCGGGCGCGCCGCGCACGGCCTTGCCGCCACGATACGCCACCGTCGCCACGGCATGTCGCAACAACTCGCGTTTCTGATCCATTTTCAAGATTTCAGATTTCAGATTTCAGATTTCAGATTGCTAATCTCAGATTTCAGATTCTAATCGAGAAATCTCGCCTATGATGCCGCCATGGGCGCACCGGTCGCGATCACGCGCGAGGTGAGTCCGGCGCTGGCGGCCTGCCAGCTCACCCATCTGCCCCGGCAGCCGATCCGGCTCGACGTGGCCAGGGCGCAGCACGCGGCGTACGTGCGCGCCCTGACCGCCGCGGGATATCAGGTCGAACAGCTCCCGGCATCCGCGGAGATGCCCGACTCGGTGTTCGTGGAAGACACCGCCATCGTGGTCGACGAGGTTGCCGTCATGACGCGGCCCGGCGCCCCGGCGCGACGCATCGAAGTGCCGGCCGTCGCCGACGCGCTGGCGTGGTACCGCGAGGTGAAATACATCCGCGAGCCGGGAACGATCGACGGCGGGGACGTCGTCGTCGCGGGGCGGCACGTGTTCGTTGGCCTGTCGACGCGAACGAATCACGACGCGGTCGGGCAGATGCGACGCATCCTCGCGCCGCACGGCTACGAGGTCAGCGAAATCACGGTCGACCACTGCCTGCATCTGAAATCGGCGGCGACCGTCGTCGATGCCGGATTGCTGCTGCTGAATCCGTCGTGGATCGCGCGCGACGCGTTCGACGGCCTGGAAACGCTCGCGGTCGATGCGGCCGAACCGATGGCCGCGAACGCGCTCCGGCTGCGCGACCGCGTGATCTATCCGGCGGCGTTTCCGCGGACGGCGGAGCGCCTGCGCGCGCGCGGCCTGCGCGTGGAGCTCGTCGACGCGAGCGAGCTCGCCAAGGCAGAAGGCGCCGTAACGTGTTGCAGTTTGATTGTTGGATAACCTCGCGTTCTGACGGAGAACCCTGAGAACCCTGAGAACCCTGGAGAACCTGGAGAACCTGAAAATCTGCAATCTGAAATCTGCAATCTGAAATGCCATGAGTGACATCCGTCTTGCCATCCGCGCGCTCAAAGCCACTCCGGTCGTCTCGATTGTCGCCGCGCTGTCGCTCGCGCTCGGCATCGGCGCGAACACCGCGATGTTCTCGCTGGTGAACAGCCTGCTGCTCCGATCGCTGCCGGTCGAGGACCCGGCGCGGCTGGCGGTGGTCGCCGACGGCCCCGCGCGGAACGCGCAGTCGGCCTGGACGTTCGCGATCTGGGACAACATCCGCCAGCGCGCGCAGGCGTTCGACGGCGCCTTCGCCTGGTCGACGACGCGGTTCAATCTCGCCGACCGCGGCGAATCGCAGCCGGTCGACGGGATGTACGTGAGCGGCGATTACTTCTCGACGCTCGGCGTGCCCGCGCTGATCGGACGCACGATCACCGCGGCCGACGACGTGCGGGGCGGCGGCAGGGACGGAGCGGTCGTGGTGATCAGCTACGGATTCTGGCAGCGCCAGTTCGGCGGCGCCGCCGACGCGATCGGCCGCACGCTCACGATCGATCGCGTGCCGTTCACGGTGATCGGAGTCACGCCGCCCGAGTTTTTCGGATCCGAGGTCGGCCGCGGGTTCGACGTCGCGATTCCGCTCGGTGACGAACCGCTGCTTCGCGGCGCCGAGACCGGACTCGATCGGCGATCGATGTGGTGGCTGATCGTGATGGTGCGGCTGAAACCGGGCCAGTCGCTCGACGCCGCCGCGGCATCGCTGCGCGCCATCCAGCCGCAGGTCCGCGAGAACGCCATGCCACAGGAGTGGACGCCGCAGAATCGGCAGGGGTTCCTCAAGGAGCCGTGGGTCGCGCTGGCGGCGGCGGGCGGAACCTCGGGACTGCGCGCGCGCTACGAGCAGCCGCTGCTGACGATGCTCGTCGTGGTCGCGCTCGTCCTCCTGATCGCCTGCGCGAACATCGCGAACCTGCTGCTCGCGCGTGCCACGGCGCGACGCCACGAGCTGAGCGTGCGGCTCGCGCTCGGCGCGCCGCGGTGGCGCCTCGCGCGGCAGCTGCTGATCGAGAGCGTCGTGCTCTCGACCATCGGCGCGGCGCTGGGACTCGTCTTCGCCGCCTGGGGCAGCCGCGCGCTCGTCGCCCAGCTGTCCACGCAGGTGAATCGCGTGGTGCTCGACCTGTCGCTCGACTGGCGCGTGCTCGCGTTCACCGCGGGCATCACCGTCGCCACCGCGCTCCTCTTCGGCACCGCGCCCGCGTTTCGCGCCGCGCGCGTCGCGCCGATCGATGCGCTGAAAGAGCACGGACGCACGGCAACCGGCGACGCGCGCCTCAGCGTGTCGAGCGCCCTGGTTGTCGCGCAGGTCGCGTTGTCGCTCGTCCTCGTCGTCGCCGCCGGCCTCTTCGTGCGCACGTTCTCACGGCTCGCGAACCTGCGCCTCGGCTTCGACCGCGACCAGATTCTCGTCGTCAGCGTGAACCCGATGCGAAGCAGCGTCCCGGCCGTCGAGCGTGCGGCCCTGTTCGATCGCCTGGCGACGGCCGTGGCCGTCGTTCCCGGCGTGTCGCACGCCGCGGCGTCGGTCGTGACGCCCGTGAGCGGCATGACGTGGAACACGATGGTCAACGTGCCCGGCGCGCCGGAGCTCCCCGAGCGCGATCGATCGACGCTGATCAACATGCTGACGCCCGGCTGGTTTGCCACGTACCGCACGCGAATCCTCGCGGGGCGCGACATTACCGCACGCGACACGAGGAGCGCGCCGGCCGTGGGCCTCGTCAACGAGGCGTTCGTCCGGCGGTTCTTTCCGGGACAGCAGCCGGCGCAGGTGCTCGGTCGAACGATTGAATTCCCCAGCTTCCTCGTC